>Ga0074048_10040508_pt1 | contig 25988 bp, 31 predicted proteins | sample SoimicmetaTmtLPB_FD_74462 | JGI IMG/M metagenome (GOLD analysis project Ga0074048, IMG submission 74462) | Soil and rhizosphere microbial communities from Centre INRS-Institut Armand-Frappier, Laval, Canada - Soil microcosm metaTmtLPB... | ecosystem: Engineered > Artificial ecosystem > Soil...
GGCGTACGCGACTTCTTCCTAGACCACCTCACCGCACTCGCGGCGACGATGGGCGACGACGAGCGTAAGGCGATCGACAAAATGATGGCCGAGCTGTCCGCTCTGATGATCGAGCTGGACTCCACCCTCTACTACATCTCGCACCTCTCGACGCCCGAAGGGCGATCGCACGAGGAGGGCGGGCGTGTGCTGGAGCGTCACCTCCGAGGCTCGCGAGCGATCGCGTATTGGTCCCACTTCATCTTTGCGCTCGAAGGCGACAAGCAGAAGGTCGACTCGCCGCGGAAGTTGCGCGTGCTGAAGGACCGCTTCACCGGCGACGCGAATGGTCTCGTCGTGGGATTGCAGTACCAGAAGTCGACCGGCCGGCTCGTCGAGTGCGAGCTTAACGACGGTCCCTTCCATGACGAAACCGGCGGCGACGACACCCCGTTTTGACCCAACCCTGGCGCTGATCGAGCGCCGCCTCGCAGCCCGTCACCAGGAGCGGAAGTTCCGCCCCGGTGACCCGCTGTGGGTCCTGTTCTCGAACGAGGAGATCCACTCGATGTTCAACCCGGAATCGACCGATGGCGGTCGGTGACGTCAACTCGTCGGAGCGCGGCTCCGGCGCCCGCTACAACGACGGCAAGCCCGACTTCTCGCTGATCCCGCTGGACATCATCGCGCGGAGCTTCCTCCCTGGCGGCGGCGACCCGCACGCGCTCGGCGAATCGCTGTCGATGCTCGGCAAGTACCAACGCACGGCGAACGTCGACTACCTGGATGCAGCGATCGCCTACGTCCGCGGCTACTGGGTCGACTGCGCCCGCGTGTTCGAGTACGGCAAGAAGAAGTACGCCGCATGGAACTGGGCGAAGGGCATGGCCTGGTCCATTCCGCTCGCGTGTGCCGGGCGCCATGCCGTCAAGGTCCTGTACCTCGACGAACACGCCGACGACGAATCGTTGCTTCCGCACGTCGGCCACTACCTCGCGAACCTCGTGATGCTGCGGGTGTTCTACGAGACGTTCCCTGAAGGCGACGACTTCCCGCCGCCCGAGTTCTTCAACTCCAATCGCCCCGAGGAGGGCCGTCTATGAACATCGTCACCACCTTGCTGCACAAGTTCGTTTCTGCCCTGGCCTCGGTCGACGCGATCGTCGGTCAGATGCAGGACGGCATCGAGCGCCTGGAGCGCGCCTCCGCGGCCCACGAGAAGCAGGCCGCCAAGCTCGACGCGAAGATCTCGCACCTCGCCAACCTGGCCGCCGACTCGATGGACGAAGCCGCGCGCGCCAAGCGTGTCGCCGACCGGTTCCGCAATCTGATCGGTTGATTACTTTCGCGTTCGGCGGCGTGGTTAGACACGCATTAGTCCGCTTATGCCCCCGTAGGTCAGCGGCCCGAGTGTATCGGGGGAGTGCCTGCCAAGCGCAGGCCCGAACGCACCAACAACTAGGAGGTCACGATGGCTGATCCGTTCCGCCGTCTGATCTTCGACGCCGAGACCAACGGATTCCTCGACGAAGTCACCACGGTCCACGTTATCCGCATGATCGACCGGGACACCGGCAAGCGTCTGCGGTTCACCGACTACGAGACCTACCACGACGGTTCGTTGGTCCGATCGGACGGCACGATCGCCGACGGCGTCGCGCTCCTCGCGAACGCTGACGTCGTCTACTCCGCCAACGGCATCAAGTACGACGAGCCGGTCCTCGACAAGCTGCACGGCTTCGTCTCGAAGTACCACTTCGATGCGCGCGTGGCGTCGGCCGTCATCTGGACGGACCTGAAGGACCGCGACTTCGGCGCACTACGCAAGGGCGATCTGCCACCGGAGTACCAGGCCGCGGGCCTGATCGGTCGCAACTCCGTGGAAGCCTGGGGCTACCGCCTCGGTAACCACAAGGGCGACTTCGATCCCAAGGACTTCGGTTACACCTGGGCGACCGTTCCGTTCCTCCGGGAGATGGACGACTACTGCGGCCAGGACTGCGAGACGTTGCTCTCGTGGCTGGAGAAGATCGAGTCGAAGAACTACTCGCCGGAGTGCCTGGAGCTGGAGATGCGCGTCGCGCGCATCATCGCGCAACAGGAACGCAACGGCTTCGCGTTCGACGTGCCGGCCGCCGAAGCCCTACTGAACGACCTCCAGAAGCAGCAGTACGCCCTGGAGAAGACGTTGCAGGACCTCTTCCCACCGTGGGAAGTGGTGACCAAGCGTGCGATCGCGAAGGTCAACAACAAGAAGCTGGGCCGCGTAAAGGGCGAGGAGTACGTCGTCACGAAGACGATGCTGTTCAACCCCGCCTCGCGCGACCAGATCGGCGACAGGCTCCAGAAGATCCGCGGCTGGGTCCCCCAGGACTTCACCCCCAAGGGGAAACCGAAGGTCGACGACGAGATCCTGTCGGCGCTCCCGTACCCGGAAGCGAAGCAGCTCGCCGAGTTCTTCGTCATCGAGAAGCGCGTGGGCCAGCTCACGTCCTTCCTGAAGGCGGTAGGCCCCGACGGACGCATCCACGGCACGGTGAACTCCAACGGCGCCGTGACCGGCCGCATGTCGCACGCGAATCCGAACGTGGCGCAGACGGACAAACACCCGTCGATGCGCGCGCTGTTCTACGCCCCACCTCCGAAGGTGCTCGTCGGCTGCGACGCCGAGGGTATCGAGCTGCGAATGCTCGGTCACTACATGGCACCGTACGACGGAGGCGCGTACGCGAACGCGGTCGTCAACGGCAAGAAGGAAGACGGCACCGACGCGCACACGCTGAACCAGAGGGCTATCGGCCTCAACACGCGCGACGACGCGAAGACGTTCATCTACGCCCTGATCTACGGGGCCGGTGACTACAAGCTGGGCCAGATCGTCTACGACGACATGACCGATGGGCAGAAGGCGAAGTTCAACGCCAGTCCAGGCGGCCGTGATCGCAACCTGACGCAACTCGGTAAGGCTCGCCGCGCGAGGCTGATGAAGAATCTGCCGGCGCTCGCCAAGCTCACCGATGCCGTCAAGAAGGCGGCGAAGAAGCGCGGCTACCTGCGCGGACTCGATGGCCGAAGGCTGCACGTCCGCGGCCAGCACTCCGCACTCAACACGCTTCTGCAATCCGGCGGCGCCGTGATTATGAAGCAGGCGCTCGTGATCCTCGACGCCGACATCAACACCAACCCACTACTCGCCGGCAACGTCGCCTTCGTGGCGAACGTCCACGACGAATGGCAGATGGAGACCCTTCCTGAAATCGCAGACCTCGTCGGCCGCACCGCTGCCGACGCCATCGTCCGAGCCGGAGAACACTTCGGACTCCGCTGCCCGCTCGCCGGCTCCTACGACGTCGGCACCAACTGGGCCGGGACACACTGACCTCCAATACCTCGCCGGTTTCTTCGACGGCGAGGGATCGGTCGGCATCGCCGGCTCCTCGCTCCAGGTCCGCGTCGTCAACAGCTACCGGCCCGTGCTGGAGCTGTTCCGCCGGGAGTTCGGCGGCGTCGTCGACGTCCACCACACGGGCGACGAGAAGACCCGGCTGACCTGGGAGTGGCGCTGCTACGGCGATACCGCCGCGTCCGCGCTCGCTGCACTCCTCCCCCTGTTGCGCGAGAAGGGCCCCCAAGCCTACCTCGGGCTCCACTACCGAACTCTTCCGAAAGGCCCGAGCCGCGCGTACACGCAAGCGGCGCTCGGTCTGCTGAAGAAGACAACCCACTACCGAGGTACGCCATGACTGCAACCCAACGCATCCGCCAAATCGTCGCCGCGCCCTTCGTGGTCGGTGGAATCTTCGCGTTGCTCCTCGGAGCGATCATCGTCGGCGGTCGTGAATATGCCGGCGAAGTAGTCGGCCGGCTGTGACCAACACACCTCCGAAACCCTGGTATCGCTCGAAGACCCTCTGGTTCAACCTCGCGGTCACCGCGGCGGGCTCCTGGACGTACTTCGAGTCGGCCGTGGGGAACCTGCGGGGACTGATGACGCCCGTCCACTTCGGCGTGCTGATTACCGTGATCGGCGTCATCGGCGCCCTGCTGCGTGTCGCAACGACCGCGGCCCTGACCCTGAAGAAGCCCGAATGAAGAATCCATTCCGCCGCAACCGGCCGGTCCAGCTCCAGATCCAATCGCTCACCGCGGCCGACGTGATGTCCCTGTCGGCGCAACCGCAGATCCCGCCCGACGTTGTCGTGGCAATTGCGAAGGCGCTCGAACCGTACCCGCTGGACCGATCGAGTGCTGCCCGTTTCTTCGGCGTGCCGATGGGAATGTTCTCGAAGGACGAGCTGATCCGCATCGTGAGCTGGGTCGGCGAGACCGCCAGGGACAAGCGGAGGGACTCGTGAAGGCCCTATCGCCGTCAGAGATAACCAAGGGCCTTCCGTACCTCTTGCAGCTCGTCGTGGACGATGCGGCGCGCAATCTAGAAGACGAGATCGTCGAGATGATGCGACCGAAGATCCGCGCGCACGTCACCCGTGCGTTGGAAGACCTGAAGCCGCGCCTGGAGTCGATGCTCGATCCGATGGAGCGAGCGATGGCGATCCGCCTCACCGTACGGGAAATGCCCGAGGCCGGACTCGAACCGGCACGACCGAAAGCCGGCGGCACCTAAAGCCGCTGCGTCTACCAATTCCGCCACTCGGGCATCGCCCGCGGAGTTTACATGCTCGACAAACTTCTGAACTGGGCGCTCGCCGCGCTGATAGTGGCGGCCTTGGCGCTCTCCATCGAACTCGTCCTGCTACTCGGCAGGCTCCTCGTCGGAGGACTGTGAACTGTGAACATGGAACATCCTCTCCTCTCCCCCGAGGCGAACGAAACCCTGCGCGCGAACACCGTGGAGGCCCGTGCGGTCCTTCCGAACTACCTGAAGGACTCCATGCGGCCGGAGGCGCAGTCGCGCGTGCGGCGCCAACTCCACGAACAGATGGCGGACTTCCTGCAACGCGAGCGCGTCGATAAGCGCGACATGGGCGACACGACCGAGTACCGGCTGAAGCTCTACGTCATGGACGACGCGACGCTGTACCGGCTGATCCAGCAGGAGGCGATGCGCTTCTCCCGCTACATCGAGCCGCGGCGTCTGGTCGGCGACGAAGTGCCCCTCACCGCTGGCGATCTGCGGAGCATGTGATGTCGCCCCTCCGATACCTCCAGCTCGCCCTCGCGCTCGCGCTCCTGGGCGCCGGTGGCTACTTCATGTGGTCCTACCGGCACCTGGCGGCGCAGGCCGACAAGGTCCCCGAGCTGGAAGCCAAGGTCGCGACGCTCGCGGCCGGTTACGAAACCCTCTCCAACGAGGCCATCCGACGCACCGAGTTCGACGCGGCTATCCGCGCCGCGCGCGCCACGGTCTCGCACAACCTGGACACCGCCACCCGTGAAGATCCGGTTGCTCGCGATTATCTTGGCGAGCGCATCCCTGACAGCGTGCGTCACGCATACGACGAACACGCGGCCCAACGCTGACGCCTTCCTCCAACCGACCGTGATCGAAGACCGCTATCCCTCCATGAAGGAGCTGATGGCCGATCCGTTCTCTACCACGCGCGACATCATCAACCACGGCAACGCTGGCGACGACGCCAATCTCCGCTGCAACGACGACAAGGCGAGCGCACGCAAGGTCCTGGGGGCGAAGCCGTGAAGGCGCCTCCAATCTGGCTAGAGGCTCTTTGCGGGCTCGTCCTGGTGGCGGTTGCGTGTCTCTTTATGACCGCCCCTGCCGCCAACGCAGCCAACGCCCACGACGCCACGTCCGCTCTTCTGATCGCCGGCCCGAAGGGCACGGTCGGCGAGTGCAGCGGTACGCATGTCCTCACCTCGCACGTCATCCTCTCTGCCGCGCATTGCTTCCACACGAAGCTCCTGAAGGTGGACGGCAAGCCGGCGAAGGTGCTCGCTGCGGTCAACGACGGGCACGACCATGTGCTACTGAAGACCGACCAGACGTTCGCCTACTGGGCGCCGATCGACTTCAACGCGCCGGTCACGTTCGGCACGCGCGTCCACTACTGGGGAAACCCGAATTGGTATCGCGACTTGTACCGGGAGGGTTACTTCAGCGGCGTGTGTGACCTGAAGACGTGCATGGGCAACACCGAACTGCGCGACATGGGCGCCGGGTACATCATCGACGCACACGTCGGGCCGGGCGACTCCGGCGCCGGCCTCTTCGACGAGAAGGGTACGGTCATCGGCGTCGTCAGCGGCCGCACGGCCGTCGACGAGATCGACTACCTGCCGCTGATTGCTGTGCCCTTCAACTTCACCCCCGCGCAGATCCAGGAGGTCATGTGAGCGGCGCCGTTCTTTCGACGTGTGGGCGCTATCGCTACCACCTCCATCGGCGGTGGGGCGAAGGTCCGAGCGTCACTTTCATTGGCGTCAATCCCAGTACCGCAGACGCCTCCACGGACGATGCCACGGTCCGCAAGTGGCGAGGATTTTCCGAGCGGTGGGGATATGGAGCCTTCGACGTGGTCAACCTGTTCGCGTATCGAGCTACCGATGTTCGGGAGTTGACAAGCGCCGCTGACCCGGTCGGCGCAGACAACGACGAGTTTCTGCGGGCGGCCTTCGAGGATACTTCGGCGTCTTTGATTGTCCCCTGCTGGGGCGATCGCTCGAAGCTGCCGAAGGCTCTACGGACTCGCGTCGGCCGTGTGCGCTTAATGCTGACTGCCGCGAGCGCGCCCGTTCGGGTGTTCGGCTTGACGGCCAGCCTCGACCCGAAGCATCCGCTGATGCTTGGATACGCGACGCCGTTGCAGGACTGGCTCCCGTGAGCCGCACCCTCCTGATCGACGCCGACATTTACGCCTACGCTGCATCGAGCGGGACCGAGAAGGTCCACTACTTCGACGGCGAGGACGCAGAGCCGACCGTCGACGAGAACCTGGAGGCGGCCCTCGAAGTCGCCGAGCGTGACATCGAGCGCGTCGCGAACAAGCTGAAGGCCACCAAGGTCATCGTCTGCCTCACCGACGACATCGACCTCACCACCGGCAAGGTCAACAACTTCCGCGTCGGCGTGTACCCCGGCTACAAGCAGAAGCGTCTGACGACGCGCCGGCCCTCGACGCTGACGCGGGTCAAGGAGTTCTACGCCGGCCGGTACGAGTGCTACCAGAGGCCGGGCCTGGAGGCGGACGACTGCATGGGCATCCTGTCCACGCACAAGACCCTGGTCCCCGGCGAGAAGATCATCGTCTCGGCCGACAAGGACCTGAAGACCATTCCAGGTCTCCTCTACAACCCCCGCGTCGACAAGACGAAGCCGCGTCTGATTTCCGACCTGGACGCCGATCGCTACTTCATGGAGCAGGCGCTCACCGGCGACACCACCGACGGCTACCCCGGTTGCCGCGGCATCGGCCCCGAGTCCCCCTTCGTCGCCGCGGTGCGCCAGGCGAAGAGCCTGCGGTCCATGTGGCACATCGTCCTCGCCGGCTACGAAAGCCGCGGCTTCACCGCCGAGGAGGCGCTCGCCCAGGCCCGCTGCGCCCGCATCCTTCGAGCCTCCGACTGGGACTTCCAGGCCCGCAAACCGCGCCTCTGGTCGCCTCCAGTGGAATCAAGGACTTAGCGTCATACGTGGGAATAGGTAGCAAGCCCATATTTAGGGTCACCTAAGTAGAACCAGGCTGCTGCAACGCCCCTGCTACGAGGGGCGCCTTCTATGGCGGCCTCCTCCGAACGTCTCCCGCGCGTGGGTGACACCGTAGGAGGAGGCCGCGCCACCCCCGATCCCTCAACACCTTCCGGTGTTGGGGGATTTTTTTCGAGGCCCCGACTCTGAAGACGAACCCCGCCGCCGATCGGGCGAATCTCCGCCGCGTCGCCGTCGAGTGCGGCGCGTTGGTCGACCTCCTGAACGAGCTGTACGCGACGGACCAACTCCCCCCGATCAATGCCACCGATCGCGAGATCGGCGCGTGGCTCGGACAGCGTGAGCTGGTCGCCCGCCTGAACACCCTCCGCCGCGAAGCCACGACGGCCTCCGACGGTTCCCTTCCTTCTGTCCTTCGTGGGTAACGCGCATGTGCATGTCGAGTTCCCCTAAGCCGCAGCCTGCGCCGAAGGATGACAAGAAGCCGATCTACATGGCGAACCCGTACCTCGATGGCCTGGGGATCGGCGCCGAGTCGTCCGGCCGCAACTCCCTTCGCATCGACATGGGCTCGCCCGTGCCGACTCCGAACATGCCGCGCCCTGTGGTCCGCGTCCCCGGTGGTGGCGGCCTGGGCATCGGCGGCCTCGGCGGCGGTAGCGGCGGTGGCGGGCTGGGTATCGCTGCCGGCGGCGGCTACGGCCGCTCTGGACTACTGGCCCGATGAAAGAGAACACCGCAGCGGCGCTCTACTCGTCGCTGATGGTGGACCGGCAGACCGCGCTCGACATCGCGCGCGAGTGCTCGAAGCTCACCATCCCCTCGTTGCTTCCGCCTGAAGGAAGCAACAACTCCACGGTCCTCCCTCAACCCTACCAATCCCTCGGCGCGTACGGCCTGAACAACCTGGCCGCGAAGCTGCTGATGGCGCTCTACCCACCGGGCAACGCCTTCTTCCGCTACGTCATGCCGGAGCCGGTCGCCGCTGAAGCGGAACAGATCGACCCCGAGCAGAAGGCACAGCTCCAGAAGACGCTCGCGTCGATCGAGAACCGCGTCATCCAGCGGTTCGAGACGAGCCCGATCCGGCCGCAGAAGGCCGAGGCTCTGATGCACCTGATCGTCGCCGGCAACGTGCTGACGCGGTTCGAGTCGCTCGACGAGTTCCGCATGTACCGGCTCGACCAATACGTCGTGCGTCGCAGCGCCGCCGGCAAGCCGATGGACGTCGTCATCAAAGAGACCGTCCCCGTACGGGATCTCGACGAAGAGACCATCACCGCGTGCGGCATCAAGCCCGACGCAAAGGCCGCCGAAGTCTTCACCTGGGTCACCTGGGAAGACAAGCGTTGCCGCTGGCATCAGGAGATCAACGACACCAAGGTTCCCGAGTCGGAAGGCGATACGCCTGAAGACGTGGCGCCCTGGAATCCCCTGCGCTGGAAAGCCGTGCCGACTTCGGACTACGGCCGCGGTCATTGCGAGGAATACCTCGGTGACCTTCAGTCCCTCGAAGGACTCTCGCAGTCGAACGTCGAGTACGCCGCGATCGCCGCCAAGGTGATCCTGCTGGTGGCCCCTGGTTCGCAGACGAACGTCGAAGACGTCAACAAGGCCCGCTCTGGTGACGCTGTCGCCGGACGCGAGGAAGACATCCACGCCTTCACGCTCGACAAGTACGCCGACTTCAAGGTCGTCGAAGTGGCGATCTCTCGCCTCGAAGAGCGCCTGTCGCGCGCGTTCCTGATTCGCTCGGGAATGATCCGCGACGCCGAGCGTGTGACCGCAGAGGAAGTGCGCGACATCGCGCAGGAACTCGAAGACACCCTTGGTGGCGTCTACACGGTCCTCGCGCAGGAAGAGCAGATGCCCTTCATTCGCCGGCTGCTGGCCGTCGAGGAGAGGGCAGGGGACATCCCCCGTCTTCCCAAGGACGCGGTGTCTCCGGTCGTCGTGACCGGCTTCCAGGCCCTCGGCCGCAACCACTCGCTGAACAAGCTGCGTGGCGCGATCCAGGATCTCGTCGGCATCTTCGGCAACGAAGGCGTCATCCAGATCCTTCAGCCCACCGACATCGCCACCCGGATTCTCCTGGGCTGGGGTGTCGAGGACGCTTCGAGCGTCGTCAAGTCGGCCGCGCAGATCGCGCAGGAACGGGCAGAGCAGATGAAGGCCCAGGTCGCGAACACGCTGATGGAAAAGGGCACCGCTCCCGCAGTCGCGGGCGTGATGAAGAACGCCAACCCCAACAAGTAAGAACCCCGAGGAGGGGCATACATGACTGATGAAGTGAAGCCGGGCGAAGCCGCTCCGCAGGAAACCCCTGAAGAGCGGGATGCCCGACTTGCCGCCGCCTACCGAGCGCAAGCCGGTGGCGACGTGCATGACGACGACAATGCCGTTGACGACAAGCCGCAGCGGCCCGACCACATCCCGGAGAAGTTTTGGGATGCGGAGAAGGGCGAAGTGCGCGTCGAAGAGATGGCGAAGTCCTACGCCGAGCTGGAAAAGGCGAAGGCCAAACCCGCTGAAGAGCAGCCGGACGAGCGCACGCCTGAAGAGAAGGCCGCCGCCGAAGGCACCGCCGCGGAGTTCACCAAGTATCGCGAGTCGCTGACAGCAAAGATCGTCTCCGGCGCCGAGCTGACTGACGCGGACTACGTACCGGCCGAGAAGATCGGGCTGTCCCGCGAAGACGTCGACACGTTCATCGCTGGTCTCCAGGCTCTCGGTCAACTGCACGCGCAGAAGATCCACAACGAAGCTGGCGGCGAAGAGAACTACAAGGCGATGATCGAGTGGGCGAAGGGCACCTACACCCCGGCCGAGATCGCCGCGTACGATCGCGACGTCTACTCCAATGACCCTGCGGTGGCCTCGAACGCCGTCCGCGGTCTCACCGCGCGCTATCAGCTCGCCAGCGGCAAGTCCGGCAAGGACGTCACCAAAGGTGGCGCTCGCGCAACGGGCGACGCCTACGCCAGCAAGGCCGAGATGGTCGCCGACATGCGCGACCCGAAGTACGCCAAGGACCCCGCGTTCCGCGCGAAGGTGGCCTCGAAGATCGCCGCGGCTCGCGCTGCGGGGATCGAACTGATGCAGTAACGCATGAAGCGCATCCCCAAGGCGTTCAGCCTGGGTGCGCAGCGGATCACCGTCCACGTCGTCAACGACGACGAGATGCGTGCTGCGTGCAAGCGCACCGGTACGGAACTTGGTGACGAACCGCCGCGTGGCCTTACGCACTTCGAGGGGAACGCGATCTATGTGAGTCGGGCTGGTAAACAGTTCCCGAAGTCGGTCCAGATGCAAACCTTCTGGCACGAATACTTCCACATGCTGTTCTGGTACGCGGGGCGGGAACGCCTCTCGCGCGACGAAACGCTCGTCGACAACCTGGGCTCGTTGCAGCTCCAGATGATCCAGACAGCAGAGTTCTGATCGGCGTCCCCTCCTCCGCCGATCTGCGATCGCCCAAGGGCCGGCGCCAGCAGCCGTCTTAACGCTGCGAGTCGGGCGTGATCGCCGCCCGCGTCATATCCGTGTCTCGGCTGGGAAGCCGAGCACAAAGCTCCGAACGATTCCATCCCACGAGTACGAGAAGCCCGTTACGGCGGACAACTTCGTCTGAAAGGAAGGCACGAGTCGGACGGGCACAAACCCCGTGTCCAACCTCACTAAAGGATTCCTGCCGCAATGGCAAACTCCAACCCGTCTCGCGTTGGTCAGGTAAACCTGGCCGGTGCGACCGATGCGCTGTTCCTCGACGTCTTCGGTGGTGAAGTCCTCACCGCGTACGAAGCTGCCGTCAAGTTCCGCGATACGGTGCGTACCCGCACCATCACCGAGGGTCGTTCCGCCCGCTTCCCGGCCGTGTATCGCGCTGCCGGTCAGTACCACACCCCCGGTGCTGAAATCCTGGGCCAGAACATCCCCCACACCGAGCTGACCCTGGCGGTCGACGATCTCCTGATCGCCGATGCGTTCGTGGCGCTGATCGACGAACTGAAGAACCACTACGACGTTCGCGGTCCGTACGCCCAGGAACTCGGATACGCGCTCGCGCTGATCGACGATCGCATCACGTCGATGTCGATCCTGAAGGCCGCGCGTGCCGGCGAGCTGTTCACCGGTGACGGTGGCGGCGGCAAAGTCATCCAGACCGACATCGCTGCCGGTGCGAACTTCCTGACCTCGGGCGCTGACCTGTGGCACGCGATGGGTCGCGCTGTGCAGATCATGGACGAGAAGGATGTCCCCGTCGACACCATGACCGTCCACGGTGCTGTGCTGCCTGCCCAGTGGTATCTGATGGCGCAGGACAACCTGAACATCAACCGCGACTTCCAGGGCCAGGGTTCGGTCCAGAAGAACGTGCTGTCGAGCGTCTCCGGCGTGAGCGTGATGAAGTCCAACGCCCTGCTGTTCGGCAAGGACGTCACGACCTACAACGCTGGCACGAACGCCGACGGCCTCGTCGGTAAGCCGGGCGACCTGAAGTACGGTCTGCCGGCCGCGTTCCCGGCCAAGTACCAGGCTGACCTCTCCGGCGCCACGCGTCCGGTCGGTATCGTCTGGACGGAAGCCGCCGCGGCTCGCCTCAACCTCCTGGGCGTCCAGATGGAAACCCAGTGGGACATCCGTCGTCAGGGCACCCTGATGGTCGCGAAGATGGCCGCCTCCGCGGGTCCGATGCGCTCCAAGTGCGCGGTTGAAATCGCGCTGACCTAATCGGTCACCAAGCAGTACGCGCCGTTGCTGTCTCTGCCCTCGTGGCACGCAGCCGGCGCAACCCGTACGGGACCAGAGGACTTCCCTCTGGTCCCTTTTTTTCATCTTCGGAAATCCCCATGACGACTCCTACCTTGCCGGTGGCGCCCCTCACCGCGCTCGAAGCGGTGAATCTGATGCTCGCGTCGATCGGCCAGGGCGCAGTCAACTCGCTGACGGCGTCGGCCAGTGTGGATGCCGAGAGCGCGAAGAACGCGCTGATGGCTACCACGCGCGAAGTCCAAAGCCGCGGCTGGTGGTTCAACCGCGAATACTGCTATCCGCTGCAAGCGGACAGCACGGGCGCAATTCTGCTGCCCGAAGGTGTCCTGAAGTTCCAGGTCGATCCCCGCTACGGAAACCTCGTGCAGCGCGGCGGCCGGCTTTACGACGCCGACAAGCACACGTCGACCTTCGATCCTGGCTTCCAGGTCACGGGCGAGATCGTGTGGCTCTTCCCATTCGATGATCTTCCGCACACCGCGCGCCAATACATCGGCCGCCGCGCAGGGCGGGAGTTCCAGATCGGAGCGATCGGCTCCGACCTCCTCTACAAGTTCACCCGCGAGATGGAAGACGAGGCTCAAACCGAGCTGATGCGCGAGCACCTGCGCTCCGTCAAGTCGAACGTGGTGAGCGACAACGCCCTGGTCTCCTGGACCGCGTCGGGCACCCTTCGCTATCGGAGATAACCCATGCTGGTGACTCGCCAGATCGCGTCGCTGTTCAACGGCGTGTCGCAGCAGCCGCCCCCGGTACGCAGCCCGTCCCAGTGGGAGTGGCAGGAAAACGTCACGTCGTCGGTTGTCGACGGCATCCGCAAGCGCAGCCCCGTCGAGCACGTCGCGAAAATCTCGAACGATCGCTTCGGTCGCGCGCACATGCACACGATCAACCGCGACATCAACGAGCGGTATCAGGTCGTCATCAACCGCAGCCGCGTCCGTGTCTTCGACATGGCCGGCAACGAGAAGACAGTCACCGCGCCGCTCGGCTTCGGCTACCTGTCGCTGCCGACCACCGCGCAGGGACGCTATGCGTTCACCGCGGTCACCGTTGCCGACTACACCTTCATCGTCAACAAGACGAAGAAGGTCGCGATGCTCGGCGTCGGTGCGGACCTCGATCCCCCTTCGGACGACTATTGGTGGCTCAATCGGCCCGCCAGCTATGGCACCGCGCCCTCCTTGGGCCCGGTCCTGGCGCCGGATGGTGACGAGCACCTGGGCGCCGGTGGGTTCCTCCCGGACGACACTCCTCCGCCGCCTCCGTACGACGGTGGTGGCACGACGTCGTCGTCGAATCCGCAGCCCGCTCCGCTAATCGTGCCGTCCCTCGCAGGCCACTACAAGGGCACCAAACAGACCCTTCAGGATCTCCCCGAGACGGGGCAGGCCGTCGGCGACGTCTACAAAATCACCGGCACGGACCAGAGCAACTTCCAGTCGTACTACGTCGTCTGGAGTGGCTCCGTCTGGAACGAAACCGTCCAGCCTGGTCTCCGCAACCTGGTCGACGCTTCGACCATGCCGCACGCGCTGATTCGCCAAGGCGACGGCACGTTCGTCTTTGGTCCGTTCGCCTGGGCCGCGCGCCGCGTCGGCGACGAAGCCACCAACCCGAACCCGACGTTCGTCGGCCGCACCATCAACGACGTCTTCTTCTACCGGAACCGACTCGGCTTCTGCGTGGACGAGAACGTGGTGCTCTCGCGCGCGGGTGACTTCGGCAACTTCTACCGGCTCACCGTGGTCGACTACCTCCCCGACGAAGTCGTGGACGTGGCCGCGTCGGAGACGAAGGTCACGAAGATGGAGTTCGCGGTGCCCTTCCAGGGCTCCACGATGCTCTTCTCGGACCAGACGCAGTTCAAGCTCGAACACGAGCAAGTGTTCTCCGCCGGCACCGTGTCGCTCGAAGTCGCGACCGAGTACCCCTCGATCCCCGGCGTGCGTCCGGCGAAGGCCGGCTCTGACGTCTACTTCCCGTCGCAGGGCAATGGCTGGGGACAGCTCCGCGAATACTACGTCACGAGCGACACCGACACGCACGATGCGGCCGACGTCTCCTCGCACGTTCCGCGCTACCTCCCGAAGAGTCTCCACACCGTCGTTGCGTCCCCCGACCACGACACCGTGTGCGTCCTCTCGGATGGACAACCGAACCACATCCACGTCTATCAGTTCTACTGGCAGAGCGAAACGGAGAAGGCGCAGTCCGCCTGGAACTTCTGGTCGCTCGAAGCCGGCGCCGCGATCCTCACCGCGTCGGTCCAGGGCGAGTACCTCTACCTCCTGGTCGATCGCGCTGATGGAACGTACCTGGAGCGGATCTCGCTGTTCTACGGCTCTGGCGCTGCCGCGCTCCCGTTTCAGGTGTACCTCGATCGACGGGTGAAGCTCACCGGCGTCTACGACCGCACGGTCAACCGGACCTTCTACACGCTGCCGTACGACGTGGCCGACAACGTGAAGGCCAAGTTCCGCATCGTCCTCGGCAACGTCAACGACTCGCAGCACCTCGTCGACGAGGCCGGCAACGTCCTGACCGACGAGTCCGGCAACGAGCTGACCGAGCTGACGCAGATCCTCAACAACGGCAAGGCGCACGACGGCGCAGGCAACAAGCTGACCTGGACGTCCCCCTCGACGTTCTCGCTCGCCGGCTCGCACCCCGAGCCCGCGGCCGCCGGCTTCATCTACTCGATGCGCGCGATCTTCTCGCGGCAGTACCCGCAGAACTCCCGCGGGGAACCTGTGCATACCGGCCGGCTCCAGCTAAAGACCTTCTCGCTCCAGCTCACCGACACCGCGTACCTGCGTGCGGAGATCCGCCCGTACGGCGCCGGCACCGACCCGCTGTTCGTCCACGAGTTCCCCTCGACGCGCCTTGGAATTGACGGCCGGGGAATCATCGACGACCCGGCGTTCGTCACGGAGAAGGTCACGTTCGGCGTGCAAGCGAACGCGGCCGAAGCGGAGATCACCCTCGTCAACGACTCGCACCTCGGCTGCTGCATCAACGCCGCGGAGTGGGAAGGCTTCTACACCAACCGAGCACGCGCATGAACCAGATCGTCCCTGCGACATACGAGCACATCGAACAACTCGTGCCTCGTCTCCGCAAGGCCGACCTCCAGGAGATCGCCGCGGCAACCGGAAGTGACCCCGAAGGTTCCCTTGCGGTGGCCGTCGGTACGTCTCCGGTGGCCTACACCTGGCTCCACAAGGGCCGGGTGATGGCGATGTTCGGCGCCGCGCCATACCCAGGTCGCCCTGGAGTCGGGATTCCCTGGCTCCTGGGCGCGAAGGGGATGGACAAGCACAAGGTGTTCTTCGTGCGTCGAAGCAAGAAGTACCTGGCCGAGATGCTCGAACTGTTCCCCGTCCTGGAGAACTGGGTCGACGCCCGCAACACCTCCAGCATCCAGTGGCTCGCCTGGATCGGCTTCGCGCTCTCCGAAGTGCAGCCGTTCTTCGGCATCCAACGTCTTCCCTTCATCCGCTTCAACATCGCAAAGGAGCCCGCCCGTGTGTGACGCTGGCTCCATCATCTACGCCGCGGTTGCCATTGTCGGCATGTACGCGGCCGATCGTTCGCAGACGATCTCGAACCATCGCCAAGAGCGCGCCATGCGCGAGGCGAACAAGGTCCGCGAGGACCAGATCCACGACCAACAGGGCCAGCAGATCGACGAGCGTGCGCGTGCCGCGCGCCGTGAACGCGCTGCCGCTCGCGTGGCCGCGTCGGAGTCGGGCATCAACCTGGGCTCCAACTCGTTCCTCGCGATGCTCCAGACGTCGGAGATCAACCAGAGCATCGACGCCGGCCTAATCATGCACAACGAGAAGCAGCTCCAGGAAGCGCGCCGCACGCAGTTCAACTCGAACCTCGCCGCGCTGACCTCGAAGACGAACCTCGGCATGGGGATGGATATGGCTGGGGCAGGGCTCCAGGCGTACTCCGCATCCGGCGGAAAAATGTACCTCGGCAACCAAGCCGGTCCAGGCTAACCAGGAGGCTCAATGGCACGTCCTTACCAGACTCGCCCCGTGCGCCGCGTGCCTGTCTCGGTCGGCGAACAGCCGCAGCCGGAACTCCTCACGCCGCAACAGCTCGACGTCCGCACGCCGGGCCCCGAGACCTCGCCGCTCGCCGGCCTGGCCCAGGCGCTCGGCCTGGCGAACTTCGTCGTCGGCAAGAACGTCGAGGCGCGGCACGAGCAGGACTACAAGCAAGGCAAGGCCGACGAACAGATCGGCAAGGCTGACACCGCGTACGCCAAGCATCACAGCGAGTACGCGCGCGGCGCGTTCGAGACGCTGACGCTGGAGCAGTACCAGGCCGCCGAGCAGAAGGTGTCGCAGCGCGCGACGGATGATCTCGATCATTCGCTGCCGATCGACGAACAGATCGCGACGGTCGACAACTGGATGAAGGGCGAGCTGGGCTCGCTGGTCACCGATCCTCGCGCACGCCAGATCATCGGCGAGCGGTATCAGACGTTCATCCAGACCGCCGCGGCGAACATCCAGAAGCAGCAGCTCGAAGCGCACGCGCAGGCGGCGCAGGACGCTGTCCTCCAGGACGCCACAGTTGAACTTCAGCGCACCGGCGGTCTCTCCTGGGATCAACACTTCCACCGGCTCTACTCGCAGACGGGCGACGCCTCGCACGCGAACGAGCTGCTGGTCGGCGTCGTCGCGCAGGGCATGGAAGATGCCGCAGCGCGCGGCGAGGACTACCTGAAGTTCCGCGACCTGATCCCGGCGCAAGTCACCGGTCCCGACGGCGCGAAGCTGCCGGGTCCGCTCTACTCGCCGAAGTACCGCGGCATCCTGTTGCAGTCCGAAGCGAACGCCGAGCGGCTGCACGACAAGTTCTACGAAGAGAAGTACGCCGGGGAGCAATACCAGGCGTACGTCGACCTCGACCAGGATCTCGCCAACAACGTCCCGATCACGATGGAGACGCTGGCGGCGAAGGGTTACAAAGTCGGCACCAAGCCGGGCGACACGATGACGCCTCCGGTGGCCGCGCAATACATCCAGCAGTCGGACATCAAGCGTGCCGCGGCTGCGGCGAAGGCCGCCGAGCTGGGCAAGTACGACGACGCGCGCAACGTCATGGGCCGCTGGGCCGACGTGCGTCCTGCCGTCAACGACTACTCCGAAGACAAAATGAAGGACGCGGCGGATGCCTGGTATCAGCGCATCCTGGTCGGCGGCGGCGCAGAGCTTCAACAGCTCGGCGGCGTCGAGATGGCGAAGAACCCCGACCTCGTCGGCACGATCGCCAAGCTCTCCGCGCAGGAAGGCGTTCCGTATCGGCCGCTGAAGGACACGATGTCCTCGGTCAATCAGTTCGCTCCTGGCGACGTCACCGCTCGGCTCCAGTCCTACCGCATCCTGAAGGAGCGGGGCCTGGCCGGCATGTACGTCACCGACGACGCGGCGCTGATCTACGAGAAGGCTCTGTCCGCGGTCAATGCCGGCGAGAAGCCTGATGGCGTCGCCGACGCGATCCGCACGATGGGCGACAAGGACACCTCGGCGTACGTCCAGGACCAGATGCGTCAGTCCAAGCTCCGCAAGGACGGCGTCATCTTCGACACCGGCGGCGGCTTCCTGAACTACTTCGGGGACGCTCACGTCAACTCGCTGTCCACCCTCAATGGCCCGCAGATCACCGCGAAGCTCGAACAGCTCACCGCAACGGGACTGTCGAAGGGCCTGTCGCTGACCGAGGCGGAGACGTTCGCGAAGGACCGCATCGCGCAGACCCACACGCCCATCAAGATCGACGGGAAGTGGGCCGTGGTGCCCAACTCGGTGATCCCTGGTGGCGCTGCTGGTGCCCGTGTGGCGACCGAGGCGCTCGATTGGTATGTCGAACGGCTCCCGGCGCTCGCGAAGGCGCGCGGCATTCCGGCGGACGAACCGCTGGAAGTCCGGCCGGTGTATGGGCTCGGGTCGCAACTGGAGTTCGAGGTCACCCGCATGGGCGGCGTCGAGCTTACCGACACGCGCTTCAACCTGACCGGTCTGTTGCAGACCTTCTACCGGGCTAACCCGAACGCCACGCCGCAAGGCAAGGCGGCGGAAGTGCAGCACAACGCCGAATCGGCGCGTCGCCACTCCCGCGAATACAAGCCCCCAATGATGACCACCCGAGGACTTTAATGGCTGGATTCCCGATCGCCGAGACGGACAACTACGTCCGCACCATCCTGGGCCGAGCCGGGAAACTGCCACGCGAAGAGAACGCGCTGTTCGATGCGCTGGTCCCCCACGTCATGCACCAAGAGTCCGGCGGCAATCCGCGCGCGGTCTCGAAGGTGGGTGCCGTGGGGACCATGCAAACGATGCCGACCACGCTCCGAGATCCAGGCTTCGGCGTCACGCCGGCCAAGGATGACTCGGACGCGGAGCGGGAGCGCGTCGGTAAGGACTACCTGCGCGCCATGATCGCGCGCTACCCCGGTCGCCCCGATCTCGCCCTGGCCGCGTACAACGCCGGCCCCGCGCGCGCCGATCGGTGGTCCGGTCTCCACCCCTCGACCTCCAGTGGCAATAGCCCCTTCCGCGCATCGGCAGGCGTAGAAGAGTCGGCTCCGCTGGAGGAGCTGCTGCCGGAGCTGCCGACCGTCGATCGTTCCCACGAGGACACGCGCGGCAACTTCTTCTCGAACGTGGTCGGCCTGGATTGGTCGGTCGGCGCGGCCTCGCGCATGTTCGAGGACTCAGGCTATTCCGTCGACCCGAACTTCGACATCGGGGCCATCCCGGCGAAGGACTGGGCGAAGATCACCGAGGGCATCCCGGAGGAACTCCAGCCCAAGCTCGGCTCCGCGGTCTCGATGGCGCACCTCCAGCTCCTCGCGATGCGGACGCGCCATCAGCTCCAGGCCGAAGAGGAACTCGCCCGCTACGGCGGCTGGGGCGTCGCAGGACGCTTCGCCGTCGACATGGCAGATCCCCTCGGGCTCGCCATTGGTTTCGCCACAGGTGGCCTTGGGACCCTCACAAAGGCCGCGCGCCTGGCTGAAGCAGCCAAGGCCGCGACCGCCGCCGGCCGCCTGGCTGAGGCCCGTGTCGCCGTCGAGGCGCTCGGGACCGCTGCACGCGGAAGCGTGGGCAAGCACATGGCCCAGTCCTTCGTCGTCGCCGGTGCTGAGAACGCCGCCATCCAGTCGTTCCTGGACCAGGGCAACCTGACCCGCGACGGCTGGGACGTGGCCTTCGCTGGCCTCACCGGTGGCCTGCTGGGCGCCACAGCGTCCCGCGTGTTCCACGGCAGGGAACTTGGGGACATCCGCAGCGCCTACCTGCGCGAGCGCGAGTCCCTGAAGCTGGCCGAGCTGGACCACCAGATCGAGACCAAGCGTGCCGTGCTGGAGCACAAGCTGAAATGGCTGCACGCCAACAACGACGTCGAGAAGGCCCAAGGTGAACTGAAGGCCCTCGAAGGCCACATCCAGAACCTCCGGGACCAACACGCCCAGGGGCTCGCACGCGCCGTCCGCGATCGCCGCGAGGCGCTCGGGCCGCTCCTGGAGCGCGGCGCCAACGCCGAGGCTCTACGCACGCAGCTCGCCAGCCGCGCCGACAAGGCGCGCGATCGGGTCGAAGTCCTGCGGGATCGGATCGAGAAGGGCGACACCTCGAAGGCCACCCTGGCGGAGATGGCGAAAGCCTCCAGCCGCCTGCAAGCCGCCGAGAAGCTCCACGCCGACCACGTCTCGCGCACCGCCGGGCAAGTCAAGGCCGCCGACGAGGCGCGCTCTGCGATCCGCTCCGGCGATCCGATGGCGATCCTGGACGAGCCCACCCGCACCACCTTCGCCACGCGCGAGCAACGCCTGGCGCAGCAGTCCGAAGCGATGCTGTCGTACGCCCGCGGGAACCTGAAGACCGCCACGGACGCCGTCGCGCGCCGTCGCGCGGATCTGGAAGGCCAGATCGCGGGGCTGGAGAAGATGCGCCAGGAAGGCGTGCAGGCGCTCGATCGGAGCACCGCGGCGGAAGCTGCGGATCTGTTCGGCAAGGACACGCTGTCCGGCGCGCGCTTCACCGGCTTCTACGAAGGCGTCCATCCCCACATCGACACCGAGACCGAGTCCGGTCTCCCGCACGTCGGGCAGATGGGCGGCCAGGGCCTCCGCGGTCGGATCGCGAACGCCATGATGATGCGCCGCGGTCCCTTCGCCACGATCGGCATGGTGCTCCGCGGGTCCGACAACCCCGTCGTCCGCGACAACCTGGGCCCGATCGTAGGCAACTCGATCGGCACCCGTGACGGTTCGCCTACCTCGGCTGGCGCTTCGGAGATCGCACAGATCCTCCGGCAACGCATGGCCGCCAAGTTCTACTCCGCGGTCACCCCCGCGTACACGGACTGGGCGGAACGCACCGGCGTTGGCCTGGTCGGTCGCCAGCAGCGCGGCCCGCGCGAGGTGTTCATGCAGGCCGTCGGCCGGCAGATCCGCCAAGAGGCGGCTGATGCTGACCCCGCGGTCGCTGCGGCGGCGAAGAAGATCACCTCGATCTTCGAGGACTTCCGCAAGCAGGCCCAGGAAGCCGGCGTCAAAGGCTTCGAGGAGCTGGACCCGAACCCGCACTACCTCCCGCGCGTGTTCGACTTCGACAAGCTGTACGAGATCGAGCACCGGATCGGCTCCGAGAACATGCGGACGCTGATCTCCCGCTCGATCCAAGTCGCGCGTCCCGAGATCCCCGAGAAGGTCGCGGCGTCGATCGCCAAGGCGTACCTGAAGCGCATGAAGGAACTGCGCGTGGGGTCCGACATCGGGCTCCTCCAGGGGATGCGTTGGGATGACGTCGGGTTCCTGCGGCGCTTCCTCGAAGACGCCGGCCTGGGACGCGACGAGCGTGACTTCGTCGTCGACCAGATGGCGGCGTTGAACGCGGCGCGCGATCGGCAACAGGAAGGTTCCTTCCGCAACGCCAAGCACCGCGTCCAGTTCGACGAAACCCATCGGATGCGCTTCAAGGACCAGGAGGCAATCAAGGCCGGACGCAACGACGACATCGAGGTGTCCCTCCAGGACGTCTTCGAGAACAACGTCGAGCACCTGTTCGGACGCTACAACCGCACGATGGCCGGTCACATCGGCCTGGCGAAGATCGGCATCAAGTCCCGCGGGGACTTCGAGGACCGCATCGAGGCAGTCGAAGCGGCATTGGAGGGTGACCTGAAGGAGCTGGAGCGCGTCCGCGACACCGCGGAAGTGGCCTACCAACTCGTCACCGGCCAGCCGATCCAGAAGGCGACCACGCTCACCCGTCTCGGGCGCGCGGCGCGCGACTGGAACTTCACGACCACGATGGGCCAGTCCGGCTGGGCACAGTTCCCTGATCTCGCCGGACTGCTGCAATCGGGCTACATCCGCGAAACGATGCACTACTTCCCCGAAGTGTTTGGCACGGCCAAGCGCACCCCCGACGGGAAGATCGACATCGACTTCTACCGCGAGCAGGAGGAGTGGGTAGGACTCGGCACGGACCTGCACAACAACCAGGTCTTCTCCGCGTTCGATCCGCTCGACCAGGACGGCCTCGAAGGTGCCCTCGGGCATCTCGAACACGGCCTCCGGGTCGCCGGCCGCGGCGTGCAGATGGCCTCCGGTCTCGGCTGGATGACGTCGTTCTCGCAACGGCTCGTCGGTCGTGTGATCGTGCAGCGGCTAATCAAGGACGTGCTCGAAGGCGGGCGCATCGCGGAGCACCGGGCGTTGCAGCTCGGGCTCACGGACGCCATGAAGGGCCGCATCGCGAAGCAACTGAAGGCTCACACCGAGTGGGCCGATGGTGACTTTGGCGGCAAGGTGAAGATCCTCAACTACGGTGCGTGGACTGACGTCGACGCGCGCGAAGCAATGCTCCATGCCGTCAGCCGTGAGGCTCGCCGCATGGTGCAGGAAGAGGATCTCGGCGACACGACTGTCTGGATGCACTCCAACTGGGGAAAGATCCTGACGCAGTTCCGGCGCTTCGCGCTCGTGTCGTACTCGAAGCAGCTCCTCTACGGAATCGCACACGCGGACGCGGAGGAGGGCACCCGGCTCGTGGTCTCGATGGCGCTCGCGGCGATGGCCTACCAGGCTCGCCACATGGTCGCGATCGGGCTGAAGGAAGCCGGCGGTGAATCCCCGGAAGAGATCCAGAAGTACAAGGATCGCAACCTGGGCCTGCACCGGCTCGCCGCTGCGTCGATCGCCAACTCGACCTACGCCTCGCTGCTGCCTGGCCTGTGGGACACCGTGCAATACGAAACCACGGGCACTCGCTCGTTCGACGTCCGCAACAGCGGGCTCGGCTCGGACCTGGTCACAGGCAACCCGACGTACTCGCTCGGCCGCAACTTCATGACCGCAGTCGCCGGCACGGCACAAGCGATCACCCGCGGGGACAAGCAGTTCGACCAGAAGGACCTGAAGGCGTGGCGACGGCTGGCTCCGTACGGAAACGTCATCGGCGCCGATCTGCCGTTCGCAGCGATCAACGCGAACCTCCCGCCCGCGGACAGCGATCCCGACCCGCAGCACCTCGATTGGTTGTTCAACGACCACCCGCAGAACTAAAGGCCCCTTCGGGGGCCTTCCCTTTACTGAAGGCCCCCAACTGAAATGACGACCCGCGTCCCCTACACGGCGACGACCTCGAATGGTCTGTATGCCGTGCCGTTCGCGTACCTCGACAAGTCGCACGTCAAGGTCCAGGTCAACGGATCTGACGTGCCCACGTCGGCGTACACCTGGGAAACGAGCGCAGCGATCCGGCTTCCAGCCGCGGTCGGCGCCTCGATCCTGATCTACCGTGCATCCCCAACTGCCCCGGTCACCACCTACACGGCCGGCGCAACTCTCACTGAAGAGGACCTCCAGGCCGATAGCCTCCAGGCCCTCTATCGCATCCAGGAAGTCGAAGACCGTCACGACGTCGAGATCGTCGACGTGGACGAGATCCACGACATGATCGAGCAGGCCGGCATCACCGGCGCCGATCAATACATCCGCGGCGACCTGGCATCCAATCTCGGAACCAAGGGCGCCTATCTGGTGGCCTGGGCGCAACCGGACGGCACCGCGGTCACGCAGAACGTCCGCGACGAACTCCGGCGCGTTGTCCGTCCCGAGCACTTCGGCGCAGTCGGCGACGGCACGACCGACGACAGCGTGGCAATGGACCTGGCGCTCGTTGCGTCCGCCGGCAAGACCCTGCTGCTGACCCGCGGCAAGACCTACCGTCTCGCCACTGTGCGCTACGGCACGGGCACCGCGCTCCGCATCGCCAGCAACACCACGATCATCGCGCACGGCGCCACCGTCAAGCGCGGCTCGGCGTCGATCGCCGTGATGCTGTCCAACGACTCGAATGGTTCCGTCGGCGGCTACACCGCGAACGAGAACATCCGCATCTACGGCGGCACCTGGGACGCGAACTACCCGACGTACGCCGGCCCCGCGCAGCCGATGGGCTTCGTCCATTCGCAGCGGATTCGCATCCACCACGTCTACTCGAAGGGCTCGGCGGCGAACCACCACATCGAGTTCAACGCCTGCGCCAACGTCCTTGTCGAAGGCTGCACCTTCGAGGGCGGCGCGGAGCAGCTCGACGACACGATGGAAGCCATCCAGATCGACGGCGCCTTCGGCTCCGCGTACTGGGGCGTGGGTCCGTACGACAACACGACGTGCTCGAACATCCGCATCATCGGCAACACGTTCAAGCTCTGCGGCTCCGGCGTCGGCTCTCACACGTCGGTCTCGGGCCTGACGCACACGTCGATCATGGTCATCGGCAATATGTTCACGCAGCCCTACTTCTGCGGCGTCCGCGCCGAGAACTGGGAAGCGTCGGTCATCTCGAACAACGTGTTCTACCAGGGCCTCCACGCGATCCGCGCGCGGGGCGATGCGACCACGTTGGCAGGCGGCCTGACGATCGCGAACAACGAAATCTTCCAATGCGGTGCCACGAGCTACACCGGCGCGGCGGCGGGAGACGGCCATGCGATCTACCTGTTCGGCAACTCCGCGCTGACGGAGCAAGTCCGCAACTACTCGATCACCGGCAACGTGATCCGCCTCGGCAACCAGGCGAAGTCGGGCGCCGGCATCAAGGTCAACTACTGCGGCTCCGGTGTCATCTCCGGGAACGTGATCGACACGACCGCTTCTGGTCCTGGCATCACGCTGTTCGGTGGTGGCGGCGCGCTCGTCAACGGCAACCGCGTCGTCAACACGGGCTCGGGTCAGACCTCGATCGTCGTGGCGAGCGCGGCGGCGGTGAGCGTCAACGGCAACCAGGCCGAGACCATCAGCGTCACCGGCTCGGACAAGTGCCTGGTCCTCGACAACAACGTGTTCAACACGTCGGGCATCACCAACACCGGCAACACCAACACGTTCGTCAAGAACAACCTCGTCAACACGACCTGGACGCCCTGATGAAGACCTCTGACGTGACCCTGGCGAGTCTGGTCGTGAAGCTCGGGCTGTCCGTCGCTGCGGCGGCAACGATCGGAGGCGGGACGGCAATCATCCATTCCGCTTCCGCCAACGCCGTCCAGGACCAACGCATCGTCGCATTGGAGCAGGACCGCGCCGAGATGCACGAACTGTCGGCCAAGCTCGACGAAACCAACCGCAACGTCGCCGTGTTGAACGAGCGACTCAACCACGAGGTAGCACGCGATGGCAAATGAACGGCGCGCGTCCTCGGACATGCTCGATGAACTGCACGCGCTCCAAGCGGCGACGCTGATGGGGCAGGTCAAGCGGTACACCGAGTACCACAACCCCGAGACCGGAAAGCTGGAGCCGCAGGAAGTCCCTCCTGCGCTCCTCGCACAGGTCGCGAAGTTCCTGAAGGACAACGGCGTCGACTCGCCGGGTCGCGGACAGAAGCTCCGGGATGACCTAAAGGGTTCCCTCCCGGATCTTCCCGATCCCGCAGACGTCGTAGCGGAACACCTGGGGCACTACTGATGAAGATGCCAAGCATCGCCCGGCGCATCGCTGGGCGGATTGCCGAGGCAATCGACGATCCCATGCCGGCGGCGTTGCTGGCACCTGCGAACCGCGGACCGAACATCGCGCCGTCGATCACCGACGGATCGTGGACGGGCGGCCTGGCCGGCATCGCTGTCCAGGACGGCACCGGCCTGCACTTCAACGGCACCGACGCTGGATCGCTGGTCCACACGCTCGATACCGAAGACAACGTCACCTACGAGATCACCTGGACGCAGACGGTCGGCGCGAGCGGTTCGTTCCGCTGGCAACTGTACGGCGACACCAACGCCCACCTCGGTCAGACCGCGTCGTTCACCACGTCCGGCACCTTCGTTATCCAGGTGACCACGAACGCGGCCGGCTCGTTCAACAACCGCATCCAGGCGAACGTCAACGCGGGAACCGCAGGTTCCAACTTCGTGACGATCTCCTACCTCGAAATCCGCAAAGTCCTGCCGTAAGGAACCCCAATGGCCGCAACTGTCGTCTCTGCGCCCGCGCAGACGGCGCGCACCGTCAATGTCTCGGTGCCCGCCAACTCCATCTACAACTTCTTCCTCTACACCGACGCCGGTG
>Ga0074048_10078661_pt1 | contig 20066 bp, 23 predicted proteins | sample SoimicmetaTmtLPB_FD_74462 | JGI IMG/M metagenome (GOLD analysis project Ga0074048, IMG submission 74462) | Soil and rhizosphere microbial communities from Centre INRS-Institut Armand-Frappier, Laval, Canada - Soil microcosm metaTmtLPB... | ecosystem: Engineered > Artificial ecosystem > Soil...
CGTGCCGAAGCCGAATCCGCGCGCCTGAAGGCCGCCCACGTACGCGACGACGTCAAGGCGCAGGTTGTCGCGCTGGACGCCGAGCCCGTGGATGCAGCCCCGCCCGCGCAGGCCAAGCCCGACGCCACCAAGGCGATCGTTGCCAAGCCCGTCGAGCCCAAGCCCGCGACCGTCGCCGCTGCCGCTTCCAAGCCCACCGCGACGCCGGCCGCTTCCGGCACCGGCTTCGCCGTCCAGCTTGCCGCCTTCAGCAAGGCCGCCGATGCCAACGCGCTGCGCGATCGCCTGCGCGCCGCCGGTTTCAGCGCCTTCACCGAAGTCGTGAACACCGACAAGGGCACCCTCACCCGCGTGCGGGTGGGCCCCGTGTTGAATCGCGCCGAAGCGGACCAATTGAAGGCGCAGGTCAAGTCCAAGGTCGGGCTGGACGGTGTCGTCCGCCCGCATCCCTAAGCAGCAGGAACCCCCCATCCCATGTGCGGCATCGTCGGAATCGTCGGAACCACTGAAGTCGCCGCTGCGCTGTACGACGGCCTGACCGTCCTGCAGCACCGTGGCCAGGACGCGGCCGGCATCGCCACCGCCGACCGCGGCAAGCTGCGCGTGCACAAGGGCAACGGACTGGTGCGCGACGTGTTCGACGAAGAGGCGATGCGCACGCTGGAAGGGCGCGTCGGCATCGCGCACTGCCGCTATCCCACCGCCGGTTCGGAAGGCGACGACGAAGCGCAGCCGTTCTATGTCAATTCGCCCTACGGCATCGCGCTGGCGCACAACGGCAACCTGATCAACACCGACGCGCTGCGCCGCGAAGTGTTCGAAGAGGACCGCCGCAACGTCAACACCGAGTCGGATTCGGAAGTGCTGCTCAACGTGTTCGCGCACGAGCTCGACACGCAGAAGGCGCTGACGCCGGAATCCATCTTCCGCGCAGTCGAAGGCGTGAACCGCCGCGCGAAGGGTGGCTATGCCGTCGTCTGCACGGTGCTCGGCCTGGGCCTGGTGGCGTTCCGCGATCCGCACGGCATCCGCCCGCTGGTGCTCGGTCGCCGCATCACGCCGCAGGGCACCGAATATGCGGTCGCGTCCGAATCCGTCGCGCTCGACGTGCTGGGCTTCGAACGCCTGCGCGACGTCGCGCCGGGCGAAGCGGTCGTGGTCACCGCGCGCGGCGAGCTGCATACGCAGGTGTGCGCCGAGCACATCGACTTCGCGCCCTGCATCTTCGAATACGTCTACTTCGCGCGCCCCGACTCGATGATCGACGACATCTCGGTGCACAAGGCGCGCATGCGCATGGGCGTCACGCTCGGCGAAAAGATCCTGCGCCTGCGCCCGGACCACGACATCGACGTGGTGATCCCGATCCCCGACACCTCGCGCGACTCCGCGCTGGAGATCGCCAACGTGCTCGGCGTGAAGTACCGCGAGGGCTTCATCAAGAACCGTTACGTCGGCCGCACGTTCATCATGCCGGGGCAGGGCGAGCGCGTGAAATCGGTGAAGCGCAAGCTCAATCCGATCCCGCTGGAATTCCGCGGCCGCAACGTGCTGCTGGTGGACGACTCGATCGTGCGCGGCACCACCTCGCGCCAGATCGTGCAGATGGCGCGCGAGGCCGGTGCGAACAAGGTGTACCTCGCCTCCGCCGCGCCGCCGGTGCGCTACCCGAACATCTACGGCATCGACATGCCTTCGTCGGAAGAGCTCGTCGCGCACGGCCACACCGAGGCCGAGATCGAACAGATGCTCGGCTGCGACTGGCTGATCTACCAGGACCTCAAGGACCTGGAAGTCGCGGTCGCCGGCCCGAAGCATCCGGGGCGCAAGTTCGACAGCTCCTGCTTCAGCGGCGAATACGTCACGGGCATCGAGCCGGATTATTTCGAACGAATCCGGCAGTTGCGCTCGGACGACGCGAAGAAGAAACGCCGCGCCTGACGCCATGGCCTCGCTGTTCGACGCGGCACGCGCGTGCCTCGACGCGGCGACGCCGGACGACAAACTCACGCGCACCGCGGAGGCGGCGAAGGCCTTCGCGGACGGCGCGTTCGTGCTGCTCGACGACGATCGCGAGCCCGATCCCATCCGCATGCCCGGCCGTCCCGAACGCCCGCGCCTCGTGCATCCGCGCGAATTGCCCCGCCGCGGTTTCGGCACGCCCGAAGGCCGCGCAGCCTTCATCCACGCCGTGGCGCACATCGAGTTCAACGCGATCGACCTGGCGTGGGATGCGGTGTATCGCTTCCGCCATTTCCCACCCGCGTATTACGCCGACTGGATCGGCGTGGCCTCGGATGAAGCGCGCCACTTCGCGATGCTGCGCAAGCGCCTGCGCGAATTCGGCCACGACTACGGCGACTTCGACGCGCACAACGGTTTGTGGGAGATGGCGGAGAAGACCGCGCACGATGCCTTGGCGCGCATGGCGCTGGTGCCGCGCGTGCTCGAAGCGCGCGGACTCGATGTCACGCCGGGAATGATCGTGAAGCTGCGTTCGCTGGGCGACGATGCGACGGCCGACATCCTCGAGGTCATCCTGCGCGAGGAAGTGGGGCACGTTGCGGCGGGTTCGCGCTGGTACCGGTGGTGCTGCGCGCTGCAGGGCATCGAGCCGCGGGCGAAGTTTCGCGAACTGCTCGGCGAATACGCGCGTCCTGTGCTGCATGGGCCGTTCAACCTGGAAGCGCGCAGTGCGGCGGGCTTCGACGATGAAGAGCTCGCAGCCTTGCAGCAGCTCGATATGCAGTCGCGCGAATAGCGAAGGAAATCAGAATTCGCTGATATCCAGGCGGACGGCGCGAGGAAGAGGATGTCGCATCGGCGACCGAGGGTTGTCAGTTGACAACCAAGGCGCCACTCTCTACCCTGCGCGGAGTCCGACATGGCAAGGAAGCGGCATCCGAAACCCGAAGTGGAAGCTGCGATTCGCCATGCCGAGTCGTACGGGTGGCGCGTCCAGGTCGGCGGCGCGCACGCGTGGGGAAGGATGCTGTGTCCCTACGATGATGCCGCGTGTCGTTGTGGCGAGTTCTGCATCACCAGTATCTGGAGCACGCCAAGAAGGCCCGGCAACCATGGCAGGCAGCTCCGGCGCGTGGTCGACAACTGCGCGCACGACAAGACGGGCAAGTGCGTTTGACGACAGGAGACCACGCAAGATGCGCGAGTACGAATTCACCCTGAAGTTTCGTTTGTCCGATCCAGCCGCGGATCCCGCCCCGCACGTGGAAGCCCTGGCGGAAGCCGGCTGCGACGATGCCGTGGTCGGCGTCGGCCAGCGCGGACGCATCGCGTTGAATTTCGCTCGCGAGTCGGCATCGGCGTGGGCCGCCATTGCGTCGGCCGTGCGCGACGTCAAGCAGGCGATCCCCGGCGCGGAACTCATCGAAGCCTCGCCGGATTTCGTCGGCCTGAGCGACGTGGCGGACATCGCGGGCTTCACGCGCCAGAACATGCGCAAGCTGATGCTCAGCAACATCGCGACCTTCCCGCTGGCCGTGCACGAGGGCACGCCCTCGCTGTGGCACCTCGCCAGCGTGCTCACCTGGCTGCAGGACCACCAGCAGCGCCCGGTCGACGGCGTGCTGCTGGACATCGCGAAGACCAACATGGTCCTGAACATCGCGAAGGAAACGCGTCGCCTGCCGGGCGCGTCCTTGCCGAAGGAACTGGTGCCGCTGTTTCCCTGATCAGGCCGTCAACGCGGCGAGCCTCGCGCCGTCGCGGTCCACGCGCAACACCGATCCTTGTTCGTACCAATCGCCGAGCACGATGCGCTGGCCGTGCGCTTCCTCGTGCACCTTCGGCCGATGCGTATGCCCGTGGATCAGGCGCGGAATGCCGAAGCGCGCCATCGTGGCGTCCACGGTCGCCGGCGCCACGTCGGTGATCGCTTCCATCAGGCCTTCCTGCTTCAACCCCGACTGGTGCGCCTTGCTCGCCGCGCGCGCCTGGTGGGCGAACGCGACGCGCGCAGGCAGCGGCTGTGCGAGGAACCGTGCCTGCCACGTCGGGTCGCGCGTCTGCGCGCGGAATGCCTGGTAGGCCTTGTCGTCGGTGCACAAGGTATCGCCGTGCATCACGATCGCGGGCGCGCCTTCGAGCACGATCACCGCGGGGTCGGGAAGGATGCGCATGCGCGCGCGGCGCGCATAGTCTTCGCCAAGCAGGAAGTCGCGGTTGCCGCGGATGAAATACGTCGGCGTTCCGGCCGCGGCGAGCGCCGCGATGCGGTCGGCGACGAAGGCGCCGACGTCCGAAGGATCGTCGTCGCCCACCCAGGCCTCGAACAGGTCGCCGAGGATGTAGAGCGCATCGGCGCCACGGGCTTCGTCGGCCAGGAAATGGCCGAAGAGTTTGGTGATCGCGGGCCGCTCCGCGTCGAGGTGGAGGTCGGAAATGAACAACGTAGGCATCGCGGCATTCTACCGGCCGGAGGCGTAAAATCGCCGGTCTTTTCCGCCCCGATGGCAAACGCCCCCATGGCCGTCCGCACCCGTTTCGCCCCCAGCCCCACCGGCTACCTGCACATCGGCGGCGCGCGCGCCGCGCTGTATTGCTGGCTGGAAGCACGCCGCCACGGTGGCAAGTTCATCCTGCGCATCGAAGACACCGACCGCGAGCGCAGCACGCAGGCGGCCATCGACGCGATCCTGGAAGCGATGGCGTGGCTCGGCCTGGACTACGACGAAGGTCCGATCTACCAGACCCAGCGCATCGACCGCTATCGCGAAGTCGCCGAGCAGATGGTCAAGGACGGCACCGCGTACTACGCCTACGAGACGAAGGACGAACTGGAGGCGATGCGCGAAGCCGCGATGGCCGCCAACGAGAAGCCGCGTTACAACGGCGCGTACCGCGACAAGAACGCCGGCTACCGCGACGATCCGAACCGCGTGATCCGATTCAAGAATCCGCTCGACGGCATCGTCGCGTGGGACGACAAGATCAAGGGCCGCATCGAGATCGCCAACAGCGAACTCGACGACCTCGTGATCTTCCGCAGCGACGGTTATCCGACCTACAACTTCGCCGTCGTCGTCGACGACGTGGACATGGAGATCAGCGACGTCGTGCGCGGCGACGACCATGTCAACAACACGCCGCGGCAGATCAACATCTATCGCGCGCTGGGCAAGCCCGTGCCGCATTTCGCGCACATGCCGATGATCCTGGACGAGCAGGGCGCCAAGCTGTCCAAGCGCACGGGCGCGGCGGACGTCATGCAGTACCGCGATGCCGGCTACCTGCCGCACGCGCTGCTGAACTATCTCGCGCGCCTGGGCTGGTCGCACGGCGACCAGGAAATCTTCTCGATCGCCGAGCTCAAGCGACTGTTTTCGCTGGACGAGGTGAACTCGAAGGCCTCGCGCCTGGATTCGGCGAAACTCGGGTGGCTCAACCAGCAATACCTGAAGTCCGACGATCCGGCCGAAGTCGGCAAGCACCTGGAATTCCACCTGCGCGCGGCCGGTTACGACCTCGCCAAGGGGCCTGCGCCCGCCGACATCGTCATTGCCATGCGCGATCGCGTGCAGACGCTGAAGGACATGGCCGAACGCGCCGCGGTGTGGTTCGGTCCGCTGACGGCGTACGACGAAGCGGCCGTCACCAAGCATCTCAACGCCGCCGCGCGCGCGCCGCTGGCCGATGCACGCGAACGCCTCGCCGCGCTTCCGCAGTGGACTGCCGACACCGTGAGCCAGGCGCTGCACGCCACCGCCGAAGCGCTCGGCACCGGCATGGGCAAGGTCGCGCAGCCGATGCGCGTGGCCATCACCGGCACGCAGGTCAGCCCCGACATCTCGCATACGGTGTACCTGGCCGGCCGCGACGAAGCCCTGCGCCGCATCGACGCCGCCCTTGCAAAAGTGCCGAGCGAGGCCTAAATCAAGGGCATGGGCCACCATTCCGCCTGCACCGACCCCAAGCACCACGTGCACGACGCCGACGCGTACGTGCACCAGGTGGAGCATGCGTGCGAGAAGCGTGGCCTGAACCTCACGCCCTTGCGTGCGACGGCGCTGCGCCTGATCGCGGACGCAGGCCGGCCGATGAAGGCCTACGAACTGCTCGACAAGATGAAGGCGACGCACGAAGGCGCTGCGCCGCCCACCGTGTATCGCGCGCTCGACTTCCTGCTCGAGCACGGCTTCGTGCACAAGCTCTCGTCGATCAACGCCTACGTGGGCTGCCACCATCCGGGTGGCGAAATGCATGCGGTGCCCTTCCTCATCTGCGACCGCTGCCATTCGGCGACCGAGCTGGAGGACGACTCGATCGTCTCCGCGCTCGATGCTTCCGCGCGCGCCCTGGGTTTCGCCCCGCAGGCGCAGACGCTGGAAGTGCATGGGGTCTGTGCGGATTGCGCCGCGAAGGCCGCTTGAGGGGCTGAAGGGGCGGGGAAGGGCGTGATGGCGGCTTGACGGGCAATGTTATATTGTTCCAATCATGTCGCCCGCCCAGCGCTCCCACCACCTGCTCGATCGCCTCGGCGCCACCGGTTCGCTGGTGTGTGCGGTGCATTGCGCCTTGCTGCCGGTGGCCATCGCGATGTTGCCGGCGTTGGGGATCGCCTCCTGGCTGGGCGACGGCTTCGAGCTTGGCTTCGTGACGTTTGCGACCTTGCTGGGCCTCTTCAGCGTCGTGTGGGGCTACCGCCGCCACGGCGAAGTCCGTGCGCTGGGCCTGCTGCTTCCCGGCCTGTCGGCACTCTGGCTCGGCATCCTCGTTGCGCCCCTGCACCATGCGCTGGTGCCGCACGCCATCACGATGACCCTCGGCGGCTCGCTGGTCGGCCTGGCGCACTTTGCGAACCTGCGCCTGGTCCACATGCACACCGCCAACTGCGCCCGCGACGCCAGCTGCGCCCGTTGATCTGCTAGTCTTTGCGGCCTCGCGCGCACGGGCGCGCAGTTTCCGCACAAGATCAGGAGCAACGCACATGGGCAAGGGCGACCGCAAGACCGCCAAGGGCAAGCGCTACAACGCCAGCTATGGCAACGCGCGTCCGAACGTCGTGGCCAAGGCGGCCGGTACCCCCAAGGGTCCGGTGGTGAAGAAGGCCGCGACCAAGTCGGCCCCGGCCGCGAAGGCGCCGGCGAAGAAGGCCGTCGCGAAGAAGGCTGCTTCGAAGGAGTAATCCTTCCGCGCCACGCGATAAAAAAAGCCCCGCCGAAGCGGGGCTTTTTGTTTTCCGGAGCGGCGCGCCTCAGTGCCCGGCGCGCTTCTCGATTTCGGTCCACACGCGCAGCAGGTTGCCGCCGAGGATCTTGCGGATGTCGGCATCCTTGTAGCCGCGTGCCTGCAGGCCCGCGACGAGGTTCGGATAATCCGCCACCGACTTCAGCTCCACCGGCAGCTCGCCGTCCACGCCATCGAAGTCCGAGCCGATGCCCACGTGGTCGATGCCCACCAGCTTCACCGCGTAGTCGATCTGGTCGAGCACCGCGTCGGTGTGCATCACCGGTGCCGGATGCGCCGCGCTGAACGCCTTGGAGTAGGCCTCCATCTCGGCGTCCGACTTGCCTTCCTGCTTCATCTTTTCCAGCGTCTGGCGGCGCTCGGCCGTCTCGCGGGCCTGGTTGCGATCGAGGAACGCGGTGCCGAAGGCGAGCTGGATCACGCCGCCTTCCTTCGCGACCGCCTGGGCGATGTCGTCGGGCATGTTGCGGTTGAACTCGGGCGTGAAGTGGCGCATGCCCGAATGGCTCGCGATCACCGGCACGTCGGTGACGCGCAGGACATCGCGCACGGCGTCGTCGGAGATGTGCGAGACGTCGACGATGATGCCCAGGCGATTCATTTCCTTCACGACCTGTTTGCCGAACGGGCTCAGCCCGCCCCACTTGCCCTTCGCCTGGTAGGAGGAGTCGGCGATGCGGTTGTTGCCGCCGTGCGCCAGCGTGATGTAACGCACGCCGCGGTCGAAGAAGAACTTGAGCTTCGCCAGGTCATCGCCGATCGGCGCACCGTTCTCCATGCCCAGCGGCAGCAGCACCTTGTTGCCGGCGCGCAGCTTGTCCACGTCCTGCGGCGAGCGCAGCAGCGCGAACTTGTCGGGATGGCGCTCGACGAGCGCTTCGACATGGTCGATCTGCGAATTGGCGATCTGCCACGCGGTGCCCTTGTCGTCTTCTTCCGCGGAGGTGTAGATCGACATCCAGGCGACGTCGAGCCCGCCTTCGCGCGCACGCGGGTAATCGAACTCGCGCTCCGGCACCAGGATCCCGAGATCGTTCCACTTCGACTCGAGGTTTTCCGGCGCATCGATGTGCGTGTCGACGATGATCGCGTCCTGTGCGAGTTTCTTCGCCGCGTCCGTCGCGTCGGCTGCATGCAGCGAGCCGGCGATGCACAGCGAGAGGAGAGTGAAGGCAATTCGACGCATCTAAAGTTCCCCCAGGTTCAAAAGATCAGACGAGACGCGCACCGCCCACGTGGACGGCATCGACGAGTTGGCCCCCGAGCCAGTAACACAGCTCGGAGGGATGTTGGATCCGCCAGCGTACGAAGTCCGCGCGCATGCCGGTGCGCAGCACGCCACGGTCCTGCAGGCCGAGTGCCCGCGCGCCGTTGACGGTGGCGCCGCGCAGGGCTTCGACGGGCGTGAGGCGGAAATGCGTGCATGCGAGTTGCATGGCCTGGCGCAACGATTGCAGCGGGGAGGTGCCCGGATTGCAGTCGGTCGCCACCGCCATCGGGACGCCGTGCTCGCGGAAGGCGGCGATCGGCGGGAGTTTGGTGTCGCGCAAAACGTGGAAGGCGCCGGGCAGCAACACCGCGACCGTGCCGTGTTCGGCCATCGCGCGCACGCTGTCCAAGTTCGTGTGTTCGACGTGGTCGGCGGACAAGCCACTGAATTCCGCAGCGATGCCGCCGCCACCGAGATCGCTCAATTGGTCGGCGTGCAGCTTCACAGGCAATTCGAGGGAGCGCGCCGTTTCGAACACGCGGCGTGTCTGCGCCGGCGAGAAGCCGATGCCTTCGCAGAATGCATCGACCGCATCGATCAAGCCTTCGGCTGCCAGCTTCGGCATCCACTCGCACAAGGCATCGACGTAGCCGTCCGCGTTGCCCGCGAATTCCGGCGGCAAGGCATGTGCCGCGAGATAGGTCGTGCGCACCGTGACGCCCAATGCGTCGCCGATGCGACGCGCCACGCGCAGCATGCGGCGTTCGGTGTCGAGGTCGAGCCCGTAACCGGATTTGATCTCGATCGTCCCCACGCCATCGGCCAGGAGGGCGCGTGCGCGGGGGAGGGAGGCTTCGAACAAGACGTCTTCGCTTGCTGCCCGGGTCGAACGCACCGACGAGATGATGCCGCCGCCCGCGCGCGCGATCTCCTCGTAGGTCGCGCCCTGCAAGCGCAGTTCGAACTCGCGCGCACGATCGCCCGCGAACACCAGGTGCGTATGGCAGTCGACCAGCGCTGGCGTGACCCAACCGTGCGTCTCGATCACCTCGTTCGAAATCGCGGCCGGTGCACCCGGCAAGGCCGAACGTGGGCCGACGAAGGTGAAGACCCCATCGCGCCAACCCAAGGCCGCGTCGGTGATCTCGCCATAGCCTTCCGTGCCGTCGAGTGTCGCGAGCGACACACCGAGCAGCAGGCCATCGAACGGGGCGGGTTGGGCAGGCATGAAGCCCGATTGTAGGGGTGATTTGTCGGAGCGGGCGCGGGGGGGCGAGAATGCCCCCCATGCAGACCCTCCACGCGGAACGTCTCTGGACCCCCGACGGCTGGCGCATCGATGCCGGCTTCACCCACGAAGGCGGGCGCATCGTCGAATGCGAGCGCGCGCAGCCCAGCGAAGGCTCGGCCTGGGTGCTGCCGGGCATCGCCAACCTGCACTCGCATGCCTTCCAGCGGGCGATGGCGGGCCTCGCGGAGCGGCAGACCAATCCGGAAGACTCCTTCTGGACCTGGCGCGACACGATGTATCGCTTTGCCGGGCGCTTCGATCCGGACACGTTGCACGCGGTGGCCTCGCAGCTCTACGCGGAGATGCTGGAAGCCGGCTACACGACGGTCTGCGAATTCCATTACCTGCACCACGCGCCGGATGGGCGGCCTTACAGCGATCCGGCGGCGATGTCGCGTGCGCTGATTGCAGCTGCGCGCGACACGGGCATCCGACTGACGTTGCTGCCCGTCCTGTACATGAGCAGCGGCTTCGACGGGCGGCCGTTGAACGAACGGCAGCGTCGATTCGGGCACGAGGTGGATGCGTTCCTGCGTTTGTTCGACTTGCTGCGCGCGGAGCAGAACGACATGCTGCGCGTGGGCATTGCGTTGCACAGCTTGCGCGCGGTGCCGCCGGAGGCGATGCGCAATGTGCTGGCGTCGATGCCGAGCGGCGCGCCGATCCATATCCACATCGCCGAACAGGTCGGTGAAGTCGCGGACTGCCTCAACATCCGCAACGCGCGCCCCGTCGAATGGTTGCTCGCGAACGCGGACGTCAATCGCGACTGGACGCTGGTGCATGCCACGCACTTGGAGAACGGCGAGATTCGCGGCATCGCGCAGAGTGGCGCGACGGTGGCGATCTGCCCGACGACGGAAGCCAATTTGGGGGACGGCTTGTTCCCGCTACGTGCGTTCCTGGAAGCGGGCGGTGCGTGGGGCATCGGCTCGGATTCGCATGTGTCGATTTCGCCCGTGGAAGAACTGCGCTGGCTCGAGTACGGGCAGCGGTTGATCACGCGCCATCGCAACATCGCGGTGGGAAGTACGACGACAAGTGTTGGCGAGTCCCTGCTGCACGATGTGCTGGCGGATGGCGAAGCTTCGACGGGTCACGCGATCGGGTGTTTCTACGTCGGCGCGTGCGCGGATTGGTTGGTGCTGGATCGCGATGCGCCGCAGTTCGTGGGCAGCGCGCCGGACGATACGGTGGATCGGTGGTTGTTCAACGGGAATCGGCCCGCGGTGCGGGAGGTGCATGTGGGTGGGGTGGAGGTGGTGCGGGAAGGGCGGCATCTGCGGCGCGAGGAGATTGCGGCAGGGTTCGCGGGCGCGATGCGTACGTTGTTGGCGTGAGGTCAATGACCAACAAGTCGGACACCACCCTGCGCGACCTCGCCCGCCTGCGCCGCGTGCGCGACCGCATCGACCGCGAGTACGCGCAGCCGCTGGACCTCGAAGCGCTCGCCCGCGGCGTACACATGTCGTCCGGGCACCTGGGCCGCGAGTTCAAGCAGGCCTACGGCGAGTCGCCCTACAGCTACCTGATGACGCGCCGCATCGAACGCGCGATGGCGATGCTGCGCAACACGGAGATGAGCGTCACCGACATCTGCTTCGCCGTCGGTTGCTCGTCGCTGGGGACCTTCAGCACGCGGTTCAACGAATTGGTCGGCATGTCGCCCAGCGCGTTCCGTCGCCTGGATGCGCCCGCCGCCGAAGCGCTGCCTTCGTGCGTGGCCAAGCAAGTCGCAAGACCGATCAGGAATCGAGAAGCGCCGGCCCGCGAGCCGGAACTAGAGTGACTTCCGTGGACCTCCCCACGGACCCGGATCGAATCCCATGAACATCAGCATCCATTCGAGCTTCCTCCCGCACATCGGCGCGGATGCCGCGCTGGCCTTCTACCGCGACGCGCTGGGCTTCGAGCTCCGCAAGGACGTCGACTACAACGGCATGCGCTGGCTCACGGTCGGCCCCGTCGGCCAGCCCGACACGTGCATCGTGCTGACCCCGCCGGCCGCGACGCCCGGCGTCACCGACGACGAGCGCCGCACCATCAACGAGATGATGGCGAAGGGCACCTACGCGATGGTGATCCTCGCCAGCCCCGACCTGGACGGTGTGTTCGACCGCATGCAGGCGAGCGGTGCGGAAGTCATCCAGGAACCGACCGAACAACCGTGGGGCGTGCGCGACTGCGCGTTCCGCGATCCGGCGGGGAACCACGTTCGCATCAACGAGGTGCGTTGAGTCGTCGAAAGCCCCGCAGTGCGGGGCTTTCTTCGTTACGATCCGGCGATGCGAATCCATGCGCTCGCGCTGTTCCTCGCCTCGATGCAGGCCTTGGCCGTCGAACCGACGCCCCCCATCGATTTCGCCGACCGCCCCGTCACCGAGTACTGCACGCCCAGGCCCGGGGATGCCTTCAACGACGAAGACATGCACTGGGAATGCACCGGCCAGTCCGCGCCCACGCTGCGTGCGCTGGAGTCGATGGTGCTGCTCACGCGACGCGTGCAGGTCGAGAATGCGCACTTCTCGGTCTACGAATCGGACGGCGATGTCTGGGTGTTCTATCGCGACGACGGCACGGCGACGCGATTCCACCGTTTGATGGAGGGCGGTCGTTGGAACGGCATCGGCGTCGCGTTCTTCTGCGCGGACGCAGCCGAACGCTGCGAACACCTGCGCGCGGGCACGATGCGAATGCGCGTGCCGCCGCCGGCCATGGACCGCGTCGGTCCGCCGAAGCCCTAGCGCCTACATCAGGCTCTGCCCGCTGCCACCCTGCGCGCCCAGCACGATGTCCCACGCAAACGCCAACGCATCCGACGGCATCCCCTCGGACGGCGCCACCGCGTGCGCAATCGCGCCTTCCTTGTTCACCGGGATCGCGTTGTAGATCTGGTCGGACGCGTTGAGCTTCTCGCCGGGGAAGTACATCTGCGTGGTGAGCTGGTCGTGCCCGCCGGCGACTTCGAAATGGATGTGCGGTGTGCGCCGCGTGTTGCCCGTCGAATACGCGCCCGGTTTGATGGACGTGAACGCGTATCGACCTTCGGCATCGGTGGTGAGCTTCGCGTAGCCCTGGAAGTTCGGATCCAGCGGCGCGGGATTGGTGTCGTTCGGATGCGCGTAACGCCCGCGTGCGTTGGCCTGCCAGATTTCGATCGTGGCGCCGGCCACCGGCTTGCCGTCGTCGTCGAGCACGCGCCCGGCGACGTGGATGACCTGGCCGGCCGCGCGCGCGGTGTGACCCTTCAACATCGTCAGGTCCGCATCGCGTTCGAGCGGCAGCACCTTGGGATAGAAGGGGCCCGACGTCTGCTCAGGCGTGGGAAGCAGGGCGGCGAGGGCGGCGCTCCAGCGCGTCGAGAACGCCAGTGCGGTGACGCCTGCGACGAGAACCCTGCGGCGCGAACGGGAATCGACGGACGGCATCGGGGTGCTCCGGCATGGTGGCACCCGGTCCAACGGGAGAATGGTGCTCACCCGGCCTGCGTGACGATCTTCACCTGCGCGCCCAGCGTCCGATGCACCGGGCAACGTTCGGCGATCTGCAGCATGCGCGCACGCGCGGCGTCGTCCAGGTCGCCTTCGATCCAGATCGTGCGTTCCAGGCGGTCGAGCTTCGCGCTCGCATCGTCGGGATGTTCGCAATCGCGTTCGTGCACCTTCTCGTGCTTCACGCGCACGCGGATGTCGGTCACGGGCAGGCCTTTCAACTTCGCGTACGCATGCAGGGTCATCGCCGTGCATGAGGCGAGCGCGCCGGAGAGCAGGCCATAAGGAGACGGACCTGCGTCGGTGCCGCCCACGGCGGTGGGCTCGTCGGCGACCATCGCGTGCCCTGCGATGTCGAGTGTCGTGCGGAAGCCCTGGTTGTCGGAGCGGGCGAGGGCTTCGCCTTCCATGAGGGGCGCAGCAGGATCGATTGCGGCCACGGCTGAGTCTCCTCGCTGCTACGAAACGTCGTCAGACTAATCCCGCAGGCGTGTCGAGCCGTTCACCGATACCGGGCAGGAATCGGCTCCGGCACGGTCTGGCGATGAACGTCCGACTGCTCGCCACCCACGATCGGGAACGGGTTGCATCCCGCCCAAAGTCCAGTAGGATTCAATCCTACTCGCAGGAGATCCCGTCCCATGCGCTCGACCCAACAATTCAGCATCACGTTGCCGAACGAGATGGCGGACATCGTGAAGCGCAAGGTCGCCAACGGCGACTACGCCACGGAAAGCGAAGTCATCCGCGATGGGCTGCGCGCCCTCATGGCGCGGGATCGCGCGGTGGAAGAATGGCTGCGCTCCGAGGTCGTGCCGGCCGCGAAGGCCCTCGAAGCGAACCCTGGCTCCGCCTTGTCGGTGCAACAGGTTCGCAACCACCTGAAGGCGCGGCGGCAGGCAGGCAAGACGAAGGCCTGAGCTATGCGGTCCGGTTCACGCCGGAGGCGCTGGAGCAACTGGAAGACATCGAAGATTTCATCGCGCAACGCAGTTCGCCGCTCGTTGCGGCGCGCTACGTCGACGGCATCGTGCACTACTGCGAGAGCCTCGCCACGTTTCCGCATCGTGGAATCCGGCGCGACGATCTGTCGCCCGGCCTGCGGGTGACGAACCACGCAGGCAACGCCGTCATCGCGTTCCACCCGAACCGCTGCACTGCAACGGTGTCGATCCTCGGCGTCTACTACGGCGGACGAAGCTACGAAGCCGCGCGTTAAACCATCGGCAACTTCAGGCCCTGTTCCTTCGCACACTGCTTCGCGATGTCGTAACCCGCATCCGCGTGGCGCATCACGCCCGTACCCGGGTCGTTCCACAACACGCGCGCGATGCGCTTGTCGGCTGCTTCCGTGCCGTCGCACACGATCACCACGCCCGAGTGCTGCGAGTAGCCCATGCCGACGCCGCCGCCGTGGTGCAGGCTCACCCACGTCGCGCCACCGGCCACGTTCAACATCGCGTTGAGCAAGGGCCAGTCGCTGACCGCGTCGCTGCCGTCCTTCATCGCTTCGGTTTCGCGATTCGGCGACGCCACGCTGCCGCTGTCCAGATGGTCGCGCCCGATCACGATCGGCGCCTTGAGCTCACCATTGCGCACCATCTCGTTGAAGGCCAGTCCGAGCTTGTGGCGCAGGCCCAGGCCCACCCAGCAGATGCGCGCCGGCAACCCCTGGAAACTGATGCGTTCCTTCGCCATGTCCAGCCAACGATGCAGGTGCGCATCGTCGGGAATGAGTTCCTTCACCTTCGCGTCGGTCTTGTAGATGTCCTCCGGATCGCCGCTCAGCGCGACCCAGCGGAACGGGCCGACGCCGCGGCAGAACAGCGGACGCACGTAGGCCGGCACGAAGCCCGGGAAGTCGAAGGCGTTGGCGCAGCCTTCGTCCTTCGCCATCTGGCGGATGTTGTTGCCGTAGTCGAACACGGGGATGCCCATGTCCTCGAAGGCGAGCATCGCTTCGACGTGCACGCGCATCGACTTCTTCGCGGCGTCGCGCACGCGGCCCGGGTCTTCGGTCTGCATGCGCAGCCATTGTTCGACGGTCCAGCCGATCGGCAGGTAGCCGTGCACCGGATCGTGCGCGGAAGTCTGGTCGGTCACGGCATCCGGGCGCACGCCGCGGCGCACGAGTTCCGGCAGGATCTCCGCCGCGTTGCCAAGCAGCGCGATCGACTTCGCCTGGCCCGCTTCGGTGTACTTCTCGATGCGCGCGAGCGCGTCGTCCAGGTCCGTCGCCTGTTCGTCGACATAACGCGTGCGCAGGCGCATGTCGATGCGCGACTGCTGGCATTCGATGTTGAGCGAGCATGCACCGGCGAGCGACGCGGCCAAGGGCTGCGCGCCGCCCATGCCGCCCAGGCCCGCGGTGAGGATCCACTTGCCGGTGAGGTCGCCGTTGTAATGCTGGCGGCCCATCTCGACGAAGGTCTCGTAAGTGCCCTGCACGATGCCCTGCGAGCCGATGTAGATCCACGAGCCGGCCGTCATCTGGCCGTACATCATCAGGCCCTTCTTATCGAGCTCGTTGAAGTGCTCCCACGTCGCCCAGTGCGGCACGAGGTTGGAGTTGGCGAGCAGCACGCGCGGTGCGTCGGCGTGCGTCGGGAAGATGCCGACGGGCTTGCCCGATTGCACGAGCAGCGTTTCGTCGTCGCGCAATTCCTTCAATGACTTCAGGATGGCGTCGTAGCATTCCCAATCGCGCGCGGCGCGGCCGATGCCGCCGTAGACGACCAGTTCCGCCGGATTCTCCGCGACCTCGGGATCGAGGTTGTTCTGCAGCATCCGGTAAGGCGCTTCGGACAACCAGGATTTGCAGTTGAGCTGGTTGCCGCGCGGGGCGCGGATGGTGCGGCTGGGATCCTTGCGGGTGGACATCGTCGGCTCCGGCGTCGGGGAGCGGGATTATCGCATCGGGCGCCGGCCGTATCATGCGGCCCCATGACGCCATCGATCCGGGCCGCGCTGGCCCTGCTGCTGTGTTCCGTCCTCGCCGCCTGCGCGAGCGTCGCGCCTTCGAACCCGCCGCCGGCCGAAGCGCCGCCGGTGCTGCTGGTCTCCATCGATGGCTTCCGCAGCGACTACCTGGACCGCGGGCTGACGCCGAACCTGTCGCGCCTCGCCGAAGAAGGCGTGCGCGGCGCGGGCATGACGCCCTCGTATCCCTCGCTCACGTTTCCCAACCACTACACGCTGGTCACGGGCCTGCGGCCGGATCGCCATGGCGTGGTGCACAACACGATGCACGATGCGCAGCTCGGCGGATTCAAGGGCAGCGATGAAGCCAACGCGAGCGACGCGCGCTGGTGGAACGGCGCCGAGCCGATCTGGGTGACGGCCGAACGCGCCGGACTGCATACCGCCACGATGTTCTGGCCCGGGTCGCAGGCACCGATCCGAGGCGTGCGCCCGACGCACTGGAAGGCCTACGACGCGCAGGTGTCCAGCGACGCGCGTGTCGACGAAGTGGTGTCCTGGCTTGCGGAGCCTTCGCCGCGCATTCGCTTCGCGACGCTCTACTTCGAGTTGCTCGACAAGACGGGGCATTCCTACGGCCCGAATTCACCCGAGATGCAGCGCGACATCGCGGCGATCGACGCGGCCATCGGTCGCCTCATGCAGGAACTCGACGCACGCGGCCTGCACGACACCAACCTCGTGATCGTCTCCGACCACGGCATGGCCGAAGTGGCGCCGGGGCATGTCATCGCGATCGAGGACATGGTGGATGGCGACGACGTCGACGTGGTGTCGACCGGGCAGGTCGTCGGTTTCATTCCGAAGCGCGGGCACGCACGCGCCGCGGAAGCGCGTTTGCTCGGCCGCCACGATCGCTACGAATGCTGGAAGAAGGCTGCCCTCCCGACGCGCTGGCACTTCGGCACGCATCCGCGCATTCCGCCGATCGTGTGCCAGGTGGACGAAGGCTGGGATGCGATCCGTCGCAGCGAGTTCGCCAGCCGCCCTGCGCATGCACGCGGCTCGCACGGCTACGATCCGGCGCTGCCTTCGATGCGCGCCTTGTTCATCGCGCATGGCCCGGCATTCCGCGCGGGTGCGCGCCTGCCGGTGTTCGACAACGTCGATGTGTATCCGTTGCTGGCCAGGCTGCTCGGCGTGCCGCCGCTCGCGAACGACGGCACGCTCGACCCCTTGTTGCCCGCGTTGCGTTAACGGCGGTCGCGGTCGGCCTTCAGTTCTGCGCGCGACAGGAAGCCGTCGCGGTTTTCGTCCAGCCAGTTGAACTTGTCGCTCAGCCGCGGCATCGCTTCGCTCACTTCCGTGCGACCGAGCTTGCCGTCGCGATTGAGGTCGGCGGCGGCGAAGCGTTCGTCGAAACGCTTGTTGCGTTCGGCCTCGCGCTGCGGGCGCATGCGCTCGTGGTATGCGCGCAGTTCGCTGCGCACGATGTAGCCGTCGTGGTTGGCGTCCAGCGCGGCGAAGTCGGGCTCGTGCCAGCCTTGTTTCCACTCGGTGCGCTCGGGATGTTGGGCCATGCGTGCATCGCGCGCGGCGCGGCCCGCGTCGAATTCCGTGCGGCTGATGCGGCCGTCCTGGTCGGCGTCCAGGCGTTCCATGCCTTCGTGGTGGCGGCCGCGATGGCCTTCTTCTGCGTGAAGCGTGGCGGCCACCGGAAGCAGGAGCAGCGCGGCGGCCAACAGGTGGGTCTTCATCGGGGGTCTCCGTCCGTGCGGCGACATGCCGCGCGTGGACGGGAAAACGCGGCGCGCCTTCCGCGGTTGACAGTCCAACTGAGCGGTTCAGGCGCCACGACCCGTGGCCGCGCCTGCACGGGAAGCGCGTCTTTGCACGTTTGACTGAATAATCCAGTCACTTACAGCTGTTTTTTGTCACTTCGCTTTGACCATGCGACGCATAGCATCGCCCTGCATTCTTTGAACGTATCCCCATGTCACCGACTGAATACGAATATCTGTTCATCCTGGACGCGTTGGAGCGGAAAGAGCCGATCTTTCCGTTCATCGTGACCGCGTTGAAGGATTCGGGCCTCGTCGACGTGCGAGAGGAAGGGATCTGCCTCACGCCCGCAGGCCAGTCGCTGATGCAGCAGCTGGCCGAAGACGACTCCGAACCGCCGCGCGCGCACACGGCCTAGCGACGCCCCGTCCGACCCGTGACCATCGGCGCATTCGCGCGCCCCGTGGAGCGTGACACTGTCCGTCAGCGCGATGGACCAGCAGGGGGCAGTCCGGGCGCCAGGGGACCCAAGTCGCATGTCGCATGAAGTCGAAGCCAACCCGTACCTCGGGCTGGTCACCTGCACCTTGTGGGGCGAGGTGTGGCTGGAAGAACGCGCGAAGGTGCTCGACGAGGTGCTCACGCATTTCGCCCAGGCCCGTGCGACGGGTCGTCCCCATCGCATCCTCATCGACATGATCGGCGCGCATTGCGCCAACGAACCCCTGGAAGCAAGTGCCGCGTTCGCCGAGCGCCTTGCGAACGAGGACCGCTTGCGTGGTTGCCGCATTGCCTATCTCTACCCGCCGGGCGCACGCATCAACCAGGACGTCGAACAACACGCGCAGGCGCGTGCATTCCGTTTCCGCCGCTTCGCCACCACCACCGAAGCCCTCGACTGGCTGCTCGCCGACGAGCGCGTCAGCCGGCCAGCGAACGCACTGCCGCCGCTGCGCGGTCCACTTCCGCAGGAGTGTTGACCAGGCTCGGCGCGAGCCGCGCATAGACGACCGCATAGGGGCTCGTGCTGGCGACGATGTTCTGTTCGCCGAGCCGCTTCACCACGTCTTCGGGTTTCATGCCAGCGATCTCGAAAGCGACCAGGCCCGCCGACAATTCAGGCGCATGCGGCGTATGCACGTGGATCTTCGGATGCCCGGCGAGCGCTTCCTTCAGTTGCGTGTTCAGTGCGTGGATGCGCGTGGCCACGCGCGCCCTGCCCATCGCTTCGTGCATTTCGAAAGCGGCCTTCACCGCCCATTGGTGCTCGAAGGCATGGAAGCCGCCCGGTGCCATGCGCGATGCGTTGGTCGGCCCCTTGATGGGGCGGTCTTCGGTCCACGCGTAGTAGGACTCCCATTCGCTGAAGCTCGGGATGAGCGGACGCAGGCGCGCCCAACCGTCCGCGGTGGACCACGCGATGGCCGTGCCGCGCGGACCGAACATCCATTTGTGCGTGCCGGCGCTGATGTAGTCGGCACCGATGGTGGCGAGGGTTTCGTCGACGGCGCCGATGCCGTGCACGCCATCGAGGATGAGCAGCACGTCCGGATGCTTGGCCTTGAGCGCCTGCGCCATCTCGCGGATCGGCAGGCGCATGCCGGTGCTGGAATGCACCCAGGTCAGGCCCACGGTGCGCGTCTTCGGGCCGATGCCCTTGAGCAGGTTGCCGACGAGGCTGTCGACGCTCGCGTCCTTCGCATCGTCGTACAGCGGCACCCTGCGCATGCTCGCACCGCTGCGCTCGGCGGCGTACTGCGCCGACACGTGGTGCGAGAAATGATCATGCGTGGTGAGCAGCATTTCGTCGCCCGCGCGCACGCGCAGGCCGTGGTAGATCAGCGCGAGGCCTTCCGTCGTGGACCGCGTCAGCGCCACGTCCTCGGCGCGGCCGCCGAGGTAGTGCGCGATCGTCGCCTGCACCTGCAGCGGAATGTTGTGGGCTTCGTCCTCGAACAGACCCTGGTCGATGACGTGGAAGGGGTTGCGGTCCATCGCGCGGCGCCAGGCCTCGATCGCGTCGCGCACCGGCGCCGGATGGCTGGAAATGAAGAAGCTCGCGAAATGCGCCAGGCCCGGGTCGAGCGCGAACTGGGCGCGCACGGCCTCCCAGGTCGACAGGTCGGGCATCGGCGCCGTCTCCGCCGCCAGCGCGGCCAGCCAGCCG
>Ga0074048_10066843_pt1 | contig 19466 bp, 14 predicted proteins | sample SoimicmetaTmtLPB_FD_74462 | JGI IMG/M metagenome (GOLD analysis project Ga0074048, IMG submission 74462) | Soil and rhizosphere microbial communities from Centre INRS-Institut Armand-Frappier, Laval, Canada - Soil microcosm metaTmtLPB... | ecosystem: Engineered > Artificial ecosystem > Soil...
CCCGTGCAGGCCGTGCAGGCGATGGCGAGGCAGGTCGTCAGCAGCAGGGCGCGCATTCGAAGCTCCTTGGGGTCGAATGCGCGGAGCCTACAGGGTGCGCGTCAACGCGGCGCCACGAAGTGTTTCTTCAGGCCGGTCCAGCAATCCTGGTAATCGCGCTGGCGATGCGCAGCGTCCATGGCTTGTTTCGCGGGGCGGATCACCGCGCGCGTTTCGAACATGAAAGCCATCGTGTCCTTGATGACGTCGGGCTTCGCGAGGTCGGCATTCGATGCCTTCTCGAACGTCGCCGCATCCGGCCCGTGGCCGCTCATGCTGTTGTGCAGCGATGCGCCGCCCGGTGCGAAGCCTTCGGCCTTCGCGTCGTACACACCCGTCACCAGGCCCATGAATTCGCTCGCGACGTTGCGATGGAACCACGGCGGGCGGAAAGTGTCCTGCGCCACGAGCCAACGCGGCGGAAACACCACGAAATCCAGGTTCGCCGTGCCGGGCGTGTCGCTCGGCGAGGTGAGCACGGTGAAGATCGACGGATCGGGATGGTCGAAGCTGATCGAACCGATGGTGTTGAAGCGGCGCAGGTCGTACTTGCACGGCGCGTAATTGCCGTGCCATGCGACGACGTCGAGCGGCGAATGGCCGATCTTCGCGCGCCACAGGTGGCCCTGGAACTTGGCAATCAGTTCGAAGTCGCCTTCGCGGTCTTCGAACGCGGCGTTCGGCGTCATGAAGTCGCGCGGATTGGCCAGGCCGTTGCTGCCGATCGGACCGAGGTCCGGCAGGCGCACGAGCGCGCCGAAGTTCTCGCAGACGTAACCGCGCGCTTCGCCATCCGGCAAGGCAACGCGGAAGCGGATGCCGCGCGGGATCAGCGCGATCTCCTGCGGCTCGAGGTCGAGCACGCCGAGTTCGGTTTCGATGTGCAGGTGGCCCTGCTGCGGGACGATCAGCAGTTCCGCGTCGGCGTCGTAGAAGAAGCGATCGGCCATGTCGCGGTTGGCCGCGTACAGGTGGATGCCGACGCCGTGCTGCGCCGCGGCCGACCCATTGCCGGCCATCGTGAAGAGGCCCTCGACGAAATCCGTCGGCGACGCCGGCATCGGCAGCGGACTCCAGCGCAATTGATCAGGCGAAACCGGACCATCGCCGAAGTCGTTGTGGAATGTCGGCTGCGCGAAGGCTTCGAACGCCCCGTGCATCGCCGCGGGACGCATGCGATACAACCAGCTGCGGCGGTTCTCGCGACGTGGCGCGGTGAACGCCGTGCCGCTCACCTGTTCGGCATACAAACCGTGCGCCACCTTCTGCGGCGAATTGCGACCGACGGGCAAGGCGCCCGCGACCGCTTCGGTGGCGAACTCGTTGGCGAAGCCCGTCTGGTAACCGGTCGATTGCATCCTCGTCCCCTTCGAGTGCGTTCTTACAGCACGCCGCGGCGCATCTGGTCGCGTTCGATGCTCTCGAACAGCGCCTGGAAGTTGCCTTCGCCGAAGCCTTCGTTGCCCTTGCGCTGGATGATCTCGAAGAAGATCGGGCCGATCGCGTTCTGCGTGAAGATCTGCAGCAGCTTGCGCTGCTTGGTCTCCGGGTCGGCGTCGATCAGGATCTTGTTGCGCGCCAGGCGCGGCACGTCTTCGCCGTGGTTCGGAACGCGCTGGTCGATCACGTCGAAATACGTGTCCGGCGTGTCGAGGAACTGCACGCCCTGCGCGCGCATCGCTTCCACGGTGTCGTAGATGTTGTCCGTGAAGCAGGCGATGTGCTGGATGCCCTCGCCCTTGTAGGCGTCGAGGTATTCGTTGATCTGCGACTTCGGATCGTTGGACTCGTTGAGCGGAATGCGCACGATGCCGTCCGGCGCGGTCATCGCCTTGGACACCAGGCCCGTCTTCGCGCCCTTGATGTCGAAGTAGCGGATCTCGCGGAAGTTGAACAGGCGCTCGTAGTAATCCGACCACTTCTGCATGTTGCCGAAGTAGAGGTTGTGCGTGAGGTGGTCGATGAAGGTCAGGCCGAAGCCCTTCGGGTCTTGGTCGGCGCCCTGCACCGGCAGGTAGTCTTCGTACATCGAACCCTTGTCGCCGTACTTGTCGACCAGGTACAGCATGCAATCGCCGATGCCCTTCACCACCGGCGCGTCGACGGCCTTGGACTGCGGCTTGTGCGAGATCGCTTCGCCGCCGTTGCCGAGCACGACCTTGCAGACTTCATCCGCCGGCTTCTTGAAGCGGATGGCGAAACCGCAGGCGCTGGGACCATGCGCGGCCGCGAAATCGGCGGCGAAGGAATCCGGGTCCTCGTTCACGAGGAAATTGACGCCGCCCTGGCGGTACACCGTGATCGGGCGCGTCTTGTGGCGCAGCACGGCGGTGAAGCCCATGCGGCGGAAATAGTCATGCAGCAACTCGCCCTGGCCCTGCGGCGCGGCGAATTCGACGAACTCGAATCCGTCGATCCCCATCGGGTTCTCGAAGGTGGTGACCTGCATGCCGAGGTTGGGCTGGGCGTTCATGGCATTGTTCCGGGTGCACTGAAAGGTGGCATCCTACACTCCCATAGTTTCAAGTGAAACCATGAGCGCTGAACCGACCGATACTGGTGTCCCGCCGGGCCCCGAGGACCACGCCGAGCTCGACCTCGACCGGTTCCTGCCCTACCGGCTGAGCGTGCTGTCCAACCGCATCAGCCAAGCGATCGCCCGGCTCTACCAGGCGCGCTTCGGATTCGGCATCACCGAGTGGCGGGTGATCGCGGTGCTCGGGCGTTATCCGGAGTTGAGCGCGAACGCGGTGGCCGAGCGCACGGCGATGGACAAGGTGGCGGTGAGTCGCGCGGTGGCGCATTTGCTGGAGCGTGGGTTGTTGTTGCGCGAGATGCATGGCGACGATCGCCGTCGTTCGGTGCTGACGTTGAGCGAGGCGGGCATTCGCATCTACGACGAGATCGTGCCGCTCGCATTGGGCCGCGAGCGCAAGTTGCTCGCGACGCTGGATGCGGAGGAGCGCCGGCAGTTGGAGCGCATTCTCGAGAAGCTCGCGAATGAAGGGTTGCCTGCGATGCTGGAGTGACGCGAGCAAGAGCCGTCCTCTTCGGAAGGACGGCCTGTCACGCGCTCGATGAGCGCTCCGACAGGCGCGATAACCGAGTGCGTGGCGGTCCGTCGTTCCGGAGCCGAGGATTTTTGCGCTACCAACGTCCCAACACGTTCAACTCCGCCCCGGTGTAGATCACCTGGTACGCGAGCAAGCCGACCGCCAGCACCTGCTGCACACGCCTGCTTTCCGAACGCATGCCGACGATCACGCCGACCAGCGTCGTCGTGAACCACACCAGGTACAGGGGTCTGAAGGCCCACGCGCTGCTCTTCACCCACGAGTCGATGACGTCCAGCAGGGTGGCGGCGATGATGATCGAGAAGAACCAGCGCCTGTCGGCCATGAACCACGCGTAGGAATCGTCGAGGTCCTTCATGCCGCGCGGGACGAGGATCACCGCGAGCAGGAACAAGGCCATCGCGTAGCCCAGGACGAACAGGTACAGCCCGTACGTCCACGTCGTGCCGAGCTCGTGGAATTTGAACTCCCACCACCAGAACGACACGATCCACACGAGCACGAAGCCGACCCACGAGAGGAACACCACTTCCAGGTGGATCGGTTTGCCGTGTCCGCGCAGCCGGTTCACCGCCACGCCGAGCGCAGCGAGGATGTGCCCGATCGCCAGGCCGACCACGATCGACACCGGCGCCATCACGTAGTCGAACTGCTCGCTCACCGCCGTCCCCCGCGCAGGTCACTGCCGGGGGAACGTGGGGCTCAGGCTTTGTCGGCCAGCACCTTGGTTGCGGCGTTGCGTCCCGCGGCACCGCTGATGCCCGCGCCGCCGTGCACGCCGCTGCCGCACAGGAACAGGCCATCGATCGGCGTGGCGTGGTTCGACCAACCCGGCAAGGGGCGCATGAAGAACATCTGGTCGAGGATCAGCTGGCCGTGGTTGAGGTCGCCTTCTGTGAGGGCGTACTCGCGTTCCAGGTCCACCGGCGTGAGCGTGCGGACTTCGCGGATCGAGGCTTTCAACGACGGGAATTGTTCGGCCAGCGTGTCGATGGCGATGCGTTCGACTTCGGCGCGCGCGTCGTTCCAGTTCGTGCCGCGCAGCCTGTACGGAGCCGACTGCATGTGGATCGAGACGACTTCGCCCGCGGTCGTGACTTCGAGATACGGGCGTTGCGCGAGCTCGCCGTACTTCGCGGCATCGAAGGCGCGTTCGAGGTACTTGAGCGTCGGTGCGAGCGCCAGCGTGCCTGCCGGAATCCCATGGCTGCCGTCGGTGCGCAGGTGCACCTTCGCCAGCGAGCCGCGCATCTTGATCGACTGCACGTGCCACACGAATTCGGTCGGCAGTTCCGGCGCGCCGACGAGGTTCAGCAGCGTGTTGCGCGGATCGGCGGCGGAGAACACGGTCGCGGCGCGGATCTCTTCGCCGTTGTCGAGCTGCACGCCCGCCGCGCGCGAACGCTCGACGAGGATGCGCTTCACGCCCGCGGACGTGCGCAGCTCGCCGCCGTTCGCCTTGAGCGCGGCGACGAGGGCGTTGGCGATGTTCGCGCTGCCCCCCGTGCGATGCGCAAGGCCACCGCGGTTCAACCAGTTGTGCATCAGCGTGTAGCCGGTGCCCGCCGACATCGAGCCGAGCGTGAAGCCGTGGATGCCGACCGCGCCGATGGCGGCCTTCAGTTCCTCGGATTCGAACCATTCTTCGGTGAACTCCACCGTCGACATCGACATCATGCGGATGACGCGGAACATGTCCTTGCCACCCAAGCGGCGCAGCGTCCACGCGAGTTTCGCCAGCGGCCAGCCTTCGGCCAGCGTGACGTGCGGCAGGCGCGGCATCGGCGTGCGATACGCGGCATCCAGGAATGCGGCGGCGCGGTCCATGAAGGCGACGAACTCGGGCCAGCGCTTTGCGTCGCTCTCCGAGCACTGGCGGATCGAATCGCGCGTGGCGGCTTCGTTCGCCGTGTCGAGCACGAGGCGGCGGCCGTCGGGCAGCAGCGAGACGTAGGGCGCGGGCTTGCCCGCCGCGAGCCCGTGCTTCACGAGATCGAGGTCGCGCACGATGTCGGGGCGCAACTGCGCACCGGCATGCAACGGATCGAAGGCGGCGCCGTCGAAGGCTTCGCCCGCCAGCTGGCCGCCCGCGCGATCGCGCCGTTCGAGCACCAGCACCTTCCTGCCGGCCTTCGCGAGGTAGTTCGCAGCGACCAGGCCGTTGTGGCCCGCGCCGACGATGATCGTGTCGTAGCTCTTGTTCGCGCTCATCGTCACTTCCAATCCTTCAGGACTTCCTGTGCGGCCAGCTTGCCGGCCGCGCCCATGACGCCACCGCCCGGATGCGCGCCGGACGCGCCGAAGTAGTACCCCGGCAGCGGCGTGCGGAAATCGGCCCATTGCGGCGCCGGGCGCAGGAAGAACAATTGGTGCAGCAGCAGTTCGCCGTGGAAGATGTTGCCGCCGGTGATGCCGGCGATCATCTCGATGTCCTTGGGCGTGATCACCTGCTTGCCGACGATCGCGCGACGGATGTTCGGTGCGTAACGCTCGATGGTGGAGATCACCGTCTCGCCGAAGGCATCGCGCTTGGCATCGTCCCAGCCGCCTTCGATGTCGTAGGGCGCGTACTGCACGAAGCACGACATCACGTGGTGGCCCGGCGGTGCCATGTCGCGATCGATCATCGAGGGGATGATCATGTCGATGTAGGGGTTCTTGGCGAACTGGCCGTACTTCGCCTCGTCGTAGGCGCGTTCGATGTATTCCATGCTCGGGCTGATCGAGATCGCGCCGCGATGCAGCGGGCCTTCGCCCGGCAAGCACGTGAAATCCGGCAATTCACTGAGCGCGATGTTGACCTTGCCCGACGAACCACGCACGCGGAAGTTCTTGATCTGCTCGACGAACTCGCCGGGCAAATGCTTCTGTTCGACGAACTGCAGGAAGCTGCGCTTCGGATCGGCGGCGGAGATCACGACCTTCGCCTGCAACTCATCGCCGTTGGCCAACGCAACGCCCGCAGCGCGGCCGCCCTTCACGATGACCTGCTGCACGGACGCATTCGTGCGGATTTCGACGCCAAGCGCACGCGCGGAGCTCGCGATCGCCTGCGTCACGCCGCCGTTGCCGTTCTTGCAGAAGCCCCACGCGCGGAACGCGCCGTCGATCTCGCCCATGTAGTGGTGCAGCAGCACGTAGGCCGTGCCCGGCGAGTTCGGACCGAGGAAGGTGCCGATGATGCCGCTCGCGGACTTGGTGCCCTTGAGCGGATCGAACTCGAACCAGTCGTTGAGCAGGTCCGCCGCCGACTGCGTGAGCAGCTTGGCGATCTGGTACAGCTCCTTTTCCGACAGGCTCTTCGCGTATTGGCCGACCTTGAGCATGCGCAGCATGTCGCGCGGGCTCATGGACGAGGGATCCGGCGGCACCAGGCCGAGGATCGGCTTGATCGCCTTCGCGGCGCGCGCCATCACGCGGCCGTATTCGTCGCTCGCCTCGGCATCGCGCGGCGAGTGGCGATACAACTCCTGGCGCGTGAGGTCGTGGTCGTCCCACGCGGCGAGGTAATCGCCGTTGTCCATCGGCGTGACCGTGCTCGGCAGCGGCAGGATCTTCAAACCGTGCCGCGGCAGTTCGAGGTCGCGGATGATCTCCGGACGCAGCAGGCTGACGACGTAGGAGAACTGGCTGAAGCGATAGCCGGGGAACGGTTCGGACGTGACCGCGGCGCCGCCGACGACTTCGCGCCGTTCGAGCACGCAGACCTTCTTGCCCGCGCGTGCGAGGTAGGCCGCTGCGATCAGGCCGTTGTGGCCGGCGCCGATGACGATGGCGTCGTATTGGTTGCTGCTCATTTCTTCTTCCACTCCGGCTCATAGAACGGCAGCTTCACGACCTTGCCAGGCGCCTGCAGGCGCTTGTGTTCGACGGTGACTTCCATCGTCAGCGCGGTGCCGGGTTCGTAATAGGGTTTCTGCAGGTGCACGAGTGCGATGTAGGTCTTCAGCACGGGCGACCACGTACTCGTCGACGCATAACCGACCTGCGTGTCGCCCTGCTTCACCGGCAGGCTGCCGCGCACCGCCATCGCGGGGATCTGCGGCGGCAGGCCGACCTTCGCGAACAGCGGCTCCATGCCGGCCCAATCGACTTCGAAGCCCATCAGCTTCCACGCCGAACCCGCCTTCTGTTCGCGCTCGAGCGCGCGGCGGCCGACGAAGTAACCCGGCTTGTCCAAATGCACCGCCCAATCCAGGCCCATCTCCAGCGGAGAGGACTTCTGGCCTTCGATCCACGCGTGGTTGGCCGCGGTGTAGTCCACGTCGATCATGAAGAGCCCCCCTTCCACGCGCGCCATGTCCATCGCGAGGATGCCGCAGGGCACGATGCCGTAGTCGCGGCCCGCATCCATCAGCGCATCCCACACCGCCAATGCATCGGCGACTTCCATCCAGATCTCGAAACCGAGGTCGCCGGTGTAACCGGTGCGCGAGATCGTCACCTTCCTGCCGGCGAGCGTGTTCTCCATCACCCGGAAGTACTTGAGCTTGTCGAGCGTCCTGCCGCACGCCTTGTTGAGCACGGTGCGCGCCTTCGGGCCCTGCAGGCTGAGCGCGCCCATCTTCTCGGTGACTTCGGTGATCGACACGTCCATGCCGACCGCGTTCATCGACAGCCAACGCAGCGAAGGCTCGGCGGACGTGAGGCGGAAGGTCTGGTCGCCCAGGCGCGAGATCGTGCCGTCGTCGAGCAGCTTGCCGTCGTCGTCGCACCAGCCGGTGTAGCCGACCTGGCCGACGGCCATTTTGCCGATGTCGCGCGGCGTGAGCTTGTCGAGCAAACGCGCGGCGTCGGGGCCTTCGATCATGTACTTCATCAACGGCGAGACGTCGATCAGCGCGACCGCGTCGCGGATCGCCCAGTACTCGCGTTCGACGTGCAGGTCGTAGGAACCGACCACGATGTGTCCGGCCCAGCGCCGCCAGTTCTGCGGCAGGCTGAGCTTCGACGTGCGCTCGTGGAAGGGCGTGTGTTTGAGCTGGAACATCGGGTTTTGTATTCCGGAATGGATCAGGGGTGTTCCGTCATCTCGCAGGAACTGGTGCGGTGCGCGCGCACGGTCGGCGGCACCACGGTGAAATCGCCGGACAACGCGTGCAGGTACCAATCGACGAAACGCTTCGGGGTGTCCTCGAACTCGGGATGCTGCGGGCCCGGTTCGAAGAAGCGCGAATTCACGCCTGCGGCATTGAGCGTCATGATCCGCTTGTCTTCCAGCGTGGTGACGTGCCACAGCCACACCAGCTTCTCGCGGTCGTAGTCGACGCCTTCCACTGCATCGCCGTTGACGAACCACACGATCTCCATGTCCGTCCTGTCCTTCCCGAAGGGGACGTAGCGGAACAGGATGCAGTGGTCCGGATAGTTGAGCATGTAGGTCAGCGGGCCGAGCTGGTAATCGCCCGCGCCGCCGTCGTAGCCCTTGAACTCGCCCATCAGCGGCGCGACCGGCGTGCCGTCGCGGCTGCCGGTCACGTAGCCGTCGAACAGTGCATAACGGCTCGTGTAGACGCAGGACCCGAAGCCCGGCGCCTCGCGAAACATGCGGTACACCGCCTTCTCGATGTCGTGCACGCCGGTTTCGCGCTCGGCGCGTTCCCACATCGCACGGTTGATCGGCGCAACGACCTGCTCGCGTTCCTTGAACGTGTGCAGCTTCGAGTACGCGCGGTGCGCGGTATCGCAGTGGTAGCACTCCAGGTAATTGCCCAGCGCGATCTTCCAGTTCGCGTCGACCGAATAGGTCTCGCGGTGCGCGATCTTCGCGTTCTCGAGATGGTACGGGCCGAGCTGCGCATCGAGCTGCGCCAGCGCCACGTTGTAGTCGTAGGCGTCCGGATCGAAGTTGATGAAGATCAAGCCGAAGCGCACGGCCACGCGCGCCTGCTTCAGCCCGTGGTCTTCCTTGCGGAATTCCGGCATCGCGTCCATGTGGCGCGCCGCGCGCAGGCTGCCGTCGGTGCCGTACACCCAGCCGTGGTACGGACACACGAAGGTCTTGCAGCTGCCCTGGCGTTCTTCGCACACGCGCGAACCGCGGTGGCGGCAGGAGTTGATCAGCGCGCGGATCTCGCCATCGTTGCCGCGCGCGACGATCACCGACTCTTCGCCGATCTCGTACAGGAAGTAATCGCCCGGATTCGGCACCTGGCTGACATGCCCCGCCCACAACCAGCTCCTGAAGAACAGGTTGTCGAGCTCCTGCTGGTACACCACCGAGGATCGGTAGAAGTACTGCATGAGGCCGGCGTCGCGGTCGCGCATCTGCACGGCGACCGCTTCGCCCATGCGGGCGTGGTTGTCTTCGCTGTCGGCGACGAAGGGGTTCATGGCACGTCTCGAAAGGCTCTGCAAAACAACAGGATCTTAAGCCACGGCGGCTTCACGGCGGCGGCGCAGCAGCATGAGCACGTAAAGCGGAAGCCCCGCCGCAGCGAGCACCAGGCCCAGCATGAAGGGCTCGTGGCCCAGGCCGACGAAGGCGAACACCGCATAGCCCGCGCCGAGCAGCGCGACCGGCAACATCCCGCGCACGCCGGCCTTGTCGCCGCGATGCCACAGGACCGCCAAGGCGAGCGAGCAGCACAGGTACAGGGGCAGGTTCGCCGCCGTCACGACCTTGGTGAGGAAGGTGAAGCCTTCCACCAACGACTTGCTGTAACTCATCAGCACCATGCCGGTGCCCAGCACGCCGGTGACCAGCAGCGCGATCGCGGGCGCGCCGCGGCCGTTGTTGCGCGCCAGCACCTTCGGCATCACGCCGTTGACCGCCATCGTGCGCGTGAGCTCGCCGACCAGCAGCGTCCACCCGTTGAGCGCACCCAGGCCGCTCACCACCACGAACAGCGCGAGCCAGCGCCCGACGCCCGCACCCGCGAAGCGATCCATCACCATCGCGAACGGCGCGTTGGCGCTGGCGAGTTCCGCCTGCGGGATCAGCATCATCGGCACGGTCGACACGATGATGTAGACCACTGCGGTCAGCACGGTGCCCGCGACCGTCGCGCGCGGAATGGTGCGCGCGGGGTCATGGACGCGCGAAGCCGGCACGGTCGCCGACTCCAGGCCCAGCATCGCGAACAGCGCGATGGTCGATGCGGTGACGATGTCGCCCAGGTGCACGGGCGCGGTCGGCGGATGTGCGGTGTAGACCCCAGGGTTTGTCAGCAGCAGCCAGGCGCCGAGCAGCGCAACACCGATCATCGGCACCAGTTTCAGCGCCGTGGTCACCACCTGCACCCGACCGCCGGTGCGCACGCCGAACAGGTTGACGATTACGAAGAACCACAACAACGCCAGCGCGACCAGCGCCGGCGGCATCGTGGCCACGCCAGGAAACACCGAGCCGAGGTAACCCACCACGCCCGTGGCGATCGCCGCATTGGTAATCCACAGCGACACCCAGTAACACCAGATCGACAGGAACGCCGGGATGTCGCCGAGCGTCGCGCGGATGTAGCCGTAGGGTCCGTCGGACTGCGGCATCTCGCGCGCCAGTCGCGCGAACACGCGCGCCAACGCCACACACCCCAGCACCGTGACCAGCCACCCGATCGTGGCGTTGAACCCGTAAGGCGCCAGCGACGCCGGAAGCAGGAAGATGCCGATGCCGATCGTGTTGCCCACCACCAGCGCCGTGCACATCCAGAAGCCGAGCTTGCGCTGGCCGTTGTCGATCTCGCTGCTCATTGCTTACTGCCCCTGTTGCGGCGGACCGCATTCATCCGGGCCGTCGCAGACCCGCTTGCCATTCTGGATCACGGCCTGCACGAAGCGCAGGGTCTCGATGTTGGAAAGTGGATCGCCCGTGACCGCGATCACGTCGGCCGCCTTGCCCGGTGCGATGGAACCCAGCTCTTTTTCGCGGCCGAGCAGGCGCGCGCCGTTGATCGTCGCCGACTGGATGGCCTGCATCGGCGTCATGCCGTAGCGGACCATGTAGGCGAACTGGCGCCCGTTGTCGCCGTGCGGATACACGCCGCTGTCGGTGCCGTAGGCGATGTTGACGCCCGCGGCCACGGCCTTGCGGAAACCGTCGCGCTGGGTCTGGGTGGTTTCGATGTTCTTGCGCAGCGTTTCCTCGGACCAGCCCTGCGCGCGGCCCACGGTGTCGATGTAGTCGCCGTTGTAGATGTCGGCGACGAGCCAGGTGCCGTGCTGCTTCATCAGCGCGATGCCTTCGTCGTCGATCAGCGACCCGTGTTCGATCGAGCGCACGCCGGCACGCACGGCGTTCTTGATGCCTTGCGCGCCGTGCGCATGCGCGGCGACGAAGCTGCCGTGGCGCTTGGCTTCCTCGACGGCGGCGCGGATCTCGTCTTCGGTGTATTCGGGATTGCCCGGTTCGGTGCCCGCCGTGAGCACGGCGCCCGTGGCGATCACCTTGATGAAATCGGCGCCGTGGTCGAACAGGTAGTTCACCTTCGTGCGCACCTGCTCCGCGTTGTCGGCCACGCCGCGGCGGAATTCCTCGGGCACCACGGTGCCTTTCGGCAAGCCGGTGACTTCGCCGCCGCCACCCGTGCGCGTGATGTAGGCGCCGGCCACGAACATGCGCGGGCCGGGGATGTCGCCGGTCTTGATCGCATCGCGCAGCGCCACGTCGGCGAAGCCGCGGTACACGCCCACGTCGCGCACGGTGGTGAAGCCCGCGCGCACCGTATCCCACGCGTTCTTCGCCCCAATGAAGGCATCGCGCACCGGCGTGCTCTTCAAGGGCAGGCTGGGATCCTTGGTCTGGATTTCATCGGCGATGTGCGTGTGCATGTCCATCAGGCCGGGCAGCACCGTGTACTTCGTCCAGTCGACGACCTTCGCCCCTTGCGCGGCGGAATCTGACCAAGGCGTCACGCTGACGAACTTCCCGTCCTCGATGCGGATCGCGCGATCGGTGAGCACTTCCCCCTTGTCGACGTCGACCATGCGGCCAGCGTGGATGACGATCGGCTGCGCGGCGAAGGCCGTGGTGGACAGCGTGGCCGCGATGGCCAGCGCGAGGACGGACAGCAGGTTCGTTTTCATTGTTTCCCTGGAGAGTAACGGCCGTACTGCTTGAGCAGGCGCACCAGCGCATCATGCGGGATCGCCTTGGCGTAGCGCCCGCCCTCGCCCTGCATGTCGCGCGCGGCGACCATGGCGTTGACGATGGCTTCTTCCGTGGCCTGCACGGTGCCTTCGAACAGGCCATCGAGGTGATCGTTCCCGATGAATCGGGCCTGGTTGATCTCGGCGTCCGCGGCGGCGGCGGTATTGGCGGTGGAGAACGCCACGAAGATGTCGCCCGACCCGTTGCCCGCATAGCTGCCCATGCGTGCCAGGCCCATGCCCGCGCGCTTGGCGATGCGCTTGAGCTGGTGCGGCAGCAAGGGGGCGTCGGTGGCGACGACGATGATGATGGAGCCGGTGTCGCCGCCGGGGAGCGCGTGGCCTGCGCTCGCAAGCGTCGGATCGGTGTACACGCGATCGTTGCGCAGGTGCTGGCCCACCGGCACGCCCGCGATGCGCAGCGTGTCGCGCACGCCATAGTTGGCCTGCACGAGCACGCCGATGATGTAAGTGGACTTGCCGTCTTCCGACTTGATGCGGCGCGACGCCGTGCCGATGCCGCACTTGAATTCGTGGCAGATCATGCCGGTGCCGCCGCCGACGTTGCCTTCCGCCACGTCGCCGTCGTTCGCATCGTGCAGGGCCTGCGCGACGTGTTCGGGCTTCACGTGGAAGCCGTTGATGTCGTTGAGGTGCCCGTCCCAGGTTTCGGCGACCACGGGCAGCGACCACCAATAGCCGCTCGCATCCGCGCCGCCGGCCTTCACGCGCTCGGCGATCACCGCATCGCGCACCACGCCGACGCTGTGCGTGTTGGTCAGCATCACCGGGCCTTCGAGCTGCCCGGATTCCTCCAGCCACGCGGTGCCCGTCATCTCGCCGTTGCCGTTGAGCGCGAACCAGCCGCCGAACACCGGCGTATCGAAGCTCCCGTGGCCGCGCGGCAGGATCGCGGTGACGCCCGTGCGCACCTTGTGCCCGTCGGCGAGGTCGTCGATGAGCGTGACCTGCCCGACCGTGACACCCGCGACGTCGGTGATCGCGTTGCGCGTGCCGGGCGTGCCTTCGAAGGGAACGCCGAGATCGCGCGCGCGTTCGGCGGCGCCCGCGGACACGCTGGCCGCGACGGCAAGCGCGAGCGTGAGGATGCGTCCGAACTTCGACATCACTCGCCTCCCTTCAGGAATCGCGTGTACCACGCGAGGTTCCGCATCATGCGGTCTTTCAGGTAGCTCGGCACGGTGAGGCCGTGGCTTTCGCCCGGATACACCACCAACTGCGTCGGCACGTTGCGCGAGCGCAGCGCCTGGTACATCTGCTCCGCGCCCAGGCAGGGCACGTTGGCATCGGCTTCGCCGCACTGGAACAGGGTGGGCGTGGTGATGCGGTCGGCATGCAGGAAGGGGAAGCTGGCGCGGTCGTACTGTTCGCGGTTGCCCCAGGGCGTGCCGAGCTCCAGCTCGTATTCGCGGATGTACTGGTCGTGCCCGAACATGCCGTACATGTTGGAGGCGCCCGCGCCGCTGATCGCCGCCTTGAAGCGCGTGTCGGTGGCGATCACCGCGTTGGTGAGGATCGCGCCGTAGCTCCAGCCGCCGATGCCGAGGCGGTCCGGATCGGCGATGCCCATGCCGACGACATGGTCGATGCCGGCGAGCACGTCGCGTGCGTCGACGTTGCCCCAGTCGGCATAGATCGCCTTGGCGAAATCGAAGCCGCGCCCCGAGCTCCCGCGTGGATTGAGCGCGACGACGACGAAGCCGTTCGCCGCATAGACCTGCCAGTCGGGCATGAACTCGCGCGAGAACTGGTACACGGGGCCACCGTGCAGGCGCACGATCGTCGGGTAGCGACGACCTTCCACGTAACCGATCGGCTTGACGATGAGGCCGTCGAGCTCGACGTCGCCGTTGCGGTAGTGGAACTGCTCCGCTGGCGCGAGCTCGCGCTTGGCGAGGAATTCGTTGTGGTCGGCGAGCTTGCGAAGGCCCGAGGTCTCGACTGCGGAGATGCCGTAGGGATGCACGTCATCGCCGCCGAGCACCACGATGCGGCCGTCGTGCGACACGTCGAGGTCGTAATCGAAGCGCGGCCCGTTGGTCAGCGGCGTCACCTTGCCGTCGGCGAGATCGACGCGCGACAACCAGGTCGTGAAGCTCTGTTCGACAAGCGCGTACACGCTCTTGCCGTCCGGCGACCAGCGCGGCTTGGTGAAGCAGCGATCGATCGGCGCGGGGATGCGCTCCTTCCCCGTCGCCAGGTCGACGATCGCCAGTTGCCACGGCGTGTAGTAGATCCACTTGTCCTCGCCGCTGCGCAGGTAGGCGATCTGCGTGCTGTCGGGACTCCAGGTCGGACGCGTTTCCCAGTAGGGATCGAGGTCGGAACCGGTGAACGTGGTGAGCTGTCGCTCCTTCGCGCCGGCCTTGGGTTCGACTACCCAGATGTCGTAGTTGAGGTGACGATCCGGATCGACGCCGCGCTTGGTCACGTAGGCGAGCAGCTTGCCGTCGGGCGACCACGCCGGCAGTTGCTCGTCGTGCGCGCCAGGCGTGAGCACGTCGGTCTTGCCGGTGGCGATGTCGAGGACGTAGAGATGCTTGCGGCGCTGGTCGAGGTAACCCACGCCGTCTTCGCGGAACTGGTAACGCTCGGTGACGATCGGCGGCGCTTGCTTCGGCTTCTTCGCACCGAAGGGGCGCTCCGGATCGCGCGCGATGAAGGCCAGGCGCTTGCCGTCGGGCGACCACACGAAGTCTTCGATGCTCTCGCCGAACTTCGTGAGGCGCTTCGCTTCGCCGCCGTTGGCCGGCATCAACCACACCTGCGTCGTCGCGTCTTCGCCGCCGCGGTCGGACAGGAACGCGATCGCCTTGCCGTCGGGCGACCACTGCGGGCGCGACTCGTCGAACTTCGGCGTCTTCGTCAATCGAACGCGGTGGCTGCCGTCGTAATCCACGCGCCACAGGTCCGACTGGCTCTTGTCGTCGGGCAGGTTCGCGGAGGTGGCCGTGTACACGACGGTGCGGCCATCCGGCGAGAACGCGGGCTCGGTGAGATCGACCAGGCGCGCCAGATCGTCAGAGCCGAAACGCGTGGGCGCATCCGCGGCATGCGCGGACAACGCGAGCAATGCGACGACCAGGCCCCATGCGCGCATCAACGTTCTCCGGCCATCTTGCGGAACTTGTCCTGCGCTTCGCGCAGGTAAGCGAGCGTTGCGCCTTTCTCCGCCGCGTCGTTGTAATCATCGCGTGCGGAGGCCGCTTCGATCACGCGCCCGAGCCACGCGACGAAGTACGTCGCATCGGCGCGCGCGTCCGGTGCGGTGCCCTGCAGCCACACCGGATTGGTGGTCGCATACGGATACAGGTCGAGCACGGCCGGATCGGCGATGTCGTTCCATGCGCGCAGCAGCAGCCAACCGCCGCGCGGCAGTTCGATCTCGCCTTGCGCGTCCAGTTGCGTGCGATCGCCCGTGAGGTCGAAGCGCTTCACCACTTCGCCGTTGGACACGAGTTCCAGGTGATCCACCGCCACCGGTGAACGCAGCGCCACGCGATACGGCACCTTGCGCCCGGCCGCGATCGACTCACCCGGCTTGCGGCCATCGAGCAACAAGCCAAGCATCGGTCCGTTGCTGGCGAAGCCATGCCCCGCCTTGAGCGCGGCCAGCACGTGGTCGTCGTCGAGCTTGCCGTCGGTGTCGAGGAACACGCGCACCAACCCCACCGGTCCGCGCAGCGAAGCGTAGTTCGCCATCGTGTCCGAGCCCGCGCCCGCGGGGAGGTGGAAGCCGAGGTTCAACAGGCGATACCACACCGTCGCCGTCGACTTGTGGTCGGAGAACCCGAGCACTTCGATGTAATCCACCTTCCCGTGCGCGACATCCGCCGGCAGGCCATGGCTGATCACCGGATCCTTGGCTGGATCGGGCACCGTGTCGAAGGGATGCACGTAACCGACCACACCGCCTTGCGCATGCGCGAGGTCGGCGATCGTGCCGTTGTGCGGGAACGGGCTCGCCATCGCGGTGTGGCGATAGGCGGCGAAGTCCGGCGTGACGTAATGGTCCTGCAGGTGCAGCAGGCCGAGGTGGCCCCAGAAGCTCGTGTGGAATTCCTGCGCGTGCGCGATGCGCGGCCGCATGTCGGCGGTGGGTTGGCCGAAGTACGCGATGTCGGGAATGCGTTCTTCCTTGTTGACGATCAGGTTTTCGACCAGGTCCAGGTCTTCCGCCTGCGCCTGCCAGGCCAGGTGCGTCGGCGTATTGCGGTAGTGGCCGCCGTAATTCATGTGGACGTGCAGGTCGGCGCTGATCCAATTGCCGAAATCGCGCGGGAGCGGTTGCGCGACCAGTGCGACCTGCAGCGGCGTTTCGCGGCCAGCGGCCAAGGTCACGTGGTTCTTCCAGATCGCATGCGCGAAGCCGTGCTGCACGGTGATGTCGGTGGCGCCCGCGGGCACGTCGAGCGTGCAGGGCGAGGCGCAGTGGAAGTAATGCACTTCCGTGGCGAGCCTGTCGCGGTCGAAGCCATCGTCGGCGTGCATCCACGCGGTATTCGGCGCGTGCGCGCGCGCATCGCTGCCCATCACGGACACCCGGGCCGGCACGCGTTGACCCGCTTCATCCTTGATATCGAGCGTGAGGCGCGCGGTCGGTGCCAGCGTGCGCCTGCGCTTCGCCTCTACGACCTGGCTCGCACCGCCCAGCGGTTCCATCACCACGAGCTGCGTATTACCGTCCGCGCCCGCGTTGCCGATGTAGGCGATGCGCTTGCCGTCGGGCGACCAGCGCGCGTTGCGACGCTCGGTCTCGCCGAAGGTGAGCGGCAGCGGCGCGGCGCCCTGCACGTTCGTCAGCCACAACTGGTGCGTCTGCCGCCCGTGGTAGCTGGCGAACAACACACGCTTGCCGTCCGGCGCGAATTCCGGTCGCGCATCCCAGCTCGTTTCCTCGGACAGCAGCTTGCGACGCTGGTCCGGCGCATCCACCGGCACGATGAACAGATCTCCCGTGCCCCAGCCGATTTCCGGATTGGAGACGTACAACAAGGAGCGCCCATCCGGCGACCACGACGGGTTGATGGCGTGGTCGAACGGCGAGTAGTAATAACGATCGAGGGTGCTGCGGCGCTCGCCGAGCAGCGGGTGCGCGTTGTGCAGGCCGTCCTCGCCGATGTTCGCGACGAACAGGTTGAAGTGTCCCGTGCCTTCGGTGGACACCCAGGCGATGCGCTTGCCGTCGGGCGACAGGTGCGGTTCGACATTGACGGCGCCGCCTTGCGTCAGCGCATGCGCGCGACCGCTGGCGAGGTCGAGCTGCCACACCTCGATGCCCTTCCCGTCGTAGCGCGAGAACACCACGCTGCGGCCGTCGCGTGCGACGTCGGGCTGGTAGTCGTAAGCACCGTTGGCATGCGTGAGTTCGATCGCCTCGTCGTCACCGATCCGCTGGCGCCACAACGATCCGCCCATGCTGTACACGAGCGTGCTGCTGTCCGGCAGGAAGCTAGCCGAGGACGGGCCCGTCGTCAGCTGCGGCAGGTACAGCTCGCGCCAGTAATAGTCGTGCGGCAGCTTGATCTGCTTGAGCACGGGCTCGCGGCCGCTTGCCGCAGCGACGGCCGATGCCAGCAAGGCGACAATGAGCGTCGCGCGTCGGATGCGCATCCCCCCGGTGCGCATCCCGTCAGGCCCCGCGCCCGTCGAGCGCTTCGGCCAGGCTCGTTCGCAAGAGCACGAGCGCTTCGTCGATCTCCTCGCGCGTGACGTTGAGCGGCGGCATGAAGCGCACCGTGCTCGCGCCGCACGAGAGCAGCAGCAAGCCGTTGTGGAAAGCGCGCGTGACCACGTCGTCGCACAGCGCGCGGGCCGGCGTGTGCTTCGCGTCGCTTTCCACCAGCTCCATGCCGATCATCAGGCCCTTGCCGCGCACTTCGCCGATGCACGGGAAGTCGCGCGCCAGGTCCTGCAGGCCCGCCATGAAGTGCGCGCCCACCGTGGCGGCGTTGCCGACCATGCCGGCTTCCACCAGGTCGATCGTTGCGTTGGCGGCGGCGCAGGTGATCGGATTGCCACCGTAGGTGTTGCCGTGCGCGCCACGCTTCCACTGCGAGATCAGGCGCTTCTTCGCGACCATCGCGCCGATCGGAAGGCCCGAGCCCATGCCCTTGGCGAGCGTCATGATGTCCGGCGACACGCCCCAATGCTGGCTGGCGAACATGCGTCCGGTGCGACCGACACCCGACTGCACTTCGTCGAAGATCAGCAGGATGCCGTGCTCGTCGCACAGCGCGCGCAGGCCCGCGAGGAATCCATCCGGCGGCACGATGTAACCGCCCTCGCCCTGCATCGGCTCGACCAGGATCGCCGCGACTTCCGACGCCGGCACCGAGCGTTCGAACAGCATGCGGATGTAATCGAGCACCGCCGCGCCCTGGTCGTCGCCCGCGAAGATCGGGCGATACGGATTCGGATAGGGCACGTGCGTCACGCCGGGCATCGTGGCGAAGAAGCCTTTCTGCTGCGTGTACTTGCTCGAGGTGAACGCGAGCGAGCCCATCGTGCGTCCGTGGAAACCACCGAGGAAGCCGATGAAGCGCGAACGGCCGGTGACATAGCGCGCGAGCTTGATCGCTGCTTCCACCGCCTCGGTGCCCGACTGGCACAAGAAGCTCATCGCCGGCTCGCCCATCGGCGCGATGCGCGCGAGGCGTTCGCCCAGGCCGACCATCTGCTCGTGCCAGTAATCGCTGGAAATGTGCAGGAACTTGTCCGCCGCGTCCTTCACCGCCGCGACGACCTGCGGATGCGCGTGGCCCGTGCTGCACACCGCGATGCCGGCGGCGAAATCGAGGAAACGATTGCCGTCGACGTCCCACACTTCGGTGCCGCGGCCGTGCGACATCACGAAGGGATAGTCGCGCGGATACGAGGGCGAAATCACCTCGGCGTCGCGGGCGATCAGGGCGCGCGCGTTCGGGCCCGGGAGTTCGGTGCGGATGTGCGGATTGGACATGGCGGGGGACATGCGGGTCATGGGGACACTCTCGTCTTGGCGCCGACCGGCAGGACGACGGCTTGTGCGTGCGCCGCGCGCGTGCGGGCGTGCAGCGCGCGCAGGGTGTGGAGTTCGTGGTCGGTGGGCGGGACCAGCGTGTCGATGACGTCGGCGACGGCCAGCGGCCAGGCGACGGCAGCGCGCGCTTCTTCGACGGTGGCATCGGCGAACAAGGCCGTGAGTTGCAGCTCGTCGGATTTCGGTCGCGGCGCGAGGATGCCGAAGTCGGTGATCACCGCGCG
>Ga0074048_10067554_pt1 | contig 17156 bp, 16 predicted proteins | sample SoimicmetaTmtLPB_FD_74462 | JGI IMG/M metagenome (GOLD analysis project Ga0074048, IMG submission 74462) | Soil and rhizosphere microbial communities from Centre INRS-Institut Armand-Frappier, Laval, Canada - Soil microcosm metaTmtLPB... | ecosystem: Engineered > Artificial ecosystem > Soil...
CCGATCCCGCGCCGCCTGTCGCTGTACGTGCACGTGCCGTTCTGCGAAAGCCCGTGCTTCTACTGCGGTTGCAACCGCATCATCACGCGCGACAAGGCGCGCGGCGAGGCCTACCTGGCGCGCCTGTACCGCGAGATCGACCTGGTCTCGCAGTGCTTCGACCGCGACCGCGAGCTGATCCAGCTGCATTTCGGCGGCGGCACGCCCAACTTCCTCTCGCCCGCGCAATTGCGCGAAGTGGTGGAAACGGTGCGCGGGCACTTCCGTTTCGGCGATGCGCGCGAACTCGACCTGTCGATCGAACTCGATCCGCGCCACGTCACGCCGCAAGACATCGCCGTGCTTGCCGACATCGGCTTCAACCGCGCCAGCCTGGGCGTGCAGGACTTCGACATCGAGGTCCAGAAGGCGGTGAATCGCGAGCAGAGCGTGGAGGAAACGCGTGCGGTGATCGAGGCGTGCCGCGCGCACGGCTTCCGCTCGGTCAACGTGGACCTCATCTACGGCTTGCCGAAGCAGACGCTCGCAGGCTTCGGCACCACGCTCGACATCGTGGCGGACATGCGACCGGACCGCGTCGCGGTCTATGGCTACGCACACATGCCCAACCTGTTCCGCGCGCAGAACCAGATCGTCGCCGCCGACCTGCCGGATCCGGAAGGCAAGCTCGCACTGCTGCAGCTCGCGATCCGCAAGCTGACCGATGCGGGCTACGTGTACATCGGCATGGACCACTTCGCGCTGCCCGACGACGACCTTGCGACCTCGCAGGCGCGCGGCGGGCTGCACCGCAATTTCATGGGTTACACCACGCACGCCGACAGCGACCTCATCGGCGTGGGCGTGAGCGCGATCAGCCACGTCGGCGACACCTTCAGCCAGAACCCGCGCGACCTGGCGAGCTGGCAGGCCGCGCTGGACGAGGGCCGCCTGCCGGTGTTCCGCGGCATGCGCCTGAGCGAAGACGACCAGTTGCGCGCCGACCTCATCCAGGCCCTGATGTGCCACGGCGCGATTCCGATCGATGCGCTGGAGCGCCGCTACGACATCGTGTTCGCGGACTACTTCGCCGACGCCCTGCGCAAGCTGGCGCCGCTTGAGAAGGACGGCCTGGTGCGGGTGGAACGCCACCGGATCCTCGCCACGTCGCGCGGCCGCCTGCTCCTGCGTAATATCGCGATGTGCTTCGATCGCTACCTCGCCGAGCCGAACCCCGTGGTCACGCCGCGCTTCTCGCGCGCGATCTGACCTCGTGGAGACGCGTCCCGTGAAGGCCGCTCCGGATCCGGTCGCCTTTCCGCGCACCGACGCCAAGGTGCTCGCGGACGACGGCGACGCGCTCCGTTTCTGTTCGACCTGCGCGTTCTCGCAGGCCTGCCTCGACCAGGGCATGGACAAGAGCGCGCTGATGGACCTGCACGTGCTCGTCGAGCACGTCGGTCCGCTGCACGCAGGCGAACATGTGTTCCGCGAGGGCGATCATTTCGACGCGATCGCGGCGGTGCGCGCGGGCACGGTCAAGACCTATGTCGTCGACCGCGACGGGCACGAGCACGTGCTGGGCTTCCACCTCCCGGGCGAAGTCATCGGCCTGGATGCGATCGACGGCGAACACTATCCCTGCAATGCCGTCGCACTCGACACCGTCATGCTGTGCCGCTTCTCGTTTCCGAAGATCGCGGTGCTCGCCACGCAGGTGCCGGGCCTGCAACGACAACTCTTCCGCCTGCTGAGCCGCGATATCGGGCGCGCGGCGCTGCTCGCCAGCGACTGGTCGGCGGACCAGCGATTGGCCGCGTTCCTCATCGGGCTCTCGCGCAGGCTCGCCGCGCGTGGTTTCTCGCCGAACCGCTTCCAGCTGACGATGCCCCGCACCGACATCGCGAACTACCTGCGCCTGGCGCCGGAAACCGTGAGCCGCGTGCTGCGTCGCTTCCAGCAAGACGGCCTGGTGCGCGTGGAGCGCCGCGAACTCGAAATCGCCGACCGCCCCGGCCTGGAACATCTCGCGGCGCCCATCCTGCGGACTTGATCCCGGTCAAGGCGTTCCTCCCTGCGCGCGCGGAGCATGTGCGCGTAACTCAAGGGAGAACGTGACATGGGCAGCACCCGCAAGTTGTGGTTGGGGCTGGCCGCATTGCTCGTCGTGTCGTTCGGGGTGTTGCTGTGGGCGGGCGGGGAGATCTTCCGCACCGCGCCACCGATCCCCGAACAGGTGACCAGCACCAGCGGCCAGGTGGTCTACACGCGCGCCGACATCGAACGCGGACGCCAGGTCTGGCAATCGATGGGCGGCATGCAGCTCGGTTCGATCTGGGGACACGGCGGTTACGTCGCGCCCGACTGGAGCGCCGACTGGTTGCATCGCGAAGCGGTCGCGGTGCTCGATCTATGGGCGCGACAGGAAGATGCGCCGTCGTACGACAAGCTGCCGGCGGAGCGCCAGGCCGCGTTGCGCGGGCGCTTGCAGGAAGCGTTTCGACACAACACCTACGACGCGAAGACGGGCACGATCCTGTTGCCGGAAGAGCGCGTCATCGCGATTTCCAACGTCGCGGCGCACTACGAGAGCCTGTTCGGCAACGATCCGGCCACGCAGGCGCTGCGCGAAGACTACGCGATGAAGAACGACACGGTGCCCGACGCGGAACATCGCCGCGCGCTCACCGCGTTCTTCTGGTGGACCGCGTGGGCGGCGGGGACACAACGTCCCGACGGGACGGTGACCTACACCAACAACTGGCCCAGCGAACCGCTGGTCGCCAACACACCGCCGCCGTCGCTGTTCCTGTGGTCGGTCTTCAGCGTGCTGTTCCTGATCGCCGGCATCGGCCTGCTCGGCTGGCACCACGCGCGCACGCATGCGAATGAAAAGCCGCACACGATCCCGTCCAGCGATCCACTGGCCGCGTTGCGCGTGACGCCTTCGATGCGCGCCACCGCGAAGTATTTCTGGACCGTGCTCGCGCTGTTCCTGGTGCAGATCCTGCTCGGCGCGATGACCGCGCACTTCCAGGTCGAAGGCCAGCAGGCCTACGGCTTCGCCTTGTCGGACATCCTGCCGTACTCGATCACGCGCACCTGGCACACGCAGTTGGCGGTGTTGTGGATCGCGGTCGCGTGGCTCGGCACGGGCCTGTACATCGCGCCTGCATTGTCGGGGCACGAACCGAAGTTCCAGCGGCTCGGCGTGAATTTCCTGTGGGTGTGTTTGCTCGTCATCGTGGTCGGCAGCTTCGCGGGCCAGTGGCTGGCGGTGATGCAGAAGCTCGGCCTGGCGAACAACTTCTGGTGGGGCCACCAGGGTTGGGAATACGCGGACATGGGGCGCTTCTGGCAGTGGTTCCTGTTCATCGGCCTGCTGTTGTGGCTCACGCTCGTGGGACGCGCGTTGTGGCCCGTGTTGCGCGGTCCCGCGCACGAGACCAAGGCGATTGTCGGCCTGCTGTTCCTCTCCACCGTCTGCATCGGCCTGTTCTTCGGCGCGGCGCTGATGTGGGGCGAGCACACGCACATCTCCGAAGTGGAGTACTGGCGCTGGTGGCTCGTGCACCTGTGGGTGGAAGGCTTCTTCGAAGTGTTCGCCACCGCGGTGATGGCGCTGATCTTCACGCGGCTGGGCCTGGTGGAAGCGAAGTCGGCGACCACGGCGACGCTGTTCGCGACGATCGTGTTCATGTCGGGAGGCGTGCTGGGCACCTTGCACCACCTGTATTTCGTCGGCACGCCGACGGCGGTGGTCGCGCTCGGTGCGAGCTTCAGTGCGCTGGAAGTGGTGCCGCTGGCCTACATCGGCTTCGAGGCCTACCACTCGTACAAGCTCGGCCATTCGACGCCGTGGATGGCGCGCTATCGCTGGCCGATCCTGTTCTTCGTGGCGGTCTCGTTCTGGAACCTGGTGGGCGCGGGCCTGTTCGGCTTCCTCATCAATCCGCCGCTGTCGCTGTACTACATGCAGGGCCTGAACCTCACGCCGCTCCATGGCCATACCGCGCTGTTCGGCGTGTACGGCATGCTCGGCATCGCGCTGATGCTGTTCTGCATGCGCGGCCTGCGCGGGCAGATGCACTGGAACACGCGCCCGCTCAAGGTCGCGTTCTGGTGCTTCAACATCGGCCTCACCATGATGGCGTTGTTCACGCTGCTGCCGCTGGGCATCCTGCAACTGCGGGCCACGCTCGAGCACGGGTACGCCTACGCGCGCTCGGAAGTCTTCATGCAGCAGCTCATCGTCGACATGCTGGTATGGATGCGCGTGCCGGGTGACACGATCTTCAGTGTCGGTGCGCTGGCGCTCTGCTGGTTCGTGCTGCGCTTGTGGATTGCGCCGAAACCCGCGCTCGCGCAGGGCGGCGCGACCGAGGTCGAAGGCTGATGCGATACGTGCTGCAAGCCCCGCACCGGATGATGTTCTTCATCGGTGCGGGGAACGTGCTCCTGGCGATGGCGTGGTGGGCCGCGTGGCTGGTGTCCGCGCGCTGGCCCGAGGTGTTGCAGATGGCGCAGCCGGCCCAGTACGCGGGCTGGCTGCACGCCATCGTCATGCAGTACCAGGTGCTCGCGAGTTTCGTGTTCGGGTTCCTGCTGACCGTGTTTCCGCGCTGGATGGGATTGCCCGATTTGCCGCGGGTGCGTTACGTGCCCGTCGGCATCGGGGTGTTCGGCGGACAGATCGCGACCCTGTGCGGCGTGCTCGGCTGGGCGCCGGGGATCGCGGTGGGGCTTGCGATGACGATCGCGGGCTGGACCTGGGGACTGGTGTTGCTCGCTTCGCTGGTGCTGCGCGAGCGCGGGACGACATGGCATGCGCGTTCGGCGCTGGCGGCGCTGACGCTGGGTTGGATCGGTTTGTGCGCGTGGGCCGTGTTCGTCGCGGGCGGTTCGCCGATGTGGGCCTTCGCGAGCATCAAGCTCGGTACTTTCGGTTTCCTGCTGCCGATGTACCTGACGGTGGCGCATCGCATGTTTCCCTTCTTCGCAGGCAACGCGGTGCAGGGTTACACGCCGTGGCGGCCCTTGTGGTTGCTGGCGTCGTTCTTCGGGCTGGTGTTGCTGCACCTGGTGCTCGAACTGTTCCATGCCTACGCATGGTCGTGGGTGGCGGACCTGCCCTTGCTCGTGCTGACCACCTACGTGTGCTGCCGCTGGTGGCCGCGTGGCCGTGCGCCGGGAATCCTGCTGGTGCTGTTCCTCGGACTGGCATGGTTGCCGGTGACCTTCGCGCTCTTCTTCGCGCAAAGCGTCGCCTACCTGCTGACCGGCGTGTACATGCTCGGCCGCGCGCCCGCGCATGCCTTGTTCATCGGCTTCTTCGGCAGCGTGCTGGTGGCGATGGTCACGCGCGTGACGCAAGGACACTCGGGACGTCCGTTGCTCATGCCGCCGGTCGCGTGGTTCGCATTCGTCGCATTGCAGCTGGTTGCCGCCGTGCGCATCGCCGCAGAACTCACGCAGGATCCGATGCGTTGGCAGGCATTCGCTGCGCTCGGTTGGCTGATTGCGCTCGGCCCGTGGGTGCTGCGCCTGGGCCGCATCTATCTCGCGCCACGCATCGATGGGAAGCCGGGCTGATGGACGCCTTCTATCTCCAGATCAAGCTGTTCCACATCGCCGTTGCGCTGCTCAGCGGCAGCCTGTTCGCGTTGCGCGGCGGCTTTGCGCTTGCCGGCGCGCGTTGGCCGAACGCGGCGCTCGTTCGCTGGCTGAGCTACTCGATCGACACCGCGCTGCTCACTGCCGCGCTCATGCTGCTGACGATCCTCCCGCATGCGACCTTCGCCAACGGGTGGTTGTGGGTGAAGCTGGGGCTGATCGTGTCCTACGTCGCGCTGGGCGTGTTCGCCATGCGTGGCGCGAAGTCGAAGGGCATGCGCGTGGTGTCGTACCTCGCCGCGCTCGCCGTCTTCGCATCTATCTACGCCACGGCGCGCTCGCACCAACCGCTGGGCCTGGTGCATTGGTGGTTCGGATGAACGTCCCGCAGCGCCCGTGGATCCGCGAAGCCGTCGAACGCCTGCGCCGCGAAGCCACGCGTTCGGCCGACACGCACCTGCTGCGGCTCGACCTGCCGGCGTTCCCCGACATCGCCTTCTACTTCAAGGACGAGGCCGCGCATCCCACAGGCAGCCTCAAGCATCGCCTCGCGCGTTCCCTGTTCCTGTATGCCCTGTGCAACGGGCGCCTGCGCGAAGGGCAGCGCGTCGTCGATGCTTCCTCGGGGAGCACCGCGATTTCCGAAGCCTGGTTCGCGCGCATGCTGGGCCTGCCTTTCACCGCCGTCATGCCCGCCTGCACCGCGCCGCGCAAGATCGCGGACGTGCAGGCGCTCGGCGGCACCTGCGATCTCGTCGACGATCCGAACGAGGTGCATGCGCGCGCGGCGTGGCATGCGACCAACGGCGCCTGCCACCTCGATCAGTTCGCACTCGCCGAACGCGCGACCGACTGGCGCGGCAACAACAACATCGCCGAATCGATCCTGCGGCAGATGGCGCTGGAACCGGACCCCGAGCCGGCGTGGATCGTGTGCGGCGCGGGCACCGGCGGCACGTCCGCCACGATCGGTCGTTACCTGCGCTATCAAGGCTTGTCGACGCGGTTGTGCGTTGCCGAACCCACCGGGGGTGCCTTCGCCGAAGGCTGGCGTACGCGCAATCCCGCCGTGCGCGCCTCGCGCGGCACCGTCATCGAAGGCATCGGCCGCCCGCGCGTGGAGCCGGGCTTCCTGTTCGACATCGTGGATGCGGTGGTGGAAGTCGACGATGTCGAGTCGATCGCGGGCGCATGGTGGCTCGACGCCTGGCTCGGCCGTCGCTATGGCGGTTCCTCGGGCACCAACCTCGCGGCCTGCCTGCGCATCGCGGCCGACATGCAGGCACGCGGTGAGCGCGGGAGCATCGTCAGCCTGCTGTGCGATCGCGGCGAGCGCTATGCGCAGACGCTGTTCGATCCGAAGTGGCTGCAGGCGCGCGGCCTGGATCCGAAGGCCGCGCGCGCACTGCTTCCGCCGATTCCCTGCTGAGCGTCAGTGCTGCCACTCGAGCTGGAACCACAGCTTGGTGGTGTCCTTCGCGAAGGTATCGGCGTTGTAGTCGGCCACCTTCATGAGTCCCTTGAGCTTCTCGACGATCGGGAAGCCGAAGGAGGCGTTCCATTCGCTGCCGTAATGCCCGCCGACGTCGCCGCGGTAGTCGTGCCACGCCACGATCCATTCGCACTTCGCGCAGCCGGCCCTCGTGCTCACGCTCGCATACGCATCGTCGAGTCCGCCGGGCGGCGTGGCGTTGGCGAACTTGTCGGCCCAGCCGTTGAAGGGATGCAGCGTCGCAAGCGGTGTCTGCAGCGCGTGCCGGCCGTTGCCACCGAGATGTTCGAGGCCTGCGCGCACGCTCGTATCGCCCCACGCATACGCGGGTTCGATGAGCCAGTAGGCATGCGAGAAGGACAGCGGGTTGTCGATCCAGTCGCTCTGGTGCGCGTACTCCGCGGCGATCGACGGGCCGTGGCCCTCGTGCAGGCGGTTGGCCGTCATGCGCACACCATAGGTCGCCGTCGAGGCCGTGGCCACGTCCTGGTCGTCGTGCAACAACGCATAGCCGCGCAGCTGGATCGTCTTCGGCATCCACGCCAATTCAAACGCATGCGTCGACAGGTTGCGCTCGCCCGCCAGGGGATCGATCGCCTTGTCGCCGTTCACGCGGTGCACGCGATCGAGGTAGGCGTAGTGCACACCCCAGTCCTTGCCGAACTTGCCTTCGAAGGACAGCGCATCGAAGGTCTGTTCGTTCTGCCGCCAGCCGCTGTTGCCCACCCAGCGCTGGTTGCCGAACTGCACGCGCTGCCGGCCGAGCGTGGCCAACAGGTGGGCGTTCTTCCATGCGACCAGCGCCTGATTGAGTTCGGCGTCCTCGGCATCGGCGATCACCGGATAGCCGCGGCGTCCGTTGGCCGTGCTGTCGTAGCTGCCGCCTGCTGCGATGCCTTCCCCTTCGACCAGCGCCGACCAGTGGTCGTCGAAACGTGCGCGCAGGCCCAGTCGCAGGCGTAAGGTCCTCGCGTCGGCGTCGCGCGCGAACGCAGCGTCGTCGACTGCTTCCTGCCGCAGTCGCAGGTTCCACTCGGTGGTGAACATCGAAGGGTGGCTTGCGTCCTGGGCGTGGGCACTCCACGCCACGCAGGCGACCGCAAGGAGAAGACAGGAACGCATGGTGCGCATGGCGAAACTCCGTTCTGGATGCGCACACGGTCGGCCTGGCGAGTCACGGCGGCCTTGATGCTGATCAATTGGCGACGCTGGCCGGTTTGAAACGTGCTCGTCGGTTGATCTGGATCAGGAACCGGCGTTCCAAGCGGCCGCATCCTTCATCCATCGGGCATTCGCCCCGAAAAGGGAAACCACCATGGCACGACGCTTCCGCACCCTGATCCTGGCCGCGTCCTGCGCGTTCGCGCTGGTCGCCTGCACCGGAAAGGAAACGAGCGCTCCCGTCGCAAAAGACAACGACACCGGCGGCTCGCTGAAAGGCGACTTCGGCCCACCGCAAGGGCCCGACGTGAAAGCAATACTCACCTCGCCACCGATGGTCCCTCCCCCCACGGGGCGCAAGGCGCCGGCGCGCGTGATCGTCGAGCTCAACGTCATCGAAAAGGAAATGCCGATTTCAGAAGGCGTGACCTATACCTTCTGGACCTTCGGCGGCACCGTGCCGGGCAATTTCATCCGCGTGCGCCAGGGCGACACCGTGGTGTTGCACCTGCGCAACATGCCGGACAGCAAGATGCCCCACAACATCGACCTGCACGGCGTCACGGGGCCGGGCGGCGGCGCGGCCTCCAGCTTCACCGCCCCGGGCCATGTGTCGCGCTTCACGTTCAAGGCGCTCAACGCCGGCATCTTCGTCTACCACTGCGCGACTGCGCCGGTGGGCATGCACGTCGCCAACGGCATGTACGGCCTGATCCTCGTCGAACCGCCGGAAGGCATGCCGCCGGTGGACCGCGAGTACTACGTGATGCAGGGCGACTTCTACACGAAGGGTGCCTATCGCGAGAAAGGCCTGCAGCCCTTCGACATGGAAAAGGCGATCGCCGAGAACCCGACCTACGTGTTGTTCAACGGCAAGGAAGGCGCACTCACCGGCGACCAGGCGCTGAAGGCGAAGACCGGCGAAACGGTGCGCCTGTACGTCGGCAACGGCGGGCCCAACCTGGTGTCGAGCTTCCACGTCATCGGCGAGATCTTCGACAAGGTGTGGCTCGAGGGCGGCACGCACTTCCAGGAGAACGTGCAGACCACGCTGATTCCCGCGGGCGGTGCGGCGATCATGGACTTCCACCTCGAAGTGCCCGGCAGCTACATGCTGGTCGACCACTCGATCTTCCGCGCCTTCAACAAGGGCGCACTCGCGGTGCTGAAGGCCGATGGCCCCGAACGCAAGGACATCTACTCCGGCAAGGAAGTCGATGCCGTGTACCTCGGCGATCGCGCGGCGCCCAGCCTCGCGGCGGTGGAGAAGGCGTCCGAAGCGTCCACCACCGGTGCGCTGACGGTCGACGACCAGGTGAAGGCGGGCCAGGCCTTGTTCGCCGGCACGTGTTCCACCTGCCACCAGCCTGACGGACAAGGCATGCCGGGCGTCTTCCCGCCGCTGGCGAAGTCCGATTACATCGCAGCCGATCCCAAGCACGTGCCGAACGCGATCCTGCACGGGGTGACCGGCAAGGTCACCGTCAACGGCAAGGAATACAACTCGGTCATGCCGCCGATGAGCCAGCTCACGGACGACGAGGTCGCGAACATCGCCACCTACGTGCTCAACAGCTGGGGCAATCCGGGCGGCAAGGTGACCAAGGAAGAAGCCGCCGCGATCCGCGCGAAGGCAACCGCCAGCACGGGCGGAGAAGAGCACTGACGATGCGCGCGGTGCTCGCCGGTGGCCTGGTGTTCGCCTGCATCGCTGCGGGGGCAGCGATTGCAGGCGCGGCGGCCCGGACCTACGTGGGCTTGCCGGGCGGTCAATTCCGCACTGCGTTGCGGTACGAGGACTACAAGGGCAAGCCGGCGCACGTCGCGCCGTTCGCCTTGATGCGCACGCCGGTGACGAACGGGCAGTTCCTCGCGTTCGTGCGCGCGCATCCGGAATGGCGCCGCGATCGCGTGCCGGCGGTGTTCGCCGAAACGCGTTACCTGCAGCACTGGGCCGCGCCCGATGCGCTCGGCCCGGATGCACGACCGGACCAACCCGTCACCTGGGTGAGCTGGTTCGCCGCCGACGCGTATTGCCGCGCCATCGGCGCGCGCCTGCCGACGTGGATCGAATGGGAGTACGCCGCGGCCGCGGACGAAACGCATCGCGACGCGCGCAAGGATCCCGCATGGCGCGAGCGCATCCTCTCCTGGTATTCGCGCCCGTCGAACCAGGCCTTGCCGCGCGCCGGCCTGCAGGCGCCGAACGTCTACGGCGTGCAGGACCTGCACGGCCTGGTGTGGGAATGGACCGATGATTTCTCGTCGCTTCTCGTCGCCGGCGACAACCGCGACCAGGGCGATCCGGACAAGAAGCAATTCTGCGGCGCGAGCGCGTTGTCGATGGACGACCGCGAGAATTACGCCGTGCTGATGCGCGTGGCGATGCTGTCCTCGCTCGAGGCGCACGACGCGACCACGAACCTGGGATTCCGATGCGCGAGGAGCGCGTCCTCATGAAACGATTGCAGACGATGGCCTTGGCGATGCTGCTGTGCGGCTTTGCCACGATCACGCACGCCGCGAAGCCCGCACCGCTGCCGACCGACTCCGTCTACCGGCTCGCCCTGCCGCTGACCGATGCGCAAGGCAAGACGAACGACTGGAGCCAACTGCGCGGCAAGCCACGCGTCGTCGCCATGTTCTACACCTCCTGCCCTTACATGTGCCCGCTGATCGTCGAAGGCGGGAAGGCCGTCGAACGCGCGCTGCCCGCCGCCGACCGCGCGAAGGTGGGCGTCGTACTGATCAGCCTGGACCCGAAGCACGACACGCCGGCGAAACTGCGTGCGATGGCGGCCGAACGCCACGTCGACCCCACGCAATGGACGCTCGCCGCGCCCGCGCCCGACGACGTGCGCAAGGTGGCCGGTGTTCTCGGTGTGCGCTATCGGGAGCTGGCGGACGGGAACTTCAACCACACCAGCGCCCTGGTGCTGCTGGACGCGGACGGGCGGATCGTCGCCCGCACCGAGCAGGTCGGCGCCAAGCCGGATCCGGCCTTCGTGGAGGCGGTGCGCAAGCAGTTGTAGGCAGGAATACAGCAACGCCCATGCCAATGGGTGTCCTCCCCGCCGCGCGTTTTCGTTGATTCCAGTATCGCGACCGCTTCGCCTTCCCTGTCGGCGGAGCCAATTTGATCCGGATCAAGGTGGACCGGCCGTTGGACCGGGACACTGCACGCATTCACACGTGGGGGACCCCATGAGCGACGTTGTGCAAGCGGCTGGTGTGGTCCAGCCCTCGGAAGTCCGCCGACCCGTCGTCTACAACGACAAGGTCGTCCTCCAGTTCTCGCTCGCGACGATCCTCTGGGGCATCGTCGGCATGGCGGTCGGCTTGTTCATCGCCGCGCAGTTGTACTGGCCGACGCTGGCCGAAGGCATTCCGTGGTTGTCCTATGGTCGCCTGCGGCCCTTGCACACCAACGCCGTGATCTTCGCCTTCGGCGGCAGCGCGCTGATGGCCACCTCGCTCTACGTCGTCCAGCGCACGTGCTATGCGCGGCTGATCTCCGACAGGCTCGCCAGCTTCGTGTTCTGGGGCTGGCAGGCGGTGATCGTCTCCGCCGCGATCACCCTGCCGCTGGGCATGACGCAGGGCAAGGAATACGCCGAGCTCGAGTGGCCGATCGACATCCTGATCACGATCGTCTGGGTCGCCTATGCGGTGCTGTTCTTCGGCACGATCACGCGGCGCCAGGGGCGGCATATCTACGTCGCAAACTGGTTCTACGGCAGCTTCATCATCGCCATCGCGCTGCTGCACATCGTCAACAACCTCGCGATCCCGGTGAGCTTCGACAAGTCCTACATCGTCTACACCGGCGCTGTGGATGCGATGGTGCAGTGGTGGTACGGCCACAACGCGGTCGGTTTCTTCCTGACCGCCGGCTTCCTCGGGATGATGTACTACTACGTGCCCAAGCAGGCCGGGCGCCCGGTATATTCGTATCGCCTGTCGATCGTGCACTTCTGGGCGCTGATCGCGGTGTACATGTGGGCGGGCCCGCACCACCTGCAATACACGGCACTGCCGGACTGGGCGCAGTCGCTGGGCATGGTGTTCTCGCTGATCCTGCTCGCGCCGTCGTGGGGCGGGGCGTTGAACGGCATCCTCACGCTGTCGGGCGTCTGGTACAAACTGCGCACCGACCCGATCCTGAAGTTCCTCATCGTCGCGATCAGCTTCTACATGATCGCCACCTTCGAGGGGCCGATGATGTCGATCAAGACGGTCAACTCGCTCTCGCACTACACCGACTGGACGGTGGGCCACGTGCACGCCGGCGCGCTGGGCTGGGTGGCGATGATCTCGGTGGGCTCGATCTACGCGATGATGCCGAAGCTGCTCGGCACCACGCGCATGTATTCGATCAAGTGGATCGACGCGCACTTCTGGCTGCACACGCTGGGCGTGGTGTTCTACATCGTCGCGATGTGGATCGCCGGCGTCATGCAGGGCCTGATGTGGCGCGCGACCAATCCCGACGGCACGCTGACCTACAGCTTCGTCGAAGGCCTGCAGGCCACCTATCCGTATTACCTCGTGCGCTTCGGCGGCGGCGCGCTCGTGCTCTCCGGCATGTTCCTGATGTCCTTCAACGTCTGGAAGACCTACGCGATGGCGAAGGCTCCCGCAGGCGATCTTGCCGCCACCGCCAAAGCCCCCGCCTGAGAGCCCGCATGGACAAGCCCAACAACCCGCACGAGCGGATCGAAAAGAACATCGGCCTGATGGCGGTGCTCATCGCGGTCGTCGTGTCCTTCGGCGGCCTGGCGGAAATCGTGCCGCTGATGTTCCAGGCCGAAACCATCCAGCCGCTGCCGGGCGTGAAGCCCTATCCGGCGCTGCAACTCGCCGGCCGCGACGTGTACATCCGCGAGGGTTGCTACAACTGCCATTCGCAGATGATCCGCACGCTGCGCTTCGAGACCGAACGCTACGGCCACTATTCGTTGGCCGGCGAGTCGGTCTACGACCATCCCTTCCAGTGGGGCAGCAAGCGCACGGGGCCGGACCTCGCGCGCGTGGGCGGCCGTTATTCGGACGACTGGCACCGCGTGCACCTGATGGATCCGCGCTCGGTGGTGCCAGAATCGAACATGCCCTCGTTCCCGTGGCTCGCCGATGCGCCGGTGGATGGCGATCGCATCAAGGCGCACATGCAGGCGCTGAAGACGCTGGGCGATCCGTACACCGACGCGGAGATCGCCAACGCACCGAACGACGTGCGCGGCAAGACCGAACTCGACGCCGTGGTCGCCTACCTGCAAGGCCTCGGCAAGCACGCTCCGAGGGGCAACTGACATGGTGGCCGGCATCGTGACTGGGTTGTTGCTGCTGGTGTTCCTCGGCGGATGGGCGTGGGCGTGGAGCCCGCGTCGTCGCGCGAGCTTCGATGCGGCGGCGCGCGTGCCGCTCGCGGACGACAACGATGGGGAGGGCGCGCCGTGATGACCTCCGCTTGGTCGTGGTACGTGATCGCCATCGTGGTGTTCAACCTCGTCGCCTGCGCATGGCTGCTGTGGTGGACGGCCAAGCGCCGTCCCGGCGATCCGAAGCCGGAAGACACCAGCCATTACTGGGACGAGGACATCACCGAGTACAACAAGCCGTTGCCGAAGTGGTGGATCAACCTGTTCTGGATCACGCTCGCCTTCGGCATCGGTTACCTGTTCTGGTTCCCGGGCATGGGCGCGATGGCGGGTTACGGCAAGTGGTCGTCGAAGACCGAGTACGACCAGCAGAAGGCCGCCGACGATGCGAAGCTGGAAGAAACCTTCGCGCCCTACAAGGGCAAGTCGATCGACGTGCTCGCGCAGGATGCGACCGCGCGGCGCCTGGGGCGCGCGATCTTCAGCAACACCTGCGCGACCTGCCACGGCTCTTCGGCGCACGGTGCGGTCGGTTATCCGAACCTGTCCGACAACATCTGGCACTGGGGCGGCTCGCCCGATCGCATCCTGCAGACGGTGCTCGACGGCCGGGAAGGCGTGATGCCCGAATGGGGCAAGGTGCTGACGGGCATGGGCGGCGATCATGCGGTGAGCGATGTCGCGGCCTACGTGCGCGCGATGTCGGATCCCGACAAGCTGATGCAGAACAACTACGCGGCCGCGCAGGGCAAGCCGCTGTACGAAAACGTGTGCGCGGGTTGCCACGGCAAGGATGGCAAGGGCAACCAGGAAATCGGCGCACCGAACCTGACCGACGACTATTGGTTGTACGGCGGCGATACCGCGTCGCTGATCACGACGATCTCGAAGGGACGCCACGGCACCATGCCGGCGCATCGCGCATTGCTCGGCGAAACGCGGGTGCGACTGGTCGCGGCCTATGTGTACTCGCTGTCGCATCCGCCGGCGGCGGCGCAGGCAGGAGCCGCGCAGGCAGGAGCTGCGCAGTGAACGCGACCTTCGACCATCCGCCGCGCCCGCTCGCGCACCGCATCGGCGCGATCGCCTGGCCGAGCTTCTTCGCCGCGGGCGTGGCGACGATGGTCTTCTTCGCCTTCGTCGATCCGCTCGCGCTGCGGGACATGACCTTCCCGAACGCGCCGATCGGACGCCAGCTCGGCTACACGATCGGGTTCTTCCTGTTCTGGATCGCGACCGCGTCCTCGAGCCTGTTCACGTGGTGGCTGCTGCGGCCGGGGAGCCGTTTCAACCGACCGCTGCCGGGGCCCTGAGCCATGTCGAAGGCGATCGAGGCGGCGCTCGTCGACGAGGCGGGGACCTTCTACGTCAGCGAACGCAAGGTGTATCCGCGCGATGTCTCCGGGCGCTTCGCGCGCCTGCGCATCCTCGCGGTGTTCTGGCTGCTGGGCATGTTCTACGCATTCCCGTGGCTGCGCTGGGGCGGGCGGCAGGCGGTGCTGTTCGACCTGCCGGCGCGCAAGTTCCATGTGTTCGGCCTGACCTTCTGGCCGCAGGATTTCCTGTTCCTCGCGCTGCTGCTGATCCTGGCGGGCATCGGCCTGTTCTTCTTCACTGCGATCGCGGGGCGCCTGTGGTGCGGGTACGCGTGCCCGCAGACCGTGTGGACGGAAGTGTTCCTGTGGATCGAACGCCGCATCGAAGGCGACCGCAGTGCGCGCATCAAGCTCGATGCGGCGCCGTGGTCCTCGCGCAAGCTCGTGCGCAAGGGCGCCAAGCACATCGCCTGGATCGTGTTCGCGCTTTGGACCGGCTTCACCTTCGTCGGCTTCTTCACGCCGATCCGCGATCTCGCCGCGCGGCTGTATCCGTTCGCGTGGGGTGGGTGGGAAACCTTCTGGGTGTTGTTCTACGCCTTCGCCACCTGGGGCAACGCCGGCTTCCTGCGCGAACAGGTGTGCAAGTACATGTGCCCCTACGCGCGCTTCCAGGGCGCGATGTTCGACCGCGACACGCTGCTGATCGCCTACGATCCGATGCGCGGGGAGCCGCGCGGTCCGCGTCGCCGCGGGCTGAAGAGTGCACTGGAACGTGCGCGCGGCCTGCTGCCGCTCGCGCTGGCCTACGAGTACGTGCACCGCGCCGCCGCGCATCCTTCCGCCGCCAATGCGAGCCTCCATGCGCGCGGCACGATCCAGTTCGAACCGGGCGAGGTGGCGCCGCTGCCGAAGTTCGAGCCCGAGCAATTGGGCGACTGCATCGACTGCACGATGTGCGTGCAGGTGTGCCCGACCGGCATCGACATCCGCAACGGCCTGCAATACGAGTGCATCGCCTGCGGCGCCTGCGTGGATGCCTGCGACGAAGTGATGGACAAGATGGGCTTCCCGCACGGGCTCATCCGCTATACGACGCAGCATGCGGTGGATGGCAAGAAGACGCGGCTGGCGCGGCCGCGCGTGTTCGTCTACGCGACGATCCTGCTCGCGGTGGTCGCCGGCTTCGTGTTCGGCGTCGCCACGCGCAGCCCGTTCACCGTCGAAGCGCTGCGTGATCGGAATACGCTGTATCGCACCACGGCCGAGGGCATCGAGAACGGCTACACGCTGAAGATCGCCAACAAGCAGGAAGTGGCGCAGCGCTTCTCCGTCAGGATCGTGTCCGGCACGCCGGAGCTGGTGCTACGCAATCCGCCGGACATCCAGATACCGGCAGGCGAAGTCGCCTCGATCCCGGTCACGGTCTCCGCACCGGCGACGGTGATGGGGCGCAAGAACCTGCACTTCGAAGTGCGCACCGTCGGAGGCGAGCGGCCCGCCACCGCGCGCGCGGACAGCACCTTCTTCGGGCCGGTGTCGCAATGAACACGCCCGTGCGATCGCCCTGGCGCGAGCCGCTGGTATGGCTGCTGGTCGCGCTGCCCGCGATGTCGGTGGTCGCGGCCTTCGCGTTACTGTTCTTCGCCGAAGACACCATCGACTCGGTGGCCGATCCGGTGCAGCACGTGGCGCAGGTGCAGGTCGCCGATCTGTCGCCGGACCTGGAAGCGCGGCGCATGGGCCTGTCCGCGGAGGTCGAGCGCATCGGCGATCGGATCCTCGTGGTGCCGCGCGCGGCGGGTTTCGATCGCGGCACGCGCCTCGAACTGCGCCTGCACCATCCCGTGCGCGAGGCCGACGATCGGAGCGTGACGCTCGTGGCGACGGCCGATGGCTGGAGCGGCCGCATCGCATCGCTCGACGCTTCGCACGACTGGAACCTCGAACTCGCGCCGCTGGATCGCCATTGGCGCCTGCTGGGGCGCTGGTCGGCGCACGTCGACAGGGCCGCGCTGCGTCCCTCGCTCGGACCGCCATGAACACCGTCGCCGCCACCGTCGCGCAGGCGTCGCCCATCGAGGCCACGTGTTTCCACTGCAGCGAACCGCTGGCGCCGCACGCACCGCGCGTGGCCATCGATGGCATCGAACGCGGCTTCTGCTGCGACGGCTGCGCGGCCGCCGCGCAATGGATCCGCGACGCGCGGCTGGACGA
>Ga0074048_13418471_pt1 | contig 16843 bp, 12 predicted proteins | sample SoimicmetaTmtLPB_FD_74462 | JGI IMG/M metagenome (GOLD analysis project Ga0074048, IMG submission 74462) | Soil and rhizosphere microbial communities from Centre INRS-Institut Armand-Frappier, Laval, Canada - Soil microcosm metaTmtLPB... | ecosystem: Engineered > Artificial ecosystem > Soil...
GTTGACGTTGCATGGTGAGTCCTCCAGGTTCGATAGCGTATAGCGCGCGCCATGTTCGAAAGCGATGAGCGTCTATCCGGCGCGGATCGTAGGCGGTGCGAATGCCGGATCGCCTCATCGGCTTGGATCGACGGTGATCGCCAGGACCGCGATGCCATTCCAGGTCACCGGCATCGCCTCCACCTCCAGGCTGCGTACGTCGCGTTCAGGATGCGGGTTGGGCAGATGCACGCGATAAAGATCCACGGTCTGCGGATTCAGCGTGCCGCTCTCAACGCGGGGAAGCATCACGCGCCATGCCACGTGCGAAGGCGGCGGCGGCGCTTCGATCCACATCCTCACGTCATGGGCGTAGCGCACCGGGATGCGCGCGACGCTGCCATCGACGTAGTGCACGACCAGGTTGGCCTGTGCCGGGGTGGTGTCGGGTGACGGGTCCTGCACGAAGGTCGACGACGTCGCCAGGAGTTCGAATGCGGCCGCGTGCGAAGCGGCGCGTGGCACTGCGATCCCCGGCGCGATCGGAAGGCCTTGCAGGCCGCCGCGTGCGCGTTGCGCGTACAGCGCGTCGGTCGTGGCATCGCTCGGGGACACGACCGCACGCACGTCGAAGTCCACGCCATCCAGTCGCTGTACACCCAGCGGAAGGCGGCACAGGTTGGCGACGGCATGGTGGGTGTGCTCGATGCTTTGCCGATGCGGACTCAGCGCATCGGGCGGTGCCAGGGCGAGCAACCACGGCGGTGTGGATGATGCACGCGGAAGCACGCGCGGCGACGCATTCGGACACGTCGCGCTGGTGAAGTTCGGAAGGGCCTGGTTCGTCGCCCCGGGATCCCGGCTGCGCAACGCCTGGCGCGCCTCGGGGGAGGCAGGCACGAGTGCGCCACGCACCGGCGACAGGATCCGGACTTCGCGCTCGACGGCATCGACCGGGCGCGCGTCGCTGTCGAGCCGCCACCACAGCCAGCGGCCGAAGTAGGTGCGCGCCAACAGTCGCGTCCCATCCGGACTGAACGCCACTTGCGACACCACGTCCGGCGCAGGAATGGGTGCGCGCAGCGGCGGCGCCAGCCATTCGCCCGTCTGCGTATCCAGCAACAGCACACCGTCGAGAAGTCCTTGGGCCAGCGTGCGTCCGTCGGGAGCGAAGGCGGCACTGCGCGCAAATTGCGTGCCGGAGGGCGCATCGATGACATGCGTCGCTTCGCCACCGAGCAACTGGAGGATGCGGTTGCCCGGCAGGAACGCAGCACGCCACTTGCCATCGGCGGACATCGTCACCGCGGCGGGAGGTTCTGCGGTGGGAGTGAAGGCCAGTGCGCGACCCGAAAGCGGATCCAGCATCCGCACACCATCGGGCGAGGCCGTGGCGACGGCGATGCGCTCGCTGCTCGCACCTGCGGCCACGATGCCTTCATCCTTTTTCGGGAGCACCGCAGGTCCCGCCGGTTGCAGGGTCCGACCATCCAGGAACTGCACACCGCTGCCGGTCTGCAACGCAATGTGCGTGCCGTCCGGCGAAGGCAGCAACGCCGTGATGCCGTCGGGGATTTCCAGTGGACGCGCCAGCGCGCGGCCGTTGTCCAGCGACAGCACGGTCAGGGCCTCGGTCAGCGGGCGGCCGCGCTCGACGCTGTACGTGACATACGCGCGGGCGCCCTGGAGTGCGAGCTTCATCGGCGTGTTCGGCAAGGCGAGCGGCGGGAACCGAAGTCGTCCGTTGCGCCAGTCGATCACGCGTAGTTGCCGACCGCTGCTGGTGGCGAGCACCTTTGCATCGGCGTCGAGTACCGCAAATCCGATCGGTTGCGGATGGACGAATGCCTGCGATGCGGGCCGGTCGTCCGCAGCACGCATCACCGTCGCGCGATTGCCGTCGACCGCGACGTAATGCGTGCCGTCGAACGCCAGGCCTGATGCCTGCTGCGGCGGCGCGGCCCCTGCGCGGAGCGGCGTGGGCGGCAAGCGCCAGAGCCTGACCTCGCCATCGATGCTCGCACTCGCAAGCAGTCCGGACGCGGCATGCAGGTCCGATGCAAACGCGGGAATCTCCTGCGAATGCCGGAACAGCGGCATTCGCGACAACACCGCGCGGTTCGCTTCGCCCAAGCCGGAAAGTTGCCAGACGCCCACCGAATCCTGGTCGCCGACACGGACCAGCCCGGTGCCCGGATCGATGGACACGTCCGCCACCGCTGTCCCGATGTCGAGTCGTCGGCCTACGGCGAAGTCATCGCCGCGCTGCCACACCCAGACGCTTCCGTCGTCGCTGCCTGCGGCAAGCCATGCGCCGTCGTCGGCGAATCGCAACCAATGCGTCGACGCGGCAGGGCCCGGCAGCAAGCGTCGCAGCCGGCCGGTCGTGGGATCGGCGAGCGACACCGCGCCGCGGGTGTCGGCGATCGCCAGCAATCCCGTTTGCGGATCTGCGGCCCATGCCGAATAGGCAATGTCGGAGGACGGGTTCGCGAAGAACCAGCGCGTGGACAGCGTCGCGGGATCGAGGATCTGGACGCCCTTGATATCGCGCGATGCGATGAAGCGCGCGCCCGGTGCGATCAGCCACGAGGGTCCGATCGGGCTGTACGGTGCCGATGGGCCCAGCGGTTTCCAGTGCACCGCATCCCACAATTGCACGCGGTGCAGGTCCTCGCGTCGCAGCAATGCGTAGCGGCCGTCGTCGCTGTAGGTGGCATCGCGCAGCGACGGGAACACTTGCTGCGGATGCGCCACTACACCTGTCGCAACGTCGATCCGCCAGTTGTCGATGCCGCTGGGCGAAATCACCAGGCTCGGCCACCAGTTGCCGACGACCAGGTAGCGTCCGTCCGGCGAGAAGCGCATGCGCCGCATGACGAGATCGAAGTTGCCGTGGCCGAAGAATGCGGGCTCCCCTGCAAGCGAGGCGCGCCAACGTTGGTGGCCATCGGTCGTGTCGAAGAGGAACACCTCTGCGGTTTCGGCCGTGCCCACTGCAAGCGAGTGTCCATCGGGGCTCAGCGCAACGCTCGCGATCTTCTGCGGCATGACGAAGCGATCGATCAGCCGCGGATACGCCGCCAGCGTCATGCCCAGGCGTCGCCGCTCCAGTGCAATCGCAGCACTGTCGCCGGCGCTTTCGCCCGCGCGCAGGTTGGCGGCCAGGCCCGGCAGCGCGCCGAAGTCTCGACCCAATGCATGTGCGTGTTGCAGCGCCAGCGCGCGTTGCGCCCCGAGTGCGCGTCCCGCCTGCCGTGCGTTGCCTTCGGCGCGTCGCCATTGCACGGTGGTGGCCACGACACCGACGAGCAACGCAAGGCAGGCGAAGGCGGCGATCCCGGCGAGCTTCGGCTCACGCCTGGCCCAACGCGCGGTGCGTTGCGGCAGGTTGAGCGGACGCGCCTGCACGGCGCGCCCCTCGAGGAAGCGTCCGAGTTCGTCGGCCAATGCCCGTGCACTCTGGTAACGCGCCGTGGGTTCCTTGCGCAGGCAGCGCAGGCAAATGGCCTCCAGGTCCTTCGGCACCGCGGCGAGCTGCGACGGGGGACGCAGGTCGCCGGCCCAGAGCAGCTGCAGCGTGCGCGAGGTGCTTTCCGCCTCGAACGGCGGGTGGCCGGTGAGCATCTCGTACAACACCGTTCCGAGCGCCCACACGTCGGTGGCGGGCGAGAGCGCGCCCAGGCCGGGTCGCGACTGTTCCGGCGCCATGTAACCCGGCGTCCCCGACATGCGGTGCTCTTCCAGGACGTGGTCGAGCGGGCGCGCGAGTCCGAAGTCGGCGATGCGGGGCACGCCGTCGCCGTCGATCAGTACGTTCCCGGGCTTGATGTCCAGGTGCAGCACGCCGAGTCGGTGCGCGTAGTCGACGGCTTCGGCCACCGTGCGCAGCAAGCGCGCCGCTTCGCGCGGCGGCATCGGTCCCTCGGCATCGAGTTTCTGGGACAGGCTGTGCCCGCGCACCAGTTGCATCGCGTAATACAACACCCCGTCGTGCTCGCCGATGCCGTGGACGATGACGATATTCGGGTGCTGCAGGCGCGCGGCGTGTCGTGCTTCGCGGCGCAAGCTTTCGACCAGTTCTTCCGAAGCCCATGGGCCGGCGGACTGCAGCTTGATCGCGACCTCGCGGTCGAGTCCGCGCTGGCGTGCGCGATAGACCACGCCCATGCCGCCCTGGCCGATCTGCTCGAGCAGTTCGTATTCGCCGAAGTCGCGCTGCGCAGGATCGTCCAGGTCGACTTCGAGCCGTCCTCCCTGCGCCAGGGCGTCCGCCATGGCGTCGGTGATGGAGGCCGGAGAGGTGGCGGCGCGCGCTTGCGTGCTGGCGCCGAAGGCTAGCCGCGCCAATGCGGGACTCAGCCGCCAACGACTGCGTTCGCCGGACTCGCGCCCTTCGTCGTTCATGACGCAGGCCGTTCGTTCGCCTGCGAGGGTGTCTCGAGGACTTCGCGGAGCTCCTTCAGTTCCTGTTCCAGCGCTTCGCCGCTGCCCACGGTCTGCGCCAGTTCGAGTCGCACGAGCTGGCGCAGGCGTTGGCGCATGCGATGCGCCTGCACCGCGATGGTGTTGCTGCGCACGCCCGTGCTTTCGGCGAGTTGCCGCAACTCGCTCGCCTCTGCGTGTTCCACCAGCAAGGGCGCGAGCTGTTCGAATTGCGCGCGTTTGCCGGCCGCGGCCCATTCGCGTTCGAGTCGATGCATCGCATGCCCGAGCACCGTGCCCAGCCACGCGCGGGTGAAGGCTTGCTCGGGCGATTCATCGCCGGCCACGTCGTCGATCGCCTCGCCGTCCACGCGATGCGATGCACCGCGCCTGAGCGCGCTCGCCTCCGCATGTTGGTCGTGCAGGAAGTTGCGCAGGGCCACCAGCATCAGCGTGCGGAATCGTCCCCGTTGGGGGTCGGCGTCGGCGTACCAGCCGCGTTCGAGGAAGCGCAGGAAGAACGCCTGGGTCAGGTCTTCCGCATCGCCTGGTGCATGGCCACAGTGCCGCACATAGGCCAGCACCGGCGGGCGATAGGCGCGGCACAACTGCTCCAGGGCCGCGCGCGCCTGCTCCGGGCTGTCGCGTGCCGCCGCGAGGAGGCTCCAGCGAGTGGTCTGGAACTTGCTGATGGCAGGGCCTACCGGAAGCGGACTGGCCCTCGGGACAACGCGCCTGCACTCCGCCATGGGCCAGCGTTCGGCGCCATGTGACGAAAGGTAGCGTGTTGCCCTTGCGGTAGCCCGCTTCCGGTCGGCGGTACTGAGCAGGTTCGGGATCATTTCACCGGGCGCAGGGCGTGCAGGAAGACGTAGCGCCCGACTTGGGTACCGGTGCGCACGCCAGCCCTGCAACCGCAGCGGAAGTGGATGCCCGCGTACACACGCGCATCGATCGCCTCGTTCGCGGCCTGCGAGAGCGAGTCGAAATGGCGGGTGATGGTCTTGCCCGGCAAGTCCACCAGCGGGGCCGGCAACGGCACGGGCGGTGCTGCGAAGGTGCGCGTGAACGCGATGTTGTCGGTGCCGAAGAAGCGACGCAGCACTTCGGTGGATGCACCGGTCGCGGTCGGGAGCGCGCACGGGTAGTCGGGATAGGGCGGCGTCACCAGGAAGGGACGCCAGGTCGCATTGCTCGATGTCGCCGCGTTGCCGTCATTCGTCCAGCGGATCGCGGTGACGGGACGCCAGAAGTTGTAGTCGTACTTGGCGCCCATCGTGGTGATCAGGCCATCGGTCTCGGCCATGTTGAGCAACGCAAGCAGACGCGCATGCTGCCAACGATCCAGGCCGAGCCCCTCCACGATGGTACGTGCGGTGAGGTTCCAGTTGCTGCCGCCGCCCGGCCAATAGCGCGCGATGTCGCTCTGCGCCGAGTCCGGTGCCGCGCCGCGCACCAACGCATCGCCGATCGACTTCACTTCGTTGTAATCGCGCGCGTAAGCCTTGCTGGTGACGTCGAGGATCTTCGCCGGCCCGGCGCGGAACTGCTGCGCATCGTGGATCACGAACGGCAGCACCTGGCCCCACAGGCCGAACATCGGCACGATCTGCGCCGGGAACTCCGGATTGGGCGTGGGCTGGTAAACGCCGCGAGCGGCTGCAAGCAAGTACGGCGTGTTCGGAGTCGCCGAACCATCGTTGCTGCGCGCTGCGAGGATGGCATCGGCCGCGGCATTGCCCGCCGCGATGCCGGCCAGTTCGGAGGCGTCGTAGGGCATGGCGCCGAGCACGCTGTCGAAGGCGTTGTTGATCGCGTTGATCGCGCTGGTCTTGTCGGCCGATGCCGGCAGCGGATCCAGCATCGTCAGCGCGACCCTGCGTGTCGCCGCGGCGACGGCGGCATCGGGCGAGGCGTTCGCGCTGGCCGTCGGCACGACCGAATAGGTTTCGTAACGACGGTCGATGGAATTCAACGCGTCGTGCACCGCGATCTGTGTCATCGCGATCACGCGCGACTGCTGTTGCGGCCCGCCGAAGCGCGGCGCCACCGGGGGACTGGAGACGACCGCGTTCATGTCGGTGACCACGTCGGCCTGGGCGACGCCAGCGGCGGCTGCGATGGCAAGACCGCTGGCCAGCGCGAGCCGTTGCGGCATGGATGCGGCGCGCGGGAAAACGAGCGCCACGACGGCGCTGCGTCGGGTATCGACGTTCATGTGCACACTCCCAGGTTCTTGCGCCCTTGGGCGCCCGCCGCGGGATGCGGCACTGGGAGGTACGGCGAAGGCGTGCGGCGATTACACGCCCCGGATCAGAAGCGGAACGAACAGCCGATTTCCGGACCGTGCAGGTTGATGCTGAGCGAGTCCGAGTGTGTCCGCTTGAATCCGTCGTCGGGTACGGCGCGTCATGGCTGCGCCTCCGGAATCGGCAGGCACTCCATCACCTCGATGGATTCGCCGGGGAAGATCGTGAAATGCGGATGCCCTTCGAACATGCGCGCGGCCGCTTCCTGGGAGTCGGCGTCCACGGCCACCCAGGCGGTCATTGCATTCTTGGTTGGCGACACGCCCGCCTTGTCCACGCGCAAAGTCTTGCCAAGCGGCGAGCCGATCACGGCGAGCGCGTTCTTATGCTTCTCCATCCAGCCGCCCCACGCTTGGATGCCCTCGCGCTCCTTCGCCTTGCGCGTCGTTTCATCGAGCGCGTTCCAGGTGGCCATTGCGTCGGGGGTGCCGAGGAAAACAGCGAGGTAGCGGGGCATGGGGGTCTCCTTGCGCGGGGGTGCGTCATGGAGGACCGGGGGTGGTTAGGCCGGTGTGAAACCGATGCTGGAATTGGTACTGGTTTCTTCACCTCTGGCTGAGCGCCGTATCCGCGCCCTCCACCGAACGCACCGCATCCTCGATGACATTCGCCACATCATCCGCGCGCGACAACATCGGCACGTGGCCCGACAACAGCGACACCGTGTGCGCGCGGATCTTGAGCGCGAGCGCTCGCTGCGCATCCGGATCGATCATGCGATCGGTTTCCGAGACGATGTACCAGGCCGGCTTGGAGGTCCACGCCGCAACGCTCACCTTCTCGTCGAAGTTGGCGGCGCGCACCGGCGTCTGCGACGCGGCGACCACCAGGCCGTCCTTCGGCGGCAGGTCCTGCACGAAGTCCGTCAGGATCGATTGCGGCGCCAGCGTCAGGTAACCCTCCGGACTGGCAATCGCATCTGCAAGGCCGGGTGTCGTCGGGAAGCCCTTGATGTCATCGCGCGACGACGCGCCGGTCGACGGTGCGAACGCGGCGACGTACACCAGTGCCTTCACCTTCGCATCGACGCCGGCCTGCGTGATGACGGTGCCGCCCCACGAATGACCGACCAGCACGACGGGCCCGGATTGCGCATCGATCACGCGTTTCGCAGCGGCCACGTCGTCCTGCAACGAGGTCAGCGGATTCTCCACGGCGATCGCCTTGATGCCCTTGGCTTCGAGCAGCGGAATCACCTTGCGCCAGGAGGAGCCGTCGGCGAAGGCGCCGTGGACGAGGACGACCGTCGGTCCGGCCGGTTCCGGCGGCTTCGGGGTGTGGTGGGCCGCGAATGCCGTCGCGCTCGCGGAGAGCAGGGCGGCGGTCAGGAGGGACGTGGCCAATTTCATGTTGCAGCCTCTTGAACGACTTGCGTTGCAGGTGATTTCGGGCGCATGGGCCGCCCGGCAAGCGATGGGAATGAAAAGCAGCGTTCCGCTCATCCATCGCTCGTCGATTCGGCGACTCAGTTGCGCACGGGCGTAATGCTGAACTTCGCCAGGCCTTCGGATTTCGACAGTTCGTCTGCAAGCAGGGCGGGAGACAAGGCGCGCGAACGCTCCACGGCGATGGCAGCCAGCCGCCATTCCGCGTGGTTGTCGGCGAATGCGATCGTGAGGCTGTCGTGGAGCACGCGATATCCGCGTGCCCCGGCGATGGCGACGAGTTCGTCCATGTTCGGGCAGAACCCCTGTCGGAACGTCAGGCTGAGGTCGAGCGTGTTGCGGCCCGGCAGGCGACGTTCCAGGCGATGCAGCAACGACATCGTCAGTGCGCACAGCACAGCAAACATGAAGGCGGCGGCGTGGAAGCCTGCCCCAAAGAGGACGCCGACCGCGGAGACTGCCCAGATCGATGCGGCTGTCGCCAGGCCGCGGACGCTCAAGCCATCCTTGATGATCACGCCCGCACAAAGAAACCCGATGCCGGTGACGACGCCCTGGACTACGCGGGTTGGATCGGCCCGTAATGCGCCGGGGACGCCGCCGTACCACATGGACCCAAACCCGACGACAACCATCAGTGCCGCCGAGGACATGCACACCAAGCCATAGGTGCGCATGCCCGCCGCACGACCCCGATAGGATCGTTCGTAGCCGACCAGCATGCCGAGCGCCAAAGCGCCCAGCAGGGTGAGCGCGATGGAGAGGTTGGCTTTGACCACCTCGTCATTCCAGTAGTGGTGCAGGGTTGCCAGGAGCATCGGTGGCCAGAGCGTTTGGGGATTTCCGTCAGCCTAGGTCGTCGGATCAGTGTCATGGTCAGGGTTGGGTCGGCGATCGGTCAGCAATCGGCGCCCGTCACGCGGGGCGGCTTTCATCGGCGTCCCGCACGGGTGAAAATGCGAATTCGCATCTGCGAGAAGAGGTGTGCGGTGGCGGCAGGCTCGGATTCCCTGCATATCCGGTTCGGCGAGTTCGAACTGGACCAGGGGAATGCGCGGCTGTTACGCGACGGGAGCCCGGTCGCACTGGCGCCTACACCCTTCGAACTCCTGTGCGCGCTGGCCCGCAAGCCGGGCTCCATGCTGACCAAGCACACACTGCTCGACGACGTGTGGGGCCATCGTTTCGTCAGCGACTCCGTGCTCAAGGGCGCGATCAGCGACATCCGCACTGCGCTGGGGGACGATCCGCGACAGCCGCGTTTCATCGAGACCGTGCCGCGGCGCGGATATCGATTCGTTGCGCAACCGCTGGCCGCCCGACCCGACGAAAGGCCCCTCGCCGCAGAGCTTCCCGTGTCAGGCAGCGATTCGTTGCCTGGTGTCGCCTCGAGCGATTTCATCGGCCGTGCGACCGAGATTGGACGACTGCAGCGTGCATGGGAGGGGGCCCAGGCAGGGCGTCGCACGCTGTTCTGGGTGGCCGGCGAACCCGGGATCGGCAAGACCACCTTGATTGAGCAATTCGTCGCGCGTTCGGGCGACATCGCACTCGCGCGTGGCACCTGTGTGCAGAGCTTCGGCGCTGGCGAGCCTTATCACGCGGTGCTGGAAGCGATCGCCGAACTCGGCCGGCGCGACGAGACCGTGGTGCCGCTGCTGCGTGACATCGCCCCGACGTGGCTGCTGCAATTGCCTTGGCTCAGCACGGCGGAGCTGCGTGAAGCGCTGCAGCGGGAGCTGGTAGGCGTCCACCCCGAGCGAATGCTGCGGGAGATGGGCGAGTTCCTCGATCGCTACACCGAGCATCGCCCGCTGCTGCTCGTCACCGAAGACCTGCATTGGGCCGATCGCGCGACGACGCAGCTCGTCGACTACGTCGCGCGCCGGCGGGGATTCGCTCGATTCATGTGGCTGGCAACCTTCCGGCTGACCGAGGTCATCGCGATGGACCATCCACTCGGAACCTTGCGCCACGAACTCCGGATGAACGGGCTTTGCGAGGAGATCATGCTCGACTCCTTTTCCGAGCGCGAGACCGCGGCGTTCCTTGCAGCGCGCGCACCGGAGTTGGCGCAGGACGAAGCGGTCGTGCGGGCACTCCACGACCGCACGGAAGGCGTGCCCCTGTTTGTTGCGTCGCTGTCTGGCGACGTTGCCTCGCGCATGCGCAGCAGCGGTTTGACCGCGGCCGAGTTGACGGACCTTCCGGTACCGCAGGGGCTTTCCGCGCTGATCGACCAGTACCTTGGTCGCCTCGACGGGAACCGGCGCGCATTGCTTGGTGCGGCTGCCGTGTGCGGCCTGCAGTTCCGCGTCGAGACCTTGGCAGGCGCACTCGATCGTGACGTGCTGGAGGTTTCGGAGGTCTGTGATGCGCTGGCCCGGGAACAGGGTTGGCTTGCCCCGGGCGACGACTACGCGTTCCGCCACGCGCTGTACCGCCAGGCATTGCTCGACCGCACAACCCCGCCTGCACGGGTCGAGCTGCATCGACGCGTGGCCACTGCGCTCGAGCGCGAGCGTGCGATGGGCACGGCGATCGCCGCATCGGAGCTGGCGGCGCATTTCGAACAGGGACGGGTCCCGCTCTCGGCGCTGGGGTATTTCGCCGAGGCCGCGCAGGTGGCGTTGCAACAGCTGCGTCCGGATGAATGCTTGTCGCTGAGCGAACGCGGGCTCGGATTGGTCCCGCAAACGGCATCCGGACCGGAGCGGGTAGCGCACGAACTCACCTTGGGCACGCTACGCGGCGTGGCGGCGTTCCATACATTGGGTGCCGGCAACGTTGCGTTCGATGCATTCGCGCGCGCCTCGACGCTGCTCGGCGAAACGCCCGATCACCCGATGCGAGGCCTGCTGCTGCACGGGCTCGGCTTCCTGCTCAATCTGCGCGCCGAGTACGACGAGGCAATCTTGACGGCCGCGCGCGCCGAGGCGCTCGGCGAAGCGACGGGCGATGCGCTGCTGACCGTGGCAACAGGGACGGTGCAAGGGCAAGCGCACATGATGCAAGGCCGACACGAAGTGGCGCGGCGCGCGCTCGAGCGGACGCTGCCGGCGCTGGCGACACTTGCAGACGCGTCGGAGACGCGTCTGTACGGTTTCATCGCCGACCCGCAGGTCACGGCCCGCGCGGTGCTGAGTCTCCCATTGATGCACCTGGGCCTCGTCCGCCAGGCCCGCGCGCATCTGGATGCCGCGTATGCGCGTGCGCGGACGCTCGGGCAGCCGATGGCCGTGATGGTCACGATGTGGTTCGATGCGCTGCTCGAGGTCCGGCTCGAAAACGCTGGCCGCGTGGCGTCCCTCGCGGAGGAGATGCAAGCGCTCGTCGACGAATACGCGTTGGCGCAAGGTCGCACGGCAGCGCGTTGGTTCAAGGGCTGGGCCGATGCGCGCCTTGGGCAACCGCGCGAAGGCTTCCTTCGTATCCGCGAGGCTTACGAAGAGAACATCGCGCTCGGGATGGTGTCCGGTGCGACCGAAACGCTGACCTATGCAGCAGATGCACTCATCGCCGCGGGCGACTTCGATGGGGCGCAGGCGCAGCTCGACGAGGCACTCGTGCTGGTCGAGCGGCATGACGAACGCATTTGCCTGCCGCAGCTGCGATTGATCGAGGCGGCCATCGCCCGTCACCGGGGCGATGTAGCCCGCGCGGATGGCGCGATCCGCGGCGCCATCGAAGAGGCCCGCGCGCAGGGGGCTCCGTGGTTGGAGCTGCTTGCGTCGGTCAACCTCGTCGAGCACGGTGCGCCGAACGCTGACGAATTGGCCTCGTTGGCGACGCTGATCGAACGGCTCGATGAGGCGCGGGAGACGTCCTTGGCGATCCAAGCGCGGACGCTGCTGTCCAAAAAATCCTCCTGACCGAAGATCCACCGTTCCGCGACCACGCGGGAGGTACCGATGGCTAGGATGAACGACAGTCACCATCCTCCGGTCGCGCAAATGTCCCTGAACGCTGATTCCAAATATCCGAACCGTCGTGCCTACGTCGTCAAACTGCGTAGCGATGCGATGCCCGACGCCCTGCGTGGCCGCGTCGAGAACCTGCTCACCTGCGAGCAACGGGACTTCGAATCCGCGCCCGAGCTGCTGGAACTGATCGCAGCCGATTTGGCCATCGGTTCGACGCCGACGGAGCGCTCCTGACGGCCTGCACCTGCCTGCGTACTGCGACCGAATACCCACGCTTCGCTGACCACTCGATCGGATCAGCCCTCTACCGTTGACTCCCCGACACGTTGCACCGATCGCGGTGAGGCAGCACATGAACATCGAACCGGCACGCTACACCAACGGGCGAATGGCGCTCGGCGACCTGTGTTCCTCGATCTCCCGGCTGGAGCGTCGCCGACGCGAAGTTGCGTGCCTTGACAGCTTGGTGAAGTTGGCGGAGCTCCTGCTGCTTCGTGGCGACTTCCTCGGCTGCCTTGCGGACCACGACCTCGCCGAGTCCGCCGCCGAAGAAGCGGCGGCGCTGTTTCCCAACGCTGGCACTGCCATGGTGCTTCGTGCGCGGGTGGAAGCACGCTTCCGTCGCTTCGAGGAATCCCATGCGCTGCTTGATCTGGCGGTCGGATGCGGTGGTTCGCGCGAGCAGATCATGAGCACCCGTGCAGGGCTGCTCCAGGCGACGGGCAAGTTCTGGGGTGCGCTGGAGTTGCGCGACAGACTGGCCAGAGAGCGTCCAGGCATCGAGACGTTCGGTGCGCTCGCGACGCTGTCGGCGGAGATGGACCAATTTGCCTTGGCTGAGATCCTTTACGCCGAGGCGCTCAACCTCGATGACGGCGCATCGCCGTTTGCCTGCGCCCAACTGTTGTACGAATGGGGCGTCGCTGCGATGCGGCATGGCGACCTCGGGCGGGCGGAGCAGCGCTTCATCGATCTCGAAGCCGTACTGCCCTGGCACATGCCAGGGCAAGCGCGTCGCGCTGAAGTCGCGCTCGCCCGCGGGCAGATCGAAGCGGCTGCCGCATTCATCGCGTCTGCGCTCGACGCCTCCGATGACCCCGCGTACCGGGTCATCCATGCCCGGATCATGGCGGCAGGCGGGGACCATGCTGAAGCAATGAATGAATCCCGGCGCGCCGCCGACGGCTACGCAGCGTTCCTCGCATCCGGTCGCCGGCGGGCGCCACGGAAGATCGACCGCGTGCCGACCCTTTCCTGACCACTCGTCGGCACCTGTTTCGTACGCTGGATCTCGAAACAAGTTGAGCCGATTCAGACATGAATGTCCTCGCCACAGCCCCCGATTCGCAAGCCGCCCTGTCGCCGGCGGCCAAGGCTGTGCTGCTGACCGGCTCGGCCGGCTTCCTCTTCGCCAACTTCACCGCCCAGGTATTCAGTGCGCACTTCGGTATCAGTCCCGGAGCGGCGCCCTTGACCGAAGCGCACGCCTGGACAACGGCCGTCTACACACTGGCGAGCTTCGTCGGCGTGACGAGTGCGCAATCCATCGAGAAGCGCTTCGGCACGCGCATGTATTTCGTCTGGGGTGCGCTGTTGTTGGCAGTGTTCGGATTCCTGGCGGTGCTCATGCCCTCCCAGGCGTTCCTGATCGCCATGCGCGCATTCGAAGGATTCGCCAGCGGCAGTTTCGGCCCGAAAGCCTTCCTGGCCGCCTCCTTGTTCCGCCGCAATGGACGCCTGTCGATGACGATGGCGCTTGCCGCGTTTTTCCTGCTGGTCGCGGGCGTCATCAGCTTCGTGATGTACGGCGCCTCCGAATCCTTCATCGGTCAGCGCGGCCTGTTCCTTGTCCAGTTCGCCCTGGGGTCGCTGATGGCGATTGCGGGATTGCGTTGGCTTCCGCGCCACACCGGCGCGGTTGCGAACCGGGCGATCCCTGCATCGGCTGTGGATCCGCAGGGCCAGCGCCTTGCACCGCGCCGCCGTCGTCGCACGCAGTGGCGCGCGACACCTTCGACGTTGCGCTCGCCCGCGGCGTAGCGCTCCTGCCGCACCCGCACTCCGTTCCCCGGAATCGCAGTCCCGCGCAACGACAAACGTCGATGGCGCAGGCTCGTATCGCGCAAGACGTGGCGGCGTTGCAGAACCAAGGACCAAGCAAGAGGCAAAACGCCAACCAATCGCCGACCGTTTGCTGACCCTTCCGAAGCGCTGCATGCCTACGCTGACTCCATCGATACGAGCGAGTCCAGCGCAATGTCCCAGACCCCTGCAGCACCGATTTTCTGTCCTCCGTCGCCGCGGCCAATTCCCCCCCGACGCTTCCCCTGGCGTTTGGCCGCGGCGACCCTTTCTTTCGGCATCACGCTGGTCCTGACGGGCTGCGCCACGCCGATGTTGCAATCGACCGTCGACGTGCCCGACACCTTCAGTGCCGTGGGCGCAGACCAGGCCACGAGCGAGCCCGAGGTCGCCTGGTGGAAGGGTTACGGCGACCCGGTCCTGAGCGGCCTCATCGAACGCGCAGCGCTTGAGAATCGCGACGTGCGCATCGCCGCCGAACGCGTTCGCGCTGCGCGCGCCGGCGAAAGGATCAGCCGCTCCTCGCTGCTGCCGAGCGTCGGCCTCAGCGCTGGCGCGACCAGGAGCACCAACGGGTACGACGGTTCGTCGCAGCTCGCCGTGCCGGAGACGCAGAGCAGCTCGGCCGGCCTCGATGTCTCCTGGGAGATCGACATCACCGGACGCCTGCGTGATGGCGCGAAGGCCGCCGCTGCGGACGTGATGGCGACGCAGGGAGAAGCGCGCGGTGTGCGCCTGCTCGTGCTCACCGAGGTAGCGACGCATTACTTCACGCTCGCCGGCGGGCTTCGCCAGCTCGACACGATGCGTGCGATCTCCAAGGCGCAGGACGAGACGCTACGCCTGGTCACCGCGCGCCAAAGCGTCGGTCTCGCATCGCAGTTCGACGTCGAGCGTGCGCGCGCCGACGCCGAGCGCGCACGCGCATCCATTCCGCCGCTGGAAACGCTGGTGGCGGTGTCCCGCCACCGCATCGCCGCGCTCATGGGCGATCCGCCTGCGTTGGGCGAGAAGATCGAGCCGTGGACCGGCACGGTGACCGTGCCCGAGATCCGCGCCGGCCAACCTGCCGAATTGCTCGAGCGTCGCCCCGACCTCCTTGCGTCGCGTGCGCAACTGGAATCTGCCAATTGGCATCGTCGACAGGCGGCGACCGAATGGTTTCCGCGATTGTTCACCAGCGCGCTATTCGGCAGCCAGGACATCCAGCTCAACGGCGCGAGCCTCGGTGCCGCGAGGTTCGGCAACGTGGCGGGCTTGCTGACCATGCCGCTACTCAATTGGGGTCGCACCAAGGCCATCAACGACGTCGCGGGCGCCGACCAGAACGCCGCAGTGCTGCGCTACGAAGACGCGATCGTGCGCGCGCTGGAGGACGTCGAGAACGCCCTCGTTGCGTCGAAGGACGGGCGCCAGCGCGCCGAGTCCCTGGCAAGCGCTGCCAACGCAGCCGACGCCGCGTTGGGTCATGCGCGATCGCTGTACGACCGCGGACAGATCGACCTGCTGCCGCTGCTCGACGCGCAACGCGCACAGCTGCAGACGCGCCTCGGCGCAAACGACAGCCAGACCGAAATGCTGCTCGACAGCGTGCGTGTCTTCAAGGCGCTCGGCGGTGGGTGGCAGGCGTTCGAGCCTGGCGCACCGCGGGAGGCCGCAACCACGGGTGAATCCGTGCCCGCCAACAAGGACCGTTCGTGAAAACCCTCATCTCCTTCACCCCAGTGGTCTTCGTTCTGTTTTCGCTGCTGTCGGTGTGTTCGCCCGACGCTCCGGCCCCGCAGAGCCGGACCGGCCTCGTCGCCAAGGACAACCAATTCGACCAGATGCTCGAAAGCGTACGTGTCTTCGAGGCGTTCGCGCCGCCGTACACCGCCAACTCCAGCCAAACCATGCCCGCCAACGAGGTTCGCTCGTGAAAACCGCAATCGCTGCCGCCCCTGTGGCCATCGTCCTTCTTTCCCTGTTGTCGGCTTGTTCGTCGAACGCGCCAGCCGAGGTGCACCGGCCGATCCGTTGGGCCCGCTTGCACTACGACGAGACCCGTGACGTGAACCGTTACTTCGCCGTCGTGCAGGCACGCCACGAGGTCGACCAGGCCTTCCAGGTCGGCGGCAAGGTCATCGCGCGTCGCATCGAGATGGGCCAGACGGTGCGCAAGGGCGATGTGCTCGCCGTGATCGACGACGTCGACTACCGCCTTTCCGAAGATGGTGCGCGGCGCCAGCTCGAGGCCGCCACCTCCCGCTTGCAGCAGGCCGAGTCCGACTGGAAGCGCATGCAGGCGCTGAAGAGCGACGGATCGGTCAGTGCCTCCGACGAAGAACACGCGAAGAATGCATTCGATACCGCCTCGGCCGCCGCGAAGGCGCAGTCGCGCACGTTCGAGCTGGCGCATAACCAGCTGGGCTATACGGTGTTGCGTGCCTCGCAGGACGGTGTGGTCACGAACGTCCGCTTCGAAATGGGGCAGGTCGTCGCGGCCGGCCAGCCGGTCGTCGCCATTGCCGACGATGCCGAGCCCGAGATCGTCGTCGACGTGCCGGAAGAGCGGCTCGACCAATTCAAGCAGTCGCATTTCAAGGCGTTCCTTGCGAGCGCATCGGAAGCGTCGTTCGACGTCGAACTCCGCGAGATTGCCGCGCAGGCCGCAGCACAGACGCGCACGTATCGCGCGCGCCTGAAGCCGGCACAGGCACGCCGCCTGCCGCTGGGTGCCAGCGCCACGCTGGTCGCCGAC
>Ga0074048_12987309_pt1 | contig 16771 bp, 20 predicted proteins | sample SoimicmetaTmtLPB_FD_74462 | JGI IMG/M metagenome (GOLD analysis project Ga0074048, IMG submission 74462) | Soil and rhizosphere microbial communities from Centre INRS-Institut Armand-Frappier, Laval, Canada - Soil microcosm metaTmtLPB... | ecosystem: Engineered > Artificial ecosystem > Soil...
CGGGAATGACGCAGGTGACCGCCTCGGTGTCTACGAGCGGCTCGCGGACGCGAACCGTGACCTGGCCGCCGGCCCGGAACCAGCCGCGACCCGGCGCGTGGTCGACCTCGATCGCGGCCGGGTGGACGCCGAGCAGCCGGCTCTCCTTCCAGACCCAGGGGAACTGGGCCTCGGGGGTGCCACCGAGGCGGCCGAGGAAGATCCCCTCGAGCGCCTCGCGCTGAGCGCGACCGGCTCGCTCGTCGAGGTAAAGGAAGAAGTCCCAGGGGGAGCCGGGCTCGTCGTCGTCGTAGCGAAGGGCGAGGACGACGCGCAGCCCGGCGAGGTCCCCCTCACCCGCCGCGCCCTCGTCGATCTGCCAGGAGAGCGCGCCCATGCAGACCCCCTCGCTCGACCGCCCGCCCTTCCTGCCGCCGACCGTCCGGCAGGGGCAGATCGCCTCGCAGTTGCACGCCTCCAGGTAGGTGCCGGCGAGCCGCCAGGGGAGGTGCTTGGACTCGCGCCGCATCGTCATCGTCCGATAGCGGACACTACTTGGGCGATGACACGATACGGTCACCGTCCTCTATGCCACGACTTATCGCTACGTTGAACGACCTCTCCATCGAGTCCCTGGAGATCGACGGCGGCGAGTCCCCCGTCGGCCTTGAATTCGAGGGCAGCTGAGCATGGGATTCCAGACGCCGCTCTACGAGCTCTCCGAGTACCTCAGCTGGACGACCGACGGAAAGATCCAGCTTCCCGACTTCCAGCGCAGCTACAAGTGGGAGGACGAGCGGATCCGCGCGCTGCTCGTGACCGTCCTGCGCGGCCATCCGCTCGGCGTCGTGATGCTGCTCAAGACCGGCAGCGACCAGGTGCGTTTCAAGCCGAAGCCGATCGAGGGCGTCGCCGTGCCCGACGGGGTAGAACCGCAGAAGCTGCTGCTCGACGGTCAGCAGCGGCTGACCTCGCTGACCCAGGCGCTGAGCGGCGACGGTCTCGTTTCGACGATGGATGCCCGCGGCAAGAAGCTGACGCGCAAGTACTACATCGATATCGCCGTTGCGCTCGAGGGGGATGACCGTATCGACGATGCCGTCCGCTCGCTCCCCGCTGACGGCGTGGTGCGTACGAACTTCGGCAAGGACATCGAGTTCGACGTCTCCACCCCGGAAATGGAGCGCGAGCACGGGTACTTCCCGCTCAACCTGCTCTTCTCAGAGGACACACTCTCATGGTTGTTCGAGCTGCCCGACCGCGAACAGGCGAAAACGTTCAACACGCAGGTCATCCAACCGGCAAGGACCTACAACATCCCGGCGATCGAGCTTGACACCGAGACGAGCAAGTCCGCCGTCGCCACCGTCTTCGAGAAGGTCAACACCGGCGGGCTGGCGCTCAACGTCTTCGAGCTGCTGACTGCGACGTTCGCCGGCGACAAGCGGCACTACGACGAACACGGCACCGACTTTCGCCTCAACGACGATTGGCAGAAGACCCAGGAGACCTTCGCCGACCGGCCGATCCTGGCTGGGCTCGAGAACACCGACTTCCTCCAGGCGGTAACGCTGCTCGCCACCCGAAAGCGGAACCTGGCGGATACGAGTGCGAAACCGGTGGGCATCTCCGCCAAGCGGGAGGACGTGCTCAAGCTGACGCTCGGCGACTACGTCGAGTGGGTCGACCCCCTACGCGAGGCGTTCCTCTGGGCTTCTGACTTCCTCGCCGACCGTCATATCTTCGAATCGCGGTTCCTGCCATACCCGAAGCAACTCGTCCCACTGGCGGCGATCAAGGTCGTGATGGGCGCCGATGCCGACCTGCTGGGACCGCGAGAGCGGCTGGTCCGCTGGTTCTGGTCAGGCATCCTGGGCGAGCTCTACGGCGGCGCGATCGAGACGCGTTTCGTGCGCGACCTCGAACAGGTCCCGGCATGGGCCATGGGAGACGACGGCTCCGACGTCCCGCGAACGATCCAGGACGCCACCTTCGTCGAGTCCCGCCTGCACTCGCTGCGCACCCGCAACGCCGCAGCTTACAAGGGCATCTATTCCCTCCTGCTCGCCAACGAGGCGCGCGACTGGATGGAGGACAAGGCACTGGACAAGGTGCAGTACGCAAGCCTAAACACCGATATCCACCACATCTTCCCGAAGCACTGGTGCAATGCGAACGGCATCGACGACGAGCATCGCGAGAGCATCGTCAACAAGACCGCGATCTCCGCGCGGACAAACCGGTCTATCGGCGGCTCGGCGCCCTCGAAGTACCTGGCCGCGATCGAGGCCAAGGCACAGATTCCGCCCACGCGGCTCGATGGCCTTCTCGACAGTCACCTGATCCTGGCCCCAGCGCTCCGAGACGACGATTTCAGCGCGTTCTTCGTCGATCGCCGCGAGCGGCTCTGCCAGCTGATCGAGGGAGCGATGGGGAAGTCGGTGCAACGCGACGTCGACGAAGGGCTCTCGACCGAGGGCTCCGAGCAATTCGAGCTGGAAGTCGAAGATCGCGACCCCCTGGCGGCGGAAGAAAGCCACGTCGCTCAGCATGACCGCCTGGAAATTGCCGCCGCCGAGAGCAACGAGTAGCGAGCCGCGGGCTACCCAGCTGACGGTGAGGGCTAGAAACTTCAAGGCGCTGGCCCTCGTTGGGAGGGCGCTTCGATTCAAGCTCTGAGCCCGCTGGCTGCCGCGCGGTCTCGGAGAGGGGTCGGAAGAGCGGCCGATCTGAGCGAAATCTCCACCATCTGGCCTGAACTCACGTGCTGGATCGCGCGTTCCTCATACTCGCCGATCCGCTGTAGAGTGGCCCGACGCAACGGCAAGCCAAAGGAGGAGAAGATGGCGGTAGGAACGATCACCCGGTTCTCTGAGGGCATGGGCGCCGATCAATACGACGCGGTGACCGAGAAGCTGGGCTTCGCGGATGAGCCGCCGGAGGGGCTGATCTTTCACTCCGCGGGCGAGCTGGAGGGCCGCTTCCAGGTCTTCAACGTCTGAGAGGCACGCGAGAACTTCGAGCGGTTCGTAGCAGACCGACTTCGGCCGGCCCAGGTCGCTGTCATGGGCGAGGAGCGTGTCGCCGCGCTCCCTGACGCCGACGTCGTCTACGTCGCGATACACAACTACGTCATTCCCTAGTCGGCTCACACCCAAGGCGGTCGGGGGGCGCCACTGTGCGCTCGTCGTCCCGACGGGCGCCACGAACGCGGGAGATGGCACGTTCGCCGCTGCTTCGCGCGAAAGGCGAAGTGGACCCGAGGCAGGGTTTGAGTTGATCCTGAGGTCCGCCGGGCGGGGCTTTCGAAAGGTTCAACCCTGACGGTCCGGACCCGCCCGCTCGAGCTCGATCCGGATCAGCACGCGTCGCTCGCGTTCCATCCGCGCCCGGTAGTCGTCCCAGTCGGGGTTCTCATCCGGGAAGCGCTTGTAGTAGTCGATCAGCGGGTCCATTGCCTCCGGCAGCGAGAGCACCTGGGCACTGCCCTCGACGAAGAGCCACTGCCCGAAGAAGCTGTCTGTGAAGACGCAGGCCTGCGCCCAGGGGTCGCGACGCAGGTTGCGCACCTTGTAGGCGGTCTCCCTACTCGAGATGGTGGCCCGCCCCTCGCCGTCCACATTCACGAGCACGGGGCTCTGCTGGATGCGACCGTCGCGGCGGCGAGTCGCGAGCACGCCGCGATGGTTCTCGTGCAGGAACGCGCGCGCCTCGTCGAGGTCCACGTTCAGGACCCTAACGCCGACGGGCTCTCAAGCCGGCTTCGCGACCGAATCCGCGAAACGGGCGGCACGCGAACCGAGACTCCGCCCGGGACGAGCGCCTCACCGTCGCCGATCTCGGGAAGTGCCTGCTCGTCGAGTTCGAAGGTGTCCGGCCCTTCCCAAGTCGAGGCGATGCTTTGAGAGAACTTCGCAGCATCGTCACGACCGGCCACCGGGATCGCGTGCGGGAGCACATCGGGAGTGTTCCAGATGTCCTCGTCGAGCACCGCCAGCACCGCCGGAATGTCTCCGCGCCCGAATGCCTCGTATGTGTCCCGCAGCAGCTCAGCGTTGGTCGGCATGTCTCCTCCTTGATTGGGCCCAGCGACTTGTGGCATCGACACGATCCTATTCCGGGGTGTGCAGAGCGAAGGCGGGCTCCACCTGCTTCGCGCGAGCAGGAGAAGCCGAAAGCAGCCTGCTTTCCACGCCAGCTGACTCCAGGCCGAGATTCGACAGTCGCTGCAGCCTCGGCTTCAGCGACTGCTGAGCGCCAACGCGATGACTGTTTCGGCCGCCGCGCGAAGCTCGTGAGGGCGATCGGTGCCGATCGCATCGGGAGTGAACTCGAGTACCCGGTTTAGGACCTCCGGGTGGTTCACAGTGCCGGCGTTGACGCTCAGCCCGGCGTCCCGAAGCACCCCGACCAATCGCTCGGAGAGCAGGAAGTGCTCGACCGAGATCCCGTCCACGCCGCTCCGAAGAGCCCAGGAAACGAGCGCTTGGGGCGCGTAGTCGGCCCAGATCACGAGGCGGGACGAGATCTCGTTTGCGGAGGCGACAGCGCACGCCTCCCCATGAAAGCTGATCACCTCGACTCGATCGCGGATCGGCTCCCCCCGAAGCCGCTCGCAGAGCACCTCCGCGGTGCGGCGGGCAAGGGTAGGGTCGGCGTGAGCCTTGACCTCGAGCTGGAGGCCGACTGCTTCCGGCACCAGGTCGATCAGCTCCTCGAGCAGGAGCGGGTGCTCCGCCGTCGGCTCTCCCGCGGAGTCACGGATGAACGCCGATCGGATCTCTTCAGCGGTCCTCTGGCGCGCCCAGCCATCGAGCGTAGTGCCGAGCGTGAGCAGCGGATCGTGCAGCAGGACCAGCCGATCGTCGGCGGTCAGGCATACATCGGTCTCGAGGCCCTCGACCGGACCGGCCAGGGTATGGCGAAGGGCGGCCGCCGAGGAGTCTGGACCGTAGTGGCGACCGAGCCGGTGTGCATATAGCGGGGGCAGTGCCGAGGCCATCTCCGATCCACCCGAATCGGACCACGAAACCCCTCCGGAGTTGTTAAGGCCCTGGAAAACAGATGTTTTGCTCGCGTGAATGAACCGCCGTCCAGCCCCGTGGGACCGCAATCAGTCGAGCGGGCCGGGGAGGAGCGTCCCGAGCACACGCGGATGGCCGTCGATCACCGGCGTGTCGATGAGCTCGAAGCCCTCGAAGCCTGCATGGCGAGCCATCGCGTCCAAGCCCGCGGGGGTGAAGCCCCAGTACACGAAGTCATCACGGGCATAGACCTCTCCCGGCGCGGGGATGTGAACCGCCGCGGAATCGAAAGTCCGATCCGCCGCCCCGTGGGTCTCTAGCAGCACCCGTCCGCCGGCCGCGAGGCGCCGTCGAATGATCTTCAGCAGCCCCAATGGGTTCTCCACCCGGTGCAAGATCCCAAAGCAGAAGATGAAGTCGAACGTCTCCTCGAGCTCGCCCAGATCAAATGCGTCGATGCGTTGGTAGTCGACCTCGGAGTTGAGTAGCTCCCGGATCGCGGTGAACCCCTCGCCTCCCTGCAACTCGACACCCCAGCGCGAGCTGACCCACTCCCTGTACTGCTCGTTGTCGATTGCAACGACCCGGCTCGCCCCGCGCGCCTCCGCGAGGAACGCGTAGAAGCCGTCGAAGGTGCCGATGTCGAGCACGCTCATCCCGCCAAAATCCTCGGGCAAGGCGGGGACCCGGTAGCGGTGATCACGGGCGACGCCGTGGGTGTAGAGCTTCCTGGGGCGGTCGAGCGAGAACGTATGAAACCAGAGTGGCACCCGGTCAAGGACGGCCGCGGCCGTCTCCGGGTCCGTCTCGATCTGGATCAGATCGGCCACCTGACGCTCTGCGGCAGTTGGCTCGGGAGGGGCTTCCAGAGGTGTCAGGCTCTCGTTCGCACCGGTCAGGTTCCCGATGGCGCCGTCCGATTCCTGCGGCGCGGAGTCCCGTCGCTGGGGCGTGAGATTGTCGTTTGGCGTGATTTTGTCTCCTCTGGTCGGTTGCCCCCGACACTATCGGTGCGTCCCACTGAGGCTCAACTCACTTCTCCTGCGGACGACCACCGGCAGCGCCGCGACCCTGGAGCCACTTGCGCTTTGCGCGAGAAAGCAGGAGCTGCGACTCCAGAGCTACTGCTCTGCCGAGGCGCCGGTGAGCAGGTCACGGAATTCGGGGTATCACTTCGAGCCGAGCTCTTGCAGCAATTTCATTTCTCTCGACGGTCCCGCGAGGTGCCGAGTCGACGGTCGCGATGACTCTTTGAGCCAGGCCGGGTTTGGCGTGGCAGGCCCTGGAATACATCGGATACCGCTTAGCATTTAGCGCGGCGACAGACCCATGAGGTCAGCTGCCTCCAACACCACCGGATCGTCGATCGTCAGCTCCCCCAGCCCCTGTAGCGCAAGCTCCCCAGCGACACGGTCGAACAGCGTCCAGTTGATCCAGCTCGCCTCCAAGGTCGACCACCAGCGGATCGCGATCGCGTCGGGGTGGGAAGCGTGGATCTCGGCGGCTTGGCTTTGGGTGGTGCGCCGCTGGCGGGTTGCGACCTGTGAGGGCCGCAAACCCTCGGCGCTCAAGGCGAGAGGATCGTCCAGATCGACGATCGCCGCCTCATCTGGCAACTCCAGCGATGCGAGTGCCAGCGGCAGATCGAAGCGAACAAGCATCGATGGCAGGAGGGTCCCGGTGCCCCGAAACGGAGCGAGCAGCTCGGCAACCGCCGAGACCTGCTCCTCGGAGGCGTAAAGGCAGCCGTAGAGATCGGGGTTGTCATGCCTCCCGGCGCCCTGCTGCTCGCGGGGAAACCAGAGCGGGCCACCCGGCCCGTCGACCTTCGCGCCCCTATCGAGCGCCAGCGCCCGCCAGAGCCTCACGCATAGCCACCGGAACGCTCAACCGCAATAGCGCCGAGCAGCTCCTGCGCTCTACCGGCGCGGACCAGGTCGATCGGGCGACGATCGCCAAGATGGGGATTGAGCCCTTGCAGCCACTGCTCGGCGGCCTCCGCCGGGTAGAGACGCAGGAGACTCGCGAGGACCAGCTCAAGCAGGTCGACCCGCTCGGCGTTGGCAAGGTCGATCCCGCCGCCACGGCGCCAACGGGTGACCTGCGCCGGGCTCACCCCCAGCAACTCGGCCAGATGTCGCTGTGAGCCAAGGTCATGGCTCAACGCCGTGATCTTATCTGCAGTCGCTATGGGCATAGAGATCAGTTTAGCGCAACAATATCCGTTGCGCTAGCGACGCCGCCGCGGCGCCGAGAGGGCTCGGGATTGTCGAAGTGCTGGCGATCCCTCGCCAGAGCCGGCACGGTTCCGGGGTGCCGCTCGTCGGCCTGGCTGGCTCATTCTTGCCGGGACCGCTGGTAGCGCATGGAGACGACCCGCGAGCCGAAGGTCTGGGTCTCGACCAGCTCCAGGTCGAACGTCTCCTCCAGGTCGGGGAGGAACGGCGTGCCGCCGCCGACGATCACGGGGTAGACGAACGGCTGAAACTCGTCGACCAGGCCGGCCTTGATCAGGGTCGCGGCCAGCCCGGCACCGCCGACCCCCAGGTCCCCTCCCTCCTCCGCCTTCAGGCGCTCGACCTCCTCGACGACGCCGTCCCGCACCAGCCGCGTGTTGCCCTCGACCTCCTCGAGCGTCGTCGAGAAGACGACCTTTGGAAGCTCCTGCCAGATGCCCGCGAACTCGCGCTCGATCTCACCGAGCTCCGGGTCCTGGTCGGCCGTCTCCCAGTAGGCCATCGTTTCGTAGAGGTTACGGCCGAGCAGGTGGCAGCCGAGCTCGCGGGCCCGCTCGTTGTGGAAGCGGTGGAGTTCCTGGCTGGGCACCGACCAGTCAAACCTCCCGTCCGGCCCGGCGATGTAGCCGTCGAGCGAGACGCTCATCGAGTAGATCAGCTTGCCCACAAGTCACGTCCTTTCTTCGGTTTTGGTGCTCTTTATAACCGGGGAGACGTGACGATCGCCGATGTCATCCGCACAGCGCTCGAACAGCACCTCGGGGCCGGCGGGTCAGCGCCGATAGCTCGCCGTTGTCTTTGGCGGAGGCTCTCCGGTCGGAGTGAACGAGTGTGAGCCATAGGGGCTTGATGCGGGTTAGGCGTGTGCGCGGGGGCGACCCAGCGCCGGCATGCGGCGTCATCCGCGTGCGCGGATAACCCGCATCAAGCCTCTAGGACTATCTGCGATGGTAAAGGTGCAATGAAAAGTCGCCGCTCCTACGGGCCGCTGCCGCCGGGACCACGAGCCCCGGCCGCAGTCAACATGGCCCGCCTCGCGCAGCGGCCGATCGAGTCGCTGGTCGGCTGGCGCGAGCGCTACGGCGACGTCTACACGGTGCCGCTGATCGTCTTCGGGGTCGGCGTCTACGTCTGCGACCCCGAGGCGATCCGCGGGATGCTGACCGGCGATCAGTCCGATCTGCACGCGGGTGAGGCCAACCAGCCGCTTTCCCCCGTCCTCGGCAAGAAATCGGTCCTGATCCTCGACGGGCGCGAGCACATGCGCCAGCGCAAGTTGCTTCTGCCGCCGTTCCAGGGCTCGGCCGTCCACAGCTTCCGCGAGGTGATCCGCGAGGTCGCCGATGCCGAGGTCGAGAGCTGGCGCGACGGCGAGCAGCTCGTCATGCGCGAGCGGATGCGGGCGCTCACCTTCGAGGTGATCGTCCGCGCGGTCTTCGGCGTCACCGAGCGCGAGGGGATCGAGCGTCTGCGAAGCGCGCTCGTCTCGGTGCTCGACATGCAGATGGTCTTCGCGCTGCCGAACGCCCTGCGCCGTGATTTTGGATGGCTCAGTCCGTGGGGTCAATTCCAGCGTCGTCTCAAGGCGGCCGACGCGCTGCTCTACGAGGAGATCGAGCGCCGCCGCTCAGCGGCCGACCTCGAGGAGCGCACCGACGTTCTCTCTCTGCTGTTGCGCGCCCGCGACGAGGAGGGCGAGCCGATGAGCGACCTGGAGCTGCGCGACGAGCTGATGACGATGCTGATGGCCGGCCACGAGACCACTGCCACTGGCCTCGCCTTCGCCTTCGACCTGTTGCCACGCAACCCGCGGGTGCTCGCCCGCCTGCGCGACGAGTTGAGCGGCGAGGATGACACCTATCTGGATGCCGTGGTCACGGAGACGCTGCGCCTGCGGCCGGTGATCGACGCGGCCGAGCGAACGCTGACCAAGCCACGCACGATCGCTGGCTGGGAGTTGCCACCGGGGATTCGCGTCTATCCCAACATCACCGTCGTCCACCTGCGCGAGGACCTCTATCCCCAGCCCTACGAGTTCCGCCCCGAGCGCTTCATCGAGGAGGAGGCACCCTCCTACGCCTGGCTCCCCTTCGGCGGTGGCATCCGCCGCTGCATCGGCGCCGCGCTCGCGCAGGCCGAGATGGCCGAGGTGATCCGCACCGTCGTCACCCGCGTCGACCTCGAACCGACGCGACCCGATCCTGAACCCGTGGTGATGCGCGGCATCACGCTCGTTCCCCGCCACGGCACGCCGGTTCGGGTGCGCCGTCCAGCGGCGAACCTACGCAGCGTCCGGGCGATGAGCGCCCAGCCTGGCTAACTCGCCGAACTAGGACATCGGATACCGCTCGTGAGGTCCGAGCAGCTATCAAGGCAAATCTGAGCGATTCGTCAGGTAGATCACTAGATTCGCAACACAACAATTGCGCTTGTGTCTTCTCCAGCTTTCGCCAAGGAGGCGGCCTTCGTCCACGACGAGGCCCATCTCAGCTCTGACGACATCGCGGCGGCAACCGGCGCCGCGCCGAGTACCGCCCGAGCCTGGGTTGCGCTGAAGCGCATTCCCTCGGGAACGCGGGCGCAGCGCATCGCCGAGCTCTCCTCGATCAGCGAGCGGCTGCTGCGGGTGATGGACCCCGAGTACATCCCGGTCTGGATGAACAAGCCGGTCCCTGCGCTCGAGGAACCGGTCGCGACCTGAGCTTTGGCGCTCGACGTCGACCGCGTCCGCGCCGCCGGCGTCTGGTACGCCATCTCCCCCATCGCGGCTCGGTCTGGTGGCCGCTCGGAACCACCGCCCGACGGGCGTTGGCAGCGCGGCTCTGCGGTAGCCGGCTTCTACCTCGCCGACTCGCGCGACAGCCCTGCGGATCTCGGGGCCCAGCTACTCGCTGAAGGAGGTCGAGGCTTTCTACGACCAGGGACGCGCCGCGGAGGTCAAGCAGGCAGGCGACTCGGTTCTGATGTTCGAGCAATGGCTGCAGGAGGATGACGCGGAGCTGCTCTCTAAGATCGAGGACTAAACAAGGAGGACTGCGACTCGACGCTCCGTCTGCGGGACTGGCTGATCGAGAACGCGAACTCACCGAACGAGAGCACGGCGTGCAGCTCCCGTGGCGGCTGTCTGGGCAGCCAACCGAGCCGACCCGCCAGTGGGCGCAGGGACCCTTACTCCGATCGCCTCTACTTGGTGACCGTAACCGTTCCGTACATGCCCTGGGCATAGTGACCCGGCAGATTGCAGAACATCACGTACTTGCCCGGAGAGAGGTCGAATTCTTCGGACTTGGTGTCGCCGGCCTCGACGTCGGCGATCTCGCCGGCCTCTTCCGCTTCCTTGTCCAGCTTCTCCTCGTCGACCTCGCCGTTGGCTTCGGTCGGGAGGCTGGCGGGATCGGCATTCGTCTTGAAGAGCACCAGCTCATGCTCGACCGAACCTTCGTTGGGCGCTTCGATCGTCGTCTGTCCAGCCTTGGCCGTGGCGCTGCTCGGTTCGAAGTAGAACTCGCCCATCTTGATTTCCAGGGTCTTTCCCCCCGTGCCACTGGTCGCTTCGGTCTCGGTTGCGGCCTGGGTCGTATTCGTCGTGTCGCCGCCGCCGCAACCCGCCAAGAGAACCCCGGCAATCGCCACCGAAACCATCACTCCCACTGGCCCGTAAATCCGCAATCTCATCTTCAGGCTCCCAACGTAGTCATAATCGCCGAGTCTCTGCGCCTAGCAGCGCACATCTTAGTCGTGCCGCAGCTGCGAGTGAGAAGCGAAACCAAAAGGAGGTCACAATGGCTGGCGAGACGGTCGCCCTGACGATGTCGAAGGCTGACGCCGAGGTGCTGCTGGGCGTTCTTTCTTCCGAGCGCTACAACGCCGATGTCGAGGCAGTGTGCGACACGCTGCGCAAACAACTCGACGAGAAGCTGGCCGAGCTGGGGTGAGCATTCACAGGGCTCCGTGCCCGGTGCTGGCGGTGCGCGCCCGAGCGAGGCCGAGGGTCGCCCTGACCAAAGAACCGGGTCATGTGCGGACAGGCGCCCTCGGTGCATCCTGAGTACGTCGGTTGCGGCATCGACGCGACCTCGGTAAAACCTCGACGCGGTCGAGAGGGCACGCGGCCTGATCGCGGCGGCGGAGGCAAGCACCCACTCCAGCAAGCCCCGACGAAGGAGAGGCAAATGAAGGCCTATCAGCTGACCGCCTGGCAGTCGCCCCCGGAGATGCGCGAGGTTCCGGTGCCCGAACCGGGTCCGGGGCAGGTGCTGGTCAAGGTGGGGGGCGCCGGAGCCTGCCACTCCGACTTGCACCTGATGGAGTGGCCGGAGGGAACGATGGACTTCGGCCTGCCCTTCACCCTCGGCCACGAGAACGCCGGCTGGGTCGAGGCGCTCGGCGCCGGGGTCGAAGGGCTGGAGCCCGGTGAAGCAGTTGCCGTCTACGGCCCCTGGGGCTGCGGCCGCTGCCGTGCCTGTCGCCGCTCGGCGGAGAACTACTGCGAGCGGCAGGCCGAGATCGGCGCCTTCGGCGGCGGCCTCGGCCTCGACGGCGGCATGGCCGAGTACATGCTCGTCCCCCACTCGCGGCTGCTGTTGCCATTGGGCGATCTCGATCCCCGCGACGCCGCGCCGCTATCCGACGCCGCCCTCACCCCCTACCACGCGATCAAGCGCTCGCTGCACCTGCTGGTGCCCGGCTCGACCGCGGTGGTGATCGGCATCGGCGGGCTCGGCCACATGGCGGTACAGATCCTTCGCGCCCTCAGCCCGGCCAAAGTGATCGCCGTCGACACCTCGCCAGAGAAGCTCACCCTGGCGCGCGAGGTCGGCGCCGATGAGACGGTCGAGTCGGCCGAGGACGCAGCCGAGCGGATTTGCGAGCTGACCGGCGGGCGCGGCGCCGAGCTGGTCCTCGATGACGTCGGCGCCGACGACACCCTGGCGCTGGCCCGCGAGATCACCCGTTTCGAGGCTCACCTGACCGTGGTCGGCCTGGCCGGCGGCAAGCTGCAGTTCGCCTTCGGCGTGTTGCCATTCGAGTCGCAGCTGACGATTCCCTACTGGGGAACGGCGATCGAGCTGATCGAGGTACTCGACCTCGCCCGCGCTGGCAGAATCCACGCCCACGTCGAGCGTTTCCCGCTCGACCGGGTCGAGGACGCCTATATGCGAATGCGGGAGGGAACCCTCGACGGCCGAGCGGTGATCTGCCCCCAGAACTGACTCCTAGCCGGAAAGATCGCGGCGGTCAAACAACCAAGCGCCAAGCGCCGCTAGAACGATCGCGGCGACGGTGACACCGAAGTAGGCCAGTGGTTCGATCCCGTCTTCGATCGCGTTACCGTAGTACCTGAAGACCGAGAGATAGCGGATGCCGGATAGATCGGGGTCGAGACGCCCGATTAGATCGATCACATACATGCTCACCAACACCCCTGCCACCGAGCCGGTGACGACGCTCGTGCGCAACGAGAAACCGGTGGCAATAACGCCGAGGCCGGCAAAGACGAGTGCTAGGGGCCAGACGTTGGCATAGCCCGCGAGGGCGGCGCCGAAGGAGAGGTCGGCGCCGGAGACGAGGCTGCCGAGGCCGGTGAGCGCGACAGTGAGGACCAGGACGATCGCCAGCTCGACAGCGGTCGCCGCGAAGCTTGCCGCGGCGAGGAGCGAGCGCGAGACCGGCGCTGAGAGCAAGACGTCGAGGCGGCCGCTCTCGGCGGCGCCAGAGAGCCCGCTGGCGACGGCGCGCACGGCGAGGTAGCCGAGCGCCAGCGGCACGATCAGGCTCAGCATCTCCGCGTGCAGGTACTGCTCCACGTTGGTCAGCTCGCCGATCCCGAACGCTTCCTTCAATGCCGGCGGGTAGCTCTCGATCGCCTTGGAGAGCGCGCCTTCGACCGAGGGGAAGATCAAGACGATGAAGGCCGACCAGAGGCCGAGCGGCACGCCCCAGGCGAGCAGCGAGCGCCGCCGGTCGGAGAGGTGAGTGAGGACGAGCGCCCCCAGTTGCGGGTTCATTCCTTCCCCCCGCGGTAGTAGGTGAGGAAGATCTCCTCGAGCGTGGGGTGGGTCAGCTCCATGTCGAGGACGGGGCGCCGCGCGATCGCCTTGATCACCGGGTCGAGGTCACCAGCGACCTTGAAGGAGACACCGCCGTCTGAGGCCCGCAGATCGCTGACGCCGGGTAGCGCCCGCAGGTCCGCGAGATCGCCGGGGTCGGCCAGCTCGAGGGTGACTGTGCGCCGCGCCTTGCCCAGCAGCTCGTCGATCCGCTCGACCGCGATCAGCTTCCCCGCTCGTACGATGCCTACCCGGTCGCAGACCCGCTCGACCTCGTCGAGCTCGTGTGAGGAGAGCAGGACCGTGCAGCCGCGCTTTCGCTCCTCGGCGACCAGCGCCAGGAACTCCTCCTGCATCAGCGGATCGAGCCCGCTGGTCGGCTCGTCGAGGATCAACAGCTCGGGCGAGTGAAAGCAGGCGAGGATCAGGCCGACCTTCTGCCGGTTGCCGCGTGAGAGCTGGCCGAGCGGGCGATCAAGATCGGCACGAAAGCGCTCGGCCAAAGCCTCGGCGCGGCCGAGGCCCTCGATTCCCCGCAGGCGGGCGAGGAGCCGAATCGCTTCGCGGCCCGTTGCCTGTTTCCCGTAGCCGAAGTCCCCGGGGAGGTTGCCCAGGCGAGCGCGGATGGCGACGCTGTCGCGGTGGCTGTCGAGGCCGAAGATGCGGGCGCTGCCGCTGCTCGGGTGAAGCAGGTCGAGCAGGGTGCGAATCGCCGTCGTCTTGCCCGCCCCGTTGGGGCCGAGGAAGCCGAAGACCTCAGTAGCCTCGACTGAGATCGTCACGTCCTCGATACCACGCGCGCTTCCGTAGGACTTCGTCAGCCGCTCGGTCGCAATCACTGGCACGGCGCCATGCTCGCAGGCTCGCGATCCTGTAGTCGTCGCCTGGCATCGGAGCTGGCGGTCAAGGTATGAGCGTGCCCGTGCCGGAGCCCCACTCCCACCGCTTCCCCGGTCGCCACCTGCACTGGCACCTGACCCGGCGTCGCCCCCTCCTGCTCGGCGCCCCGCTGATCCCGATCCTCTTCCTCTCCCAGGCTCTCAACGCCATCCTGCTCCTGGTCTTGCTCCCGTTCATGCGCTCGCTCGGCCGCGACCGGGAGCTAATGGGGAGCCACGCCCTGGGGCGCGGGGACAGGCTCGTGACCGGGGTCGCCCTGGCCGTGATCGCGGTCTCGGTGCTGGCGCTCGGAGTGCTGACCGTCTTCTAGCGTTCAGACACCGAGCAGGAGGCTCAGGATCAGCATCAGCACGGTGCCGCAGACCAGGCCAACGCTCGGCGCGGTGCGAGCCAGCCCCGAGTAGGCATTGGGAAGCATCTCGACTGCAATCAGCGCAAGCATCGCCCCGGCGGCGAAGATGTTCTGGATCGCGATTGCGAGGATCACGAACAGGCTCAGCCCGGCCCGGTCTGAGGCGAAGCAGTTCCAGCAGCAAAGCCCTCGGGCAGGCTGTGGACAAAGAGGACGAGAAAGACCAGGGCTGAAGTGCTGGCGCCGGGACCGGAGCGCCCCATGAAGGTGGTGTGAGGGTCCAGCCGAAACGGGCCACGCCCAGCAGCCCCGCGCCCGCCGCGAGGCCACTGACGACGGCCAGGGCCGAGCCTTCTTCGGTGGCGGGGATCAGCAGGCCGGCGATCGAAGCCACACCCATCACCCCTGCGGCAAAGCCGAGGAGGAGCGGCGTCAGCTAAGACCGAAGGGCCTGCGCGGCGGCATCGGAGGTCGAGGCCAGGAATGGCGCCAAGTACCTTCCGACGATCTTGCCTTCATCGCGCCACGGTGGATCATCGCTAAAGGTCGAAGTGTCTCCGTGGCCGCCTCCCAGCTTCCCATAGAGGTATTTCGGCTCCTCACCAGTGAGCAGCACCGCGCGCAGGATCGGCTCAAATGGTTGGGGCTCGACCTTGCTACCGACCTGAGCCGCAATTACCTCCGCGGCGGCGTCTGCCTGCTGCGTGGCGATGCCGCCCTGCTTGACGGGAAAGTTCGTCACGTCCCCGACGGCAAAGACGTTTTGGAGACCTCGGACCAGACTGTGCTCGTCAACTGGGATGAAGCCGTTCTCGTCGTGGGGAAGACCCTGAACGGACCTTCCCTTGAAACCTGGCGCACTGATTACGGCGTCGGCTTCGATGGGATCCCCTGGCGCAACGTCCAGTTGCCCGTTCTCAAACTTGACGGGACTGGCGCCGGTGACGATCTCGATGCCACGTTCGGCGAGCAGTTGGCCCATCTGCTCGCTGGCACGCACCCCAAATAGTTGAAGGGGCGCATCCTCCGGGGTTACGATTCCCAGCTCCGCGCTCGGGTCGTCTGCATCCTTCAACTGCGCGGCGGCGAGGAGCGCCAACTCGTAGATCGGCAGCGGCCAGCCCAGCCCACCCGGCATCGTGAAAATCACTTTCCGCAGCGCGCCAGCCTGGAGCTCGCGCACCACATCAGCGGAAGCATCTTCATCTGAGCTGCCCCAAAACGTCGCCGCACCGGGAATAGTCCAAAGCATCCGCGCACCACATGCAACGACCAAGTTGTCGTATTCGACCTCAGCCCCATCGTGCGTCTTGGCGCGCTGTCGGTCCGGGTCTACAGAAACGATGCTGTCGAGAGAGAAGGACGCGCCGCAGCGCTCAGTTAGCTGCTGAAGATCAAATTTGAGCACTTCGCCAGCACCGAAGGGCTCGGTGACAGCCAAGGGCTGGTAGAGGAACTCGCGGCGCGGCGCATAGAGTGCGATCTCAACTCGGTCTCCGCAGAGGTCGCGCAGAGCAAGCATCTCCTCGACCCCGCCAACGCCGCCGCCGATGATGAGCACTCTCGGCTTGGAAGCACCCTGCGGTGGAGTTTGGGCCATGCTGATCACACTACAGCGGCGAGACAGCTCGACTAGTGCGAATCGGACTCGGCCCAGAAACGCCAGCGCGCGCCCCGCGCATCGAGCGTCCTCTAACCGCTGACGCGAACCGCCCGGCGCAACAAGAAGAAAACGCCGATCGAGAGGACAGCGAGCCAGGCGAAGCTGAGCGCCAGCTCGCCGCCAGCATGGAAGCTGGCGGAGAAGGCCCCCTCATACATCAGCCGCGAGGGCGCGTAGCCCGGCAGCAAGACGGCAAGCGAGCCCGGCGTCGTGTGGAACATCGGGCTCTGCACCACGCCGAGATCGGTCATCACCAGGAAGAGGATCAGGTAGGTGGCCGCGAGCTTGTCGAGCACCGCCCCGGCGAGCGCACCGATCGCGCCATAGATCATTCCGATCAGCGCCAGGCCGACGATCATCGGCAACCACGAGGCGGCGGTGAAGTTGAGCGCGGTGACGATCGCCGCCACCGCGACGACAAGCGCCATCGCCGCGCTGAGCACGAGCAGGCGGGCGATCACGGTCTCGCCGGGGCGGTAGCCGGCGAGGACGAGGCGGCGGTCCCCCTCAAGCGCGGACTGCATGACGAAAACGCCGACCAGGGCGACGACGAAGGCGACGACCAG
>Ga0074048_10088994_pt1 | contig 16631 bp, 18 predicted proteins | sample SoimicmetaTmtLPB_FD_74462 | JGI IMG/M metagenome (GOLD analysis project Ga0074048, IMG submission 74462) | Soil and rhizosphere microbial communities from Centre INRS-Institut Armand-Frappier, Laval, Canada - Soil microcosm metaTmtLPB... | ecosystem: Engineered > Artificial ecosystem > Soil...
GCCGAGGCGACGGTCCACGTCGGTGCGGATCTGGTTGAGGTTGTCGTCCCACGCGGCGAAGCGCGCATCGGTGTAGGCGTTGGCGGCGTGCAGCGTCTGCGTCGACTTGGTGTCGGTGTAGGTGCGCGACGAGGCCAACGTGGCCGCATCGCCCGCATCGGCGACGGCCGTGGCTTCGGTGACGGCCGTATCGACCACGCCCGCGACCTGCTGGTCGGTGTACGCGTTGGACTCGGCGACGGCCGTGCCGATCGCGTTGTTGGCGGTGGCCAGCGCGGTGTCCGCCGTGGCCTGCGCCGTGCCTGCGGCGTTCAACGCTGCATCGGCCGTGGCCTGCGCGTTGTCGGCCTTGGTTTCCACCGTCGCCAGCTGCGCGACGTTCACGGCATCGGTGGCCTGCGTGCCGGCGGCGACGTTGGTGATCTGGCGATCGATCGCCGTGTGCGTTGCACCGGTGATTTCATCGTTCCAGTCCGCGGACGCGCCGACCGACACGGTGTTGGCGCGATCCGCCACCGAGCCGGCGCCGATCGCGACGCTGTTGGTGCCGGTGCTGGTGACTTGCGCGAAGTGACCGATGGCCACGCCGTAATCGGTCTGTGCCCAGGCGTTGGCACCGAATGCCACGCTGCCCAGGTTGCGCGCCCACGCGTTGTAACCGACCGACGTGCCTTCCCAATTTGCACCTGATTCGCTGCCCACCGCCGTGCCGTTGACGACGATGCCGCCGGTGTCGGCGTGTTCGTCGTTCCAGTCGGTCACGGTCGAGTGGTACCCGACCGCGGTGTTGCCATCGCCATTGGCGAAGGAATACGAACCCAGCGCGGTGGCCGCCACGCCCGTGGCGTTGGCGGTGGACCCCAGCGCCGTGCCGAAGAAGTCGGTGGCCAGTGCGGCGTTGCCGAAGGCCGCGCTCTCCCAACCGTTGGCCGCGCTGAACGAACCGATGGCCATCGCGAACGGCGAACCGGTGGTGGCGTTGCCGCCGATCGCCATGCTGAAGAAGCCCATCGCGTGCGAGTTGCTGCCGATGGCCACCGCGCCGGAGCCCTCGGACCAGCTCATTGCGCCGAGCGCCACGCCGAACCCGTAATCGGAACGCGCACCGGCCCCGACCGAGGTGGTGGCGGCGTCGTTGGCCTGCGTGTAGTACGTCGTGCCATCCCAATTGACATAGGCCCCGCCGATCGCCGTTGCGCCGGCCGCACCCGCGTAGCTTTGCGACCCCACGGCCAGCGCGTTCTCGCCGACGGCGGTCGCGTTGAAGCCGAAGGCGCTGGCCCAGTTGGCGAACGACAACGCACCGGCGCCGAAGGCCGAAGCGCCGTCGCCGATGGCATTGGAGGACTCGCCGGCGGCGGTCGCTTCTTCGCCTTCCGCATAAGCACCCGCATCGTCGGCGGGATCCGGTCGGCCGGTGCCTTCGAACTTGGACTGCGCCAGGGCCGGCAACGCGGTGGCGGACAGGATGGTCGCCAGGGCCATCGCCAGCGCCCTCAACGGAAGGTGGTTGGCCGGCACGGCACGAATCGGCGCGCGCCCTTGCGCCGGGTGGTCGGACTTGATCATCAACGTGGTTTCCCCAGGTGTGTGGCCGAACTCTGGGCAAGCCCCGCAATCAAGTCATCCACGGTTCCTTCGCAAAATTTCGCGAAGTTTTGGTCCAGAATCGGGCTGGGGATCGAGGGGAAGCAGAAGCATGGTTCGTAGTTCCTGGACTGCCGCGTCCGCGTGGCTCAACCGCGTGCCGATTCGCGACCCTGTCGATCGCAAGAACGCGCCGTTCATGCAGTTGGTGCTGCTGTTCTTCGGCGTGTTCCTGCCGGTCAACCTGTACTACTACCTGTTCGTGTCCGACTTCGTCAGTCAAACGCCTGCGGTGTCGACGTCGCTCAATGCAGCGACCGATCTCGCGATCATTGCTTCGACGTGGACCGGGTTCTGGCTGATCCGGCGTGGGCAGTTGCGGAAGGCGGTGGTCCTCTTCCTGGGTGCGGTGCTTGTTTCGCTGACGGTCGTGTTCCTGCAGACCGGGCTGCGCGGTTTGGTGATCGACACCACGTATCCGGTTTTGTCGCTCGTCATCGGCGGCCTGGTGCTGGGGCGTGGTGCGTTGTGGAAGGTGTTCGGTTCGCTGGCATTGATGCTGGGGCTGGGTGCGCTCACGGACTTGTTCCATCACGCAGCACCCGCCAAGGCATATGCACCGAACTGGGCGATGTCCGCGTTCCTGCTGTACGTCATGATCACGATCGTGCTCGACCGCACCATCCTCGCGCTGCGCAGCAGCCTGGATGAAAGCGTGTCGAAGGGCCGCGCGCTGGCGGAGGCGAACCTGCGGCTGCAGCGGGAGATGGCCGAGCGCGAGCGGGCGCAGACACAGTTGATCCATGCGCAGAAGATGGAAGCGGTGGGGCGCGTGGCGAGCGGTGTCGCACACGATTTCGACAACGTGCTGAATGTCGCGCTGGGATATGCGGTGGGGCGCGAACGAATCGCCGATCGCGGAAGTTCGGCGTTGATCGATGCGCTCGAAGGCGTGGAGTTGTCGGTGCGGCGCGCATTGTCGATCAGCCGCAAGCTGCTCAATTTCAGCCGGCAGGACACGATGCGGCCGGAAGTGTTCGACGCCGCCGCGGCCCTGCGCGAATTGCAGCCCATGTTGCGGCAGCTGTTTGGTGCCGCGACGCGCGTGTCGCTGGACGTCGGCGACGATGTGCTGCGTGTGCGCATGGATCGCGGACAGTTCGAGTTGATCGCGTTGAACATCGCGGCGAATGCACGCGATGCGATGCCGGAGGGGGGCCGCTTCGTCGTCGGTGCCCAATGTGCGCACGGCGATACCGTCGAGCTGACGTTCTCCGACACTGGCTGCGGCATGCCGGAAGTCGTGCGGACGCGCGCGTTCGAGCCGTTCTACACGACCAAGGCGATGGGCGGCGGGACCGGCCTGGGGTTGGCGGTGACGCAGGACCTGATCAGGGAGATCGGTGGCTCGATCGACGTGGCGAGCACGAGCGAGGCAGGCACGACCTTCGCGGTGCGGTTGCCGTTGGTGGCGGCAGAAGCCGGCTGATCAAACCGCGAACAGAAAGCCGATGCCGCGCGTGGCGACCAGGGGCAGCGTCGTGTCCGCCTGCACGTCGGCCTTCCTGCGCAAGCGATGCACGAGTGCATCCAGGCGGCGCGCATCGAAGTCGCGATCGTTTCCCGCCAGCGCGCTCACCAACCTTTCGCGCTCGACCGGTTGCCCACCGGCGGCGAACAGGAGCTGCAGCACGCAACGCTCCGGGGCCGTCAGCGCCATCAACGCGCCATTGGGCGCGACCAGGCACCAGTCGTTGGTTTCGAGCTTCCAGCGTCCGGATGCGCCTGGCGCGGCGCGCGACGACAACCTCCGCGCCAGGCTGTGCAGCGTGGCTGCCAGGATTTCGCCATCGACCGGCTTGGCGAGGAACGCATCCGCACCATCCGACAGCGCGCGCACGTGTTTGTCGGCGCCGCTGTTGGCGGTGAGCATGACGATGCCGAGCGCAGGCAGGGACGTGCGCAGGTGGCGGATGACGTCGAGTCCGTTTTCGTCCGGCAGGCCCATGTCGACGAGGACGATGTCGAAGGACTGGCCGACCATCCTTCGATACAGCTCCGCCGCGGTGCCCGCGCCCACCGCATCGAAACCGTAGTCGCGCAGCGTGGGAAGCAGGAACGATTCCCGCACGAGGTCGTCGTCTTCGAGCACCGCGACGCGGAAGGCGGCGCGGGTGGGGTCGGGCGTAGGCATGGCCGCAGATTAGCGCATCACGGGGGCACTCCCAGCGCGTCGCAGCGGCGGGCCATGTCTTCCGCCGCGTCGATCATTCCGGTCAACAGGGCATCGGAGACATCCAACTCGCCGTCGTACTCGGCGATGTTCCGCTTCCGGTGCGCTTGTTCCAGGATGCGCCATTGCGCCGGTGTCATGTCCAACGTGTGGGACAGGCACTGGAAGTGTAGCGATTGTCCGCGCGATAGCCATGCCATCGCAGCGCCGCCAGGCCCAACGCATGCGACGCGTTGTAGGCGAGGTCGAAGCGGCTCTCGAACCTCAATTCTTCGTTTCGCGCGTCCTTGAGACGCCGCTTGCCCGACCGGAGCAAGCCATCGAAGTCCGTCTGAGAGAATGCCTCCGGCTTGAGCGAACCGACCTTCGCGAGATTCTCAAACGCCTCCGACCTCATCCTCGGCTCCCAGCAGCACGACGTGTTCGCCCTCCAGCACCCGCATCAGGAATGCATTGGACTGCTTTCGCCGCCGGATGAATTCCGCCGCGGTGTACAAGGTCGGCGAGATCGTCCTGCCCAATGCCTTCTCCGCGGGCGCGAGCGCCGCGAAAACGCGATCGAGCGAGAGCGTATCCGAGACGATCAACACGTCGATGTCGCTTTGCGCGTGATCCGAGCCTTTCGCGACGGATCCGTAGAGGATTGCGAATCGGATGTCCTCTGCGAGAGGCAACAGCGCACTTCGCAATGCGCCTGCGGTGCCCATCGTCTTTTGCACGATGTCGACCAGCGCGTCGTAGATCGACGCATCGGGGTTCGCGCGGTAGTGCTTCTGGTTCCCGTGGAGGCTTTGGAGCACGAGCCCGCTGTCGAGCAGCTTCGTCAATTCGCGTTGGACGACACCGGAACCGATCCCCGAGAGGTCGATCAGCTCCTTGGTGAAGAAGCTGCGGTCCGGCTGGCCGAACAGGAGCCCAAGTACGCGACGCTGGCCGGCAGTGAACAACGCTTCCGCCATGCCGGTCCTGGACCGGGGAGCGCTGGGAGGCTTGCTGGAGGCTGTGTTACCCATTTTGGGTAAGTAGATACCCAATTTGGGTAACTTAGCAAGCTCACGCCGCTGCGCCCCCTTCTTCCGGCGGCGGCTGCAGGGTCACCGCCAACGCCTCCAGCTCCGCGATCGAGCTTTCCAGCGCGTCGTGAAATTCACCCTGCCGCGTCATCAGGTCTTCGAACTTCCCGGCCTGCTTCAGTTTGGAGAGCTCGCCGTCGAACAGCAGCCACTGCGTCGTCAGCAGCTCGACGTTGTTCTTGGAGTAATGCCGCATCTCCTTGAGCTGTAGCACCGTGTCGTTCACGTGCTCCAGCGGGGTCTTGGTGTCGGCGGTCATGACGGCCTCCTGGTGGATCGAACGATCGGAGGGTAGCGACGTGAGGCTCGTTGGCTGGTGAAACGCGCCGCCACCGTTGGTCACGCCGTGTCCACGGGTGCATCTTCCGCGCAGCGTTGTAGTGCGGGAGGGTTCCGCGGCGCCATTGACGGCGCCTTACTTCAAAGACGGTGCGGCCTGGCTGAGACGCCGCCGACGATGGCGCTATGCGGACTCGCGATTGCAAAGTGGATCCGTAATTCGCAAAAGCGCAACCAGAACGACTATATCTGTCACGTCGAGTGCGGGATGTAGGACATGAAGCCAGCAGTCATTGTCTACCTGATTGGTGTTTCCATCCTGTGCGCCGCTGCGATCCGCTGCTTGCCGCAAGAGCGGAAGCGCTTGTTCCATGGATTGGCCGGGGCGCTTCTGATTGTTGCCACCATCGTGGAATACACGATCCCTCGCTAGGGTCTTCCGGAGGCGGGGCCGAAGGGCCCCGCCTCCAAGCGAGGAAATCATCGCCAACGCATGATGAGATTGCCCTTCTCGCCATGCGCCACATCGCTGCCGAAGGCCTTGCACTCACGCTGCATCCTGGTGAGCAACCACGCGCGGTCCTCGCTGCCGGCATGGTTCACGCGAAAATGGCGGATGCGCGTGGGCACCAGTTCGAGCGTTTGCAGTCGCCCCGAGGCGGCATCCAAGGTGGGGAAATACATCAGCCCGAGGTCGCTGCGATATTCCTCGTGTCCCTCGATCCCTTCGTAGTCGTCGAGGAAGTCGCCGCAGCCGTAGAGAACGAGGCGATCGCGATACACCTCGATCGCCTTCGGGTGGTGCGAAGAGTGGCCGTGCACGATGTCGACGCCGGCTTCGTCGATGAGCGCATGCGCGAATGCACGCTGCGAGCGCGAGACCTCGTAGCCCCAGTTGCCGCCCCAATGCAGCGCGAATATCACGCGATCGCCGGATCGCCGATCGTGACGCACGAGCGTGGCGAGGCGCGATACCGTTTCGTTCGACAAATCGGGCAGGCGATGCACGCCGGAGCGCCCTGCGGTCGCCGCCCAATCCGCAGGCACGCCGCTGTCTTCCGTAGCGGCGGCGAACACGAGGATGCGTGTGCCCTCGCCCAACGGGAGGATCGCGGGTGCCTGTGCGGCTTCGAGGTTGGCGCCGGCACCGGTGGTCGCGATGCGTGCACGTCGCAGCGTCGCAAGCGTTTCTGCAAGGCCCTCGCGTTGCCAGTCCAGCACATGGTTGTTGGCCAGCACGCAACAGTCGATGCCGGCCGCGGTGAGGCAGCCGACGTTGTCCGGATGCATGCGGTAGTTGATCCCCTTGTCGGGCCAGGGCGCGTCGCTGCGGGTGACGCTGGTTTCGAGGTTGACGATGCGTGCGGCGGGGCGTCGTCGATCCAATTCGGCCAGCGCATCGCCCCACACGTAAGCGAACGACACGGGATGCGGGATGTCGCCGCTGGTCTCTTTCGCAAGCGCGAGGTAACCGCGCGCATCGCGCATGTAGGGCTCGTGCAGTTCGGGTTTCGACGGATGCGGCAGGATCTGGTCGATGGCGCGCCCGGTCATGACGTCGCCGGACAGGAACAGGGAGAAGGTTTTGGAATCGGGCATGCGCGGTGGCCGCGGGGAGGCCGCAGCCCCGGCTGCAAGACCGCCCAGCAACCAGAGGAAGCGGCGACGCCCATGCATTGAACGAGCATAGGCGCGGGACTGTTAGCGCCGCATTCGCGGCAGCTTCTTCTCCTCCGCCTTTATGCTCCGCTTCGCGTCTGGACGGCGAAGTAGTTCATCGCGAAGGCAATCTCCGGCTTTCGCGGGTCGCCGTTCTGGGCGATGAGATAGCAGGCGTAGCGGGTCAGGGCGACGTCTCCGATCGCCCGGGCGGCATCGCTCCCAAGGCCGACCATTTTGCTGACGTCAGCAAAATGGTCGTCGACGCCCTCCCCGGCATGCCCGCACGCAATCCTGGCCTGGTCCAGGACGCGCTCGAAATTGCGCCACTGGGCATAGCCGAGCAGCTTCTGCAGCTCCCGCGCCAACCAATACTCGACATCTCCCTCGACATGCACCGCCTCTTCGAAGTCGCGATGCAAACTGGCGATCAATTCTTTCTTCATCCAACGTCTCCTCCGCACTCATGGCCGGAGGGACGCTATCGCGACGCGTCGGATGGCAAGCGCGTCCAGTTCGGAAACAGCGCCACGTCGGGCGACGTCGCATCCAACTCAAGACAAAGGCGCCAAGTGAAGCGCGGCTCCGCAGGCGGTGTAGTCTTGGATCACGCGACAACAAGAATTGCAGCGCACGCAAGCTCAACGGTAAACCCCAAGCTCGTCAGAAGGGAGCACCCCCCATGCGCCCGGCTCCGGTTTTGTTTCTCGCGCTTGCCGCGCTCGGCACCATCGTCCCCGCAATGTCCGCATCGGCCGGCCCGCTACAGGTCTACGGCGCATGGCACTGCTCCAGCGACGCCTGCGACTGGGCGACGCCCCGCACCATCGCCGAGTTCGACGCGATGAACCATTGGCTGATCGATCGCGGCGATGGCCGACCTTCGGTCAACCTGGTCGTGTTGAGCTTCGTGCATCCGCTGAAACTGCTGAACCAGACGACCGACGCCGCCACGCTCAATGGCGTGCCCAGGGGCATGACGCCATCGATCGTCAATTACTTCGCCAGCCGCAACATCCGCGTGATGCTGTCGATCGGGGGCAGCAACTACGCCGACGCCTGGACCCAGGCGCTTGCGCAGGACGCCACGATGCTCGGATTGCGCGCCGCGCAGTTGGCGACGCAACTGGGTGTCGGCATCGAGATCGACTACGAGGAAGACACCCATCCCGATCTCGCCGGGCTGCAGGAATTCATCACCGCGTATCGCTCGGTGATCCCGTACGACGCCACGGGACGCAACAAGACCGCGCGGCTCACCATCGACCTGGCCGCGGGCGATCAGTGGCTGATCGACCTCGGTCGCAAGGCCGCCGCCGATTGGCTGCGGACAAACAACCCAGTCCTCGATTACGCGAACGCGATGGTGCCGGACACGCAACCATCCTCCGCGAATGCGATCGCGAACTGGAAGGAACACGTCGTCGGCAAGCCGCAATACGTGCCGGCCTATCCGCCCGTGGCACCGGCCAAGCTCACCGCCGGGCTTTACCTGGCCGGTGGCAGCCGCGTGCGCGCGGAGTGCAACCGGTTTTCCAAGTCGTTGCAGCGGTCGACAGGCAACTTCGTGCAGACGGTGGCGCCCAACGGGGCCGGAACGACGGCAGGCATGCTGGGCTACATGTTCTGGGCGGCGGAGCGACCCTCCGACGGCGTGACCACGCAACCACCGAACAGTTGCGAACGCGGGGTGGGCGTTGGCGCTGCGACCTACAACATTCCGATTCCGATGCCCGCGCTGCGGCAGCGGTGAGAATGGTGGCGCGCGTCAGTCGGGCGTCGCTTCGCCCGGCGACCGCGGCACCAGGATCGCCAATGCGATCGCGACGAGGAAAAGCGCCGGCACATCCCCTGCCATGTGCCCCATCTGCCCGGGCTGCGTGAACGACTGCACGGCCATGATGGCGCCGTGCACGACGCTGGACCAAATGGCGAACCAGATCAGGCTCAGGTGAGCCAGCGGATCGCGCGCGGCACGGATCAGGAACACACCCAACGTGGCGTACACGCCCACGATCATCATCGGATAAGCCGAATATCCGACATGCCAGGCCCAGCCCGATGGCCAGAACACCATCAACGGGTAGAGCGCGAGGCAGGCCAGGCCCGCCAAAACCAGCGCGATGCGCAAATACTTGAGGCGATCGACTGCAATCATCGCGAGCTCCTCCTGGCTTGGCCGTCTAGAATGCGCGTCCCGTTCTCGCCCGAAGTATCCCGCATATGGCGCTCAAGGCGACCGTGATCAAAGCCGAGCTCCAGCTCAGCGACCTGGATCGGCATCACTACGCGACCTACCCGCTCACCCTCGCCCAGCATCCGTCGGAGACGGACCAGCGGCTGATGGTGCGCCTGGTGGCCTTCGCGCTGTTCGCCAGCGAGCGCCTGGAATTCGGCAGGGGGCTGAGCAACGAAGAAGAGCCCGATCTGTGGCGGCGCGACTACACCGGCGACATCGAGTTGTGGATCGACCTCGGCCAACCCGACGAATCGCGCATCCGCAAGGCGAGCGGTCGTGCACGCCAGGTGGTGGTCATCAACTACGCAGGTCGCGCCGCCGACCTGTGGTGGGAGAAGAATGCGTCTGGGCTGGCGCGCCTGAACAACCTCACCGTCATCGACCTCGACGCGGCGGCCATCGAAACACTGGCCGCGAACATGCAACGCAGCATGCAGATCAACGCGATGATCCAGGATGGCGAGCTGCAGCTCATGGGCGACACCGGTTCGATCGTCGTGCACGCGCGCAAACGCATGGCGTCGACGACACCAGCGACCTGATCGCAGGCCTGGGGCATGAGCGCGCATTTCGACGCCATGATCGTCGGCGGCGGCGCCGCTGGATTGATGTGCGCGATTGCCGCAGGGCAGCGGGGCAAGCGCGTGCTCGTCGTCGAACACGCCAATCGCGTCGGCAAGAAGATCCTGATGTCGGGCGGCGGGCGCTGCAACTTCACCAACACCGGTGCGACGCCCGCCAACTACCTCTCCGCCAATCCGCACTTCTGCAAGTCCGCGCTGGCCCGTTACACGCCGTGGCATTTCATCGACATGGTCGAACGCCACGGCATTGCGTACCACGAGAAGGAGCTCGGCCAGCTGTTCTGCGACGAGTCCTCCAAGCTGATCGTGAAGATGCTGCTGGACGAGTGTGCGGCCGCCGGCGTGCGCGTGGAGACCAGTTGCAGCATCGAGCGCGTGAGCCACGGCGACAGCGACGAAGCGCGGTTCCGACTGCACACCACGCATGGCGTTTTTTCCGCGCCTGCGCTGGTGGTGGCGAGTGGCGGACTCTCGATCCCGAGCATGGGCGCCACCGGCTTCGGTTACGAACTCGCCCGCCAGTTCGGCCACGCCGTGCTGCCAACGCGCGCGGGCCTGGTGCCGCTCACGCTCAGCGGCAAGCACCAGGAACGCCTGGCCGATCTCAGCGGCGTGGCATTTCCGGTGACGGCGCAGTGCAACGGCACCCGCTTCAGCAACTATCTGCTGATCACGCATCGCGGCGTGAGTGGTCCTGCGATCCTGCAGATCTCGTCGTTCTGGCAACCGGGCGACGACCTGCGCGTGGATCTGTTGCCGGGCCAGGATGCGCTCGAAGCGCTGCAGCAATGGCAGCGCGATCGCCCGGCCGCGGAACTCAAGACCGTGCTGGGCGACGTGATTCCGAAGCGCTTCGCGCAACGCCTGTGCGAACACTGGCTGCCCAATCGGCCGATGAAGCAATTCAACGCACCGCAACTGCGCGAGATTGCGCAGGTGCTCAGCGACTGGGCGCTGGTGGCCAGCGGCACCGAGGGCTATCGCACTGCGGAGGTGACGCTCGGCGGCGTGGATACCGATGAACTCTCTTCGAGCACGATGCAATCCAAGCGCGTGCCCGGGCTGTATTTCATCGGCGAGGTGGTCGACGTCACCGGGTGGCTCGGGGGTTACAACTTCCAGTGGGCGTGGGCGTCGGGGCGTGCGGCGGGCCATGCCGTGTAGCGCCGCGTGAGTCAGGCTCGCGGCAGGTTCAACTTGAACGTCGTCGTTCCCGCCACCGAATCGGCGCGAATGGTGCCGTCGTGCGCCTGTGCGATCTGGCTCACGATGAACAAGCCCAAGCCCAGGCTGGTCTGCTCCGCTTCGCCGCTGGCGACGCCGCCACGGCGTAACGGTTCGAACATCAGGTCGAGCGTTTCGCGGGGGATCGCCTCGCCCGAATTGCCGACTTCGAGCTCCGCGTTGTTGCCTGCTTCGCGGAGCGTCACGCGGATCTCGCCGCCGCGCGTGCCGTATTTCCGTGCATTGATCACCAGGTTCCCCAGCGCTTCACGGATGTGGCCGGCGTCGAACATCCCGCGCAGCGTCGCAGGGGATTCGAAACGGATCCTTGTTTCCGGCATCGACGCCTGCAACAGTTCGAGCTCTTCGCGACACTCGTGGGCGAGGTCGACGTCCGCCTTCTCCACCTCGAACCCCATGCCCATTTGCGCGCGGTTGTAGACCAGCAACTTGTCGAGCAATTCGCGCATGCGCGCGCCGCTGCGAATGAGGCGTTGCGCCGCGCTCGCGATCGGCGCATCCACCGCCATCTGCGCAATCATCTGCGACGTCATCACGATGGCACTGAGCGGGCTGCGCAAATCGTGGCCCAGCACGCCGAGGAAAATGTTGCGCCACCGCTCCACTTCGACCGCATAGTGGCTCACCGACTCGGCGATGGCTTCGTCGATCGCCTCGTTGAAACGCGTGACCTCATCGGCGGAGGCGGCGGTGCGGCCAGGCTCGGCTGCCCACAATCGCAACACGGACGCGCGCAGGGCGCGGTACTCCGACACGAGGTTGGAGATGCTGTAACCGCTGTGGGCGCGATGCAGCGCGTGCGTGCCCGCTGCCGAACGTGGGTGCCCGAGGGGTGCCAACGTGCGGCCTTCGGACTTCTCGAGTTCCTGGGCGCTGGTCTGCGGCGTTCGCAAGTCGGCGACGATCGCCTCGACGATGTCGGGCAAGTGGTCGCGCAGCGCAACGTCGTCCAGCGGCGTGCCCACCTCCACGGTCTTCGCGAACGTGATGGCGTGCGCGATGATCGTTTCTGCGTGGTGCTCGATGAAATCCGCCAGACCGCTCTTCATGCCGTGCGTCCCGCCCTGGAAAAGTCCGGGGGCATCGTACGGCATGGGCGGGGCGGGGACCCGCGTGAAGGTGGCTACTCCGCCAGCTTCGCAGCCTCAACCCGGCGCAAACGCGTCACTGCCTCCGCGGCTTCCCACGACGTCCGAACGCGCGCTTCCACGTCCTGCCACTGTGCGCTCGCCCTGTCGGCCGCCGACCAGGCATCTGCTGCGTAGTACGACACTGCCTCCCAACTCGCGCCGCGAAAGCAGCGGCGGAGGGTTGCAGCGAACGATTGGATCTCCAGATCCAAGGCTGCGCGGTCAGGTTGCAGGTGCATGATCCACCACCGCAAAGGTCGCAAGGGGACTTGGCAATATGGACCTGTTTGGACCTGCGTGCAGAAAGTCGCGGACTTTCGGACGGACGGGCGGACCAAGGGTCAATCCGCGCATGCGCGAGCGTTGGCTTAGGTGGGCGCCTGGTGTTGCAGGCTCACGTCGCCGGCGTCTCGGTGCACTTGGCCTTGATCGCCGGCGCCATCGTCGCAGCGAGCTCTCCCTTGGCCTGCTTCGCCTGCATCTCGTCGAAATACGGAATGCGGGCCGCAGGTTCTTCATTGAGGATCGAGGCATAGGCCGACAGCAGGCTCTCCATGCCGGCCACCTGCATCGCCTGTTCGTCCCTCGTGTGCGGATGCTCCAGCTGGAAGGCCGCGTTGCCGAACATCGCCTGCATGACGAGTTCGCCACCGTGGGGCACGTTGTCGCTCGGCAGCGGACCCAGCACGTCGCACACCGTGACCATGATGTCCTTGCTGTCGATCGCGTGCATCAGCAGCCAGGCGCGCTTGGATTTGTCGCGATCGGAAAACGGATCGCGCTCCAGCTCGCGCGTGAGCCGCACGAACTTCTGCGCGTTGGTTTCTTTCGCCGGCGTGTCCGCGGCACCCGCGGAAAACGCGGACAAGATCAGCCCGAAGGCCAGGCATGCACGTAGCAACATCGGTGTTCCCCTTTGCGATGGGCGCATCCTAGCAGCCCATCGCGGGGACGATGCTCCAGGCTAATGCAACGCCTTGAACGCCGCCCGCATCTCCGACGCGAACACCAACGGCTCTTCCCACGCCGCGAAGTGGCCGCCCTTCTTCGCCTCGCTGAAGTAGGCGAGGCTCGGATAGCCGCCCTCCGCCCAACGCTTCGAAGGCTGGTAGATCTCGCCCGGGAAGACGGTGAACGCGGCGGGGATCGAGAACTTCTTCGGTCCGAAGTACGGCGGCTTGTTGTCCCAGTAGCTGCGCGCCGAAGAGACACCGGTGTTCGTCAGCCAGTAGAGCGTGATGTTGTCGAGCACGTCGTCGCGCGTCAGCTTCTCCGCGGGCTGCCCTGCGGTGGGCGTGCGCATCGCCGCGAGGACCGTCGCTGCAGGTTGATCGTCGCCATCTCCATGGTCGATCAGCCAGGCTGCAAGGGCGACGGGAGAATCCGCGAGTCCATACAGCGTTTGTGGACGCGTCGCCATTTCGATCGCGTAGCCCGCATTCTTGACGAAGAAGCCCTGCAGCTTTTGCAAAGCGGCCTTCTCCTGGTCGGTGATGTCGGACGGCGGCGCTGCGCCCATCTGGATCGTGTTCGACACGTTTTCAGGAAGCGCAAACAGGAAGTTGGTGTGCATGCCCACGAGTTCCGGGGGCGCCGCGACCGCCATGGCATCCGTGATCTGTCCGCCGACATCGCCGCCCTGCGCGACGAAGCGCGTGTAGCCCAGTCGCTTCATCAGTTCGACCCAGGCGCGCGCCATGCGCGCGTGGTCCCAGTTCACCGTCGGCTTGGACGAGAACCCATAGCCGGGGATCGACGGAATCACCACGTCGAAGGCGTCCTGCTCCGTGCCCCCGAAGGCCGTGGGATCCGTGAGCGGACCGATCAACTTGATCTGCTCGATGATCGAGCCCGGCCATCCGTGCGAAATGATCACGGGCAACGCACCCTTGTGCTTCGAGCGCACGTGGATGAAGTGGATGTCGAGCCCGTCGATCTCGGTGACGAATTGCGGCAAGGCGTTGAGCTTGTCTTCGCACTTGCGCCAGTCGTAGTCGTTGGCCCAGTAGCGCGTGAGGTCCTGCAGGGCACCCAGCGGCACGCCCTGCGAGGTATCCGCGACGTTCTCCTTCTCCGGCCACCGGGTCGCATTGATGCGACGCTTCATGTCGGCCAGCTGCGTGTCCGACGCTTTGAAATGGAACGGGCGAATGGCGGAACCGGCGCTGGTAGTGTTGGCTTGCTGACTCATGGCTGCGTCTCCTTTCCGGGAAGACGAACACGCCAAGCGCGGCGACGAAGGCCGCGCGCCGCACGGTCTGCGTCGCACCGGTGATTCGAAGGGTGTGCACAGGGTCTGCTTTCCGCCGTGCGCGAGCCATCCCCTGCTCGGGGCTCAAACGACAGTCATGCTGGCGTTTTGCCGCCGATCGACAGGATGACATTGCCGACCGCTTTTCCTTCTTCGACCAGCATGTGCGCGTCCGCGATTTTCTCAAGCGGGAATTCCGCCGCGATGTTGTGCTGCAGCTTTCCACCCGCGAGCATCGCGGACAGCCCTTCGATTGCACGCTTCCTGTCGCGCTCCGACAGGTGATAGACGATGAAGAAGTGCAACGAAATGTTCTTCAGGATGCCGGGCACGAAGGGCACTTCGATATTCGGATGGCCGCTTCCATAAATAGCCACGTCGCCGTCGCGCGCGAGGAGGTCGAAATCGAGGGCGGCGTTCGCGGCGAAGTCGACTTCGATGATGCGATCCACGCCCTGCGCGTCCGTTGCTGCGCGCACCGCCTCGCGAACGTCCTCGCGACGGTAATCGATCGTCACGCCCGCACCGGCTTCGCGCGCGAGGGCCGCCTTGCCTGCGTTGCTGACGGTCGCAACCACCTGGGCCGCACCCGCCTCGCGGGCCATCTGGACTGCGTAGTGCCCCACCGCCCCGGCGCCTCCGGCCACGAGCACGCGCTTGCCCTGCACGCCGCCGTGCATGTGCACGGCCTGATACGCCGTGAGCGCGGGGATGCCGAGCAACGCACCGACCTTGAGGTCCACGCGATCGGGCAGCCTGACGGCCTGTTCCGCCGGCACGACGACCCACTCCGCCGCGGTGCCATCCGGTCGACCCCAGGCTGCATTCCACACCCACACACGCTCGCCGAGGCGGGCACGATCGACGCCATCTCCGACGGCATCGATGTGTCCCGATCCATCGCTGTGCGGCGTGATCCGTGGAAACGGCAGCACGGCCGAGCGCGTGCCTGCGCGCGACTTCGTGTCGGACGGGTTGACCCCCGACCATGCCATGCGAATGCGCACGCAGCCCGGCTCGGGCTCCGGCCGCTCGAGCGTGACGATCGACAGGACCTCGTGCGCAGGTCCGGTGCGGGTGTAGATCGCTGCGCGCATGTGGGTCATGCCCTGTCGGAGGCAACTGCGTGCGGGCCATCGATATACCACCGTTCTCGAGCGCGCGGGGGGCGTGTTCATGCAGCGCCCCGCCTGTCGCAAAGTTCACGCAGCTGCAACGTCGCCTCGACGACATTCGCGCACTCTGCGTGTGGACGATCCCGCCATGCATGGCTTGATGCGCGCACTGTCGCTTGGCTCGGCCCTTTGCGCCATCGCCTGCACCGCGCATGCGCAGGACGCGTTCCTCGGAATCGTGCTGGAAGAACCCGGCAGCGCCGGTCTGGGTTTCCTCTTCCGTACCGAGACGTCCCCGTACATCGGTGGCGGCGATCGCGACGACTTCCTGCCCCTGTACCTTTACGAAGGCGAACGCTTCTTCCTGCGTGCGAACGAAGTCGGCGTCCGCGTCTGGCACGACGACACGATGGGCTTCGAAGCGTTCGCGGAGCGCCGGCTGGAAGGCTATCCCGAGGATGTTGCGCCTGCGTCGCTGGAGGGCATGCAGGTGCGCAACACCGGCGCCGACCTCGGTGCGCGCTTCTACCTGCAGCACGGCGCATCGCGTTGGGACCTGAGCGTGCGGCACGACATCGCCAACCTCTCGCACGGCACCGAAGTGCGCGCGGGTTACGGCTACACGATCCAGGGCGATCGATGGCGGCTGCAACCGGTCGCCTTGCTGTCGTGGCGCAGTGGCGATCTCAACGACTACTACTACGGCGTGTCGCCGTTGGAGGCGCGACCGGATCGCCCCGCCTACGACGCCGGCGCGGGATGGAATGCAACGCTCGCCCTCTACGGCGAGTACCGCATCCTGCAGCACTGGAGCCTGATCGGCGGTGCATACGCGACGCAGGTGTCGTCCGAAATCCGCGACAGCCCGGTGGTGGAGGACAAGGTGCGGTGGGGTGTGATGGCAGGCGCCGTCTACGATTTCGGCAACAGCCAGGTGCGCTGGGACGACGACACGTCACCGACTTACATCAAGGTGTTCTACGGGCGCGACACCGGCGAAGGCTGCCACCTGGCCCGCATCATGACACTGCAATGCGTGAGCCTGAACGACGACGACCCGACCGACATCGTGGGCGTGCACATCGGCCGCCCCTTTGTTTCGCGCTTCAACAACTGGCCGGTCGACATCGTCGGCTACGCCGGCCTGCTGCGCCACCTCGAAAAAGGCCGCCAGCCCGACGGCTGGCAGATCGACGCCTACATGAAGGGATTCTGGTACGGATTCCCATGGAGCCA
>Ga0074048_10081203_pt1 | contig 15528 bp, 18 predicted proteins | sample SoimicmetaTmtLPB_FD_74462 | JGI IMG/M metagenome (GOLD analysis project Ga0074048, IMG submission 74462) | Soil and rhizosphere microbial communities from Centre INRS-Institut Armand-Frappier, Laval, Canada - Soil microcosm metaTmtLPB... | ecosystem: Engineered > Artificial ecosystem > Soil...
GCCGGCGAGCAGCGCGGTGGCGACGAAGGTGGCGAGGAGCGTGCAGCGCATGGGCGGCGACCTTGGACCGGGGAGTCAGAGGCGATAACGAAATAAGGCCGATACAACGGACGCCGCCATTTGCGGTAGCGTTCGCCTTCCCCCTGCCGGAGTCCCCCGATGAAGTCGCGCGCCGCCGTCGCTTTCGCCGCAGGACAACCGCTCAGGATCGTGGAGATCGATGTTGCACCGCCGCGCGCCGGCGAGGTGCTCGTGCGCATCACGCACACCGGCGTGTGCCACACCGACGCGTTCACGCTCAGCGGCGACGACCCCGAAGGCCTGTTCCCCGCCGTGCTCGGCCACGAAGGCGGCGGCATCGTGGTGGAAGTCGGCGAAGGCGTGACCAGCGTGCAGCCGGGCGACCACGTCATTCCGCTCTACACGGCCGAATGCGGCGTGTGCAAGTTCTGCCGTTCCGGCAAGACCAACCTCTGCCAGGCCGTGCGCGCGACGCAAGGCAAGGGCGTGATGCCGGATGGCACCTCGCGGTTTTCGTTCGAAGGCCAGCCGCTGTACCACTACATGGGCACGAGCACCTTCAGCGAATACACCGTGTGCGCGGAGGTCTCGCTGGCGAAGATCGATCCCGCGGCGCCGCTGGAGAAGGTGTGCCTGCTCGGCTGCGGCGTCACCACCGGGATCGGTGCGGTGCACAACACGGCGAAGGTAAAGGCGGGCGACAGCGTCGCGGTGTTCGGCTTGGGCGGCATCGGCCTTGCCGTGGTGCAGGGCGCCAAGCAGGCGCGCGCCGGCCGCATCATCGCTGTCGATACGAATGCGTCGAAGTTCCCGCTCGCACAGGAGATGGGCGCCACCGACTTCGTCAATCCGAAGGACCATGCGAAGCCGATCCAGGAGGTCATCGTGGAGATGACCGACGGCGGCGTGGATTTCAGTTTCGAATGCATCGGCAACGTCGACGTGATGCGTTCCGCCCTGGAGTGCTGCCACAAGGGCTGGGGCGAGAGCGTCATCATCGGCGTGGCGGGCGCGGGCCAGGAAATCCGCACGCGACCTTTCCAGTTGGTGACGGGGCGCGTGTGGCGCGGCACGGCCTTCGGCGGCGTCAAAGGACGCACGCAATTGCCGGGCATGGTGCAGCAGGCGATGCGCGGCGAGATCCGGCTCGATCCTTTCATCACGCATACCTTGCCGCTCGATCGCATCAACGAAGCCTTCGACCTGATGCACGAAGGCAAATCCATCCGCACCGTGATCCACTTCTGATGCGCAGGATCGAATCGCACGCCAGCTTCGGCGGCACGCAGGAAGTGTGGGCGCACGACGCCACGTCGACGTCCTGCGAGATGCGCGTCGGCGTGTACCTGCCGCCGCAGGCGCAGCGCGGGCGCTGCCCCGTGCTGTATTTCCTCTCGGGGCTCACCTGCACCGAGCAGAATTTCCTCATCAAGGGCGGCGCGCAGCGTTACGCCGCGGAGCATGGGCTGATCCTCGTCGCCCCCGACACGAGCCCGCGCGGCGAAGGCGTGCCGGATGCGGAAGGCGACGACATCGGCGCAAGCGCGGGCTTCTACGTCGATGCGACGCAGGCGCCGTGGTCGGCGCAATACCGCATGCACAGCTACGTGACGCAGGAGCTGCCCGCGCTGATCGAAGGCGCGTTCCCCGCGAGCGATGTGCGCGGCATCACCGGGCATTCGATGGGCGGGCACGGCGCGCTGATCTGCGCCCTGCGCCATCCCGGGATGTATCGCAGCGTGTCCGCCCTCGCGCCGATCTGTTCGGCCTCGCGCGGCTGGGGACGCAAGGCCTTCGCGGCCTACTTCGGAGACGACCCCGACACCTGGCACCAGTGGGATGCCTGCGATCTGTTGCGCAAGTCCACGCAACGCCTGCAACTGCGCGTGGACCAGGGCGACGCCGATCCCTTCCTGCGGGACAAGCTGCAACCGGACCTGCTACGTGCCGCGTGCGCCGAAGGCGGCCATGCGCTGGACCTGCGCATGCGGCCCGGCTACGACCATGGCTTCTATTTCGTCGCCTCATTCGTGGGCGAGCACATCGCGCATCACGCCGCGGCGCTGAAGTCCGTATAAGCGAAGCGCCCGTCGCGCAGCACCGACTCGCCGCGTTCGATCGCGATCGGATGCGAAAACATCGGACCCGCATGCACCAGCGTGTGGAATTCGCCGCGCTCGCCGCAGGGATCGCAGCTTGCAGGCAGGTCCGCCAGCAACGCGGCATCGAAGGCGCGGCCGCTGAAGCCCGCGTCGAGTTGCTGCGTATCGACGCAACACAAGGCCGCCTGCAGCCCGCCGGCGATCATCTCGCGGGCGAGCGCGGCAGTGTCGCTGCCGAACAAGGGGAACAGCGGCGTCCATCCCAGGCGCGCGCACAGGGCTTCGCGCCAGGCGCGTACGTCCGCGAGGAACAGGTCGCCGAATGCGATGTTCGTGAGGCCGGGCCAGCGTGCGCGCGCCTGCGCAAGCGCCTGTTCGAAGGCCGCCTCGTACGTCGCGTTGTCGCATTGCGGCGGAATCACCGCTTCGATCACCGGCAGTCCGGTGGCCCGCGCCTGCGCCGCCAGCAGGTCGCGCCGAATGCCGTGCATCGCGATGCGCTCGTAACCGGAGGTCACGGTCGTCACCAGGCCCACGACGTCGAACTCACCGCGCCGGCGCAGGTCATACAAGGCGTAAGCGGCGTCCTTCCCGCCGCTCCAGCTGAGGAGGGCCGCGCGTTCCATTCGTTCCATTCCCGCATCATCACATTCGCGGCGTGAGGTGCGCCACGAGTGCGGATCAGTGCCCAAAAACCCGCGTGGGGACTTCGGAGCATTGGCGGCAAGGCGCACCTCGTGGAGTCGGTTTCGTGTCCTACATGCATTCGCCCAATTTCGGCCGCGCGCTGCGGATCGCGGTCTTCGCGCTCGGCGCGGTGTTCGGGGTGTTGTGCCTCGCGGCGCTGCGCGGCCTTTGACCAAAAAAAGGGGCGACGGTCCGGGGGAAATGGACCGCCGCCCAGGTCCGCCGCGCGAAGGGGGAACACGCGGCGAGAGCAGTACTGCTCAGTTCGGATGGATCGCAGGCTTGCAGCATCCCCCCAATGTCGTGCGGCGTGAATCGCGCGAGAAGGGGATCACGCCTGTGTCCGGTTTCGCATAGCGCCGGCGTTGCAGGGATAGCCGGCGTGGAGGGGACGCCGCATGTCCTGGGACTTAGGGAGAGCCCCTCCTGATGGCTGCAATGCCCGTGCTGGTGATTGGCCTGGATGCTGCATGGCGCGCGCGGATGCAGCGCCTGCTTGCGATGCGGGGTGAGCTCGACTGGCTCGGCGCGTTCGCGCCCTCCGAAAAGCGCGTCGAGCGAGCGGGGACGCCTGCGCTGCTCCTGCTCGACGGCGACGACCCGGGCGTCGAACGCGAGCGCCGCAAGCCTCAATTGCCTGCGCCGCGTCGCCTCTATTTCTATCGCCACCCCAATGTCGCGGCGCTGCAGCACTGCGTCGAAAGCCAGGGCCACGCCTGCCTGGACAAGCACGATTCGCCCGACACCGTGATGCGCGCGATCCGCGCTGCCGAGTCCGGCCTGTTCGTCGTGGCGCCGGACCTGCTGCTGGATGCCTTGCACGAAGGCACCGACGTGCCGGCGCCGTCGCCGCTGCCCGAACCGCCCCTGCACGGCGCGACCGACCACCACGGCAACTGGTCCGCGCTCACCGAACGCCAGCGCGAAATCGTGAGTTGGGCCGCGCGCGGGATGAGCAACAAACAGATCGCGCGCCAGCTCGGCATCAGCCCCGAGACCGTCAAGACGCACCTGCACCATGTGTTCGAACGCGAAGGCGTGCACGGACGCATGGCGCTGCTCGCCGCGCACCTGGGCGACGCCAAGCCGCAATAGCTCAGGCCGAGGTCACGTCCCGCAATTCCCAGCCGTTGCCCGCGAGCAGGCGCAGGCGATGCTTCACGATGTTGCCCGCCAGCGACGTGGTCGCCACCAGGTCGATCCGCAGGTCGTGTTGCGCGCCGGTCACGCTCGCGTCCGGGTCGGTGGCCGCGAGGGCTTCGTCGACATCCTCGGGATCGTCCTGCGTGCTGCACCAGCGTTCGAACAGCGAGCGCGTGCGCAAGGCCTCCTGCAACTGCGCCGCGAACTCCTCCGCGCCATGCGCACTGAAGGACGTGCGCGGATCGCCGCCGCGCGCCTGTTTCGGGTCGGGCAGGGTCAGGTAATAACGGGTTGCCATGGGCCAGCTCCTTGGTCGATGGGCCCAAGCATCGTCGGCGCCGCGACAGCGCGGCGTCAACGCCTTCAGCCTTCGAACGCGTGCGGCTCCGACGCGAAGCCCACCACGAGCGCGCCCTTGCCCACGTTGACCATGCCCGTCAGGCTCATCACGCTCTCGTAGAGTTCGACGTTGTAGCTCTGGCACGTCACGCGCAGGTCTTCGTAGCCCGGCAATGCGCGCATTTCATCGAGCTCGCCGCCGTAGCTCAGGCACACGGTGGGCGTCATCAGTCCCTTGCGCACGCGCTGGGCGGTATGCGCGAACAGGCGCTGCACCGCGTTGTCGAAGCCCTTGACCTTGGCCACCGGCTCGGTCGCGCCGCGATATCCGCGCAGCACCGGCTTGATGTCCAGCGCCGAGCCCAGCGCCGCGCTCATCAGCCCCACGCTGCGATCGCCCTTGGTGCGCGCACGTGCGCGCAGGTAATACAGGTCGCGCGGGATCATGAAGCCGTAGGTGTGCAGCGCCAGGTTTTCCAGGCGCGCGCGGATCTTCGGCGCGCCTTCGCCCGCGGCGACCAGGCGCACCGCTTCCACGGCAGTGATGCCCTGCGCGGCGAACAGGGTCTGCGTGTCGATCACGCGCAAGGCGAACGGGGTGTCATGGCCCGCCGCCGAACGCGGCCCGCGGTATTCGTTGAGGATCGCGTAGCTGGCCTGCAGCGCGTTGTCGTAGATCGGGCTGCGCGTCCGCGTGATCGTCATGCAGAACACGTAGTCGTAGTCGATCACCAGGCGCTTGAGGAACAGGTCGGTGATCTGCTCCACGCTGAAGGGCATGGTTTCCGCGCCCGCGCCCTGTTCGGCGATGTGCGAACGCAGGAAGTCGAGCGTGACCTTTTCGTCGCGCTGGTCCTCGCGGATTTCAACGCCGATGCGGACCGTGATGGGGAGGATCGTGAAGCCGTTGCGGCGCAGGTAATCGCCGGGCAGGTCGCACGCCGAATCCACCACCAAGCCAATCCGCATGAAACCCTCCGCCAGGTTGCGTTAGCGCGGGTCCCTCCGCGAAGAAGCGTGGAAACTAACGCAAATCAGGGCAGGCGGGAAATGCCGACGGGCAGCGTCGCGATGCGCTGCATTTCCGCATCGGCGAGCAGCGCCGGATCGTGCAGTGCAGCAAGCGCGAAGGCATGGGCATCGTTGCCCCAGAACAGCGCCTGCCCGATCTGCAGCGTGGGCACGCCGAACACGCCCTCGGCGATGGCCGCGTCGGTGTTGGCGCGCAACGCGGCCTTGGTCTCCGCTGCGTCGACCAGGGCGCGCGGGACGCCCAGGCGGTCGAGCAGGGGTTGCAACGCGGCTTCGGTGTCCACCGCGCGACCGTCGCGCCAGATCCAATCGAAGATCGCATCCACCGCTTCCGCGGTGCTCCCCGCCGCGACGCACGCGCGCAACGCGCCGATCGGGTTGAACGGATGCGAAGGCGGGAAGGTGAGCGGCACGCCTTCCACGCGCGCCTCTCACAGCACGTGGCGATAGGTGAACTCGCGCTTGCCCGGGATTTCGGCCGGGCCCTTCTGCCCGACGGCCGACAGCACCGCGCCGAAGACGACCGGCACCGGCACCACCGTGTGCGACGCGCGCAGCGCCTTCACCTTCTGCCAGTGCAGGTAGGAGAAGGGCGAGAGGACATCGAAATACCAGCGCAGCGGGGCGTCGCTCACGCAGGGCCCTCCGTCAGTGCCACAGCCCCAGGATCAGCCCGTACAGGCCGAACTGCAGCGTGTGGTAGCCCGCGTCGATCAGCCACAGCTTGAGGCTGCGCTGTGCGAACGAATAATTGATGGCGAAGCTCATCGCCACGAACATCGCGCCGACGAACAGGCCCAGGTGGATCGCGCGGTGCAGTTCCGGCGCCGGGCCGACGAACCAGGCGAATCCATAGGCCGCGATCAAGGCCGCGACGAACGCGATGCCGAAGGTCTTCGCCGGATGGCCCTTCGGCTTCGCGTCGGGGTCCATGCCCGCTTCGCGACACCATGCATGCTTGAACAAGGGGCCGTACCAGAGGCCGCCCAACACGAAGGCGGACACGGCGGCGGCGACGATCGCAAACCAGTTCAGCGGTTCATGCATGGCATCGCTCCCCGTCGATCATTCGGAGCCCGCAGGATACGCGCGCGGCAAACCGTTGGGCGCGTGCATGTAACGGTCGCGCAGTTCGGTCTGGCGCGAACGCATCGGCACGGCCTGCCCGCCCAACCACACCTGCTGCGCGAGCGAGGTGACATCGAGCGGATCGCCGTCCCAAAGCACGAGGTCGGCGCGCTGGCCCGGTGCGATGGTGCCGAAATCGTTGGCGACGCCGAAGGCTTCCGCCGGTACGCGCGTCAGCGAGGCCAGGCCGTCTTCCCACGGCAACCCGTTCGCCACCGCGATGCCCGCCATCTGCCGCACCTTGCGCGCGTGGTGCGAGCCGGCGCCGAGGATCCCCACTGGCACGCCCGCGGTGCGCAGGCGCGCGGCGTTTTCGAGCGTCGCGCCGATCTGGTCGAAGTCCTGCGGCAAGTCGGCGAGCGTGTCGACGAACACCGGCACCTTCGCCGCGGCGAGCTGGTCTGCCACTTCCCACGCTTCGGCGCCGCCGGCCACCGCCACGCGCACGTTCTGCCGCTTGCTCCAGCGCAGCAGCTGCACGATGTCGGAGGCGCGATTGACGTTGAACACCATCAGCCCGCGGCGATCGAGGAACTGCGCGAAGGATTTGCGGCCGGCCGGCGTGAGCAGCGCGAACTTCGAATCCGGCGAGATGCGGCCGCGCGCTTCGTCGACGAGCTGGTCGAGCACCATCCACTGCGCCGCGCGCGAGTTGCCGGTCATCGAGGCAGCGCCCGAACCGATCGATACGAACAAGGCGCGCGGACCCACCGGATCCATGCTGCCGTCCAGTCGCACCACGCCGCCCTGGCCGCCGATGATCGAACCGCCTTCGGTCGGGCCTGCGGACAGCATCGTCCAGCCAAGCCCCTCAACGCGCGCGACCGGAATCAGCACCGACGCTGGGTTGAAGGCGAGGGTGACGTCGAACTCCGGATGCACGGCCATCTCGTGCGTTTCCGCGCCGAGCGACTGCGAGCTGTCGACCGTCGTCTTCTCGCCGGACACCTCTTCAAGACCGATGTCGGTGATGCCGCCGAACAATGCAGGCGTGAGTTCGCGTCCGTTGGCTTCCACCACCGCGGCGTTGCCCGCGGCCAGGCCCGTGCCGACGGCGCTGATGCGGCCGTTGCGCACGAGCACGTCGGCGTTGTCGAGCGTGCCGCGCGACGTGGCCGTATGCACCTTCGCGTGGCGGATCAATACGTCCTGCGCGAACACGGAGCCCGACAGCGCGAGCGCGCATGCGGCGACGAGCGCCTTGGTCATCGTCGTGCGATTCATTGCACACCTCCCGTCGACGTGCGCTGCCCCAGCATGAAATCCGACTTCGGTTGCCGCGACGGATCGTTGCGATCGTACAGGCGCGCACCGTCGATGTAGACCTGCTCGGCCTTCGCATACACGGTGAAGGGATTGCCGTTCCACACCACCACGTCGCCCATCTTTCCGGGCTCGAGGGTGCCGGTCATGTCGAGGATGCCCATGGCCTTCGCCGGGTTCGAGGTGAGCCAGCGGATCGCGCGTTCCGGCGGGATGTCCATGCCGGCGCGATGCGCGCTGGCGATCGCCTTCGCCGCTTCCTGGTTGAGGCGCTGGATGCCTTCCTCCGAATCCGAATGCACGATCGCGCAGCCGTTCGGCACGCGGTCCACGAGCGCGATGTTTTCCTGGATGCCGTCGAAGGCTTCCATCTTGAAGCCCCACCAGTCGGCCCACAGCGCGCCGCACACGCCGTCGGCGGCGAGGCGGTCGGCGATCTTGTAGGCCTCCACGCCGTGGTGGAAGGCGGAGATCTTGAAGCCGAACTCCTTGGCGAGGTCGAGCATCGTGGTCATCTCGTCCGCGCGATAGCAGTGGATGTGCACGCGGATGTCGCCGTTGATCGCGCCGGCGAGGGTGTCGTTCTTCAGGTCGCGCTTGGTGTCGCCGTCGCCCTTGCCGTCGCCTTCGGCCTTCTTCAATTTTTTCATGTAATCGGCGGCTTCGATGAAGGCCGCGCGGTAACCGGCGACGTTCGCCATGCGCGTCGCGGGACCACCCTTGTTGCCGTACACGCGCTTGGGGTTTTCGCCGCAGGCCATCTTCAGGCCCCACGGTGCGCCGGGGAATTTCATCGCCTGGTAGGTCGTGGACGGCACGTTCTTGAGCGTGACGCCGCGGCCGCCGATGAGGTTCGCCGAACCCGGCAGCACCTGCAGGCTCGTGATGCCGCCGGCGAGCGCGGTGAGGAAGCCCGGGTCCTGCGGCCAGATCGAATGTTCGGCCCACACGTTGGGCGTGACCGGCGCGGTCGCTTCGTTGCCGTCGCTGTGCGCACTCATGCCGGGGCTCGGATACACACCCAGGTGCGAGTGGATGTCGATGATGCCGGGCGTGACCCACTTGCCGTGCGCATCCACGCGCGTGGCACCGGCCGGTGCTTCCAGGCCCGTGCCCACCGCGACGATCTTGCCGTCCTGCAGCAGCACGTCGGCGTTGTCCAGGCGCGTGCCCGTGCCGGTGAGCACCGTGGCGCCCGTGATCAGCACCGGCGGCGAAGGCACGCGCTGGTAGGTGCTCGGATACGGATCGTCGAGCCAGCTCGGCTTGGTGGTCGTGGTGGACGCGCCCTTCTCGTCCTTGACCTGCCCGGTGGCGCAGCCGACCAGCAGGACCGCGGCGACGGCGGCGGCAATCGGTTTGATCATGGTGTCTCCCCTTGGTAGCCCCCGAACGCTAGCCTTGGCGGGTTGCAGGCCACAAGCGTGCCGTTGGTCACACGTGCAAGAATCGACGCATGAAGGACAAACCGCAAATCGTCGAGAACTGGCTCCCGCGTTACACGGGCGTGCCGTTGGACGGCTTCGGCGAACACATCCTGCTGACCAATTTCGGCGGCTATTTGGGCCATTTCGCGCGACTGACGGGCGCGGAAGTGGTCGGCATGGATCGCCCGATGCCGAGTGCCACGGCCGACGGCATCACCATGATCAACTTCGGCATGGGCAGCCCCAATGCCGCGACGATGATGGACCTGCTCTCGGCGATCATGCCCAAGGCCGTGCTCTTCCTCGGCAAGTGCGGCGGCCTGAAGCGCAAGAACCAGTTGGGCGACCTCGTGCTGCCCATCGCGGCGATCCGCGGCGAAGGCACGTCCGACGACTACTTGTTGCCCGAAGTGCCTGCGCTGCCTGCATTCGCACTGCAACGCGCGGTGTCCACGATGATCCGCGACATGGGCCTGGATTACTGGACCGGCACGGTCTACACGACCAACCGCCGCGTGTGGGAACACGACGAAGCCTTCAAGGAACGCCTGCGCGCGATGCGCTGCATGGCGATCGACATGGAAACGGCGACCTTGTTCGCCGCCGGCTTCGCCAATCGCCTCCCGATCGGTGCGTTGCTGCTCGTCAGCGACCAGCCGATGGTGCCCGAAGGCGTGAAGACCGAAGCCTCCGATGCGCGCGTGAGCGGGGAGTTCGTCGAGCGCCACATCCAGGTGGGCATCGAAGCCTTGCGATTGATCCGGCGCCACGGCAAGTCCGTGCGCCATCTGCGATTCGACGAATAAAGGGGACGTGCATGCTGGACGCGATCGACATCGTGTCGTTCTGGCGCGAGGCCGGGCCGAAGAAATGGTTCAACGGTGGGGCGGCGTTCGACCGGGAGTGCGAGGCGAAATTCTTCGATGCGCACTTTGCGGCGGCGTTGCGCACGCTGGATGCGTGGATCGAGACGCCGGATGAGGCCTTGGCCTTGTTGCTGCTGCTGGACCAGATCCCGCGCAACATCTTCCGCGATACGGCGCATGCGTTTGCGACGGATCCGTTGGCGCGCGACTTTGCGCGGCAGGCGGTGGCGGCGGGGCATGACAAAAAGGTGGATGCGTCGTTGCGCATCTTCTTCTACCTCCCGTTCGAACACTCCGAAGACCTGGACGACCAGGAGTTCTCGCTGCGCTTGCATGCGGAATTGCCGGGGCCCAATCCGGATGGGTGGGCGCGGAAGCATTACGAGGTGATCCGCAGGTTCGGGCGGTTTCCGCATCGGAATGCGGCGTTGGGGCGGCAGAGTACGCCGGCGGAGTTGGCTTATTTGCGGGAGGGGGGTGGGTTCTGAGTGCCCAAGGCCGGAACGCGCGAGCGCAAAGCGTGCATGAATCCGTCGGCATCCACGACGCCAACGAGAAGGTCGAAGTCGCCCCGCAACCAAATGCGCACAGCTGTTCGCGGGACGCCAATTGCGGAAAAAACGGTGCGTCCCCCCTTGCTTGAGAACCACCCAAGGGCGAACCCAGGGATTCCGATCCCATTCTTGCGCCAGCGCAATCGGCGGTCGTCTTCGGTATTCGACACGCCCGTGATGTCGCCCAGGTCGACCTCCTGCCGATAGAGCCCACCGCCCACACGCAGGGATTCGGACGACAGGGTGACGCTTGCTGCCCGCATGTGGAAAACGATCAGCGCAAGCAAGCCCGCTGCGATCGCGACCGACCAACCGCGCGCCGCTCCATCGAGGGACAGCAGGCATGCTGCGACGATCGCGGCGAAGGCAACGACGAGAGTGGTCACCGATCGACGGTTGAAGGCATCTACTCGGAACGTGGAGTCGTTCATGGGGCGTGTTTTCGCTCTATCCCAGCGGTGGGTCAACGCGGCAGAGCCCGCGAGGGAGCGTTCAGCCCCCAACTGGAGATAGTCGCCCGCGGTGCCTTACGATCCGCCACATGATCACCCTCCTGACGCTTCTCGCCGCCACCGCAGGCGCCCCTGTCGCCCTCCCGTCCACGACGCCCACGCTCGACTACACCGCCGCCAAGGCCCGCGCCGATGCCGACGAGGCCGCGATGTCCAAGGTCGCTTCGACCATGCTGCGCAATTCGCAGTCCGGCGTGCTCGACCGCGCCGCGAATGCCTGCCGCACCGACGAGAAGCCCGCGCCGTTCATCGTCGTGCTCGAGCTCGATGCGAGCGGCAAGATCACCGGGCATTGGCGCAACGCGGAGACCAACCTCGCGAAGTGCATGGAAGACAAGCTGTCGCGCGCGCCGTTCTATATTCCATCGAAGGCGCCGTTCTACATTTCGTTCGAAGTGTCGTTCACGCAGTAAGCGGACGGCGTCGCTCAGTAACGCGCGACGCCCGAATCCACGTCCGCCCAGGCCTCGATCCCACCCGCGATGTTGTAAACCTCGCGGAACCCCTTCTGCCGGAAATGCTCCGCCGCCTGCTGGCTGCGGTTGCCGTGGTGGCAGAGGAAGGCGAGTGCGGTGTCCTTCGGCAGCGATTCGATCGCGTCCAGGCCGTTGTCGAAATTCAGCACGGCGCCGGGCACCGAGGCGAGCATGCGTTCTTCACCGGGACGCACGTCGACGATGCGCACCGTACCCGCATCCATGCGCGCCTTTGCATCTGCAGCTGACAGGTTGCGCACGGGCGCAGGCGCATTCGGATTCTCGATGACCAGGCCGCGGCCACGTTCGTCATCGGCCCAATCGATGCGCAGGCCGTCAGCACGACGCGCGCCGGCCAGGTCGAACTGCACGCGGATGCCGTCGACTTCCGCGGTGACCGCATTCGAATCCGCCTGCGCGAGGTGCAAGCGCGTGCGGTACTGCGGATCGATGTCCATGCGCACGACGACGTCGCCGCCGGCGTCCTTGATCGCGTTGCGCAGCATCTCGATCGCTGCGGTGCCGATCTCGATGCGCGGCGGCGTGCGGTCCGGCGGCGCCAGGCCGAGCGCGCCATGCAACTCACCCGAGTTCGCCATCTGTTCGATGATGTCGCTGCCGCCCACGAGTTCGCCGCCGATGTAGAGCTGCGGGATCGTCGGCCAGTCGCCATAGAGCTTGATGCCTTCGCGGATTTCCGGGTCGGCCAGCACGTCGACGTGCGCGTATTCGATGCCGAGCGCATTCAACGCACCCACGGCCTTGGCGGAGAAGCCGCACTGCGGCGCCTGCGGATGGCCCTTCATGAAGAGCACGACGCGGTTGTCCGCGAGCAGGGTGGAGATGCGGCTGCGGAGGGCGGGGTCGAGGGACATGGGGGCGATCCGGGGAACTGCTTGGGGGACCGCCATTTTAGCGCCCGGCCGGGGTCCGCTCGCTCAGGTTCCGAAATCGTGGATCATCAGCCGATGCTCGCCTCCGACGCCCTGCGCCGCGTTCCCCGCTTCCCGCATGTGTGGGCGTGGTGCCTGCTGGCGTCGCAGCTGTTCGTCGTGTGGGTCTGGGTCCGATTTGGCTGGCGCGTGGGCCTGCCCGTGATGGTGCTGTCCCATGCGCCGTTCTGGTGGGGCACGCTCAGGCCAGGGTCCGCCCTGTTCAGCCCGGTGCTGCGGCGCCTGCCCACGAGCGACCGGGTCGCGTGGATCACCATCGATGACGGTCCTTCGGACGACACCCGCGCGATCCTCGACCTGCTCGATGCGCACGATGCGAAGGCCACGTTTTTCCTCGTCGGCGAGCGCGCACAGGCGCGGCCGGAGGTGGTGCACGAAATCGCGTGGCGCGGCCACGGCATCGGCAACCACAGCGCGACGCATCCGCAAGCGTGGTTCTGGGCCTTGCCGCCGCGGCGCATGCGCGAGGAGATCGCGCGCACGCAAACCACGCTGCGCGAACTCACGGGCACGACGCCGCACTGGTTCCGCGCCGTGGTGGGCATGGCGAATCCCTTCGTGTCCTCGGTGCTGAAGGAACACGGCATGACCCGCGTGGCCTGGAGCACGCGCGGCTACGACGCGCTCGCTTCGGATCCCGCGCGCGTCGCGGCGCGCATCGAACGCGACCTGGCACCGGGCGCCATCGTGCTGCTGCACGAAGGCGCGAAACATGGGAACAGCGTGGAGACCTTGCGCCTGGTACTGGAGCGCCTGCGCGCGCTGGGCTATCGGCTCGATCGCCCCGACTGATCAATCGCGCGTCGCGACGATCCGCCAATTGTTGAACGGCGTATCGCCATACAAGGGATCGAAGCGCGCCCGCAGCCCTGCGGCCTCGAACCGCGCGCGCAACGCATCGGCATCCGGATAGCGCTTCGGCCCCGCGTTCATCCAGCCGAACATGCGCGAGAGTGCGTCGACCCTGCGCGTCGTGCGGGCACGCGCGCTGCCATCGTCCAGCCCGGTACGGATCACGAGTGCGCCGCCCGGGGCGATCATCGCGATCGCCGCATCGAGGATCCTGTCCTGCGCGTCGGGCGGAACGAACTGCAGCACATCGAGGATCGCGACGCTGCCCGAATGCGCCGGCATGCCCGCCGCGAGGTCGACGACATCGAACGCCACGCCCTGCAATCCCGCGCGCTGCGCCGCGCGCCGTGCCGAGGCGATCTTGAGCGCATCGTTGTCCACGCCGCGATACGCCAACCCGATGCCGCTCGCCCGCAGCGCATGCGCCAGCAAACCGATCCCGCAGCCGAGGTCGAGCACCGGTTGCGTGGTCCCGCGCAACGCTTCAATTACGCCCGGATACAACGGATCGCTGCGCAGCTTCGCGCGCGTGTAGTAGTAGTGGTAACGGTTGCCGTACCAATGCTCCGGAAGGAACGCGCGCGCGATGCGCAGTGCGTCCCCGGCCGGCATCGTGGCGGCCGTCATGCGCTCAACAGGCGTTGCGCAACCGGGAACGCGAGCTCGGTCCAGCGCGTATACATCGCCGCGGAGGGATGCAGCTCGTCCTCGGCCACCTGGTCCGCCTCGCCGCCTCGATCGCGGCTGGTGGGCGTGATGTCGACGAAGGCCACGCCGCGCTTCTCGCACACTTCGCGCGCGGCCGCGTTGAACGCATCGATCTCCGCCGCGATGTTCTCGCGGTTGCCCGCCTCGTGCACGGCGAACGGCGTGACGCCCCAATCCGGAATGCTCAGCACCATCACCCGATCCTTGCGATCGCGCGCGAAACCGATCGCGCGGTCGAGCAGTTCGGTGAACTCGCGCCTGTAGTCGACCACGCTGCGCCCCCGGTACTGGTTGTTCACGCCGATCAGCAACGTGACCAGGTCCCAGTGCCCGAGCGGCTCTGCCAGGTCGATCGCGCTCCACAACTCATCGGTGGTCCAACCCGTGGTGGCGATGATGCGCGGGTCGCGCAGCGGGACGCCGCTCTCGCGCAATGCCGTGGCGAGCTGCACGGGCCAGCGGCCGGCGGCTTCGACGCCTTCGCCGATGGTGTAACTGTCGCCCAGCGCCAGGTAGCGCATGCCGCTCGGCAACACGGACACTTTCGCTTTCGTCGCCATCAGGCCACCGCGCTCCGGCGCTCGAGTGCGGCATCGGCGCGGCGTGCGAGCACGCGTTCGATGCGCGCGAAGACATCGCGCAACACATCGGCTTCCGGCAGCAAGGTCACGCGGAAATGATTGCGGAAGGGTACGTTGAAGCTGGAGCCCGGCACGATCAGCACGTCTTCGCGCTCGAGCATTTCCAGCGCGAAGGCGTGGTCGTCGAAGGCTTCCGCCGCCGCGCCCACCACCGCCGGGAAGCCGTACAACGCCGCCTGCGGCGCGACGAGCGACAGGTGCTCGCTCTTCTCGCAGCATTCGATCAAGGCAGCGCGCGTGGCGTGCAGGCGACCGCCAGGCGCCGTCAGCGCACGGATCGTCTCTTCACCATTCAACGCCTGCTCGATGGCGAACTGCCCCGGCACGTTTGCGCACAAACGCAGCGCACCCAGCAGGTCCATCGCATGGTGGAAGTCGCCGCTCGCCAGCGGATCGCCGCTGAGTACGGCCCAGCCCACGCGCCAGCCGCAGGCGCGATGCACCTTCGACAAGCCGCCGAACGACAGGCAGGGCACCTCGCCCGCGAGCGGTGCGAGCGGTTGGAAGCTTGCTTCGTCGTACAGGATCTCGTCGTAGATCTCGTCCGACATCAGCAGCAGGTGGTGCTTCGCGGCGATGGCGACGATGCGTTCGAGCAATTCGCGCGGATAGGTCGTACCCGTCGGGTTGTTCGGATTGATCAGCACGATCGCGCGCGTGCGCGGCGAAACGAGCGATGCAATCTCTTCGGGATCCGGCAGGAAGGCGTTCTCCGGCATGCAGCGGTAATAGACCGGGCGCCCGTCGTTGAGGATCGTCGCCGCCGACCACAGCGGATAGTCGGGCGAGGGCAGCAGCACTTCGTCGCCCGGGTTGAGCAGCGC
>Ga0074048_10084078_pt1 | contig 15073 bp, 14 predicted proteins | sample SoimicmetaTmtLPB_FD_74462 | JGI IMG/M metagenome (GOLD analysis project Ga0074048, IMG submission 74462) | Soil and rhizosphere microbial communities from Centre INRS-Institut Armand-Frappier, Laval, Canada - Soil microcosm metaTmtLPB... | ecosystem: Engineered > Artificial ecosystem > Soil...
TATGGCGTGGGCCGCGGCATGTACACCGGCGACACGACGATCGGCCTGAAGGGCCGCATCGTGTACGAAGCACCGGGCCTCACCGCGCTGCTCGTTGCGCACCGCGCGCTCGAGGAAGCCGTGCTCACCAAGCAGCAGAACCGCTTCAAGCCGGACGTCGCGCGCAAGTGGGTGGAACTCGTGTACGAGGGCTTCTACCACGATCCGCTCAAGACCGACCTGGAAGCCTTCCTCGCCTCCAGCCAGCGCATGGTGAGCGGTGAAGTCGTGCTCGAAACGCGCGGCGCGCGCGTGGATGCAGTGGCCGTGCGTTCGCCGCACCTGCTCAATGCGAAGGGCGCGACCTATGCGCAGTCCGCCGACTGGGGCGTGGAGGAGGCCGAAGGCTTCATCCGCCTGTTCGGCATGAGCAGCACCTTGTGGGCCCAGGTGAACGAGGACGCCAAGCCGTGATCGAAGCGGTCCTGCGCCACCTCGAAGCGCTCGTCGCGTTCGACACGCGCAATCCGCCGCGCGCGATCGGCACGGGCGGGATCTTCGATTACCTGCGCGCCCACCTGCCGGGGTTCCGCTGCACGGTGACCGACCATGGCGAGGGCGCGGTGTCGCTGCTCGCGGTGCGCGGCCATCCGACGCGCGTGTTCAACGTGCACCTGGATACGGTGCCGTCGTCGCCTGCGTGGTCGGCGGATCCGTTCAAGCTGCGCGTGACGAGTGATCGTGCAATCGCGCTCGGTGCGTGCGACATCAAGGGCGCGGCGGCGGGTTTGCTTGCGGCGGCCAACGTGACGAAGGGCGACGCCGCGTTCCTCTTCAGCAGCGACGAGGAAGCCAACGATCCGCGTTGCATCGATGCGTTCCTGCTCAGCGGGCACGGCTTCGTCGAGGCCATCATCGCCGAGCCGACGAAAGGCGAAGCGGTGCTTGCGCATCGCGGCATCAGCTCCGTGCTGATGCGTTTCCAGGGACAGGCAGGCCATGCGTCCGGCGCGGGTGCCTTGCAGGCGAGTGCGCTGCACCAGGCGATGCGTTGGGGCAGCCGCGCGCTGGATTACGTGGAATCGCAATCGCACCAGCGCTTCGGCGGCCTCACGGGCCTGCGCTTCAACATCGGTCGCGTGGAAGGCGGCATCAAGGCGAACGTGATCGCGCCGGGGGCAGAGGTGCGTTTCGGCTTCCGTCCGCTGCCGTCGATGGCCTTCGAGCAACTGCATGAAATGTTCGGCGGCCTTGCCGAATCGGGCACGCTCGAGCGTTACGAAGAAACGTTCCGCGGGCCGTCCCTGCCGTCGGGCGACATCGCGATGGCCGAAGCGCAGCGCCTCGCCGCGCGCGACCTCGCCGACGAATTGAATCTGCCCATCGGCAACGCCGTCGACTTCTGGACCGAGGCGTCGCTGTTCTCGCGCGCCGGCATGACGGCGCTGGTGTACGGCCCGGGCGACATCGCCCAGGCGCACACCGCCGACGAATGGGTCTCCCTCGAACAACTGAATCGCTACACCGATTCCATCGTGCGCATCCTCTCAGCATGAACCCGCCACTCCACAATCCGGTCCACGACCCCCAGACCCGCCAGACCATCGTGCGCCTGCTTTCGAGCATGGCCGGTGCGAAGGAGATCTCGCAGTACCTCAAGCGCTTCTCGCAACTGGACGCGGCGCGCTTCGCCGTGGTCAAGGTGGGCGGCGCGGTGCTGCGCGACGACCTCGATGCGCTGACGTCCTCGCTCGCCTTCCTGCAGGACGTGGGCCTGACGCCCATCGTGCTGCACGGCGCGGGGCCGCAGCTCGACGAAGAGCTCGCCGCCGCGGGCATCGAGAAGCGCACGGTGAATGGCTTGCGCGTGACCTCGCCGGAAGCGCTGGCCATCGTGCGCCGCGTCTTCCATGCGCAGAACCTCAAGCTGGTCGAAGCGCTGCAGGCGCAGGATGCGCGCGCGACATCGATCGTGTCGGGCGTGTTCGAAGCCGATTTCCTCGACCGCGAGACCTACGGCCTCGTCGGTGAAGTGAAGCGCGTGGACCTCGCGCCGATCCAGGCGAGCCTGCAGGCCGGCTCGATCCCCGTGATCGCGAGCCTCGGCGAAACCGTCGGCGGGCAGATCGTGAACATCAATGCCGATTTCGCCGCCAACGAACTCGTGCAGGTGCTGCAGCCCTACAAGATCGTGTTCCTCACCGGCACCGGCGGCTTGCTCGACGATTCGGGCAACGTGATCGATTCGATCAACCTGTCCACCGAATACGAGCACCTCATCGCGCAGCCGTGGCTGCATGGCGGGATGAAGGTGAAGATCGAACAGATCAAGGCGCTGCTCGACAAGCTGCCGCTGTCCTCGTCCGTGTCGATCACGCGGCCGGGCGAACTGGCGAAGGAGCTGTTCACGCACACGGGCTCCGGCACGCTGGTGCGCCGCGGCGAGCGCGTGCTGACGGCGTCGTCGTGGGAGGAGCTCGACCTGGTGCGTTTGCGCAAGCTCATCGATTCCGCGTTCGGCCGCAAGCTGCTGCCCGACTACTTCGAGCGCACCAAGCTGCATCGCGCCTATGTCAGCGAGAATTACCGCGTCGCGGTGATCCTGACGCAGGAGGAGGCGGGCGTGTACCTGGACAAGTTCGCGGTGCTCGACGAAGCGCAGGGCGAAGGCCTCGGCCGCGCCGTGTGGCAGGTGATGCGCGATGCGACGCCGCGCCTGTTCTGGCGTTCGCGTCGCGGCAATCCGGTGAATGCCTTCTACTTCTCCGAGAGCGAGGGGTGCCTGAAGCAGCCGCGCTGGGACGTGTACTGGTACGGCATGCAGGACATGGACGAGATCCGCCACTGCGTCGAGCATTGCGCCGCGCGGCCTGCGACCTTGGAGGATGCGGCATGAGCCTGTGGACTGCAGCGCCGACCCTGCGCGGCACGCACGTGGCGCTCGAAGCGCTCACGCCCGCGCACGCCGATGGCCTGCGCGCGGCGGTGGAAGACGGCCGCCTGTACGAACTCTGGTTCACCAGCGTGCCGGAAGCGAAGGATGTGCCCGCGTACATCGACGGCGCATTGGCCAAGCAGGCGCGCGGCGAGCAACTGTGTTTCGCCGTGCGCGATGCGGACGGTCGCGTGGTCGGCACGACACGTTATTACGAACTCGCACCCGAGGTGCCGCGCCTGCAGATCGGCTACACCTGGTACGCCGCGAGCGTGCAACGCACCGGCTTGAACACCGAAGCAAAGCTGCTGTTGCTCAGCCACGCCTTCGAAACGATGGGCTGCGTGTCGGTGGGCTTGCAGACCTCGTGGTTCAACCTGGCCTCGCGCACCGCCATCGCGCGCCTGGGCGCGAAGGAAGAGGGCATCACCCGCAACCACACGCGCCACCGCGACGGCACGGTGCGCGATACCGTGAACTTCTCGATCATCGATGCCGAGTGGCCGGCCGTGAAGCAGAATCTCAAGGCTCGCCTGGAGCGTCGCGCATGAAGAAGACTGTCGGCATCGTCGGTGCGCGCGGCCACGTGGGCACCGAGTTGATCAAGCTGATCTGCGGGCATCCGCAGTTCGAGCTCGCGTACGTCTCTTCGCGCGAACGCGTGGGCAAGCCGGTGGCGGAGTTCGAACCGGCGTATCGTGGCGAGCTGCGTTACAGCGCGCCGTCGCACGAGGAGCTGCCGTCGCTGGACGCCGATGCCGTCGTGCTCGCGCTGCCCAACGGCAAGGCTGCCGCCTGCGTGGCGGCCTTCGATGCCGCGGGCAAGGACCCGGTGATCATCGATCTCTCCGCGGATTACCGCTTCGATCCTGCCTGGTATTACGGCCTGCCGGAGCTGACGCGCGAGCGGCACGACCAGCAGCGCCGCATCAGCAACCCCGGCTGCTACGCCACCGCGATGCAACTGGCCATCGCGCCGATGCTCGACATGCTCGACGGCCCCGTGCAGTGCTTCGGCGTCTCCGGCTATTCCGGCGCGGGCACCACGCCCTCGGACAAGAACGACCCGGACAAGCTGCGCGACAACCTGATGCCCTACGCGCTCACCGGCCACGTGCACGAGCGCGAAGTGAGCGCGCACCTGCATCATCCGATCGAGTTCATGCCGCACGTGGCGCCGCATTTCCGCGGACTGACGATCACGGCGAACCTGCACCTGTCGACCGCCTTCAATCGCGAAGCCGTCGTCGAGCGCTATCGCGCGGCGTACGCGCACGAACCGCTCGTGCGCGTGCTGGACGAAGCGCCTTGGGTGAGCCGCATCGCCAGCGCGCAGCACGTCGAACTCGGTGGCTTCACCTTGTCGGAGGATGGCCACCGCCTCGTGGTCGTCGCCACCGAAGACAACCTGCTCAAGGGCGCCGCCACCCAGGCGCTGCAGAACCTCAACCTGGCGTTCGGCTTCGACGAGTTCGCCGGCATTCCCCTCGCACCGCACGCGGAGGCCGCATGAGCGATCTGTTGTGGCAGAAGCCCGGCGTCCGCGTGGACGCCCAGATCCAGGCCTTCCTCGCGGGCGACGACGTCGTCCTCGATCGTGAGTTCTTCCTGCACGACATCGAAGCCAGCCGCGCGCACGCGCACGGCCTGCAGCGCATCGGCATGCTCACGACAGAGGAACTCGGATCGCTCGAGCGCGAACTCGCCGTGCTCGCCGACGACTTCCGCAGCGGCGCCTTCGTGCTCGACGCGCAATACGAAGACGGACATTCGGCCATCGAAGCGCGCCTGACCGAACGCCTCGGCGACGCAGGCCGCCGCATCCACGCCGGACGCAGTCGCAACGACCAGATCCTCGTCGCCACGCGCCTGTGGTTGAAGGACAAGCTTGCCCACACGCAAGCGCTGAGTCGCGAAGTCGCCGGCATCGCGCTCGATCGCGCGCAGGCCGAACGCGACCTGCCGATGCCGGGGTACACGCACCTGCAGCGTGCCGTCGTCTCCTCGGCGGGCATGTGGTGGGCGGGTTGGGCGGAAGCCTTCATCGACAACGCCCAACGCGCGGCCGATACGCGCGCCTGGGTCGATGCGAATCCCCTCGGCACCGCCGCGGGCTACGGCGTCAACCTGCCGCTCGACCGCGACCACGTCACGCAGGCGCTCGGCTTCGCGCGCCTGCAGGTCTCGCCGCTGTATGCGCAGCTTTCGCGCGGCAAGTTCGAACTGGCCGCACTCGAAGCACTGAACAGCGCGATGCTAGACCTGCGTCGCCTCGCATGGGACCTGAGCCTGTTCACCACCGGCGAGTTCGGCTTCGTGCGTTTGCCCGCGCAGTACACGACGGGCAGCTCGATCATGCCGAACAAGCGCAATCCCGATGTCGTCGAACTGATGCGCGGCACCTACGCCAGCGTCGCGGCGGCGCGCAGCGAAATCGAACACCTGCTGTCGCTACCGGGCGGCTACCACCGCGACCTGCAGATCTCCAAGGGCGCGCTTTTCCACGGCTTCGGCAAGGGATTGGCGGCGCTGGCCTTGTTGCCGGATCTGTTGCGCAACCTCGAATGGAACGTCGAGCGCATGCAGGCGGCGCTCGAACCGTCGATGTATGCGACCGACCTCGCCGTCGACCTCGCGAAGCAGGGCATGCCGTTCCGCGAGGCCTACAAGCAGGCGGCCGATCCGCAGCGCTGGGCGGAAGGCGATCCTGCGGCGAGCCTGTCGGCGCGCACCTCGCCCGGCGCTGCGGGTGCGTTGCGCCTGGACGATCTGCGCCGTCGTTTCGACGCGCTCGGCTAACCGAACACCATCGCCAACCCCAACGCCCCTGCGAACAACACGAGCGGCATCAGCGCCCATCCCCAGGCCAGGGCATGGAGCACTTCACGCGCACGCCAGCGTTGGCGTTGCGCGTAAGCCGCGGCGGCGAAGAACAGCATCGCGGGCGCGAAGTAGGCCATGGCGACCAGACGGACATCGGCGTCGTCCTGCGGCGCATGGCCGAAGCCGCTGGTCACGCGGGCCGTGACCAGGCGCGTGGCCGTCATCAGGAGGAAGAAGAGGACCGCGCATCCCGTCGCGGCAACGGCATTGGTCCAGGCTTTTGCGTTCATCAGTTGCGACATCCCCCGTGGCGTGGACGCAGCCTAGGGGCACGCCGCAGTGCGGCAGAACGAGGAAAAGCCGCGCGCGACGCGATGGTGTTCGGTGCGCGGACGGCATGGCCCCACGCGTGGCCGCGTTACGTTGGACTTCCCATCGAAGCGAAGGAGAGCAGCATGGAACTCGGCGCGTTTTCGGTCAGTCTCGCCGTGAAGGACATCGAGGCCTCGCGTGCGTTCTACGAAAAGCTCGGCTTCAACCCGATCATGGGCGACGCGGCGAAGGGATGGTTGATCCTGAAGAACGGCGCGACCGTCATCGGCCTGTTCCAGGGCATGTTCGAGCGCAACACGCTCACCTTCAATCCGGGCTGGAGCCAGGACGCGCACAAGGTGGAGGGCTTCACCGACGTGCGCGACCTGCAACGCGAACTCAAGCAGCGCGGCGTCGCCTTCATGATCGAAGCCGACGCGTCCTCGCAGGGGCCGGCGAGTTTCATGCTGGTGGATCCCGACGGGAATCCCGTGCTGGTGGACCAGCACGTGTGAGGCGTCACGCTTGCGTTTGCGGTGTGTCGATCAGCTCGCTCAGATCGTATCCCTGCGCCTGTGCCTTCGCGAGCCAAAGACGCTTGGCCTCCTCGGTCATGCGAGGGTTGCGATGCAGGAGCCAGAGGTACTTGCGGTTCGGCGAACCCACCAGCGCCGTCTGGTAATCCGCATCCAGGCCGATGATCCAGTAATCGCCGTCCGTGAACGGGATCCAGCGCAGGCCGCTGGGCATGAAGGTGACCTTGAGTTTGGCGTGCGTGTCGTCGACCGCTTCGGCCTGGCCTTGGCTCGTTTCCCACTGGCCGTCCTCGTTGATGCAGCGATTCACCACCTGCACGGTGCCGTCGTCGTTGAGCGTGTAATCCGCCGTGACCTCCGACGCAGTGGGGTCTTCGTAGCGCATCGGCAGGCGGGCGATCTCGAACCAGCGCCCTGCATATCGCTGCAGGTCGACGGACTCCACGGTCATCGGTTCCTGGGTCATTGCGCGCTCCTCGCAGGGTCTGTGTCCGGCAAAACTGTCGGACCCGGCGTGGAGCGCGGGTGATGCATCACTCCGGATGCCGCACCTCGCGCGCGAGCAGCACCAGGAACACGCACAGCGCGAACGCGGCGGGGAAAGCCGCGACGCGTCAGGCGTCGACCCCACGCGGTCATCACGAACGCGAACGCGCCGCTCGACAAGCCCGCAACGACACATGCCGCGCGCCAAGGCCCGTTCGCCGCCCGGGTCCAGCAAGCCGAACCACAGGGGCAGCAGGGCGAGCAGCAACGCACCGATGCTCGCGCCCAGCATCCAGGACAGCGACCAGATGTCGCGCGGGTGCCAGGTGGCGGAGGTCGTGCGCAAGGCGGCGATCAGGCCGGAGAAGCCCGCCAGGGACACGGCGACCCGTCGACGTCGTCATCCGCCACCGCAACCAAGGAAGCTTCTGACCCAGGAGAAGGAAGCGTCTGATCCAAGGGAAGGAAGCTTCGGATCAAGAATGCCGCATCGCCTGCGTAGGCTGCGCGGCCTCGACGCATCCCGGCGTCGATCACAGGAGCTCCACCATGTTCGCATCCAACGCACGCCGGCTCGGCGCCTGCGCCATGCTGTCCTTGCTGTCTATCCTCCCGATCGGCCAGGCCGCCGCGCACTGGGACGATGCCTACTACCACGACTACCACGACCTGCCTGCGCAGAGTCGCTGGATGGGCACGCTTCACGATTCGGCGACGCTCGGCACGATCTCGATGCCGGGGACGCATGGATCCGCTGCGCGCCACGGGGGTTGGATCTCGGAGAACCAGACACTGACGATCTCGCAGCAACTCAGTGCCGGGATCCGATTCCTCGACCTGCGCACGCGCCACTACCACAACAGGCTGGAACTGCACCATGGCATCGTCTACCAGTTCCAGAGCTTCCCGCAGGCATTGGACGAGATCGTGGCCTTCCTGCAGAAGCATCCGACGGAAACGGTCGTGATCCGTGTCAAGGAAGAGGGCAAAGCCGAGGGAAACTCGCGCCCCTTCGGGAGCACGATCAATTCGTACTTCCCGAAATACGGAAAATACTTCGCCACCCGCGCGGAGTTGAACTCCCCGCTCAAGGACCTGCGCGGCAAGATCGTGCTGTTCAAGAACTTCGCGGACACCACGGGTTTTGGCAACATGAACTATCACTGGGACACGATCCGCCAGGACGACCACCACCTCAATTCGAATTGGGACCTGTATTGGAAGTGGGAGAAGGTCAAGGCATTCATCAACGCCACGAACCAGGTCACCAAGAACCCGAATCACCGTGGCATGCCCTTCATCAACTTCCTGTCGGGCTCGGGCGGCGCATTACCGTATTTCGTCGCCAGCGGCCACAGCGATACGCGCACCGGCGCGCCGGGCCTGGTGACGGGCAAGGTCACGCCGTTCTTCAATGACTGGCACGACTTTCCGCGCGGCGCGTGCTTCATTGGCATGTGCACCATCTATTTCGAAGGCACCAACACGCTGACGAAGAATTACCTGCGCAATCCGCACATCCAGTACGCGGGGATCATCGCGGCCGACTTTCCCGGTGCCGGGCTGATCCAGGCCGTCATCGACGTGAACCGCACCAACCGTCCGATGATCAGCGCGACGAACGGTCAGTGCCTGGACATCGAATATGGGCTGCGCCCGGGCAGCAACCTGATCACTTGGCCGTGCCACGGCGGGGCCAATCAGCGGTTCACCGTGCGTGGCGAGCAGATCATGGTCGGCGGTTACTGCCTCGACGTCGCGGGCAACCGCAACGTGCACATGGCGCGCGTCGTCGCCCGGCCATGCCATGGCGGCCAGAACCAGCGCTGGAAGGTCCAGGACGACGGCACGATCCGCAGCCGTTCTACCGGGCCCCCCCGTTGCCTCGACCTGCTTGTCGAAGAGAAGAACCGCGTGGGTCTGTGGGCCTGCCATGCGCCCAGTCCGGACCAGCAATTCCGGACGCGCCTGCACTGAGATCGGCGGAAAACAAAAAGGGCCGCGTCAGCGGCCCTTTCGTCATTCGGCATTTGGTCGGGGAGACAGGATTTGAACCTGCGACTTCTACGTCCCGAACGTAGCGCTCTACCAGGCTGAGCTACACCCCGACAGCAGAGCCGCGAATTCTAGCCAGTCGCGCGGGTGCGAGGCAAGCACCCCGATCCGAGGTTGTCGGGCGACGGTAGACTATGCGGCCTCGGGCCGGTCGCCTTGCGTCGGTCCATGCCCCTTCCGGAGCCCGCTTTTGAGCACGCCGATCAAGCCCCGCACGCCGTCGGGCGTCATGGAACTGCTGCCGCGCGACCAGATCGCGTTCCAGCGCATGCTGGACACCATCCGCCACACGTTCGAGCAATTCGGCTTCCTGCCGGTGGAAACGCCCGTGATGGAGCTCTCCGAGGTCCTGCTCACCAAGTCGGGGGGCGATACGGAGCGGCAGGTGTACTTCGTGCAGTCCACCGGTGCGCTCGACAACGCGGCGGCAGGCGAGGGCGGCCGCCCCGAGATGGCGCTGCGCTTCGACCTCACGGTTCCGCTGGCCCGTTACGTGGCCGAACATGAACACGACCTCGTCTTCCCCTTCCGCCGCTACCAGATGCAGCGCGTCTACCGCGGCGAGCGCGCGCAGAGCGGTCGTTATCGCGAGTTCTACCAGTGCGACATCGACGTGATCGGCAAGGACAGCCTGTCGCCGCGCTTCGATGCGGAGATCCCGGCGGTGATCGCGGCGGTGTTCGAGCGCCTGGCCTTCGGCGACTTCACCATCCAGTTCAACCATCGCAAGTTGCTGCGCGGTTACTTCGAAGGCCTGGGGATCGAGGGCGAGCAGCAGTTCGCCGTGCTGCGCGAACTGGACAAGCTCGACAAGCGCGGCGAAGCGGCCGTGCGCGCGACGTTGGCCGGTGAGGGCTACAACCTCGCCGCACATGTCGTCGATGCGCTGATGGCCTTCTCGCAGGTGCGTTCGACCGGCCACGACGATGCGCTGGCCAAGCTCGAAGCCTTCCCGGTCGGCACGGCGCTGTTCGAAGAAGGCCGCGTCGAACTGCGCGGCGTGCTCGCGGCGCTGCAGGCGCTGGGCGTGCCGGAATCGCGTTACGCGCTGAACCTGTCGATCGCGCGCGGCCTGGATTACTACACCGGCATCGTCTACGAGACCTTCCTCGACGCGCACCCGCAGATCGGTTCGATCTGCTCGGGCGGCCGCTACGACAACCTCGCGAGCCACTACACGAAGTCGAAGCTCCCGGGCGTCGGCATCTCCATCGGCCTCACGCGCCTGTTCTACCAGCTGCAGAAGGCGGGCCTGGTGTCGAGCGCGGACAGCTCGGTCGACGTGCTCGTCGCGCTGATGGACGACGCGCAACTGCCCGAAGCGCTCGCGCTCTCGCAGCGCCTGCGCGCCGCGGGCCTGAACGTGGAAACGCAACTGGAACCGCGCAAGCTCGCCAAGCAGATGCAGTACGCCGATCGCGCGGGCATCCGCTTCGTCGCCATCCGTGGCGAAGACGAAGCCGCGCGCGGCGTGGTCGCGGTGAAGGACATGCGCCGCAACGAACAGTTCGAAACGGGGGCCGAAGCCTTGCCCGAGCGTATCCTCGAAGAACTGAAGATCATTCGGGAGTTGCAGGCATGAGGCCCGTCCGTCTCGATGGCCGCTCGCTGACGCAGCGCACGCTGGTCGAAGTCGCGCATGGCGCGCCGGTGGAACTTGACGTGGACGCGCTGAAAGCCGTCGCGCGCGCCGCCGACTTCCTCGCCACGCAAGTCGCGCGCGAAGAACCCATCTACGGTGTGTCCACCGGCTTTGGCAGCAACGCCGACAAGCTGCTCGGCGCGCGCCCCGCGCGGGGCGGCGAAGGATCGCTGCATCGCGAATTGCAGGACAACCTGATCGTCACGCATGCCGTCTGCGTCGGCGAGCCCTTCGCACCGGAAGTCGTGCGCGCGATGCTGTGCATCCGCATCAACACGCTGCTGCGCGGGCATTCGGGCATCCGCGTCGAAACGCTGCAGGCGCTCACCGCGATGCTCAACGCCGGCATCGTGCCGGTGGTGCCGCAGCTCGGATCCGTCGGCGCGTCGGGCGACCTCGCGCCGCTCTCGCACCTGGCCATCGTGTTGCTCGGCGGCGGCGAAGCCTTCTACCAGGGCGAGCGCGTGTCGGGCGCCGAAGCGCTCGCGAACGCGGGCCTGAAGCCGGTCACGCTGTCGTACAAGGAAGGCCTCGCGCTCAACAACGGCACCGCGCAGATGCTCGCCACCGGCGTGCTTGCGGTGCAGCGCCTGGAAGAACTGCTGGAGACGGCCGACATCGCCGCGGCGATGACCATCGACGCCTTCGCCGGCCGCCTCGGTGCGTTCGCCGGAGAAGTGCATGCGCTGCGCCCGCATCCGGGCCAGGTGCACGTGGCCGAACACCTGCGCACCTTGCTCGCCGGTTCGACGCTCTCCGACATTCCGTACCACCTCGTCCCCGAGTTCCGCACCTGGTCGCCGACGGCGTGGTCGGGCGAGGAAGACGCGCGCTTCGACATCTGCTGGAAGTGGGTGCCGCTGACGCAGCGCCACGGCCGCGAGAAGTTCTACGCGCGCTTCCGTCCCTTCCGCGGCGGCAAGAAGCACCAGCCGCAGGACAGCTATTCATTGCGCTGCATCCCGCAGGTGCATGGCGCCGTGCGCGATGCGCTGGAACAGGCGCGCCGCGTGCTCGACATCGAACTCAATTCGGTGACCGACAACCCATTGGTCTTCCCGGATGCGGAGGCGATGTACGTCGAGCAGCAGGTGATCTCCGCCGGCCACTTCCACGGCATGCCGCTCGCTCTGGCGATGAGCTACGTGAAGGCCGCGATCCCCGTGCTGGCCTCGATCAGCGAACGCCGCCTCAACAAGCTCGTCGACCCGGCCACCAACGATGGCCTGCCGCCCTTCCTGATCGGCAACGAAGATGGCACCGAGTCGGGCCTGATGATCGTGCAGTACACCGCCGCGGCCATCGTCAATGACCTGGCGAGCCGCGCGATGCCGGCTTCCGTCTATTCGATCCCCACCAGCGCGAACGCCGAAGACCACGTGTCGATGGGCGCGAACGAAGCGCGCCACGTGCTCGCAATGGCGGACGACCTGGGCAAGGTGATCGCGCTGGAACTGATGACGGCCGCGCAGGCGCTCGACCTGCGCCGCGACATGATCAGCGCCGCACGCAAGCTCGCGCGCAAGTCCGACGCCGACGCCTTCATCGCGAAGGTGCAGGGCGGGCCGGCGCAGGACGATCCGGATCGCGCGGCTTTCCTCGCCGAAGTCGAAGGCTTGCGTGCCGAGCTGTCCGGCGCGGAAGAATTCGGCTCGGGCCCCGCGATCACCGCGGCACACGCCGCGATCCGCTGGCGCATCGGTTACCTCGACCGCGACCGCGCGCTCGATGGCGACGTGCGCACCGCGGTGAAGCTCGTCGAAGAGAACAGCGTGCTGGATGCCGTGCGGGCCGCGCTGAACGCCTGAGCCGCGCGACGGACGATCAGCGCAACTGATCGTCCGTGATGTCCGCGAACGAGTCCACGCGCGCGTGCCCATGGCGCGCTTCGCCCGCGCGCGGCACCGGGTAATCCTCGCGACGGTCAACGAGCACCGTGCGCATGCCGGCTTCGCGCGCGGCATCGAGTTCCTCGACCACGTCGGAGAGGAACACGACCTCGCCCGCAGGGCGCCCGAGCGACTGCGCGATGCGGCGATAACTCTCTGCTTCGCGCTTGTGCCCGACGGACGTATCGAACCAGCCCGTGAACAAGCGCGTCAGGTCGCCCGCATCCGTGTGCCCGAACAGCAGCTTCTGCGCCGGCACGGAACCCGAGGAATACACCGCGAGCGGATGCCCCATGCGATACCACGCGCGCAGGCGTTCGCTCGCATCGGGGTAGAGCGGGGCGGTGAAGTCCGCGCTGCGATAACCGGCTTCCCACACCAGGCCCTGCAGCGCCTTGAGCGCGGTGTGCTTGCGGTCTTCGTCGATCCAGCCCTGCAACGTTTCCACGATCATGTCGTCGCTGCACACGCCACCGTTCTCGATCGCGACCTGGTCGAGCCAGGGGCGCACGTCGGGATCGTTGCCGCGCTCGCGCACGAAGGCCGGCAAGGCGCGGCGCGCATAGGGAAACAGCACGTCGCGCACGAAGGAAATGCTGCTGGTGGTGCCTTCGATGTCGGTGAGGATCGTCGCCGTCATCGATCGCGCGCCTGCCCGACTTCGTAGCGAGGGAACTTCTGCGCGATGTCCGTGCCGGTGAAATGCCCGACCCATCCATCCGGCTCGGTGAAGAAACGAATGGCGACGAAGCGCGGCTCCGGCCCCATGTCGAACCAGTGCGTCATGCGATCCGGCACGGCGACCAGGTCGCCGGCTTCGCACAACAGCTCGAACACGCGGTCGTCCACGTGCAGCGTGAACAACCCGGAGCCATCGACGAAGAAACGCACCTCGTCTTCTTTGTGGAAGTGTTCTTCGAGGAACTTCCTGCGCATCTCCGCGCGATTCGGATTGTCCGGCGCGATGCTCACCACATCGACGGTGCGGAACCCGCGTTCTTCCACCAGGCGATCGATGTCGGCCTTGTACGCGGCCATGATCTTCTCGGGCGCATCGCCCGCCGCGATCGGCTGCGAGGCTTCCCACTGTTCGAAGGCCACGCCGATGGGCGCGAGCTCGCGCGCGATGTCCGCGTGCGTGTTCGCCACCAGCACCGGCTGGTCCGGGTGTGCTTCCTCGAAGATGCGCAGGCGGCTCATCGTTGCAGTTTCCTCAATTCCAGTTCGCAGCCGAAGAGGAACTCGAACGCCTCCAGGTGGCGTCGTGCTTCGGCCATGTCGCGGCCCCAGGCGTACAGGCCGTGGCCGTCGATCAGGTAGCCCCACATCGGCCGCTCCTCGAGCAGGCAATCGACCTGCGCGGCGAGGGTGTGCATGTCCTGGGAGTTCGGCAGCACCGGCACCAGCAGTTCCGCCTCGTGCGTCTCGTTGCCGCGGAAGGCCTTGAGCAGCTCGTAGCCTTCCAGGCGCATGTAGCCGCGGCCGGCGAACAGGCGCGAGGCGATGGTCTGGTTCTGCGAGTGCGTGTGCAGCACGCAGCCCACGTCCGGGTAGCGCTTGTAGAGCTGCGTGTGCAGCAACGTTTCCGCGGAGGGGCGATGGTCGGTGCCCACGGCCTTGCCGTCGAAGTCCACGACCATGATGTCGTCTTCCGTCAGCTTGCCCTTGTCGCGGCCGGAGACGGTGATCGCGGCGTGGCGCTCGTCCAGGCGCTGCGAGAAGTTGCTGCTGGTCGCCGGCGTCCAGCCCGCGGCTGCGAGCTCGCGGACGTTGGTGATGATGGAGCCCGCCGCGCGGCGAAGGGCATCGCGGTCGTAGGGGAGGTCGCTCATGGCGCGCAGTTTACCCGCCCCGTGTTCAGGCTCTGCAAAAACCCGGCGCCAAAAAGAAACGGCGCGGTTGCCCGCGCCGTTCCATGGACCGTTTGTCGCTTGGCTTACGGGCCCGGCTCCGGGCCTTCGTGCACCAGCGGGACCGCCGGGAGCGGATCGCCGTAACCGTGGAGCAGGTTCTCGTTGCCCGGCGCCAGGTGGCTGCGGCGACGCGCGTAGAGGAAGTAGACCACCAGACCGATCGTCGCCCAGATGCAGAAGTACTTGATGGTCGGGTTCCAGCCGAGGCTGAAGAACAGCAGCACGCAGCCGCCCATCGCCATCGGGCCCACGACCCAGATGAAGGGCGTGCGGAACGGGCGGTGGCGGCCCGGCTCGGTCCTGCGCAGCACCATGACGCCGGCGGCGACCATGAAGAAGGCGAAGAGCGTGCCGGAGTTGGAGATGTCGGCCAGCATGCCGACCGGGAACATCGCCGCGAACAGCGACACCGCGACGCCGGTCATCCAGGTGACCACGTGCGGGGTGTGGAAGCGCGGGTGGACGCGCGAGAGCACTTCCGGCAGCAGGCCGTCGCGCGACAT
>Ga0074048_10091734_pt1 | contig 14592 bp, 12 predicted proteins | sample SoimicmetaTmtLPB_FD_74462 | JGI IMG/M metagenome (GOLD analysis project Ga0074048, IMG submission 74462) | Soil and rhizosphere microbial communities from Centre INRS-Institut Armand-Frappier, Laval, Canada - Soil microcosm metaTmtLPB... | ecosystem: Engineered > Artificial ecosystem > Soil...
GTGGAGCCAGCCGGGATCGAACCGGCGACCTCCTGCATGCCATGCAGGCGCTCTCCCAGCTGAGCTATGGCCCCACTGCTGGAAAGCCCGCAAGTCTAGGGGCGGTTCCGGGAAGCGTCAACCACTTTTTCACGCTCGAAACGAAAACGGGATGTGCGCCTTTGCGCACCGATTCATTTTTCGACGACGAGCGTGCCCTTCATGATCGCCGAGTGCCCGGGGAAGGTGCAGAAAAACGTGTAATCGCCACCGACCTTGAGCTTGCTGCCGGCGAATGAGGTCTTCGTCGATTCGCCGCCGCCGATCACTTTCGTGGCCGCGATGACCTTCGCATCGCCCTTGTCCTGGTAACCGCCGGCGGCACCGGCTTTCGCGGCGGCGGCGACGATCGCGTTCATGTCGGATGTGAGGCTGATGACGACGTCATGGCCCATCGCCGTGGCCGGCATCTTGCCGATGTGCGCGAGTTCGACGCTGATCTTCGGGCACGACGCGGACACGGTGGCGGTCTTCAGGTCGAATTGCATCTGGTCGTTGCCGGTGAGCTTGAGCGTGCACTTCGGCGAGGCGTGCGCGAACGGCGCGGCACCGAGCAGCGCAAGCGCGAAGAGAAGGGAAGTCGCTTTCATGGCGTTCACTCCGTGGGGGCGGGGGAGGGGGCCGCGCTGTGGCGCACCCGCGCGGCGAGGTAATCGAAATAGCGGTCGATGTAGCTGATGTCGTTTTCGCGATCGATCAGGTACGGGTTCATCAATGTGTGGCGCAGGATCACGAGGCGATCGGCGTCGGCGTCAAAGGTCGCCGGATCCAGTTGCAGCCGCGCCGCGATGCGATGCAGGTCCGCCTGGCCGAGCGCCTCGGGGCGCAGCGTGGTCATCGAGCCGAAGAATTCCTTCACCTGCAGCGGGCGATGCGGATCGCAACGCAGGTCCTCGTGCAGGGCGCGCACGAAGGCATTGGCATGCGCGACGTCGCGATTGCCCACCGGATTCAATGCGAGGCAGACGAGGTTGCTGTCGGGCTGGAACGGGACGCAGGCATGCACGACATCGCCGAGCTCGCGGGCGAAACGTTCGGCGCGTGCGTGGAACGCCTCGGCAGCGAGCACGGTCTGCTTCGGCAGTTGCCCGAAGTGCGCATGGTCGAGCGGCAACACGCGATGCGTGACATACACGGCCGCCGCCGACGCACCCGATTTCGAACCTTCCAGCACGTACTGTCCGAGGCGACGGAAGCGCGCCATGTAGTCGGGCGCGCCTTCGCCGTCGAACACGTAGTCCGCTTCTTCGGCGAGCAGCGCCATCGCACGATGGTCGCGGCATACGAAGGCGCCGGCGCCATAGGGCAGGTAACCGAGCTTGTGCGGATCGACGGTGACCGAATCGGTGTCGCCGAGCGCAGCGAATGCGGCGTGGACTTCGGGTTGCGGGAAGTGGGCGAAGTCGGTGGCGACTTCCTCGCGGGTTCGAAGCGAGCCATCGGCGTTGCGGAACAAGGTGGCGAGGTAACCGCCCCAGGCGGCGTCCACGTGCACGTCGAAGGCGAGTTCGCGCGCGCGCATCGCATCGCGGATCGCGTTGATGCGGTCGATCGGATCCACGGTGCCGTATTCGGTGGTTCCCAGCACGCCGACGACCATCAGCACCGGTTGGCGCTCGCGCAAGCAGTCTTCGAGGGTGTGCTGCAAGGCATCGGCATCCAGGCGCATGCCGCGCTCGGGCAACAAGGTGAGCTGGTCACGCCCGAGGCCCAGCAACTTCAGGCCCTTGCTCCACGAATAATGGGCGGTCACCGGTGCGAGGACGCGCGGCGGCTGCAAGGCCGGATGGCGCGCGAAGAACCCCATCAAACCCCGGGTTTCGATGCGTTCGTTGCGCACGCGCGTTTGCCAGGCGCGGCGCTGGTCGGCGGGCTGCGTGGCGAGCCAGGCATGCCAGCGGTCCAGCAAGGCCAACGTCTCGCTGCGACCGAGGTTGAACGCGGCCCAATCGCTGTCCGGCACGCCGATGTCCTGCACGCGTGCGGCGCGCAGCGCCACCGGGAAGGCCTTCAACGCGAGCGAAAGCCGCAGGGCCTGGTAGTTGGCCACCGTGCCACCCGAGGTCAGGTGGCCGAACGCACAATCCTTGCGGGCCGGATCATCCGGATAGCCGAGCATCCGGGCCAACTGCAGGCCGGCGCGGATTTCGAGTTCCACGGTGACGGGCGCGGCGTCTTCGCTGACGTTGTTGGGGTTGTAAGGCAGCGTCAGCCATTGCGCAGCGAGGCCCGGCAGCAGCAGATCGGAGGCCATGTGGCCGATGTAGCGCGGGCTGTGGAACGGCACGGACTTCTTCAGGGCCGCCGACAGCGTGTGCAGCTCGCGGCGCATGCGTGCTTCGAAAGCCTGGTAGCCCGGTTGCTGGGCGGCGCGCGTGGGGATCGCCGGTGGATCCTCGGGATGGAAGTTGCGGCGCCAGTACACGTGGTCGCGCAGGAACTCGACGACCATGCGTTCGAGCAGCGCGTCGTTTTCGCCGTACGGACCGAGGAAGCATGCGTCGAGCGCATCGCGGCCGAGTGCATCGGAAGGCGCGCCGGATGCGACCGGGTTCGGGGAGGTGTCGCGAACAACGGCGAGGGGCATCTGCATGGCGGCATCCTGCGAAACCGCGCGGGGATCGGCTCTGATCCAGATCAAGCTGGGGCTGGGGGCTGCCGCCCTAGGATATCTCCTAGGCCGTAAGATGCATTATGCGCACTTTCCTATGGGGGTTCGAGACCCTTCCTCTTGCGCGCCAAGTCGCCCTGCGGCTTGTCAACAGCACTTAGTGCCAATTCCCTCGCCCGGATCGTCCCGGGCACAGTCCCACCGCTGCCCCGGAATCCACGACATCGGGGCCCAGGGGACGCTGCATGGTGGATGTGGAATTCCGGATCGTCGCGGACCGCCGCGAAGGCCTGTTGCTCAGCCTGGGGCAACTGGTCATCGCCAATGGCTTCAGCCTGGTGCGCCAGCGCATCGGCAGCGGCGCCGACGGCGTGGTGCTCACGATGACGGTCCGCGGACCCGAGGCCCGCCTCCTGCAGCTCGAGGAACATCTCGGCACGCATGCGATGGTCGCCAGCTTCGAGGCCTGGCGCGCCGAGGATGCTCCGGCACCGAAGGGATCGCGCGATCCGGAGCCGACCAGGCAAGCGGACGCGCCGCCTCCCGCGCGCACGGCCGGCTCGCCCGTCACCATCGACCTTGACCGAGTCGAACGCCTGCTGCCGCAACTGGCCAGGAGCTACCCCAACTTTTTCTTGTTCCTGCACGCGCTCGACCACGAGCTCGTCGCCGAACAACGCGAACCGACGCTGCTCTACATCGGCCAACGCGTCGGTGCATGGATCTACAAACGCGACTTCGCGCTGGGCGCGCGCCTGCCGCCCGCGCAGGCCCTCCGGCACATCGGCCTGCCGGCGCTGCGCCAGTTGGTCCAGGTCGAAGCGCGCGGCGAGGTCCTGCATATCGCCAACAGCCCGTTCCCGCATCGCGGCCGCAGCGGCGCGTGCTGCCATTTCTTTCGCGGCCTGCTGGGCGGATTGCTGGGCGCCGCCCAGGGCGGCGATCCGGTCGTCATCGTCGAAAGTCGTTGCCGCAACGCCGGGGCCGAGTCCTGCGCGTTCGAATGCCACGTTTGATTTCCCCAACCGTTCAACCCGCAGCCGAAGGAAGCTGACATGCCGCACGACCACTTCATCCAGTGCGACCACGATCCGTTGTTGATGTGCCTGTCCTACCTCGTCTCCGTCCTCGGCTCGTTCACCGCGCTGCAATTGGCCATCGCGATCCCGCAGGCCAGCACCGGTCGCCAGCGATGGGCCGCGATCGCGAGTGCCGCCGCCGCCATGGGAGGCGGCGCGATCTGGGCGATGCTCTTCATCGCCATGCTCGCCTGCCGCATGGATCTGCTGGTGTCCTACGACGTGGGGATCACAGCCCTGTCGGCCGGCATCGGCATCGCGTCGTGCATGCTCGGCCTGGCCGTCGCGGGAACGGGCGTGTTCCACTGGACCAAGCTCGCGATCGCCGGCACCTGCATGGGCCTGGGTGTGACAGGGATGCATTACACCGGCATGGCCGCGATGCGCATGGCCGCGCACACGCAATACGACGTCTCCCTGGTGGTCGCCTCCGCACTCATTGCAGTGGTTGCATCCACGGTGGCGCTCTGGCTCGCGTTCAACCTGCGCGGGGTCTGGCAGATGCTGGGCAGCGCGCTCGTCATGGGCGTTGCGGTGTGCGGCATGCACTACACCGGGATGCGGGCGGCGACCTTCGCCCACGATGCGAACGCATGGGTGGCGGGCGGTCTCAGCGGGACGAACCTGGGCATGGGGATCTTCGCCGTGACCACGATGTTGCTCGCCGTGGTGCTGTCGACCAGCCTGCTCCGCCATCGGCAGCGTGCACAGGTGCAGATCTGATCCATCGCTCAGAGACCCTTGCAGGCGTCGTACACCCGTTCGTCCAGTGCACGCAGTTGCTCGAAGGTGCGGGCAAGCCCGACTTGCGCGAGGACGCGTTCGCGTTCCTCGCGCGCTTTCGCGCAGTTGTCGCGGGCCTGGCTGCGCGCGCTGGGGCGCGCACGCGTGTTGCGACTTGTCGGTGTCGGGCGCTTTGCTGCCTTCGCCTTCTTTTCGGCGACGTGTTGCCCGACGTCGGGCCCCTGCTCCACCGGAATCGGCACCGTGCGCGACAAGCGGCTTCCCGTTTCGCAGGGCACGTCCTGCCATGCCACGCCACCATCGGCCGCCACGCAACGAAACAGCTCGCTCCCGACGGCGGCACGCACGGCGAGGAAACCGCCCAAGCCCAGCACGCAGCAAATCGACATCCTTGTCATCGCAGTCCCTGGAGTGGCGGCAGCGCCGCGGCCGCAACCGTGGGGCCGTCGAAAAGGGCCGCGACCGCGGCACCGCCTACGCATCCAGAGTGCCTGCGTGGATCCCGGGCGACGATCAGGGAACGCCGCATCCGCGTGTAGGGAAAGTCCTCAATCCACGATCAAGCGCCACGTATTCCGCCCACCCGCCTTCGCGTCGTACAGCGCCTTGTCCGCCAGCGCGATCAAGGCACGCGGCGAGGCGACGTCCGTCGTGTAAGCAATGCCGATGCTCGTCCCCACGTACAGCGCGTGGCCCTCGGCATCCACGGGTTCTTCCATCGCGGCGATCAGCTTCTTCGCGATCGTTTCGGCGGCTTCCGACGACTGGGCGTCTTCCACCAGCACCGCGAACTCGTCGCCCCCGAGCCGCGCCACAGAGTCGACATCGCGCACGCACGAGGCCAGCCGCGTCGCGAACGAACGCAACACCGCGTCGCCCGCGGGATGCCCGAACGTATCGTTGATCGCCTTGAACTTGTCCAGGTCGAGCAGCATCAGCAACAGCGGCGTGCCGTGGCGTTTGGCGCGCGCGATCGCGCGTTCGAGGCGTTCGTCGAATTCGCGGCGATTACCCAGGGCCGTCAGCGTATCCACGCGCGCCAGGCGTTCGAGGGCGCGCTCGGCTTCCTTCAGCGGCGTGATGTCGAAGGTCAGCGCATAGAAGCCGCGATGCGCGCCGTCGGGCGCGATGTCCGGCACGTAGTGCGACTGCAGGAACCGGAACCCGGTCGATGCGTCCGGTTCGCGCTCGAAGATCTGCTCGCGTCCTGCGATTGCGGCCTGGATGTGCGAGGACCAGGTGCGATACGCCTCCTCTCCCCTCGCCTCCCGCACCGACTTCCCGATCATGTCATCCAATTGCACGCCATAGATGCGCTGGTATTGCGCATTGACGAAGGTGTAGCGCTCGTCCGCATCGACGTGCGCAATGAGCGCGGGAATGTTGTCGGTGATCGCGCGCAGGCGTGCCTGGCTGTCGTCGAGCGCGGCGATCGCCTGCATTCGCTTGCTGATGTCGCGCGCGGAGGCGATGAGTTCCCATCGCGCTTCGGTATCGGTGGACGGCACGCGCGTGCACGCGACTTCCACCCAGATCTCGTGGCCTTCCTTGTGGCGGATGCGGAAGGTCACCGGCTCCGAGATTCCCGTCGCGGCGATGCGCTGGAACGCTTCGGAAGCCTGCGCGATGTCGTCCGGATTCACGAGGTCCCAGCGCGCCCGCAGGAACTCTTCCGGCTCGTAGCCCAGCACGTGCCGGATCGCGGGCGAGACATAGGACGGCGCGCCTTCGGCCGACATGCGCACGACGAGGTCGCGGCTGTAATCGGCGAGCGTGCGGTAACGCCCCGCCAGGCGCTTGCGTTCCGAGAGCACCGTCGCCACCGGGAACGCCACGAGGCAACACGTGCCGACGAAGGCCTGCAACAGGAAGGTGTGCGCGAGCAGCGACGAAGACTTCAGGAGCGCGAATGGCCCTGCCTCCAGCGCCGTCGCGAAGCCGGCCGCAACGGCGATGACCGTCACGCCCGACACCACGCCCGCGAAACCATGGCGGAACGTGAGCAACAACAAGGGCGCCAGCACGAGGAACAACAGCGGCGCGCGATCCTGCAGGAAGACGGCCGCGCAAATGCCGAGCAGTGCGAACGCACAGAGCGCGAAGTCCAGGTGCTTGCCGGGCCGGCCCAGCAAGCCTGCGCGTTCGCGCCTGGCCACGACCACCAAGGTCGCCACGATCACCATGCCGATGACGTGCGCCGTGTACCAGGTGAGCAGGATCTCGACGAACGGCCGCCCGCGGAAAATCGCAGCGTACGTGGCCACCAACAGTGCGGAGATCCCGCAGGCCACCAGCGTGCTGCCCGTCGCCGTGGTGGCGAGCGTGAACAAGCGCGCAGGATCGGTGATGTCCGGAACGCGTCGCCGGATGGCGCCTGCGATCAGCAGTATCTCCAGCAGGTTCGCGCTCGTGGGAACGAGCGACCTGGCGATCGGATCGCCGTGCAGGAAGCGCGCGACGAGCTCGCCCGCGACGGCCGCAGCCAGGGTGGCGGGCCAACGCGCGAACGGTTGGAACAGCAACACCCCCACCACGATGCCGCTGACGACCCACACCGTCGAAACGCCGCCCGCGGCGCGCGTCAGGTCGATTGAAATCCACGTCGCAGCGGCGACGACGACAGACAAGGCCAGGAGCGCGACGGGATTCGCGCGCCCTGGCATTGCCGCTTTGCCTGCCTCAACCAGAACGATGGCTCCTCAGCGACGACGGCCCAGCCACCACGCCATCGGCACGCTCGCGATCAGCAGGCCGAGCCCGTAGTCGAGCAGCGCGCCGACGGTGAAATCCATCGGGAAGCGATACCAGTTCCAGTAAGGGATGCTGGTCGCGAACCAGGCGAGCAAGCCCATCGCACCGCCCATCGCCACGCGCGTGCCGAAGCCCACGGCGGACGAAGCCATGATCCATGCGGCGAGCAGGCAGACGAAGTAGCCGGAGATGAATTGCTTCATCAGGTTCGGCGCCATGCTCGTCATGACCGGGTTCGGCGACGGGTCGTAGACGATGAAGGCGCCGGGGCTGTCCTTGTACTTGGCGATGAACGCCTCGCGTTGCGCGTCGTCGCGATAGGCCTCCGGCGACATGCCCGGCACCACGTAGACGCCGGGGGCCGCGTTGCCGGCCGCCTGCATTGCGCCCAGCGTCGCTTCCTGGTTCGTGGCCACCTTCATGCCCATCTCGCCGAAGGGCAGCACGGTGTGCGCCACGAAGCCCCAGATGAAAAACACGACCGCGCCGATCAAGGCGGCGATGAAGATCCGCATGACGTTCCTCCCCGGTTGTGCGGCCCGCGCCGCCGGGCCGAGGATGCACCCGTTAGTAAGGAGGCCGCAACAGCGACGCCACGCGCGCACCCAGCCAGACCAGGGTGAGTCCGCCGACCAGCGAGACCGCGAGGTACACCAGGATCTGGTCGTTGCGATGCGAACGCGAGAACAACAGGCACTCGAGCATCAGCGCCGAGAACGTCGTCAGGCCGCCGAGCAGCCCCACGATCAGGAACGCGCGCCAGTACAGCGCGGAGGGCCCGCGCGCTTCCAGCCAGATCGCCAGGTAGCCCGCGAGGAATGCGCCGATGAAGTTCGCCGCGAGCGTGCCCCACGGAAAGCCGTCGCCCACGCGGCGCAGCAACAGGCCGCCCAACCAGAAGCGCCCCGCCGCGCCGAGCGCGCCGCCGCACATCACCAGCGCGAATTGCTGGCACCACGCACTCATGCGTCCTTCCTTCCCGTGACCAGCACCAAGCCTGCCGCCACCGCGAACGCGGCGCTCAAGCCGAAGGCCCACATCGGCGAGTCGTTCTCCCACAAGGCGCCGAAGATGGCCGAAGCCGGCAACAGCAGCAAGCCGGTGACCAGGTAATACCAACCGAAGGCCGTGCCTGCCGTCGACGCCGGCACCATGTCGGCGACCAGTGCGCGTTCGCTGCCTTCGATCATCGCCGTCACCAGGCCATAAGCCGGAAACAGCACCCACAACCAAGCCGGCGAAATCGGCACGACGCCGAGCAGCACGTACAACAACGCGTAACCCGCCCATCCTGCAAGGATCAGGCGCTTGCGGCCGATGCGGTCGGAGAGCGCGGAGAACGGCGTCGACGCGAACGCGGCCACCGCGGAGAACGACGCCCACAGCAAGGTGACCTTGCTGGCCCCGAGTCCGAGATCGTTGGCGCGCAGCAACAGGAACATGTTCGACGCATTGCCGAGCGTGAACAGCCCGAGCGCCACCAGGTAACGGCGATAACGCGACGGCAATGCGGTCCAGCGCCAGTCGATGCGCTTGTGCGGTGCCGCGGGCGGATGGTCCGGTTCCTTCAGGCGCAGCGTCATCACCAGCACGAACACGGCGGGCACGAACGCAAACAGAAATACGTGCCGCAGGGACATCCCCGCCGCGAGCAGCGCCGCGGCCACCAGCGGACCGACCACCGCGCCGGCATTGTCCATGCCGCGATGCACGCCGTAGGCCAGCCCGCGATGTTCCGGCGCGACGCTCGAGGCCAGCATCGCATCACGCGGCGCCGATCGCAGCCCCTTGCCGATGCGATCGACGAAGCGGAAGAACAGCACGCCCAGCCAGCTCGTCGCGATGCCGATCAACGGACGCGCGATGCCCGCGATTCCGTAACCGAACACGACGAAGGGTTTGATCCTGCGCATGCGATCGGCGAGCACGCCGGCGAAGAGTTTGAGCAACGCACTCGTGGCCTCGGCAACGCCCTCGATGATGCCGATCGCCTTCGGCCCCGCCATCAGCACGCTCGCCACGTACAACGGCACGAGCGGATAGATCATGTCGCTCGCCGCGTCGTTGAGCAGGCTGATCGCGCCCAGCAGCCACACCGTCCTTGGCAGGCTGGCGAGTGCGCGGCGCATCAGGCCTCGTCGCCTTCGCCGCGCGCCTTGGCGCGGGCGGCGCGCAGGGCATCGAGCTTGTCCTTGAAGCGGGCTTCGAGGCCACGTTCGCTCGGCGCGTAGTACACGCGCTCGCCCATCGCATCCGGGAACCCGGTCTGGTCGAGCGCGATGCCGCCGGCGGCGTCGTGGTCGTACTGGTAGCCCTTGCCGTAGCCGAGCTGCTTCATCAGTTTCGTCGGTGCGTTGCGGAAATGCATCGGCACCTCGAACGTGCCGAGTGCGCGCACGTCGTCGCGGGCGGCGTTGAAGGCGGTGTAGGCCGCGTTCGATTTCGCAGTCGTGGCGAGGTAGATCACCACCTGCGCGAGTGCGAGCTCGCCTTCGGGGCTGCCCAGGCGGTCGTACGCATCCCAGGCTTCGATCGACATCTGCAAGGCACGCGGATCAGCGAGGCCGATGTCTTCCACCGCCATGCGCGTGATGCGCCGCGCGAGGTAACTCGGATCCGCGCCGCCGTCGAGCATGCGCGCGAGCCAGTACAGCGCCGCATCGGGATTGGAACTGCGCACGCATTTGTGCAGGGCGCTGATCTGGTCGTAGAACTGTTCGCCGCCCTTGTCGAAGCGACGCGTGCGATCGGCGAGGACCTGCTCGATCGTCGCATCGGTGACCACGCCGCCCTCCCCCGCCAGGTCGGCTGCGATTTCCAGGAACGTGAGCCCGCGACGCACATCGCCGTCGGCGGCGCGCGCGATCAACGCAATCTGTTCCGGCGCCACTTGCAGGCCGCGTCCGCCGAGCCCGCGCTCCTCGTCGTCCATCGCGCGTTGCAGCGCGACCGCGATGTCCTCCGGCGACACCGCTTCCATCACGTGCACGCGGCAGCGCGAGAGCAAGGCGGAGTTGAGTTCGAAGGAAGGATTTTCGGTCGTCGCGCCGACGAACAGGATCGTGCCGCGTTCGATGTGCGGCAGGAACGCATCCTGCTGCGCCTTGTTGAAGCGATGCACCTCGTCGACGAACAACACGGTGCGCCGGCCTTCGGAGAAGCGCAGGCCCGCTTCGGCGAGCACCTGCCGCACTTCCGGCAAGCCCACGAGCACCGCGGACACCGCGCGGAACTCCGCGTCGGCGTAATGCGCGAGCAATTGCGCGAGTGTCGTCTTGCCGCAACCCGGCGGGCCCCACAGGATCATCGAGTGCACGCGACCGGATTCGATCGCGCGGCGCACCGCGGTGTTGGGCGCGAGCAGGCGGCGCTGCCCGACCATGTCGTCGAGCGTGCGCGGACGCATGCGCTCGGCGAGCGGGCGCAAGGCGTCGCGGTCGACCGTCAGCAGGTCGTGTTCGGGGAATGCCGGCGTTTTGGTTCGGGCCACGCCGTCGATTCTAGCGAGCGATCAGCCGCCCGCGACGATGTCCACGCCCTTGGGCGGGTCGAAACGGAAGGTGCCCGACTTGAAGGACGGGTTGCGCTTCCATTCCGAAAAGCCCAGCTCCGTGCGCTGGCCCAGCGGATCCACCACGCGCATGCGCACCAGGCCGGTGTCGCCGAAGCCCAGGCGCGCGGATTCGAAGCTCGCGTTCCCGGCCTGGCGGGGGCGCAGTTCGATCCATTCCAGTCCGTCGATCGTGCCGAGTTCCTTGACCTGGAATTCGCGGTCCAGGCGCGTGGGATCGATCAGCGCGGTAAGCGGCGAGCTCTGTTCCTCCACGCCCTGCGCGCGCTTGGTGACCTGCTTGAGGTCGGGGTCGTAGACCCAGATCGACTTGCCGTCGGCGACGATCAGTTGCTCGTAGGGCTTCGCATACTCCCAGCGGAAGTAGCGCGGCGCGGACATCGCCACGCGCCCGGTGGAGGCTTCCTTCTTGCGGCCGTTCGCGTCGAATACCGTCTGCGAGAACTGGCCATCGAGCCCCTTCAGGCCCTGGGTGAATTTCGTCAGGTCCTCGCGCCCGCCCGCATGCGCGTGGGCAGCGAGGAGGACAGCGAGGCCGAAGCCGGCAGCGAAGCGCAGGGCGCGGGTCATGGAGGGTCCGATGGTTTGGGCGACACGGCGAGTCTGCCTCGCCGTGCCTGAATACGCTTTTACGTGACGGTCACTTCGGCGGCGGCGGCGCGAGCACGCTGCGGTCGCCGTTGTGTTCCGGCGGCGTGACGACGCCTGCGGCTTCCATCGCTTCGATCAGGCGCGCGGCGCGGTTGTAGCCGATCTTCAGGCGACGTTGCACGCCGGAGATCGACGCACGGCGCGTCTCGGTGACGATGCGCACCGCTTCGTCGTACAGCGGGTCGGATTCGTCCCCTCCCCCGCCACCGGATTCCGGCAGGCCGGTCGCGCCGACCACCACGCCTTCGCCCAGCGTCTGCACTTCGTCGAGCACGCCTTCCACGTAATCCGGCGCGCCGCTGATCTGCTTGAGGTGTTCGACGACGCGATGCACTTCCTCGTCCGACACGAACGCACCGTGCACGCGCTCGGGCATCGCCGTGCCCGGCGGCAGGTAGAGCATGTCGCCGTGGCCGAGCAGCGTTTCGGCGCCCGACTGGTCGAGGATGGTGCGCGAGTCGATCTTGCTCGAGACCTGGAACGCGATGCGCGTGGGGATGTTGGCCTTGATCAGGCCGGTGATGACGTCCACCGACGGGCGCTGCGTGGCGAGGATCAAATGGATGCCCGCTGCACGCGCCTTCTGCGCCAGGCGCGCGATGAGTTCTTCGACCTTCTTGCCGACGATCATCATCATGTCGGCGAATTCGTCGATGAAGATGACGATGAACGGCATCGTCTCGAGCGGGCGCGGCGCTTCGCCGAGTTCCGGATTCGGCTTGAACAAGGGATCCATCATCGGCTGGCCGGAGGCGATCGCGTCGGTCACCTTCTTGTTGAAGCCCGCCAGGTTGCGCACGCCGACCGCGGACATCAGCTTGTAGCGGCGTTCCATCTCCGCCACGCACCAGCGCAGGCCGTTCGCCGCTTCCTTCATGTCGGTGACGACGGGCGCCAGCAAGTGCGGAATGCCCTGGTACACCGAGAGTTCCAGCATCTTCGGGTCGATCATCAGCATCCGCAGGTCCTTCGCGGACGCCTTGTACAGCAGCGAGAGCACCATCGCGTTGACCGCGACGGACTTGCCCGAACCCGTGGTGCCGGCGACGAGCAGGTGCGGCATGCGCGCGAGGTCCGCGACGGTCGGACGGCCGGCGATGTCCTTGCCCAGCGCGAGCGTGAGCGGGCTGCCGCTCTTGTCGTATTCCTTCGAGCGCAGCAGCTCGGAGAGGAAGATCATTTCGCGCGAGGTGTTCGGCGTTTCCAGGCCGACCACCGACTTGCCCGGGATCACGTCGACCACGCGCACCGACTTCACCGACAGGCCGCGCGCGATGTCCTTGTCGAGCGAGGAGATCTGGCTGACCTTCACGCCCGGCGCGGGTTCGAGTTCGAAGCGCGTGATCACGGGGCCCGGGTAGGCGCCGACGACCTGCGCATCGATGCGGAAGTCCTTGAGCTTGAATTCGATCTGGCGCGAGAGCGTTTCGAGCGTCTCTTCGCTGTAGCCCTTCGGCTGCGGCTTCGGATCGTCGAGCAGTGCGAGCGGCGGGATGCCGGTGCCGTCGCCGGTATGGAACAGCGGGATCTGCGTTTCGCGCTTGGCGCGATCGCTCTTTTCGACGACGGGCGCCGGCGGCGGTTCGATCTTCACCGGCGCGCGCTTGGCGCGCAGTTCGGTTTCGATCTTGCGCGTCTCTTCGCGCTCCTCGCGGAACGCACGCGCCTGCTGCCATTCGGCCGCCTGCTGCTGGCCGCGACGGAACAGCGGCGGGATCGCCAGCACCCACCCGCCGATCTTGTCCATGAAGGTGAGCCACGACAGGCCGGTGGCGAGCGTGGTGGAGATCAGCAGCAATGCAACGAGGAACAGATTGGCGCCCACCGGACCGAAGCCGCGGTACAACGAATTACCGACGAGCTGCCCGAGGATGCCGCCGCTGCCCGCGGAGAAATCCGCTGCACCGCCGACGCGGATCTGCAGGAAGCCGCATGCCGAGATCAGGAAGGCCACGATGCCGACGAGCCGCAACGCAGGCCCGAGGTCGGCTTCGCCATCCCCGTCGGTGTCCATGCCGAACAGCGCGATCCACGCGATCAGCCCGAGCATCACCGGCAACAGGAAAGCGACGTAACCGCAGAGATACAACAGCACGTCGGCGATCCACGCGCCGACGATGCCGCCGATGTTGTGCAAGGGCGCAGTGACGCTGCCCGAATGCGACCAGCCCGGATCGTCCGGCGAGAAGGTCACCAGGCTCGCGAGTAGATAGAGCAGCAGTGGCGCGATGGCGATGAGGGCCAGGTCGCGCCAGATCTTCTGTCGACGCGACCCGCCGGCGGTGGCTTGCGCCGCCGCCGGGGTTCGTCGCGTTCGTTTGCGCTCCTGGAGGGGCGTTGCCGACACCGTACGATCCTGCCTTAAGGAGTTCCCCTAGGGCCTTGATCCTACGTCAAACTTTCATGTCCTGCAGCGCCGGATGCACGATCTTGCCGCCTTCGACGTTGATGCCGCGGACGAGGGCTTCGTTCGAGCGCCAGTTGCCCGAGGCCAGCTTGTTGACCCACGGCAGGATGGCCGCGCAGATCGCCTGCGAGCTGGTCTGCGGCACGGCGCCCGGCATGTTGGTCACGCAGAAGTGGGTCACGCCCTCTTCCACGTAGGTCGGTTCCTTCCAGGTGGTCGGGCGCGAGGTTTCGAAGCAGCCGCCCTGGTCGATCGAGATGTCCACCACCACGCTGCCGTCCTGCATGCCCTTGAGCATGTCGCGGGTCAGCACGTGCGGGGCGCGGGCGCCGGTGACGAGCACGGCACCGACCACGAGGTCGGCCGAGGCCACTTCGCGCGCGACGACGTCGGCATACGGGTACAGCGTGGTCACGTTGTTGCCCAGCTGCATCATTTCTTCCATGCGGTCCTGGCGCATTTCGAACACGACCACGTTCGAACCACCCGCCGCGGCGAGCTCGGCCGACGCACGGCCGGCCTTGCCGCCGCCGAACACCACGACCTTGCCGCGCTCGGTCGACGGCAGGCCGCCGAGCAGCTTGCCCTTGCCGCCTTCGGGCTGGTGCAGCAGGTGGGTGCCGACCTGCACCGCGATCTTGCCGGCGATCACCGACATCGGCGCCAGCAGCGGCAGGTCGCCGTTGGGCAGCTCGACGGTTTCGAAGGCGACGCCGGTCAGGCCGATGTCGAGCAGGTG
>Ga0074048_13474250_pt1 | contig 14558 bp, 14 predicted proteins | sample SoimicmetaTmtLPB_FD_74462 | JGI IMG/M metagenome (GOLD analysis project Ga0074048, IMG submission 74462) | Soil and rhizosphere microbial communities from Centre INRS-Institut Armand-Frappier, Laval, Canada - Soil microcosm metaTmtLPB... | ecosystem: Engineered > Artificial ecosystem > Soil...
GCAAGCCGATCGAGTTCGGCGATGTCGAGGATTTCCACGCGACGCCCGTCGACCGCGATCACCGCGTCTTCCTGCAGGCGCGTGAATCCGCGACTCACCGTTTCCAGCGCGAGCCCGAGGAAATGCGCGATGTCCTCGCGGCTCATCGGCAGGCGGAATTGCGTGCCGGACTGACCGATGTGGCGGAAGCGTTCCGACAGGCCATGCAGGAACAACGCGATGCGCTCGGACGCCTGCCGGCGCACGAGCATGTCCAGGTGGTCCTGGTCGCGGCCGACGCTGCGGCCGATGACGCGCAGCAACTGCTGTTGCAGGCCCGGCACCTGCGATGCCACGTCGGCCAGCTGGTCGAACGGCACTTCGCACACGTTCGACGTCGCCAGCGCGACGGCATCGCAGCGATGGCGATCGGCGCCGAGTGCGTCCAGGCCGATCAACTCGCCGGGCAGATGGAAACCGACCACGCGCTCTTCGCCGTCCTCGCTGATCGCGATCGTCTTGAACGCGCCGTCGCGCGCGACGTACACCGCTTCGAGCGGATCGCCGGTGCGGAACAGGGATTCGCCGCGCGCCACGGGCCGGCGACGGCGCACGATGGAATCGAGTTGCTTCAGCGCATCCGCCCCGATGCCGGCCGGCAGGCACAGTTGCTGGAGCGAGCAGTGCGCGCAACCGCGGCGCAGGTCGTTCAGGTTGAGGATGGGCGTGGCCACGCGCGCATTCTACCGGCCCGCCGCGCTTCAGTCCTGCAAACGCGCTTGCAGCAGGCCCTGCGCGAGTTGCCCGGGCCAGTCGGAATCGTTGGCCACCTGCGCCTCCGACCGGCTCGCCTCCAGCGCATCGAAGTCGAGGTCGGCGACGGCCCAGGCCTGGTGTCCCCGCGTGCGCGCGACGATGCCGTCTGCCGGCAGGCCACGGTCCATCGGCGCGTACAGCGTGGCCTCGCCGGTGTTCACGTCCAGGGCCGGGCTCCATGCGGCGAGGCCGGCGGTGACCGACTGCGCGACGAACACGCGGTTCTCGAGCGCGCGCGCCAGGCATCCGACTTCGACCCTGCGCGCGCCCGCGTCCGTATCGGTGCAACTGGGCACGAGAAACAAACGCGCCCCCGCTTCGCGTTGCGCACGCACCGGCAAGGGAAACTCGCTGTCGTAGCACACGCTGATGCCGGCGCGGACGCCATGCGCATCGACCACGTGCAGTGCATCTCCACCGTCGATCACGCCGGTTTGTTCTTCGAACGCGGTGAGTTGCAGCTTGTCCTGGAAACCGCGGCGGCCGTCGGGCGAGAACCACCACGCACGGTTGCGATAGCGCCCGGTGCCGACGTCGATGAGGAAGGTGCCCGGTTGCAGGAACATCCCCGTTTCGCGCGCAAGGTCGGTGTACAACGCGACCCACGCATCGCGATACACCTGCAGCGCGGCGAGCGAGGCGCGCAGGTCGCTGCGCACGCGCGCGTCGAAGGTCGCGGCGAGTTCCAGCGCGAGGTATTCCGGCATCACGGCGATGCGCGCACCGGCGTGCGCGGCCTCCGACAGGGTCGCGCGCTGCCGCGCCGCGAACGCCTCGAAGTCGGCCGGCATGCCGATGGAATACTTCGCGACGGCGACCTTCATGCAGTCCCCTCCAACGGGCGCATCCAGAACGTCAGCGGCTTTTCGCTCTCGTCCGTCTCGCCGACCTCCTTCCACGCAAGCTGCATCGTCATGCCCGGATGGCGCACGTAGCCGCGCTTGTCCCAGAAGGCCTCGTTGCCGCGATGGTCCGCCGGACGGCGCGGATCGTTGGCATCGCGATCCACCGCCGCGAACGCGATGGTGTCGAAGCGCCCGAGCGCGCGCGCATGCGCCTCGCGTGCATCGAAGAAGGCGTGTCCCAGCCCGCGCCCGCGATAAGCGGGAAGCAACACGGATTCGCCGCAATAGAACACGCGCCCGACATCGAGGCCGCGCGCAAGGAACGGTGCCCGGTATTCCTCGTCCTCGTCCGCCAGCGGCAGGCCGGTGGAAGCGCCGACGACGCGGTCGCCGTCGAAGGCGAGCACGACCACGCTGTCCGGCGTGCGCACGTAGGTCGACAGGTAGGTCTGTTCGTAATCGACGTCGCCGTCGTACAGGTAGGGCCAGTCGCGGAACACCGCGATGCGCAGCCGTGCGATGTCGGCGATGTGGTCGCCGATCGCCGGCCCCGCCATCGCGGCGACGCGCACCGCGCTCATCGCGTGCCCTGCACCTGCGCGATCCAGTCGCCGAGGTTGTAGTAGTTGGTGACGCGCGCGATGCGCCCGTCGCGGATGTCGAAGAAGGCGCCGCCCGGCAGCACGTACATCTGCCCCGTGGCCTTCGGCAGGCCTTCGTCGTCCGCCTTGTACACGCCGTGCACGATGTATTCGGCGGAAGCGCGCTTGCCGTCGCTGCTCACCATCACCGTGATCGCGCGCAGCTGTTCGGTGTAGCAGCGATCCATGCGCGCCATGAAGTCGCCGAACGCCTCACGCCCGGTCTCGCGCGCGCCCTGGTTGAGGTCGTGCACGACGTCGTCGGTCAGCAGCGCCAGCATCCCCTCCCGGTTGCCGCGGTTGAAGGCGTCGTAATAGGCGTGGATGAGGGCGGTGGCGTCCATGGCGGTCGGCGCGTGATGGGGCGGCCAGCATACTTCAGCGCATGATGGCGGCCATGGCGAACGCGGCCCTGCTGGCGAAGCTCCGCATCGACCTGCCCATCGTGCAGGCGCCGATGGTGGGCGTGTCGACGCCCGCGATGGCCGCGGCGGCTTCCAACGCGGGCGCCCTGGGCTCCCTGGGCATCGGCGCGATGACGGTGGACCAGGCGCGCGATGCGATCCGCGCGTTCAAAGTCGCAAGCGACGGGCCCTTGAACGTCAACGTCTTCACGCACCGGCCCGCGCGCGCCGACGCGCAGAAGGAAGCGGCGTGGCTGGAACACCTGCGGCCCGAGTTCGAGCGCTTCCATGCACGACCGCCAGCGCAGTTGAGGGAGGTCTACACCTCCTTCCTCGTCGACGATGCGATGTGCGCGATGTTGTGCGAGGAACGCCCGCGCGTGGTGAGCTTCCATTTCGGCCTGGCGCGCGCGGAGCAGATCGCGCGCCTGCGCGGAGCGGGCATCGTGCTGTTGGCCACGGCGACCAGCCTTGCCGAGGCGCGCGCCGTCGAAGCGGCAGGGATCGATGCGATCGTCGCGCAGGGAGTCGAAGCCGGCGGGCATCGTGGCATGTTCGATCCCGATGCACGCGATGCAGGCATGGCCACGGTCGAACTCGTGCATACGCTGGTGCAACGCGCTTCGCTGCCCGTCATCGCCGCCGGTGGATTGATGGACGGCGCCGACATCGCCGCGATGCTCGCCATCGGTGCGGCCGCCGCGCAGCTCGGCACCGCCTTCGTCGCCACCGAGGAATCGCTGGCCGACGCGGCTTATCGCGCGCGCCTGCTGGGCAAGGACGCGCACCACACGCAAATGACGCGCGCCATCTCCGGACGCCCCGCGCGCTGCCTGCGCAACGACTTCACCCGGCTGGGCGAAGGCGTCGAACCCGACGCCATCCCCGATTACCCCATCGCCTACGACGCCGGCAAAGCCCTGCACGCGGCGGCGAAATCCGCCGGCGCCGACGGCTGGGGCGCGCAATGGGCCGGGGAAGGCGCGCCGCGCGTGCGCCCGATGTCGACGCAGCGCCTGGTCCAAACGCTGGCCGCCGAACTCGGCAATTAAGGGTCGCGCGGCCATTCAACCGGCCTATCGCCCCGATTCGATCATTCGATTATCCCGATCGCGGACAGCGGCTTAACTTCCATATTCCGACCATCCGCAGGCCATCCAGGAGTTCCCCCAATGAACGACGAATCGCAGTGCCCGGTGATGTCGCATCGCAAGACCCGCAACAACTCGCACTGGTGGCCGGACCAGTTGAACCTCGATGTCCTGCACCAGCATTCGGCGCTGTCGGATCCGATGCTCGAAGACTTCGATTACAAGGCCGAATTCCGCACGCTCGACCTCGATGCCGTGCAGAAGGACCTCACCGCGCTGATGACCGATTCGCAGGATTGGTGGCCCGCCGACTGGGGGCACTACGGCCCGTTGTTCATCCGCATGGCGTGGCACGCGGCCGGCACGTATCGCATCTTCGACGGACGCGGTGGCGCGCGCTCGGGCGAACAACGTTTCGCGCCGCTCAACAGCTGGCCCGACAACGGCAACCTCGACAAGGCGCGTCGCCTGCTGTGGCCGGTCAAGCAGAAGTACGGCCGCAAGTTGTCGTGGGCCGACCTGATGATCCTGGCGGGCAACGTCGCGCTGGATTCGATGGGCTTCAAGACCTTCGGTTTCGGCGGCGGACGCGAGGACGTGTGGGAACCGCAGCCGATCGACTGGGGCCCGGAATCGACGTGGCTCGGCGATGAGCGTTACAGCGGCGAGCGCGAACTCGCCAATCCTTTCGGCGCGGTGCAGATGGGCCTGATCTACGTGAACCCGGAAGGCCCGAACGGCAATCCCGACCCGGTGAAATCCGGTCGCGACATCCGCGAAACCTTCGCGCGCATGGCGATGAACGATTACGAGACCGTCGCGCTCGTCGCGGGCGGCCATACCTTCGGCAAGGCGCACGGCGCGGGCGACGTGAAGCTCGTGGGCCGCGAACCCGAAGGCGCGAACATCGAACAACTCGGCCTGGGCTGGACGAGCACGTTCGAGAGCGGCAAGGCCGAACACGCGATCACCAGCGGCATCGAGGGCGCATGGAAGTCCACGCCGACGAAGTGGGACATGGGCTACTTCGAAACGCTGTTCGGCAACGAGTGGGAACTCACCAAGAGTCCCGCCGGCGCGAACCAGTGGAAGCCGAAGGGCGATGCCAGCCGCAACGTTCCCGACGCGCACATCAAGGGCAAGTTGAACCAGCCGATGATGACGACCGCCGACATGGCGATGCGCATGGATCCGGCCTACGAAAAGATCTCGCGCCACTTCATGGCCAATCCGGCGGAATTCGCCGACGCCTTCGCGCGCGCCTGGTTCAAGCTCACGCACCGCGACATGGGGCCGAAGGTCCGTTACCTCGGCAAGCTCGTGCCGAAGGAAGACCTCATCTGGCAGGACCCGGTGCCTGCGGTCGACCACGCGCTCATCGACGATGCCGATGCGAAGGCGCTGAAGCAGCAGATCCTCGATTCGGGCCTCACCGTGCCGCAATTGGTGAAAGCGGCGTGGGCGTCCGCATCGACGTTCCGCGGCAGCGACCTGCGCGGCGGTGCGAACGGCGCGCGCATCCGCCTGGAACCGCAACGCCACTTCGAAGCCAACGATCCGGTCGAACTCGACAAGGTGTTGTCGGCGCTGGAGAAGATCCAGCAGGACTTCAACGGCAAGGCGAGTGGCGGGAAGAAGGTGTCGCTCGCCGACCTGATCGTGCTCGGCGGCAACGCGGCGGTGGAAGCGGCGGCGAAGAAAGGCGGGCACGACGTCACCGTGTCGTTCAAGCCGGGGCGCACGGATGCGACGCTGGAACAGACCGACGTCGATTCCTTCCGCGTGCTCGAACCCGCGCTCGACGGCTTCCGCAACTACGTGCGCAAGGGCGCGGAGAAACTGGCCGCCGTCGCGCTGGTGGATCGCGCGAGCCTGCTCACGCTGACCGCACCGCAGATGACGGTGCTCGTCGGCGGGATGCGCGCCATCGGTGCGAACACGGGCAACACGAAGCATGGCCAGTTCACCGATCGCCCGGGTGCACTGACCAACGACTTCTTCAGGAACCTGCTCGACATGTGCACCACGTGGAAGCCGTCCGAGGCCGAGCCTGGCGTGTTCGAAGGCCGCGATCGCAAGACCGGCAAGGTGAAGTGGACCGCGACCATGGCCGACCTGGTGTTCGGTTCCAACGCGCAGTTGCGCGCGCTGGCCGAGGTGTATGCCGCCAGCGATGGCGACAAGGCGTTCGTCGACGACTTCGTCGCCGCCTGGACGAAGGTGATGGAGCTCGACCGTTTCGACCTGCGCTATCGCAAGGCCGCGTGACCATGCGAAGGAAGCCCGGCAATGCCGGGCTTCCTTTTCGATGCATATCGCGTGCCCACACGCGCCCTCACTTGCCTTGCCTACCTACTAGTAGGCAAATGGGCGCATGCCCGAAACGCGCGCCAGGTTGCTCGCGGAAGCCGAGGTCCTCCTGCGGACCCGGGGCTATGCGGCCTTCAGTTACGCGGACCTCGCCGAGCGCATCGCGATCCGCAAGGCCAGCATCCACCACCACTTCCCCACCAAGGAAGCATTGCTCGCCGCGCTGGTCGACGAGTACCTCGCGAAGTTCATCGCTACGCTCGCCGGCCTGGCGACCACGCAACCCGACGTGCGCGAGCGCCTGCGGGCGTATGCGCGCCTGTTCTTCGAAGGCATCGAACGCGGGCTGCTGCCGCTGTGCGGCGCCTTGTCGGCCGAGCGCGATGCGCTGCCCGACGGCATGCGACCCGTGCTGCAACGCTTCTTCCAGTTGCACCTGGATTGGTTGGTCGAACAGATCGAAGCGGGCATCGCCGCGGGCACCTTGTCGCCGCAGGTCGAACCGCTCGAAGCCGCGCACCTGCTGCTCGGCGCGCTCGAAGGCGGCAGCTTCGTCGCCTGGGCGCTCGATGATCCGGCCACGATGCTGCGCGCGTTCGACAGCGCGATGCAGACCCTGGAACGCACGACGCCGGCGTCGCGGCGTCATTCCCCGAGGAGATCGTCATGAGCGATACGTATCGCGGCGCGTGTTTCTGCGGCGCCGTCGAAGTGGAAGCCACCGGCGCGCCGGCGGCCATGGGCTACTGCCATTGCAATTCCTGCCGCAGCTGGTCGGCGGCGCCGGTCAACGCGTTCACGCTGTGGCCGCCCGACGCCGTGCGCGTGGTGCGTGGCGCAGAACACGTCGGCCATTACAGCAAGACGGACTTCAGCGATCGCCAGTACTGCACGAAGTGCGGCGGACACCTGATGACCAACCATCCGCCGGCGAAGCTGATCGACGTGTACGCGGCGACATTGCCGACGCTGAAGTTCGTGCCCGCGGTGCACGTCAACTATCCCGAAACCGTGCTTCCGATGAAGGACGGCCTCCCGAAGATGAAGGATTTCCCGAAGGAGATCGGCGGGAGCGGCGAAACCGTGCCCGAATGAAGCCCTTCGCGCCTTCGGCTCACTCGATGCGAAGGTGATCGGACCTGGCGGGGGCGGGATCGTCCGCCCCGATGCGCAGCCGCAGGCCCACGCCCGGTTCGGTGAGGATCCAGCGCGGTGCCGTCGCGTCGTCGCCGAGTTTCTGGCGGAGCTTGGCGACGAGGATGCGCAGGTAGTGCGTGTCCTGCTCGTAAGTCGGGCCCCAGAGTTCGCGCAGCAGGCGCGACTGCGTGACGACGCCGCCGGCGTTGCGCGCAAGCACGGCGAGCAGGGCGTACTCCTTCGGCGTGAGCGTGACCGGTTCGTTGCCGAGGGTGACGATCCGGTTCGCCAGGTCGATGCGCAGGTAGCCGTCGTCCAGGTACAAGCGCTGCGCCACCGGCTGCCGCGGGCGGAGGTTCGCGCGGATGCGCGCAAGCAGTTCCTGCACGCCGAAGGGCTTGGTGACGTAATCGTCGGCGCCGCCGTCGAGGGCGGCGACTTTCTCCGCCTCTTCGGCGCGCACGCTCAATACGATCACGGGGGTCGCGGCGTCGCGCCGGATGCGCGCGAGCACGTCCAGGCCGTTCGCGTCGGGCAATCCCATGTCGAGCAGCACCAGCGCCGCGCCGCGGGAGGCGAAGGCCTCCAGGCCCTGCTGGCCCGTCGCCACGGCGTCCACGGTATAGCCGTGCGAGCGCAGTACGCGCGAGAGGAAGGCGCGCAGCCCGGGCTCGTCGTCGATGACGAGGATGTTCGCAGGGCGCTCGCTCATCGCGCCCTCCGTCCTGTTGCCTCCTGCCTCGGCAACGCAGGCAACGCAGACGGCAATGCGAACGCATCCGCGACGTCGTGCGTCGTGGATGCTGCGTGCTGCATTGCGTTGGGCGTGACATGGCTTCGCATTCGGTCGGCGCTTGGAACCGTTTTCCAGGGGCGCGGATTTTTTAGCTGCCCGCGACTGAGCCGCAACCGAACGCGTTGAATTTTTACGTCATCTTTACGCGATTTCACGCGACGTTGACTTCACCTTTCATGCTCGCTCGTGAAAACTGCACGACCATGCAACGGGCGCCAGGGGACGGCCCCGCATGCAGTCACGCCACAGAGGCGCAAATCGAATCATGATCGCCACTCCCATCAGCACCGGCATCGCCGGGCTCGACACCGTGCTTGCTGGGGGATACACACCTCGGCGCCTGTACCTCATCGAAGGCCTGCCCGGTTCCGGCAAGACGACGCTGGCGATGCAGTTCCTCATGGACGGGCGCGACCGGGGCGAGCGCGTGCTGTACGTCTCGCTGTCGGAGACAAGGGAGGAGTTGCGCGAAATGGCGTCGTCGCATGGATGGTCGACCGACGGGATCGAGTTGTACGAGCCGCTCGCCAATGCCGAACGCATGGCGACGGACGCGCAGTACACGATGTTCCATCCCTCTGAAGTCGAACTGGCCGACACGACGCAACGCATCCTGCGCCACATCGAAGAGGCCAGGCCCGATCGGCTCGTGTTCGATTCGCTGGGCGAACTGCGCCTGCTCTCCGGCTCGCCGCTGCGTTACCGACGCCAGGTGCTCGCGCTCAAGCAGTACTTCTCCGAGCTGGCCTGCACCACGTTGTTGCTCGACGACATCGGACCTGCGGAGCAGGGCATGCACGTGCACACCATCGTGCACGGCGTGCTGCGCATGGAATCGATGGATGCGGCGTTCGGCGGCGATCGGCGTCGCCTCCGCGTGGGCAAGTTCCGCGGCCGCCGCTTCATCGGCGGCTTCCACGACTACCGCATCGAGACCGGTGGCCTGCAGGTGTTCCCGCGCCTGGTGGCCTCCGACTTCCGCCGCGAGGCGCCGCAGGAGCGGATTTCCACGGGAATGGAGCGCCTGGATGCGTTGTTGGGTGGTGGACTGTCGCGCGGCACGAGCACCTTGTTGATCGGGGCGGCCGGAACGGGAAAGTCTTCCCTGTCGACGTTGATCGCATGCGCGGCCGCCGATCGCGGGGAACGCACGGCGATCTTCGCCTTCGACGAAAGCATCCGCGCCTTCGTCACCCGTTCGGAGGGATTGGGCTTCCCGCTGGCGCGGCGGATGGAGGATGGCTTGATCGAATTGCGCGCGATCGACCCTGCCGAGTTGTCGTCCGGCGAGTTCACGCAGGTGATCCGCGCCTCGGTGGAACGCGACGACGTGCGCGTGGTCGTGATCGACAGCCTCAACGGGTATCTCAACGCGATGCCGGGCGAGCAGCACATGCTGCTGCAGTTGCACGACCTGCTGGCCTACCTCGGGTCACTGGGCGTGATCACGATCCTGGTCAGCGCGCAGCTCGGCCTGATCGGCACGATGAGCAACCGCGTCGACGTGAGCTACCTCGCCGACGGCGTCATCCTGCTGCGCTATTTCGAAGCCGAAGGGGAAGTGAGGCAGGCCATCTCGGTGCTCAAGCAACGGACCGGGGAACACGAGCGGACGATCCGCCCCTTCGTGATGTCCTCGCGTGGATTCGAAATCGGCGAACCGCTGCGGGAGCTCCGCGGCGTGCTCACGGGTGTGCCGCAGGAGCGCACGTCGCCCCCGGAAACGCTGCGGCGCTGATCGTGCAGACCGGCACATCCACACCCTGGAGCGATTCGTCCACCCAGCGCATCGCCTTGCTGTTGCCCACGCAACGCGATACGCAACTGGCGGCACGGGTGCTGCGCGACGAAGGCATGTCGACCATCGAATGCGACGACGACGACGCCTTGCGCGACGCGCTCCGCGACCCCGCCGGCGCGGTGTTCGTCGCCGAGGAATGGTTGGCGCACGGCGCGAGCGCGATCCTGGCCGACGTATTGTCCCGACAGCCGACGTGGTCGGACCTGCCCATCGTCGTCGTGGCCCGCAGCAACAGCGACTCCGTCCAGCTTGCGCGCCTGCTCGACACGCTCGGCAATGCCTCGCTGCTGGAGCGTCCCGCGCGCGTCGCCGCGCTCACCAGTGCCGCGCGAACCGCATTGCGCGCGCGCCAGCGCCAGTACCAGATCCGCGCGCAACTCGAGGACCTGGAACAGGCACGCGCGGAACTCGATGCGGCGGCGCGGCGGAAGGACGAGTTCCTCGCGATGCTCGGCCACGAACTCCGCAATCCGCTCGCCCCGATCCGCAATGCGATCGAAGTCCTCCTGCGCGGCGCCGAGCGCACGCGCGATCGCAGCATGCTCGGCATGATGCGGCGCCAGGTCGACCACATGGTCCGCCTGGTGGAAGACCTCGTCGACGTGGCGCGGCTCACGCACGGCACCATCGAACTGCGCCTGCAACCGACCTCGCTCCCGGACGTGCTGCACGCGGCGATCGCCCTGAGCCGGCCCCTCGTCGAATCCGGCGGCCACGCGCTGGACATCGATTTGCCGGACGAAGCGTTCACGGCCATGGCCGATTCCACCCGGCTGGCGCAGGTCTTCAGCAACCTGCTCAACAACGCGGCGAAGTATTCCGCGCCCAACGGCGCCATCCGGCTTTCGCTCCGCCGCGAAGGCCGCGAGGCCGTCGTGCGCATCGCCGATCGCGGCATCGGCATCGAGGCGGCGATGTTGCCGCGCATCTTCGAACTGTTCACGCAGGGGCGCCACCTGCCGCAACACGCGCGCGGCGGGCTCGGCATCGGCCTCTCGCTCGTGCGCAGCCTGGTGCGCATGCACAACGGCAGGATCGAGGCGCACAGCGACGGCCCGGGACTCGGCTCGGAGTTCACCGTGCGCCTGCCCTTGTTGCGCACCGCCGCACCGTTGCGGCGGCAGGCGCAGGAGCCGGATCTCACGGTTCCCCCCGGCCTGCGCGTGCTCGTCGTCGACGACAACGTCGACGCCGCGGAGACCATGGGCCTGTTGCTCGCAACGCTCGGCGTGGACCACAGCGTGGCCTTCAACGGCGCCGATGCGCTGCGCAGGGTGGAGGCGTCGGCGCCCGACGCGGTATTGCTCGACCTGGGCATGCCGGGCATGGATGGGTTCGAAGTCGCGCGCCGCGTCATCGCGCGGCATCCCGGCATCGCGCTTGTCGCGCTGACGGGCTGGAGCCAGTCGGAGGACGTCGCACGCACGCGATCCGCCGGATTCTCGGAACACTTGAGCAAGCCCGTGAGCCCGGCCGCGCTGACCGCGTTGCTGCGGCGCATTCATGCGAAAGTGACGTGAAATCCGGCCTTCCGGATATGGCGTGGCGTCACGTACGCGCGCGTAGCATCGGCCGCATGCACACCGTGCCGCTTCCCCCGGAGCTCAGGATCGTCGAGATCGTGCAGCAGCTCGCCTCGTGCGACGCCGTCGAGGATGTCGTGCGCGTGCTGGCTGCGTCGACGCGGCACTACGTGGGCGCCGACGGTGCGACCGTGGTGATGCGCGACGGCGACCGCGCCCGCTACCTCGAAGAGAATGCGATCGGTGCGCTGTGGAAGGGCCGCGATTTCCCGGCGGACGAGTGCATCTCCGGCTGGGCCATGAAGCACGACGTGCAGGTCGTGATCCCCGACATCCGCGAGGATCCCCGCATTCCGCAGTCGCTGTACGAAGCGACGTTCGTGCGCAGCCTGGTGATGACGCCGATCGAATGCGCCGGCGAAGTGATCGGTGCGCTGGGGGCGTACTGGTCGGCGCCGCGCACGCCTTCCAAAGCCGAGTGCGCGACCCTCGATGCGATCGCGAACTCGGCCGCCCTTGCGCTCGTCAACGTGCGCTTGCTCGCGGAAATCAAACTCGACGAGCATCGCAAGGAACGATTCCTGGAAGGGCTGGCGAACGAACTCGGCGCGCTGGTCGGTCCCTTGCGCACATCGCTGCATACGCAACGCCACTCGAAGGACGCCGCGGTGCTGCGGCGTGCGGGTGAAGTCATCACGCGCCAGCTCGCGGGCCACGCGCGGCTGATCGACCACCTGCGCGACGGAAGCGCGTTGCTGTCGGGCAACGACGATCCGTCGTTCTGGCCGATCGACCTCGCCGAGCCGATCCTCCGCGCGATCGAAGCGCGGCGCGGCGCCGCCGACGCTGCGGAAGTCGAAATCTCGTTCCGCAAACCCTCGACACCGCTCCCGGTGCTCGGCGACGAACGTCGCCTCAGCCAGGCCTTCGGGCACGTCCTGGACAACAGCCTGCGGTTCACGCCGCCGGGCGGTCGGGTCACGGTGGACGCGGCCGTCATCGGTTCTTCGGTGGTCGTGGACATCGAAGACACGGGCGTCGGCATTTCACGCGACGTGCTGCCGCGCTTGTTCGAGCCCTTCTATCGACCCGAACACGAACCCGAGAACAGTGCGTCCGGCCTCGGCCTCGGGCTCAGCCTGGTCGCGCGGATCGCCCGCACGCATCGCGGCAGCGCCAGCGTGCAGAGCGCGGGCTCGGGCCAGGGCACCAAGGTGACGCTGCGCATTCCCTTGCTGGACCTGCGCGACGCTGCAACCGACAACGCGCGGCGGGCGGCACGATGCCCAGAACGCTGATCTGCATCGCCTGCGCACTGGCCAGCGCCGCTGCATGGGCGCAAGGGCCCGTGGCGATGCAACGGGCCGAAACGAACGCGAAAGGCACGTTGGCCGTGACCTCGCCCGTGATCCAGTCGGGCGCGGCGATCCCGAAGAAGTACAGCGCATACCACGACAATGTCTCCCCCGCGTTGCAGTGGACTGCCGTCGCAGGCGCGAAGTCCTACGCGCTGATCATGGAAGACCCCGACGCGCCGACACCCACGCCCTTCGTGCACTGGGTGGTCTCGAACATCCCGGCGACCACCACGTCGCTGGCGGAAGGCAAGGGCGCCGGTTACTTCGGCCCGCGCCCGCCTGTGTCGGACGGGCCGCACCATTACCACTTCGAAGTCTTCGCACTCGACACCACGCTCGCGCTCCCGCCGAACGCTGATCGCGATGCCTTGCTGAAGGCGGCCGCCGGGCACGTCATCGCAAAGGGTGAACTGGTGGGGACCTACGATGAGGTGCAGGGGCGATGATCCGCGCATCCAACGAGGAGCACGAGATGGGAAAGCAACAGGATCCAGGCGCGCAACAAGCACAACCAGCACCGGCACCCGATCCACCGCCATCGCCCGAAACGGATCCCCACGCCGATATCGAACGCGACATCCAGGCGACCGGCAGCCCTGCGCCGCAGGCCCAGGGGCGCGATCCCGAGTGAGCGGCGCTCGGCATCGCATGGCGTCGCGGGTGGTGGAAATAGCGCGGTCAGCCGCGCGGACGGGTTCGCTTCGCGGTCTTTTTCGTCGCGCGCTTCTGCGTATCCTTGCGCACACGGATGGTCTTGTTGTCACCCAGGGCGCGTTCATTCTTGGTCACGCGGGCGATCAGGAACGCGATCGACTTGCCGATCCACGACCCCGGTCCTTCCCAATACTCGACGGAGCGCACCGCGACTTCGATCAGCACCACGTTCGGGTCGTCCTTGCCGCGCGGCCAGAATGCCTTGTAGGCATCGCTCCAGAACTGGTCGATGCGCGCGCGATCGCGGTCCATCCGCGCCTCGCCCGTCACGGAGACATAGACGTTGCGATCCTTCGATGCATAGGCAACATTCACCTTGGGGTTGCGCGCGATTTCACGGATCTTCGGGCTGCGCGCGCTGGTGAAGAACCAGAGGCGCTCGCCGTCGAACGTGGCGGCTTGCGTCGAGAGCGGGCGGCTGACCAGATCGCCCTCCTCGCCGACGGTGGTGAACATGCAGATGTCGATGTCCGCGAGCAGCTTGGCGATCTGCTCGGTCTTCTGCGCACGGGTGGCCATGTCGGGTTCCTTCTGCCGGCGTTCGGGATGTCGTAAGCAACCAGACGTCGCGTGAAGGCGGGGAATAGCGACATTCCCCGCGACGATCCATTGACGCGGCACGTGCCAACTTCGCAATACAAATGAAGGAGCCGCCCAACATCCGCATCGGATGCGCGGGCTGGGCCATCGCTTCGCGCCACGCCACGTTGTTCGGCGCCGGCGAAAACGCGCTGGCCCGGTATGCGACGCGTTTTTCCGTCGTCGAGATCAACTCGACGTTCCATCGGGCGCATCGCCCGGACACCTACGCACGCTGGGCGGCCGCGGTTCCGAGGGCGTTCCGGTTTTCGGTGAAGCTGCCCAAGGCGATCACGCACGAGGCGCGGCTCGTCCGCAGCGGCCCGGCGCTCCGTCGTTTTGCGGAAGAAATCGCGGGGCTGGGGACGAAGCTCGGCGGCCTGCTCGTGCAACTGCCGCCCTCCCTGGTGTTCGAGTCCCGCGTGGCGGCTGCGTTCTTCGGCCACATGCGCCGCACGTTCAATGCGCCGATCGCGTGCGAACCGCGGCACGCCAGTTGGTTCGGACCACGCGCCGAAGCGCTCCTGGCGCGCCATGGCATCGCGCGCGTCGCGGCGGATCCCC
>Ga0074048_10112484_pt1 | contig 14469 bp, 14 predicted proteins | sample SoimicmetaTmtLPB_FD_74462 | JGI IMG/M metagenome (GOLD analysis project Ga0074048, IMG submission 74462) | Soil and rhizosphere microbial communities from Centre INRS-Institut Armand-Frappier, Laval, Canada - Soil microcosm metaTmtLPB... | ecosystem: Engineered > Artificial ecosystem > Soil...
TAAGGCGCTGCGAGTTCTTCCAGCCAGAAGCCGGTCTTTTCGCCCGTGTCGCCGAGCTTGTCATGCGAGGTGAGGACAACAAGGATCTTCATGCGAGTGCTCTCCTTCATTGCGCTAAGTGATCGAGCGCACCACGCCGCCATCGACGCGAACCGCCGCGCCCGTGGTGGCAGAGGCCTGCTCGGAAGCGAGGTAGACCGCAAGATTCGCGACTTCCTCCACCGTCGCCAGCCGCTGGATCAGCGACGTGGGGCGATGCGTCTGGATGAAGTCGCGCTCGACCTGCGCCAGTGGCACGCCTTGCTCGGCGGCGATCTTGCCGAAGAAGTCGCCCACGCCTTCGGAACGCGTCGGGCCCGGCAGGATCGCGTTGACGGTGACGCCGGTGCCGGCCAGCGTTTCGGCAAGCCCGCGCGACACGGCGAGCTGCGCGGTCTTGGTCACGCCGTAATGCACCATCTCCGGCGGAATCTGCACGCCCGATTCGCTGGACACGAACTGGATGCGGCCCCAGCCACGCTTGGCCATGCCCTGCGCGTAGTGGCGCGACAGTCGCACGCCGCTCAACACGTTGACTTCGAAGAAGCGCTGCCAGTCTTCGTCGGGAATGTCGAAGAAGCCCTTGGGCTCGAAGATGCCGAGATTGTTGACGAGGATGTCGGCGTCCGGCACCTGCCGGATGAGATGCGCCGCGCCTTCCGATGTGCCTAGATCGCCGGCCACGCCGGTCAGCGTGGCGCCAGTCACCTGCGAGCTGACCTCGGCAAGCGCCTGGTCCACGCGAGCCTGCGTGCGGCCGGTGATGACGACGTGCGCGCCGGCGCGAGCGAGGCCGGTGGCGATCGCAAGGCCGATGCCTGCGGTGGAGCCGGTGACGACGGCCGTGCGGCCACTCAGAACGATTTGCATGGAAACGCCTCGGGAGCCCGCGTCGTGTCAGCGGCGTTGTCCTGAGTTGGCGATGCCGTGGCGGTTATCAAGGCCCGGCGGGGATGTCCCTATGAAACCGCCGCTTAGAGCGGACGCTCACCAAACCAGGTCGTCGGGCACCTGGAACTGCGCGTAGTACGCATCGTCTTCGGAGGTTCCGGAAGAGCGCTCGGCGGCCGCCTGCTGCCCATGGTCGAGCACGATCATGCCCGCGTCCCGCTCGCGCACCTTCTCGCCGGCCACGCGCGGCAACAACTCGAAACGGTCGTCCAGTTGTGCGATCACCAGCGCACCGGAGGACAGCATCCTGCGCAGGTCTTCATTGACGAGCAGGGTGCGGATGTCGCCGCCCGCAGTGAAGCGGTATTCGATTTCGCCCGTGCGCGGGACTTTCTTGTCGTCGATGATCTGCCGCGCCTGGGCACGAAGCTCGGCGACGCGCGCAACGGCTTTGCGCTCGGCGGCGAGCGCGCGGTCCCGCTCGGCCTTTTCGGCCCGTGCGCGCTCCGCTTCCCGCTGGATCTCGCTGGGGTCGGAGGCCGCTTTGGCATGCCGCGCCTTGTGCTGCTCGCGCGCGACCTCGGCCACCTTGGATTTCTTGACCAGGCCCGCCTTGAGCAGCTGTTCCTGGAGCGGATTTGCCTTTGCCATGTCGCGGTTTCGCATCGGGGGTTTCCCGCCCATCATACTTCCCAACCCTTGGACCGCTTTCGCCGTGCCGCTGATGGAACCGTTGAAGTACCTCGTTGGCTATCCACCCCACGTGCTCGCGCGGGTGCAGGCGTTGCTGGAGCAGGGCCGGCTGGGCAAGGTGCTGGAGGACAGGTACGGCCAGATGCACGCCGTGCGCACGGATGGACAGCTGTACGACTACGTCCAGTCGCTCAAGGACCGGCACCTGCGCCAATCGGTGCCGCTGGGCAAGGTGATCTACGACAGCAAACTGCAGGTGATGAAGCACGCACTGGGCACGCACACGTCGATTTCCCGCGTGCAGGGCGACAGGCTCAAGGCCAGCCGCGAGATCCGCATCGCCACCGTGTTCCGCGATGCGCCTGCGGATTTCCTCAAGATGATCGTGGTGCACGAGCTGGCGCACCTGAAGGAACCCGAGCACGACAAGGCGTTCTATCGGTTGTGCACGCACATGGAGGCGGAGTACCACCAGTTGGAGTTCGATTTGCGGTTGTATTTGACGCAGTTGGAAGTGGGGCAGGGCCGAGACACCAGTTCGGTTCTCGCAGATCGAGGCAACACGCGCTAGATCTTCAGATCGTTCGGCGCATCCGACGGTGAGTATCCAGGTCGCCCCGGATAGTGCGCGGTGATCCGCTTCGCCTTGAGCTTGGCGATGAGCTCGCCCATTCCACGCAAGGCGAAATAGCCCTGTGCATCCAATGGCGTTCGAATCGTGTTGCCGATCCCTTCATCGGGACCATGGAGCGTGATCAGCACGATGCCTTGTGCAGGGGCGCCATTGCGGGTCACCACCACGCGCCCCCGAACGAAGCCGTCCTTGCCTTCGCCGCCGAACGATTCGAAGCGCGTGCCCAGCGCGGACGAGACATCGATCTGTGCGCCGCCCAGGAGGGTCGGGTGCTCGGGCGTCTCTGGTGGAATCCCGTAACCGACAAGGGAAATTCGGGTGGGTTCGTAGAAGAACTTGGGCCCCAGGCGCTCCCAGAGCCCCGCCAGGCGCGGGTCGCCATACATCGATTCCACCATGATCTGCACGCGCCTGGATTCGCCCGGGTCGAGCTTGAGCGACGAATGCTCCATGTAAAGGCGGTACAAGAAGGAGAAGCGGCCGCGAATCTGCGGCATGACATAGATTTCTGCGCGCTTGTCGAAGGGATTGTGCAACGTGACTTCGGCGATCCCGCGCTTGGCCGGCGACGCCGAGGCAGCGATGTAGCGGGAGTAGTTGCTTTGCGCTGAATTGTTCGAGTCGGTGATCTCGACGATGTTCGGGTTGACGCTGGCATCGATGTAGAGCGGCGTGCGAACGATGATGCATTTGTGTCCGTCGTCCGGTGGCACCCAGTTCGCCGTGAACTCGACGAAGGGCGTGGTGCTTTCGGGCGGGACATCGTGCGTTGCGCTGCCGATCCATGCTTCCGGGCCGCCGCTGACCGTGTAGTCCTTCACCCAGAAATCGACCCTGACGTTGCGGCAAGTCACCGGGCCGCGATTGCGGAAGCGCGCGATGACGTCGTTTGCATGCCCGATCCACGGCACGTTTCCCCAATTCGCGGGATCGGCCAGCGACCGCGCATTGCGCACTTCGATGTCGGGGCTCTGCCAGTTGTCGCCGCCGGGCCACGGGCGGATGTAGAGATCGGGGCGGCCATTCGTGCCGTACTGGATCCGCACCTGCGCGCTGTCGGCTGCGGTCGAGACCACGCTCATCCGGAAATCGGCGATCGCCATGCTGCTCGTGTCGGTTTCCTTGTAGTCCTCCCCTGCCATGAAGAACGAGTTCTCGCCCTCGGCGTCCCGGCGCAGTCGCATGATTTGCGGACGTGCGATCGGGAACGTGAAACTCTGCGAGAGCACATCGGTGCCGAGAACGGCGCCATTGGCCGTGTCGCCCGGGTTGCCGGCCAGCTGTTGGTCGCCGATCTGGCCTGCCTGGGTGTTCCGGTATTCGAAGTAGTAGTTCCAGCCGTCGGCGATGCGCACTTCGACGGTGGAGAACCGACCGGCGGGCGGGGCGCCCAACTCGGCGGCGTGCAACGTGACGGTCTGGTCCAACGGGATGGTGGAGCGCGAAAAGTCGAAAGGCATGACCCATGCGGACTGCACCCAGCCGGTCTCCATCTTCTGCGCGATCGACATGTCGGGAAGCTGCTGCTCCGTGCTCATCAGGTCGTAATTGGTGATGTCGCGCGCTTGTACGTCCGCCGAGTACAACGTGTTGGCGTTGGTGTAGAGATCCGGATACCCCAGGTTGTGACCCAGCTCGTGGGACAGGGTCTCGGGGATCGTGCGCGAATCGCGCACGGTGTCCCAGTCGTCGGGCATCCCCAGCACGTTCATGGTGGCCGAACCGCCCGGCACGGTGAACGAACCGCCCCATGCCTGCGGCCAGAAGAAGTTGTCCGTCGATGCCGTGCCCGCCGAACGCACCACCAGGATCAGGCTTTGCACCTGCCTGAAATCGACCAGCGGATTTCCGCTTCCGTCGGTGAGTGCGGCGGCTGCGGAAATGCATGCCTGGGCAAACGAAATGTTGTTGGTAGGCGCAAACGAATTGCTTGGCCAGGGCATGGGCATCGTGGAGAAGTTGTCGCTCCAGCTGCTCGATAGGCTGATGTATGGCACGGGCGTGCCACCCAACCGGGCAAGCGTGAACGTGTTGTGCGACACCTCCTCGTAGTAGGTTCGCGCGCTCGGGGCCGGGCCGACGGCACCGTCGGACCAGTGTTGCCGCAACGTGTCGAAGACCGTCCCCGTGGTGTAGCGCGAATCGCTGACATCGACCATGAGGATGCAGACATTGCGCGTGCCCGATTGCGGGATCACGTTGATGTTCTGCGGCATTGCGGGGCCGCCGCCCCACGTGTAACCGGTCGTGAAGTGCGAAAGCTCGCCCACGTTCCAATGCGCCGGACTGCGATCGCCATCGGTCCAGACGTCGGTGATTTCGTACTCCAGCGTTTGCACCACGGTGTTGGTGGAGCGATCGACCGCTTCGAGCTTGTGCATCCCGGGCTGATAGCCGACCAGCAGCATGACCTCGTTGGGAGCAGATTCGTCGTCGCGCGCATAGGAGACGAAGCCGGCTGCCTCGCCATCCGGGAGGCGGAAGTCCAGGTCCGCGAACGTCAAACCGCTTGTGCCGAGGTCTGCGGTAATGCGCTCGTACGACCCGATGAAGGGCGTCGCGTTCCCGATGTCGAGCGTCACTGGCCGCGAAACCGGCGTGCGAAGGTCCCACCAGTGGATGCGGTGCCGATCGACAGCCACCAGGTTGCGTCCGATTTCCCACGCGGCGAACGGTCGGTCGGCCTGCGACATTTCGACCAGCGTCTCGACCTTGTCGGTGGCAGGCTCCCACGACTGCACACTTCCCGCGCCGCGGTACAGCGGCACCAGGACGGCATGCTTGCGCGTTCCAAGGGTCAGGTATTGCGGCTCGGCCAAACCGAGCCGTTCGACGGTCCTGCTCCCATCATCCAGCCCGATCGACACGATGCGCCCGGGTTTGCTCTCCGAGACGTAGACGCGGCGTCCATCGGGAGCGACGAGTAGACCGACGGGTGACACAAGACCTTCGAACAGCGTGCGCGGGTGACCCGCCAGGGCCTCCGACTTTTCCCTTGCCTTGCTGGATCGCGGCGTGTCGGCAAGGCCTCTTTCTCGAAGCGCTGCGAGATCCACGGCCAACAGTCTTCCCGTGGATCTGTCGGCGTAGAACAAGGTGGTTCCGTGCACGGCAAGTTGCGTCGGCCGCCCGCGTGCCCGCAGCAGCGCATGGGCGTGTCGTCGATGCGCGTCGGATAGCGACGCCGCGTAAAGTACGAAGTGGCCTTCGGCGGGGTCGAGGTCGACCACCAGGAGCGATTGCCCATCGGGCGTGGCGATGATGCTCGAGGGAAGATCGTAACCATCTCCCAAGGTGCGAATCGTTCCCTCCGCCAGGTCCTGGAGGAGCACCTTGTGGCCGGAAGTGAACAACAAGCCTTCCGATGCCTTGCCGCCCAGCAGCGCCGCACCCTGCACGCCTGCATCGAATTCCCGGATGAGCTTGGACATCTCGTGCTCCCAACGTGAGGCCAACGGAACGATTAGAGGAACGGAGGCCGCGTCGATGTCGGACAGATGTCCTGGAGCTCAAAAGGTGACCTCGGGTAGCGCGACGCATCGACGGAGGTCGCGCGCTTGCCGCGGGGTGGGATCGGGTGAGCGATAGAGCACGAGTTGCGAGAATCTTGATATCGCGGTGACTTATGGTGCCGTTTCGCCACGCGGTGTCCGACCGCGGCGAACCCCCGCGTTCAGTCGAGTGTTCCGTCCCCCCGGAGGCACCCATGGAACGCGAAGTCACGCCGGATGCATGGGCATCCTTGTCGAAGATGCTGGATGTGGAGCAGGCCGTGTTGCGCGCGGTCGCGGACGTCGAGTCGTCAGGCTCCGGGTTTTTGCCGGCACCCTCCGTGCTTCCGAAGATCCTGTTCGAAGGACACGCGTTCCATCGCCTGACCGGTGGCCGCTTCAGCGAAGCGCGCCCCAACATCAGCTACCCGAAATGGGACCGCAGGAAATACAAGGACGCCGCGGGCGAATGGAAACGCCTGGAAGAGGCGATGTCGCTCGACAGGACCGCAGCGTTGCAGTCCGCGAGCTGGGGCATGTTCCAGATCATGGGGTTCAACTACGCCTATTGCGGCTACCAGGACGTGGAGGCCTTCGTCGCCGATCAATACCAGGGCGCCGACGCCCAGTTGACGGCCTTCGCCAAGTTCATCGCGCGGCCGCAATACCTGCGTGCACTGCGCAATGCGGACTGGGCCACGTTCGCGTCGGCGTACAACGGCCCGGGCTACGCGCAGAATCACTACGACACGAAGATGGCCGCCGCGCACAAGCGCTGGCTGCGTCTGTTGGCGGGGGGCGCACCTGCAGTCACCAAGGCCGCAGCGAAGGGCAAGGCGGCTTTCGTCGGGCGCGAGTCGTTCGCTCCGGTGAAGTCCGTACGCCGCACCACCAAACGCGTGCGCAATGTTCGCCCGGATGCGGTCGACCTGCGCGACTGGGAATACCGGCCCAGTATCTCCATCGCGCCGCCGGACGCGTGGCTTCCGATGGATCCCCGAGGCGTGAAGAAGCAAGGGGAAAGCAATGCCTGCGTCGGCTTCGCACTCGCCACGGTCATCGAGTACTTGCTGGACCAGGGCGCCAAGCCGTTCGAGCCGATTTCTCCCTTCATGCTCTACAGCATGGCGCGGCGGTACGACGAGTGGAGCGACTCCGGCGACGAGGTCGATGAAGGTTCATCGTTGCGCGGTGCCCTCAAGGGATGGTCGAAGCACGGTGCCTGTTGTGACCGCAAGTGGGACAAGATGAAGATGCCCGCGGCCACCAACGACGACGAAGACTGGTGGATGGATGCGGTGAAACGGCCGATGGGGGCGTACTACCGCATCGCGCCCGACAACATCCGCGACATGCACGTTGCGATCAAGGAAGTGGGTGTCCTCTATGCGAGCGGGTTCACGCACGCTGGGTGGGACGCGCTGCTGGGCGACCACGCATCCCCCGCGCCGACCGACGTGGACGATCTGCCGCTGATCGACATGCACACGGGCAGCCGCGATCTCGGACACGCATTCGCGATCGTCGGTTACACCAAGATCGGCTTCATCGTCCAGAACTCCTGGAGCAACCACTGGGGGCGCGGCGGCTTCGCCGTGCTGAGTTACGACGACTGGCTGAAGAATGCGATGGACTGCTGGGTGGTGCAGTTGGGCGTTGTGACGGCGGAGCATGGCGAGGTGGCAACCGCCTCGACGCTGCGCGAGAAGTCCGGCAAGGCGGTGGTTTCGCAGAACCCGACGCTGGCCGACCACGAGATCGGCCCCTTCGTGATCGACATGGAGAACGAAGGTCGCTTGAGTGCGAAAGGGCGCTTCCGGACCAATCCCTCCGATCTGAAGCTCCTGGTGGAACACTACCTGAAAGTGGCCAGCGACGACTGGGGGTGCAAGAAGAAGGGCGTCATCGATGTCGCGCTCTATGCGCATGGCGGCTTGAATACCGAAGAAGCCGCTGCCGCAGCTGCGCGCGAATGGGTGCCTTACCTGTACTCCAAGCAGATCTTCCCGATCTTCCTGATGTGGGAGACAGGGGGATTCCAGACGGTCTTCAACATCTTCGAGGATGCCGTGCGCGGCGAAGCGGAGAAGACGGGCGGCGCACGTTGGGATCGCTTCCGCGACAAGTTCTCGGACTGGAAGGACGAGCGCATGGAAGGTCTGGCGCGCTTGCCCGGCGGCAAGCTGTGGAAGCAGATGAAGCAGAACGCAGATGCGCTGTCGGGCGCGCGCGATGCCGGCGTCGTGAAGCTGTTCGAGGTCTTCGACACGTCGCCGGTCCGGGATGCGCTGCCGAAGCGGATCCGACTCCATCTGATCGGGCACTCCGCCGGGTCGATCGTGCACACCTGGATCGCGCAACGCGCCATCGAGCGTGGCTTCGAAGTCGCATCGATCTCGCTGATGGCACCGGCGGTGCGGCTTGATCTGTTCGACGCGCAATTGGGCGGGGCGCTCGTCCAGAAGCGCATCCCCGTGTTCCTGGCGCACCTGACCGACACGACGGAGCGCGCCGACGACACCTGCTCCCCCTATGGACACTCGCTGCTTTACCTCGTGTCCCGCTCGTTCGAGGACGCTGTCGAAACGCCGATCCTGGGGCTGGAGAAGCACATCGTGCCTGCGCTGCCGACGCACGCATGGGGTGGCAACGTGCGATGCCTTCGCTCGCCGGGAGGACTCTGGGCGCCGGGCGCCAAGGTCACGCGCGCGACGTCGCATGGCGGGATGGACAACGACGAGGGCATTCGCGAGGCGGTGGCGCAGTTCATCAAGGCGAGTTGAGGTGGGGCCTTGGTCTCCGCACCTACAGCGTGATCTGCGGGGCGTCCGTCCAATCCTCCGTGACGACGACCTGGATCACCGTGCGCGGTTGTTCCGAGTCGACGTAGACCTCCAGGTTGTAGGGCCCGCCTGCCGGCACGCCGTACACGTAATACATGCCATCGATGCCAGAAATGGCGATCGGTGTGCAGGTTTGCGGAGTAGGGCAGATGCGCACCTTTGCACCTGCGAACGGCGCGCCGTCCTGGAAGATGATGCGGCCACGCACGTCTGCGGCGAATGCCGTGTGCGCGACGAGCGCCAAACCGAGCAGCGACCACAACGGCCATCGATGGCTTGCGTGCTTGCGAACCATGCTCGCGTCCTCAATTCGTGCCCGGGACGTTGCCCGGGACGTTGCCCGGCGCGTACGGCGCAGGCGGTGGCGTCGGGAAGGTGATGTCGCGCAACGTGATGCGTCGATCGGTGGCGTTGACTTCCTGCGGAGTCACGTTGGGGAACCCGAGGTAGATGGCGGGCGGCGAGGGCACGGTGGCTCCCTGCACGGCCATCATGATCTTGGGGAACAAGGGCTTGCCGCCGGCGTTCAACGGAACCGGGATGTACCAGACGAAGTTGCCGGCGCTGTCGAAGTTCAGCTCCGGCGGTTGCATCACGGCCAGCAGGTTGTCGGGTTTCAGCCTGGCCTGATCGAGGTTCGCCTTGCCCATGACGGTCCATGTTTCGCAGGTGGGTGGCGATGCCTGCGCGACTTGTTGGGTGGACTTCTCCGCTTTGTCGCCGCCGAGCTTCCAGCCGGCGGAAGCGGAAATCGCAGCCACGAACACCGGAACGAACAGGGCGAGGTTCTTCCAGAACTGCGATTGCTTGGTCGCCTTTTCGTCGGCTTGCTGCGCGGCCTGGTCGAACGTCCTGAGGTTGTCCGGCACCATGACGCAGATCACCGCGTGCTTCGGCGGCGGCCCGTGCTGCCATTTCACGAGTTCGTTGGGGGCGTCGACTTCGAACCAGTCGTCGCTGACCTTTCCGCTGTCGTACAACCCTTCGACCTTCGCGTCGGGGATCTTGAGCACGGGCAATCGCCAGCCGAAGCGTGTTTCGTCCCAATCCTGTTCGGTGAGGGGAACGGTGAACGAAATCATTGGACATCCCCGAGGGAGACGGCTTGCATCGCAGGCCTTCTGTCAGCCGCAACGCGGCATGCGACAGCCGCCGGACACCCGGCTCGGTAGACTCATCAGTGAAGGCGAATGCGAGTAGCGGGGATACCGGATCTCACCAATAGATGCCCGATAGGGCCGTAGGTCGTTCCCGCCTGGCTTCGTGACCGATCTGGCGAGCACTAAATTCTGGGCGCTTCCCGTTGGGAGTGCTACCACAGGTGTCCGCATGTGCGTACGCGTGTGAGCGCGTGATCAGCGCACCGTTTCGACTTGGTCGATGTAGGCGCCATAGCCGGCAGCCTCCATCTCCTCCAGTGGAACGAAGCGCAACGACGCGGAGTTGATGCAGTAACGCAGACCGCCCTGGTCGCGCGGACCGTCGTCGAACACGTGGCCGAGATGGCTGTCGCCGTGCGCTGAACGCACTTCCGTGCGCACCATGCCGTAGGAGTCGTCATCGAGCTCCTTGATGTTGCCGGAGTCGATCGGCTTGGTGAAGCTGGGCCAGCCGCACCCCGATTCGTACTTTGCCGACGAGGCGAACAACGGTTCGCCCGACACGATGTCGACATAGATGCCAGGACGCTTTTCGTGGAGCAACGCGCCGGTGCCCGGGCGCTCCGTGTCGCCGTCCTGGGTCACGCGGTACTGCTCGCGGGTCAGCTTGGCGATGGCTTCGGGGGTCTTGCGGTAGTCGGTCATGGGGATCTCCGGTTGCGACATGCAACGAAGATGGGGCGGGAGGGCGTCGAATCAATGTGCGCGCCCGGCCTCATGCGTGCAAACCAGCGACCCCTATCCCTTGTTCCCCCGCGCCGATCTTCATCGACTGCACAACTTCGACGAGCTGATCCACGGCGATCCGCGTCCCTTCCGCCCAACCGGAATTCATGTTTTCCTCGAAGTCGGCTTCGTTGCGGTGCAACGCCGTGAACACGTAGCGCGTGCCGGTGCCCGCGGATTCCATCGTGACGATGGCGGTGATGGGGACGTCGTCGAAGACCGCCGGGCGCCAGCCCGGGAACAGCATGGACGTCCAGACCAGCCGCTCCAGCGGTACCACTTCCACGAAACAGCCCAGGTTCGGGAAGTCCTTCCCGTCCGCCGTTGCGATGTCGATGCTGAAGATGCCGCCCGGCCGCACGTCCATCTCGGCGCGCGACACGCGGCCCCACGCCTTGGGCATGTACCACGCCTTGAGGTGTTCGGGTTGGGTCAGCGCGTCCCAGACGAGGTGCCTGGGCGCATCGATGAATCGTTCGAGGACGAAGTCGGTTTTCGGGTTGATCTCGAAACGCTCGCTCATGATTTCGATTCCTTCTGCTTGAGTCGCATGACGTAATCGTCGAACCGGTCGAACCGGGATTCCCACACCTGGCGACGCTCGGCGAGCCAGTTCTCGGCCACCTTGAAGCGTTCGGGTGCGATCTCGTAGGTGCGCACGCGCCCTTGTTTCTTCGACTTCACCAGGCGGCTGCGTTCGAGCACGTCCAGGTGCTGCACGAAGGAGGGGAGGGCCATGCCGGACGGTGCCGCCAACTCGCTCACCGTGGCCGGCCCGGCCGACAGCTGCTGCAGCACGCGCCGCCGCGTGGCATTGGCCAGGGCGTGGAAGACATCGTCTGCGACTGCGGCTTGGGCCATGGCGGCACCGGGATTCGATCGGGCGCCCAGACTCTATCGCCGGATAATACTAAGGTCAATCCCTAAGTATTGTTCAGCCGTCAACGCGGACGCAGGATCCGGAGCACCGTGCGCCCGTCGACGTTCTTCAGCGGGAAATACACGCGATGCGTACGCGGGTCGATGGCGACCACGTGCGCGTTCGGGCCGACCATGCCGGCGCCGAGACGGACCACGCCACGTTCTTGCGCCTGGAATACGGATGCAACGCCCGCTTCGCTTGCCACGTAGATCCGCGCCTGCGTCGGATCCAGAGCCAGCACATCCGGATCGCGCCCGACCTCGTAGGTCGCCGCCACCCGGCGCACCGACAAGTCGACGATCAGCAGGCGGCCGTTGTCCTCGCAGGCGACGAACGCCAGCCGGCGCTTCGGGTCGATGAGGAGCCCGTGGTTGCCGGCAGCGCCCGGCAGCTTGATCCGCGCGACCACCGCGTCGGTCGCAGGGTCGATTTCGACCAGTTCTCGGTGCGACTGTTCATTCGAAAACACATGTCGCGACACCGGATCGTATTGCGTGTTGCCGACCTCGCCGCGGAGCGGGATCGTCGCCACGACGCGATTCGTGTCGACGTCCACCACGGTCACGGAATGGCCGGACTTGTCGGAGACGTAGAGCTTGCGTGCCTGCGATGCGTACGCCATCCCGTCGGGGTAGCGTCCGGTCGGCGTTCTCGCGAGGATCTTGCGTGTCGCGGCGTCGATTGCCACGACCTCGTTGCTGCCCGTCGCGGTTGCGTACACGCGGCCCAGCTCCGGCACCGCCAGCACGCCATGCACGTCGGCCAGGCCGCCGATGCGGGCCTCGACGCGGTTAGCCTGCGTATCGAACACGATGACCGCGCTGTCGCCCAGGTGCGCGATGTAGAGGCGGTGGTGGTCCGCATCGACGCTGGCGTAATCCATCCGGGTCGTGCGGCCACCCAGGGGTACGTCGGCCACCGCGACCAGCGGCAGAGTGTCGGTTGCACTGGGTCCGGCGCACGCGGCGCCGATGCCGAGCGACAGGCACGCCAGGACTGCGAATCGCAAGGCCTCTTGGATGCTCATCGCGCCTTCGTGCGTGCTGCGATCGTTTGAGAGTACCTGATTGGCGAGCATGCCATCCGATGCTGGTCGCGCCGCCTCAGGCGCGAAAGCGCGCATAGCGTTGCGAGCAAAAGCGCATTGAGCGAGCGAGACGATTCGACCGGTTTTGGCGTTGATCTGCGGATGCGCCGCGGTGGACAGTAGACGCACGGAGACTAGAAGCTCCTCAAGCAATCCGCACCAAAGCAGCACTTGGTGTTGGCGTCATCTCGGCGCACCGACGCAGGCCTTTGCGTCGGGAGGGCGACTAATACAAGACCCGCAAGGGGAATACGTCGCGCCGTTCGCTTTGCGGCTTCTAGCCTCCCGACACCTCGCGTCGCACACGCGATGCGAGCACCTCACGTCAGAGAGAGCGGAGGTTCAGATGTCCGATGAAACGAGTGCGCGCGATCTTGCGCCGAATGTCTACATCAACCTGCTTGCGGCGAACACGATGATCGTACGCATGCGCGACCACGTGGAAATGCTTTCGAGTGTCTTCGAACCACTCGGTGGCACCGAATGCGAGATCGCCATCAAAGCCCAGCGCGTTGGCGTGGTGCCTGTCCAGCCTGGCGAGTGATCTGGATGAGGCCGCAGAGGCAGTTCGTTGGTCCAGGGAAGTCTGCGAGAGATAAGAGTTCCACCAGTCGCGCCGCGACTGATGTGAGGTTGAGCAATCGTTCCCGGTAGAGTAGTTTCATCTGAGCCAGATATGTGGCTCATATGAGTCGGGGATTGCATGGTCAGGAAGTCGGCTTCGGGCGGCCGGGTAAAACCAATTCTTGTAAAGGAAAAGGTCGTGAAAGCCTCCAGTGAATGGAAAGATCCCGAGCGGATTGTCTCCGGGCGAAAGGTGTTCCGAAGCGCATCCCTTGCGGGCTCTCGCAAGAGGGCGTTCGGGGACGTGGTGACATTCGTGACCGCCGCCGATCCGATCGAGCGAGTAGGTTTGGAGCGACTTGGCGTCCCTGCGGTGCTCGTCCGGGAAATGGCCGATGAAATGAAGATCTCGGCGGTTCGCCTGTACGACATCCTCGGCGTGCCAAAGGCGACCGCGACTCGACGCGCTGCCGCCGGGCAGCGGATCGGTGGGGCCGGTGGGCACGCCGCCGTCGCAATGTTGCGGCTCATCGGCGAAGTGCATGCAATGGTGGCCGAAAGCACGTCGGCTGAAGTCGGCAAGTTCGACGCCGCCGAATGGCTTGGACAGTGGATCGAGCGACCCCAGCCTGCCCTGGCCGGTCAAAAACCTGCGGATCTTCTGGATACTCCGACCGGCGTGGAGGTCGTCTCGCGCTCCCTCGGTTCAATTCTCAGTGGCGCGTACCAGTGAGAGTCTGGCGAATCGGCGCTGAGACCCGCACCTACAAGGCAGATGATTTGAGCGGCGGTGGGGCATCACTGAAACCTGGGCGATGGAACGCCGCGGGTGAGCCGGTGGTTTACGCCGCGACGAGCATCGCGCTTGCCGTGCTGGAAACGGCGGCAAGCGTGGACAGCGCCGGCTTACCTCTCAATCGCTTTGTCGTTGCGATCGATGTGCCCACGAAAATCTGGGAGAAGCGCAGGGAGGCTCACGCGTCCGTTCTTCCAGGGGGATGGGATGCGGTGCCCGCTGGAATGACCAGCGTGTCCGTTGGGTCGAAGTGGCTATCGTCGAAATCTTCAGTCGTCCTGACCGTGCCTTCCGTGATCGTGCCGGAAGAAGACGTCGTGCTGATCAATCCGCTGCACCACGACTTTGCGAAGGTGACGGCCAAGACCAGTCGGAGATTCGCGTACAACACCCTGTTTAGGGCTTGAAGGACGCAAAAAGGCCACCGCAAGGGTGGCCTTTCCGTCAAATCTGGTGGGCGGTGCAGGGTTCGAACCTGCGACCCTTGCCGTGTGAAGGCAATGCTCTACCGCTGAGCTAACCGCCCGGATGCTTCTACCGCCGCGGGGCGGGGCAGGCGCGGCATTCTACGGAAGCGCGGCCGTTCGGGCAACGGGCGTGAAGACGAAAAGATGAGGTTGCCG
>Ga0074048_10062612_pt1 | contig 14431 bp, 13 predicted proteins | sample SoimicmetaTmtLPB_FD_74462 | JGI IMG/M metagenome (GOLD analysis project Ga0074048, IMG submission 74462) | Soil and rhizosphere microbial communities from Centre INRS-Institut Armand-Frappier, Laval, Canada - Soil microcosm metaTmtLPB... | ecosystem: Engineered > Artificial ecosystem > Soil...
GCCTTGTCGCGCGTGATGATGCGGTTGCAACCGCAGTAGAAGCACGGGCTTTCGCAGAACGGCACGTGCACGTACAGCGACAGGCGGCGCGGGATCGGATCACCGTTGCTGGCCGCGGCCGCTTCGCGGAATTCGCGCTCGCCGAATCCGCCGTGGAAATGCGGGGCCGTGGGATACGAGGTGTAACGCGGACCCGGCACGTCGTAGCGGCGCAGCAGGTCGGTGTCGGAGGCGGTCTGGGCGTTGTCCATGGAATGCAGCCTAGGCAGCGCGGGGGTCACCCGCCTTGATCCGGATCAAACCCCTGCCCGTTCTTCCGCACGCCTCATCCCCCACAGCCGCCGCAGCATTCGGAGGCCAGGCGATGCACGCTCGCATGCGGCACGGCGATGCCGGCGCGGGCCAGCACGGTGACGAGGTCGTCTTCGACGAGGGACGTGGACACCCGCAGGCGCCCGAGCGCGTCGACGTCCACCAGCGCGGCGGGATCGAGCATGCACAGGAGCTCGCCGATGGAATGCGCGGCGGCGCCCGCGGCGATGGAGGTCACGAGGTACTGCATGGGCGGGTTCCGTGAAGAAGGTAGGCGCAGCGTGCACACTCCCCCGCCCCGCCGCGCTGACGCAGGTCAAGCGTGCATGACCTCGGTCCGGATGACTTCTGTCCCTGTGTGCCGGGTGCGCGCACTTGCTTCAATGCACGCATTCGATACCGGGGATCCTCCATGCGCCTGACCTTCGCGCCGCTCTTCGCGGGCATGACCTTGCTCGCCCTCGCCGCGCCCGCCTTCGCCCAAGCGCAGCCCGAGGGACCTCCGCCGCAACCGGTCGTCACCACCGTGCCGCCCGCGAAGGACGCGGACGTCGCAACGCTCGACGGCATCATGGCCGCGCTCTACGACGTCATCTCCGGGCCCGCCGGCCAGGCACGCGACTGGAACCGCATGCGTTCGCTCTTCATCCCGGGCGGCCGGATGATGCCGGTGGGCGGCAAGACGAAAGATGTCATCGGCATCCGCCTGATGACCACCAACGACTACATCGCAACCTCCGGCCCGCTGCTGCTGGAAAAAGGCTTCCAGGAACGCGAACTCGCACGCAAGGTCGAGCGCTTCGGCAACATCGCCACGGTGTTCAGCACCTACGAAGCGCACATCCTGGCGGACGGCCACGTGCTGCGCGGCATCAACACGCTGCAGCTGATGTTCGACGGCAAGCGCTGGTGGATCGTCTCGCTGATGTGGCAGGCCGAGTCGCCCGACCTGCCACTGCCGAAGGCCTATCTCCCCGAAGCGAAGTGACCAGGGGTCGCCCCGCTACCAGCGGTACACGAACCCGAGCTTCAACCCGCTGTCGGTGAAATCGAGGTTGCCGACGAAGCGGCTCTTGTTGGCGTCCACGCTGATCTTGCTCAACGTGTAATCGAGCGAGAAGCCCGCCTGTTCCCACGGGAAGTATTCGACGCCGATGCGGCCGAAGGTCACGTCGCCGTCGACGTTGTCGACGTTCGCCTTGAAGTAGCCGAGGTCGGCGCCGATGCGCCACGGACCATGGCCGCCGGGCGTCCAGCGCCATGCGCCGCCGAGCGTGATCGATGGCAGGTCGGCGCTCACTTCATTGCGGAAGCCATTGCCGACCTGGTTGCCGTTGGCGTCCACCAGCATCGCCACCGTCATGTCCAGGCGATACCAGATCATGCCGACGCGCGGGCCGAGGGCCCAGTTCTCGCGCCGCGCCGCCCACCAGACGTAGTACGCCTCGTAGGCATCGATCCCCACTTCGGCGCTGACCGTGCTGTTGACCGGATACAGCGTGTCCTGGAACTCGATGTTGCGCGTGATCGTGCGCGTTGCGCTGGCGCTGTCCTGGTAATACGTCAGTCCGAATTCGTGGTTCTCCCACGGGCGCCAGGTGAGCCCGACGTAGCCGATGGTCGGACTGTTGTCGAGGCCGAAGTCCTTGTGGACGTCCACCTCGGTGCCGCGTGCGGTCTGGCCATCGGCGCGCACGTTGGTGTCCCACGAGGTGACATAGCCGCCGATGCGTGCGCTGAAGACATCCAGCGGCTCCACCGCGCGCGCCTTCATCGGTGCGAGCGCGAGCAATGCCAGCGTGAGCGGTGCAAGAGCTGCCGTGGTCCTCATGACGCCTCCTTCGTATTCGGACAATGGAAAGAACGCGGGGTCCGGCATCGCCCGGACAGGGCTGGTCGGATCATGGGTCGGGATCCCGGGGATCGGCCGCGATGTGCAGGCTGACCAGTCGCGCGACCATGACCGCCAGGTACAACTGGCCGAAGACCGCTTCGAACACGGCGATGCCGCGCGCGACCGGCGTCACCGGCACGATGTCGCCGTAGCCGAGCGTCGCCAGCGTCACGAAGCTGAAGTAGATGCCGTCGGGCAGCGACAGCCCGCCCGCGATGGGCGCGCCCCCCGACAGCAGCGAACCGGGCCATGCGCGGTCCACCACGGCCCAAAGCGCGCCGAGGAAGACGCCGACGAGCAGATAGGCATTCAAGGCCGCCATCAGATGCTGCATGTCCACGCGCCGGCTCGACATCGCATAGCGCACGGCGCGTGCGGCGGCGAACAAGGCAATGGCCGACCACACCGCGAGTGTTGCGGGACCCGCCTCGCCGAGGTTGGTGCGGATCGGCGCAAGGCCGACCACGATCGCCGCCACGACGAACGCGAAGAACGCACGCCCGGTCGTGCGGTCGCCCACGGGCGTGAGGGTGGTCGCCAGCAGCGTCAGGCCGAGGCAGACATTGAGGATGTGCCCGCTCCTGCCCGTCGCCGCGAGCACGGGGCCGAGTGCGATCGTCGCGATGAGCATCGCGAACAACAGGACGTGGCGATTGCGCCCCAGCCATCTCAGAGCGCCGACGGCCATTTCACCGCTGCTCCCCGGTGGAGGCGCCTGCGTCCACCGCTGCATCGCCCGTCACGAAATCGCCGCCGAGCGCGAGATGCAGGTCGATGCGGCGCACCAGGCGTTCGCGACGCACGGCGAGCAGCGCGACTTCGGCTGCGTTCGCGGAGAGTTGCCGGTTCATGACGTCGCGCAGGTCGGACTTGCCGACGCGGTACGAGGTCTCGGTGAGGCCTGCGGCGCGGCGGCTGTCGTCCGTGGCCTGGCGCAACAGGGCTTCGCGCGTGGCGAGCGTGGCTTCGTTGTCGAGCGCGGTCTCCACTTCATCCAGCGCCTGCAGCGCGAGGCGTCCGTAGTTCGCGATCGCTTCGTGTTGCTCGGCGGTGCGCAGCGCGACGTTGCCGGTCAGTCGACCGCCGAAGTAGATCGGCACGACCGTCGTCGCGCTGCCGCTCGCGGTGGTCTGGTTGACGGCGGAGGCCACGCGCGAACGCCGCGACACGCGACCATAACCGGCGGAGATGTCCAACGTGGGCCAGAACGAGGCTTTGGCTTCGCCGACGAGATCGAAGGCCGCGGCGACGCGACGCTGCGCAGCGATCAGGTCGGGCCTGCGATCCAGCGCGTCCATGGGCATGCCGGTCGGCACGGCCCCGGGGAACGGATCGAGATCCTCGCGTGCCTGGATCGCCGCCGAGGGATACCGGCCGACCAGGATCTCCAGCGCACGCAATGCACTACGGTGCGCGAGTTCCACTTGCTTCGCCGCATCCTCGTAGTTCGCCTGGCTGGCGCGCGCCGCCAGCACATCGGTTTCGTTGCCCGCGCCGACGCGCAGGCGATCATTGCTCAAACCGACGAGGCGTTCGGCGTCGCCCGCCATCGTGTTCGCGAGCTTCGCCTGTTGCGCCGTTTCCGCTGCGACGAACCACGCGCGCGCGACGGAGGCGGCCAGCGATTGCCGTGCGAAGCGATAGTCGGCGCCGGACGCATCGCGCTCCGCGATGGCGGCGTAGCGCGCATAACGCAGGCGCCCCCACAGATCGATTTCCCAGGTCAGCCGCAGCATGACGCCGCTGAGCATCGCCACGAGATCGGACACGGGCTTGGAGCCTGCGCGACCGAGGATGCCGATCGCGGGCTTGAGTTGTGCAGTGGCGAGGTCGACCTGTGCATCGGCCTGTTCGACGCGCGCGGCGGCGACGGCGAGGTCCGGATTGTTCGCGAGTGCTTCGGCCACCAACGCATCGAGCTGCGGATCGCCGAACGTGGCGAGCCAACCGGCTTCGACGGGCGCCGGGTTCGCCTGCATGGACCAGGCCTGCGGCACCGCCACATGCGGAATCGCCAGCGCGCGCACCTCGTCCGCCTTCGGCTCCGGCTTCGTCACGCAACCGACGAGCACGGTGGCGCCGAGCCCCAGGATCCACGATGCGCGCCATCGGGCCATGGCGATGGCCTCAATGCAGCTTCAGCACGAGCAGGTCGAGCTTCGTGCCGACGCGCAGGATCACCTTGCGGATGATGTGGACCATGTGCCCGTGCTGCGTGTACACCGCGCCGACACCCTGCGCGCCCATCGGCAGGAAGGTTTTTTCGTCGCGCCCCGCAGGACGCAGGCGCACCGCGAAGCGCCCCGGCGGGATCGGATTCGTGCCGGTCTGCGGCACTGCACCGGACAGCGGCAACTGGCCCGTGCCGGACGACCAGACGATCGAATCCACGGTGGCCTTGATGATGCGGTTCGGGAAGGTCTTCAGCGCGATTTCGGCGTCGTCGCCGGGCCGGATGTTGCGCAGTTCGTTCTGCGTGTACATCGCCAGCACCATCTGCTCGTTCTCGACGAAGGCCATCACCGGCACCATCGGCAGCTGCGCCGCGTAGGAGCCTTCGCGCAACTGCAGGTTCACGACCGTGCCGTCGGCGGGTGCGCGGAACACCGTCTGGTCGAGTTCCCACTTCGAATAGGCAATCTGCGCCTTGAGCTGCTCGAGCGCTGCGCGCGCCTGCGCGACCTCCGACAGCTCGCCCTGCTTCGTGCGCGCCGACAGCTTCTGCTGGACCTGCGACGTATTGGCGCTTGCCTGCGCGAGATCGGCCCGCATGCTCTTCACGTCGGTCTGCGCCTGCTCGTAATCGAACTTCGTCCCCGCACCGGTGCCGGACAGATCGCGGGTCTGGCCCTCGCGCTTGATCGCGAGCTCGAGCTTGGCCGCCAACGCACTCTGCGTGGACCGTGCGGATTTCAGCTGGTCACCCAGTTCGCGCTGATAGGCCTCCGCCGAATCGAGCTTGGCGGTGAACTCGGGCTCCTTCGATTGCAGCTCGGCGAGCTTCTGCTGGAACGGCTGCGGATCGATGCGGAACAACACCTGCCCCTTCCTGATCGGCCGATTGGGCTCGATCGGTACTTCGATCACGCGCCCGGTGACGCGCGGGGTGACCTGCACGACGTAGTTGATCACGCGCACGTCGGAGGACGAGGGGGCGACGATGTTGAGGTACAGGATCAGCGCGGTCAGCGCGAAGATCGGCAGCGTGATGACGATGACCTGGCTGATGAAATTCCAGGGCAGCCATTTGAACTTGAAGAAGATCAGCCAGACGATGCCGGAATAGATGAGGAGCAGGATGATTTCCATCAGGCGCCTCCGTCCTCGGGCCCGCGCGCGCGGCCGTGCGCCTGCGCGCTCGCGGCAGCCAGTTGCATTTCGAGCGAAGCGATCCGGCGGCGGAGCTCCGCGACGTCTTCGGTGGGCGCGGCGGGTGCGCGCGCTGCGACGGCAGCGGGCTCGGTTTCAGGCTCCAGTTCCGGCGGATTGAGCGACACCGCATCGCCACCGTGCCCATGCTCATCGTGCACGTCCGTCCCGTACGCGAGCTTGTGCAACACCGGCTTGGTGTAGGCCCATACCCACGCGATCGGCCACAACATCCCGCCGAACACCAGCGAGAGCAGGCACACGATCTTGATCGCCTGCAGCTGCGGATGCTTGCGCTTCTCCGCGATCTTCTCCGGCATGATGTGGACCCACCAGAACACCGAGACGAGCACCACGGGCACGATGATGATCGCGATCCACGCGATGATGTTCGCCATGGTGTCGAGTGCGTCGCCGGAAAGCAGGGAGGCGTGCGCAGGCATCGCCGCCACGAGCAGCGAGATTGCGAGCAACGGCGGCACGGTGCGCCTGGAGTTCGCGACCACGAATCTCTCCCTGTCCCTGCACGTCGGGCGTTAATGCCGGACGGACGGCCGGATGCTAGGGCGCGGTTCCGCGCGCGGGATATTGCCCCTTGGGGAGGGGTGTTCGTTCAGCCGACCTCACAAATCATTTCGTCCGTTCGGGTGATGTGCCTGCGTTGGCTTCTTTGCTATCGGGATCGATTTTTGGACGGGCACGCGCACACGAGACCAAAAGACACGTCGAGACGATGGGTCACTTCAGGCAGAGCTTGCTGCATCCGACACGAAGCGGTGCCATGGCGCTGTTGACGGCACCGGTGCGTGCGCCGGTCGTGTGCATGTTCCTCGCCGTTGCAATGCTGGCGGTGCTCGGCTACGAGGCCGTGTCGACGCCGGGCATCGAGTTCGAGCAACGCTGGGCCTGGCTGTTGGTGGCACTTCTTGCCGCCGCATTCGCTTGGATGGCATGGTTGTTGCGCGCGCGTACCCGTGCACTGGAAGACGCCAGGCGATTGTTGGCGATGACCGCCGGCAACGCGGAAGTCCTGCGCGGCATGGTGCGCGAGGCCCGCACGGACCGGGTCACCACGGAAGAGCTTCACGCGCAGCTCCACGCCGAGCGCCGCCGCCACGAACGCGAGTCGGCCCTGCAACGCGACGAGGTGGCGCATCTTTCACGCGTTGCGATGCTCGGCGAACTCTCCGGCGCGCTCGCGCACGAAATCAACCAGCCCCTGTCGGCCATCCTCACCAACGCCCAGGCGGCCCAGCGCCTGTTGCGCATGGACCCGCCGGAGCTGACCGAAATCGGCGACATCCTCGCCGACATCGTCACCGACGACCGGCGCGCCGGCGATGTCATCCAGCGGCTGCGCACCTGGCTGCGGAAGGAGCACGTCGAACACGTCGCGGTGGGCGTGAACGACCTCGTGCTCGACACGCTGCACCTGGTCCGCGGCGACCTCCTCCACCGCGGGATCGATGTCCAACTGGAACTGGCCGGCGACCTGCCGCGCGTTGCGGGCGATCGGATCCAGCTGCAGCAGGTGTTGCTCAACCTGATCATGAATGCGTGCGACGCGATGGATACTGTGCCCTTCCCGCACGTGCTGCGCGTGAGCACCACCGAGACGGGCACCGGCGCGCGCGTGGATGTCGTGGACCGTGGGCCGGGCATCGCCTCGACGATCTTCGCCACGATGTTCGATCCCTTCGAGAGCACGAAATCCAGCGGCCTCGGCATGGGACTCGCCGTGTGCCGCAGCATCGTCGACGCGCACGAGGGGCGAATCTGGGCAGACAACCTGCCCGGCGGCGGCGCGCGCCTGAGCTTCGAGTTGCCGGAGATGCCGCGATGACACAGATGAGCTCACCCACGCTTCCCGTCGTCCGCCTCGTCGACAACGATCCGCAGGTCCTCAAGGCCGTCGGGCGCCTGCTGGGCGCGGCGGGACTGCGCACCGAAGCAAGCACGTCGCCGCAGGAATTCCTGTCGCACTACGATGCCTCGGTGCCCGGCTGCCTCGTGCTCGATCTCGCCATGCCCGGCGGGAGCGGCCTGGACCTGCAGCGCTCGCTGATCGACCGTCATGTCGATCTCCCCGTCGTCTTCCTGTCGGGTTGCGCCGATGTGCCCGCCAGCGTGCGCGCGATGAAGGACGGCGCGTTCGACTTCCTCACCAAGCCCGTCGATGCCGACGTGCTGCTGCAGGCCGTGGATCGCGCGATCGAACTCGACCGTTCGCGCCGCGCCAGCGCGGAGCAAGAACATGCCTTGCAGGCGCGGCTGGCCAAGCTCACGCCGCGGGAACGCGAAGTCCTGCCCTACCTCGTCTCGGGCAAGCTCAACAAGCAGATCGCCGCCGACCTCGGCGTCGTCGAGAAGACCATCAAGGTGCACCGCGCGCGCGTCATGGAGAAGCTCGGCGTGCATTGCCTCGCCGACCTCGTGCGCCTCGCATCGCGCTTGCACGTTGGTCCAACGGCCAATTGAACCCCTTCTGAGCGGGGGCTAGCGTCCGGCTCCATGCAGGGGCGCACGCCAGTAGTCGCAGTGGTCGACGACGAACAGCCCGTCAGGCGCGCGTTGCAACGCCTGTTGCGGGCTTCGGGTTTCGATGTGCGCCTGTTCTCCACGGGAAGCGAGTTCATGTCCCACCTGGAAGGCATCGACTGCGTGATCCTCGACCTGCACCTGCCGGGCATGTCGGGCTTCGAAGTGCAGGAAGCACTGAGCGCACGAGGCGCCCCGCTCCCCGTCGTGGTGCTCACCGGCAACGACACCCCCGCCAACCGCACGCGCAGCCTGGCCAATGGCGCACGTGCGTATCTCTGCAAGCCCGTGGACGACAAGGTGTTGCTGGACGCGCTCCGGCCACTGACCTCGACCGCCCCCACACCGTGATGCGACTCCCCCAGCGCGTCGCGCGAACGAGGTTGCCATGAACGATATCGTCGAACCGAAATCCGCCAACCTGTCCCGCGTGTTCGCGGCCGCCATCTCGCGCGAAGACCAATGGCGCCACCTCAACGCGTACGCGCGTGCGTGGGCCGATGCTTCGCCGGGCGATACCCGCGAGAAGATGCGCGGCCAGGCGCGCGAGCTGCTCTCCGTCATTTCACGCCTGGAGCATTGCTGGGCCTACCCCGGCGCGCGCTTGCTCGACGCCATGCGCGATGCGCTCGCAGGCGGCGAAGCCAAGGCGTTCGCGCGGCTGGTGCAGAAGGTGTCCGGCGCGTTGCTCAGCGGCGACTTCCGCCGTGACGAGCATGCCTGGGACGCGGGTGCGGAGGGCGAAGGCCGACTGCTCGACACGCTTCCGCCGGACCTCGAAGGCGGCGCGCAGGCCAAGCCCTATTTCGAAGTGCTGATCGTGACGCCGACCGATTCCTCGACCTGGCTGCGCTCGAACGAAGAGCTGCGGCGCATGCATCGCCCGGACGATCCGTTCGAATACGCACCGCTGCACGTGGGCAGCTTCGAGGACGCTGCGCTCGCCGTGATGGTGAATTCGAACATCCAGTCGGTCGTGCTGATCGACGGCTTCCAGTACGCCTCGCGCCACGACATCCCCGACCTCAAGCAATTCCTGTCGCGCAACATGCAGATCGATCGCGACTCGGTGGAACCGGGGAAGCTGGCCACGCACCTCGCGGGCAGGATCAAGGATTTCCGGCCCGAACTCGACCTGTTCCTGTTGTCCGACCGCTCGCCCGAACACCTCGCCGCCAGCGACGAGGCCGCCCCGATCCGCCGCGTGTTCCACCACATCGAAGAACCGATGGAGCTGCACCTGGCGATCCTCGACGGCATCAAGGACCGCTACGAGACGCCCTACTTCGACAACCTCAAGAAGTATGCGATGCGGCCGATCGGCACCTTCCACGCGCTGCCGATCGCGCGCGGCAAGTCGGTGTTCGGATCGAACTGGATCCGCGACATGGGCACCTTCTACGGCACCAACATCCTGTTCGCCGAATCCTCGGCGACCACCGGCGGCCTGGACAGCCTGCTGGAGCCCACGGGCAACATCAAGAAGATGAACGAAGCGACCGCGCGCGCATTCGGCGCGAAGCGCGCGTACCTGGGCACCAACGGCACCTCGACGTCGAACAAGATCGTGGTGCAGGCGATCTGCAAGCCGGGCGACATCGTCATCGTCGACCGCAACTGCCACAAATCGCACCACTACGGCTTCGTGCTCACCGGCGCGCAGCCCTATTACGTGGAAGCCTTCCCGCTCGTGCAGTACTCGATGTACGGCGCGGTGCCGCTGCGCACGATCAAGAAGGCGCTGCTGGATTGCAAGGCCCAGGGCACGCTCGATCGCGTGAAGGTCATCGACATGACCAACTGCACCTTCGACGGCCACATGTACAACCCGCGGCGCGTGATGGAGGAATGCCTGGGCATCAAGCCCGACCTGGTGTTCCTGTGGGACGAAGCCTGGTTCGGCTTCGCGCGCTTCAGCCCCTTGCATCGCACCCGCACGGCGATGGGCGCGGCGGCGGCGCTGACGCGGCGCTACCGCAGCGAGGCCTATCGCAAGGAATACGCGGAATACAAGGAGAAGACCGCAAACCTCGACGACAAGGCGCTGCTCGACGCCAAACTGATGCCAGACCCCGACAAAGTCCGCATCCGCGCCTACCAGACCAATTCGACGCACAAGTCGATGTCGGCCTTCCGCCAGGGCTCGATGATGCTGGTGTGGGACGAGGACTTCCATCAGGTCGAAGGGCCGTTCGAAGAAGCCTTCTTCGCGCACACCTCCACCTCGCCCAACCTGCAGCTCATCGCCTCGCTCGACCTAGCGCGCCGGCAGATGGAGCTGGAAGGCTTTGCGCTGACCATGCGCATGACGCAGCTCGCGCTGCGCATCCGCGAGACGATCAACAACCATCCGCTGATCTCGAAGTATTTCCACGTGGCCACGCCCGCGGACATGATCCCTGCGGAGTTCCGCGAATCGGGCATCGTCGATTACGGCCCGCCGCACGGCTCGTGGGCGGACATGATCGACTCCTGGCGCGACGACGAGTTTGCGCTGGATCCCACGCGCATCACGCTGGTCTGCGGGGCCGCCGGCTTCGACGGCACGCAGTTCAAGGGGATGCTCGCCGAGAAGTTCGACATCCAGATCAACAAGACCTCGCGCAACAGCATCCTGGTCCAGACCAACATCAACAACACGCACAGCGATGCGGCGTTGCTGATCAAGGCGCTCGCGGATGTCTCGCGCGACATCGAGTCGCGGCTGGCGCAGGAAGGCAAGCAGGGACGCGAGATCTTCGATGCGCGCGTGAAGTCGCTGATGAAGGACGTGCCGGACCTGCCGAACTTCAGCCGCTTCCACGACAGCTTCCGCGACGACGCCAAGGCGGTGAGCAACGAGGGCCACATGCGCCCGGCGTTCTTCATGGCCTACGACGAGGACAACTGCGAATTCGTGAAGCTGGCCAGCAATGAAGTGGACAAGCGCCTCAAGGAAGGCCCGGAAATGGTCTCGGCCAACTTCGTGATCCCGTATCCGCCCGGCTTCCCGATCATGGTGCCGGGCCAGGTGATCACCGGCGACACGATCACCTACATGCGCAAGCTCGATGTCAAGGAAATCCACGGCTACCACGCCGCGCAAGGCCTCAAGTTGATCAAGCCGTCCGCGCTCTCTGGACGCCCCCACACCTCCAACCAGTAAGGAGGACGCGCCATGCAAGGCTTCTTCCAGTTCCTCGCGGACAACCCGTACATCCTGCTGTTCTTCACCGTCGGCATGGCGGTGTGGGTCGGCAAATTCTCGGTGAAGGGATACGGCCTCGGCATGGTGGCCGCGGCGGTCGTGGTGGGCGCGGCACTCGCGACGTGGGCATCGACCTACGGCGTGAAGCTGCAACTCGACAACTTCGCCAAGTCGCTCTTCTATTACCTGTTCATGTATGGCGTGGGCCTGCGCGTCGGTCCTGCGTTCTTCAACAGCCTCAAGAAGGACGGCATCACCTTCACCATCCTCGCAGTGGTCTGCGCGGTGCTGGGCTTGGCGCTCGTGGTGATCATGTCGCGCGTGCTCGCGCTGCCGCCGGGCGCCGCGGGTGGCGTGCTCGCCGGCTCGCAGACCATGTCGGCGGCGATCGGCACCGCGGAAATGGCCGTGGAGCAAGGCGCCTACAAGTTGCCGGCAGGCACGACCGCCGAACAGATCTCCGGCATGATCGCGCTCGGTTATGGCGTGACCTACATCTGGGGCACCATCGGCATCATCCTGGTGTGCAAGTACCTGCCGCGCTGGTGGGGCGTGGATGCGCGCAAGGCCGCGAAGGAATACGAAGCGGCGCACGGCGTGCGCAACGTCGACGATGCGGGCATCACCGGTTATCGCGCCGGCGGCCTGCGTGCGTATCGCCTCGACAATCCCGCGACCGCGGGCCAGAGCATCGCGCAACTTCGCACGGTGTATCCGCAGTACCGCGTCGCAAACGTCGTGCGCGACGGCAAGTCGCTGGGGGCCGATGCCTCGATCGTCCTGCAGAAGGGCGACGTGGTGGCACTGGGCGGCCGCCTCGAGGACCTCACCGCCAACCTCGGCCTGCTCGGCGCGGAAGTGCCGGATTCGACGGCACTGAACATCCCGCTCGACCAGGCCGAAGTGCTCGTCACGAACAAGGAGGTCGAAGGCAAACCGCTCGTGTCGTTCGCGCAGAGCGAGTTCGCCGGCCAAGTCGCCATCAGCCGCATGGAACGCAGCGGCGAGCCGTTGCCCTTGGGCACCGACACCACGCTCAAGCGCTTCGACGTGCTCTACCTGACCGGACTGAAGAGCGCGGTGGACAAGATCGCGGAGAAGTTCGGCCAGGTCGCGCGTGCCAGCAGCTCGACCGATCTGCTGACGCTGTCGGCGGGCATGGTGATCGGCCTGTTGATCGGCAAGATCAACGTGCCGGTCGGCAGCTTCTCGGTCGGCCTGGGCAACGCGGGCGGGTTGTTGCTGTCGGGCATCCTGGTCTCGTCGGTGGTCTCGCGCCTGCGCTTCTTCGGCAGCACGCCGAATGCGGCACGCAATATCCTGGAAGACCTCGGCCTGGTCACCTTCATCGCGATCGTGGGCATCAACGCCGGCGCGACGCTGCTCGAACAGCTGACCGGTTCGGTCGCCATCAAGATCTTCCTCGCCGGGTTCGTGGCCAGCACGATTCCCCCCTTCGTCACCTGGGCGATCGGCTACCACTTCTTCAAGATCAACCCCGCGGTGCTGATGGGCGGCGTGGCCGGCTCGCGCTCGCACTCCGGCCCCGCGCGCGAAGCGTCGAAGGAGATCGACAGTACCGTGCCCTGGGTGGGGTTCCCGGTCGGTTACGCGGTGTCCGGCGTGCTGTACACCGTGTTCGGCTACTTCGCGATGGTGCTGTCGCAATGAACGGCGCGCACGACAACGCGCATCGCGTTGCGTGCGCCCTGGCCGCGGCGGGCTTGCTCGCCACGGCCAGCGCGGCCGCGCAGACGACCACGACGACGACCACCACCACGACACCCGGAGACCAGACCGAAGACTCCACCGAGCAGGGCCACACGAACATCGACACCACGTTCGGAACGCAGACCTACGATGAGTGGGTGCGCGAGACGCGCCGCAAGGCCTTCGAGGACACCGTCTGGAACGTGCAGCTGCGTTCGTACTACCTGGACCGCAACAAGTACGACGACAGCGAAAGCGAGGCCTGGGCGATCGGCGGATCGGCCGGTTTCAAGACGGGTTACTTCCGGGAGCGCGTGTCCTTCGGCGCCACCGCCTATCTCTCCGCGCCGCTCTACGCACCCGACGACAAGGACGGCACATTGCTGCTGAAGCCGGGCCAGGACGGCTACGCGGTCCTTGGCGAGGCCTACGCCGAAGTGTTGTTCACCGACGACATCCGCATGACGCTCGGGGCGCGCGGTTTCGACACGCCCTTCATCAACCGCAACGACAGCCGCATGACGCCCAACACCTTTCTCGCAGCGGCCGTGCAGGGCCTGCACGGCGACAAGGCTACCGGCGAGTGGCGTTGGGGCGGCGGCTATTTCGACAAGATCAAGGAGCGGAATTCCGACGAATTCGTTTCGATGTCGAAGGATGCCGGCGCGTCGATCAAGCGCGGGGTGTATGCCGGCGGCGTGAACTACACGCGCGGCGAAGCCTCGATCGGCGCGGTCGAGTATTGGAGCAGCAACGTCATCAACATCTTCTACACGGAAGCCAAGTACGGCTTCCCCATCGTGGGCAACGCGAAGCTGAAATTCGCCACGCAGTTCATCGACCAGCGCAGCGTCGGCGACAACGCCCTCAAGGGCTTCGACTTCAGCGCGCAGCAGTGGGGCGTGAAGGCGGAGCTGGCGGCGGGCGGCGCGCTGCTCACGGCGGCCTACACCAACGCCCACGGCAACGCCGACCTGCAGGCGCCCTGGAGCGGTTATCCCGGCTACACGAGCGTGCAGGTCGAGGATTTCAACCGCAATGGCGAAGACGCCTGGCTGATCCGTGGCCAGTACACGCTTCCGAAGCACACCGGCGTGAGCATGTACGCGTTGTACGTGGCCGGCTCCAGGCCCGATTCGTCCGGCTACGGCCGCGGCGAAAGCGACTTCAACGTGCAGTGGTCGCCGCCGGAAGGTGCGCTGAAGGGCTTGATGGTGCGGGTGCGCTACGCGCATGTCGCCCAGGCCGATCCCGGCGACACGGATCTCAACGACCTTCGCGTGATGGTCTTCTACGACCTTCCGCTTTGAAAGGAGGACAGCCATGGAAACGGATCGAGTGCATGCATCCGCGCTCCGCAACCGGAGGCTCGCGGCGCTGCGCATGACGGCGCTGGCGGCCTGCGTGCTCGCGGGCATGCT
>Ga0074048_10125182_pt1 | contig 13967 bp, 10 predicted proteins | sample SoimicmetaTmtLPB_FD_74462 | JGI IMG/M metagenome (GOLD analysis project Ga0074048, IMG submission 74462) | Soil and rhizosphere microbial communities from Centre INRS-Institut Armand-Frappier, Laval, Canada - Soil microcosm metaTmtLPB... | ecosystem: Engineered > Artificial ecosystem > Soil...
ACGCGCTGGCTGCGCGAATACTTCTGCGACGAAATCCTGCCGGTGCTCTCGCCGCTCGGCCTGGATCCGGCGCATCCGTTCCCGAAGATCCTCAACAAGTCGCTGAACATCGTCGTCGTGCTCAAGGGCAAGGACGCATTCGGCCGCGCCGGGCACCTGGCGATCGTGCGCGCGCCGCGTTCGCTGCCGCGCATCATCCAGATCCCGCCGGAAGTCTCCGGCGGCCCGAGCGACTTCGTGTTCCTCTCCGCGGTGCTGTCGGCCTTCGTCGACGAGCTGTTCCCGGGCATGCAGGTGAAGGGCGCGTACCAGTTCCGCGTCACGCGCAATTCCGAACTGATCGTCGACGAAGAAGAAGTCGAGAATCTCGCGCTCGCATTGCGCGACGAACTCGTCGGCCGCGGCTACCTGCGCGCGATGCGCCTGGAGATCGCCGAGCAGTGCCCGAACGACATCGTGCGCACGCTGCTGGTCAACTTCGACCTGCCGGAGAATGCGGTCTATCGCATCAACGGGCCGGTCAACCTCAACCGCGTGATCCAGGTCTACGACCTGGTGCAACGCCCGGACCTGAAATACCCGCCGTTCCAGCCGCGCGCCTTGCGCGACACGGATGCGATCTTCGATCGCGTCAACGAAGGCGACGTGCTGCTGCACCACCCCTTCGATTCTTTCGCGCCCGTGCTGGAACTGATCAAGCAGGCGGCCGAAGACCCGAACGTGCTGGCGATCAAGCAGACGCTGTACCGCACCGGCAAGGATTCGCCGATCGTCGACCAGCTCGTGCAGGCCGCGCGCAACGGCAAGGACGTCACCGTCGTGGTCGAGCTGCGTGCGCGCTTCGACGAGGAAGCCAACCTCGGCCTCGCCGATCGCCTGCAGGATGCGGGCGTGCAAGTGGTGTACGGCGTGGTCGGTTACAAGACGCACGCCAAGATGCTGCTCATCGTGCGCCGCGAAGGCCGCAAGCTGCGCCGCTACACGCACCTGGGCACCGGCAACTACCACTCCGGCACGACGCGCGCCTACACCGACTTCGGCCTGATCACCGCCGATCCGGACATCGGCAACGACGTCGACCTGATCTTCCGCCAGCTCTCCGGCATGGCGCCGGCGATCAAGCTCAAGCGGCTGCTGCAATCGCCGTTCACGCTGCACGCGAGCGTGCTCAAGCGCATCGATCGCGAAACCAAGCATGCGCTCGCCGGCAGGCCCGCGCACATCATCGCCAAGATGAACGCGCTCAACGAGCCGCAGGTGATCCGCGCGCTGTACGCAGCCTCGCAGGCCGGCGTGCGCATCGACCTGATCGTGCGTGGCGCGTGCACGCTGCGGCCCGGCGTACCGGGCGTGTCGGACAACATCCGCGTGCGCTCCATCGTCGGCCGCTTCCTCGAACACCATCGCGTGTACTGGTACGCCAACGACGGCGATCCGGAGCTGTTCTGCTCCAGCGCCGACTGGCTCGAGCGCAACCTGCTGCGCCGCATCGAAACCGGCTTCCCGATCCTGGCGCCCGACCTCGCCGCGCGTGTGTACGACGAAGCGCTCGCCAACTACCTCGCGGACAACACCAACGCCTGGGAAATGCAGCCCGACGGCAGTTATCGCAAGCTCGCGCCGGACGACAACCACATGCCGCACTCGGCGCAGGCCTGCCTGCTGGCGAAGCTGTGCACGTGAACGACGTCCTCGCCCGCCCGCGCGCGACCGCGATGCCCTTGCAGGACGGCGACCTGCTCGCCGCAGTCGACCTGGGTTCGAACAGCTTCCACATGGTGGTCGCGCGGCAGGTGCTCGGGCAGTTGCGCGTGGTCGATCGCCTGCGCGACATGGTGCGCATGGCCGAAGGGCTCGACGGCAAGGGCGGCCTGTCGCCCGAAGTGCGCCAGCGCGCACTCGAAAGCCTCGAACGTTTCGGCCAGCGCATCCGCGACATCCCGCCGTGGCGCGTGCGCGTGATCGCCACCAACACGGTGCGCCAGCTCAAGAACCCGCAGTCCTTCCTGCTGCCGGCCGAAACCGCGCTCGGGCATGCGATCGAAGTCGTCTCCGGCCGCGAAGAAGCGCGCCTGATCTACCTCGGCGTCGCGCATGCGCAGCCGCCGAAGCCCGGCGAACGCCGGCTGGTGATCGACATCGGCGGCGGTTCGACCGAAAGCATCATCGGCAGCGGCCTGGAAGCGATCGAACGCGAAAGCCTGCAGGCCGGCTGCGTGGCGAGCACGCGCCGCTTCTTCCCCGACGGCAAGCTGTCGCGCAAGAAGTGGAAGTCAGCGCTCACCGAAGTGGCCGCGGAATTCCAGCAGTTCGCGGGCGTGTATCGCTCGCTCGGCTGGCAGGAAGCGCTGGGGTCGTCCGGCACCATCAAGGCCATCGGCGACATTTGTGCCGCGATGAAGCTCACCAAGGGGGCGATCACCGCGGTGGCCTTGCCGCAGGTGCGGGACAAATTGCTGCAGGCCGACACGATCGCCGACATCGACCTGCCCGGCATGTCGAGCGAACGCCGCCCCAGCATCGCCGGCGGTTTGCTGATCCTCGAAGCTGCCTTCGCCGTGCTCGGTCTGGAACGCATGGCCGTGAGCAAGGCGGCGCTGCGCGAAGGCGCGCTGTACGACATGCTCGGCCGCGGCGGCGCGGACGATCCGCGCGATGTGTCGATTGCCGCGTTGATGGAACGCTACGGCGTCGATGTCGCGCAGGCCGGTCGCGTGGAAGACACCGCGATGGAGTTGTTCGACCAGGTGCAGGACGCCTGGGCCCTCAGCGACGACGACCGCCGCATGCTCGCGCGCGCCGCCCGCGTGCACGAACTGGGCCTGGCCATCGCGCACAGCCAGTACCACGTGCATGGCGCCTACATCCTCGAGAACTCCGACATCGCGGGTTTCTCGCAACAGGAACAGCGCGTGCTCGCCGCCCTCGTGCGCACGCACCGCCGCAACATCACGAAGAACGCGTTCGAGACCATCCCCGATCGTTTGCTCACCAGCGCCAGGCGCGTGGCGGCACTGCTGCGCATCGCGGTGTTGCTGCACCGTTCGCACGAAGCCGAGGACATCCCGCGCATCGAGGCGAAGGCCAGCGGCGATACGCTGGTGCTGAAGCTCGACAAGCGCTGGTTCGAACAGCGTCCGCTGCTGCGGCAGGATCTCGGCGGGGAGCCCGATTACATCGCGGGACTCGGCGTGACCTTGCGCGTCGACGCCTGAGCCTTCGCTTCGCCTTCCAGGTCGCGACCGCGCAGGCGCAGGTTGCGTGAGACGAACGCCTGCAGCGCCGCGTCCGCGGGTTCGGGCGACGCGCCGTCGAGCCGGCGATGCAACATCGTCTCCACCAGGTAGAAATACGCTTCGCGCGTACGTGGATCGGGCAACTGGTGGCTTCCGTTCGGATCGACGAGCAGGCTGACGTCCTTGCCGCGCGATGCGAGCGCGGCGGCGTAATGCATGACGCTGCGGATCGGCACGCGCTCGTCTTCCGCGCCAGCGAAGAGCAGCACGGGGCGCGAGAGGCGATCGACGTTCGCGATCGGCGATTGCGCGCGCAAGCGTTCGGCCACTGACGGACTCGCCGGATCGAGTTCTAGCAGGCGCATGGTCGTTGCCAGCGGAATTCCTCGCGTCATCGTGTCCGGGCTCTGCGCATACCAGCGCAGCACCCATCCGAGATCGGCGGGCGGCACGGCGGCGATGCCGACCTTGAACATCTCCGGCTGGAACGTCACGCCCTGCAGCGCCGAGTAACCGCCGAAGGACGCGCCGATGATGCCCACGCGCGCCGGATCGCCGATGCCTTGTGCACGCAGCGCCTGCACGCCTTCGACGATGTCGCGCTGCACGCGGCCGTTGCCGAAGTCGCCGTGGCCTGCGCGCATATAGGCCTGGCCGTGGCCGGTCGAACCGCGGAAGTTGGGTTCGAACACGATGTAGCCGCGATTGGCGAGCAGCTGGCCGATGCCAGTGAACTCGGGGCGGAAGAGATTGAAGGGGCCGCCATGGACGTGCACGACCAACGGTGCGTGCGCGGGATCGACACCCGGCGGCAGCAGCAGGAAGCCATGGATCGGCATGCCGTCGGAGGCGCGCCAGGTGATGGCGATCTTGCGTGCCATCGACGTTTCGGGGAGCGTCGGTGCGGGTTTGTTGCGATAGGCGACGCTGGAATCCAGCGGCAATGCGCGCAAGGTGCGCGTCGCGGGATCGTAGAGATACAGGCGCTCGCCCTTCAGCGTTGTCGCGCGATCGTGCACGAGCCAACGCGCGGCGCCGACTTCGATGCGGAGGTCGCGATCGGCCAGCTGCGACCGAATCACGGCGAGATGCGCGCGTGCGTCCGGCGTCAGGCCATACGTCGACGCAACCGTGCTGCGGTAGCGCGCGAACAGGGGCGTGCGCGTCGTCGGATCGAAGGCCGCGTCGTCGAGGTCGGCTTCCTTGCGCGGGTCGGCCTGCACGGTCTGCAATTGGTTGGAAACATCCAGCCGCGCGAGGCGATCGAGGTCGGCGCCGACATCGGTGCGCAGCCAAGCTTCGCGCCCGTCGTCCGACGCACCAAGCAGCGTGCAACGCGCGAGGTCGCCGCAGCGCAAGGCCGGCACGAGGCGGCCGTCGCGCGCGCGATGCACGACGTAATGCTGGTCCTCCACGCGAACGAGGAAGGCGAGGCGGCCCTGCGCATCGAAGGCGACCTGCACGATCTGTCGCGCATCCTCGTGCAGCAGCGTTTCGCGCCCCTGTGCATCCACGCGAAACACGCGCCACCGCTTGGGCAGGCGCGAGACCAGCGGCGGCGACTCGGACACGATCGCCGCATCCGGATGCGCGGGATCGGCACCTTCGAAGTCGCGCTCCCAAGTGCCGCCGAGTTTCGCGATCGCACGTGATCCGCCCTGCCCCGCTGCGGCCAGCGCGAACAGTTGGCGAGGCGATGGTAGGAACAACCAGCGCGAATCGCGCGACCATGCCAGTTGCGCGGCCTCGGTCTGTGCCAACAGTTGCTTCGGCGCACCGCCGCCGGTGGACACGACCCACACGCTGCGATTGCGCGCCGCTTCGCGCAGGTAGGCGACCTGGCGTCCGTCGGGCGACAGCCACGCACCGAGGATCACCGGCTGCGCAAGGAAGGCCACGCGCGGGAAGCGCGGCGCGACGGGTCGCGCGCGTTCCTTCGCCACTTCCGCACGCAGCGCCGCAGCGTCCACCACCTCCTGCGCCATCACCTGCGGCGCGAACGCCATCGCACAGGCAAGCCACGCCCACCCGAACCGCTTCGGGAACATCGCCATCGTGGTCTCTCCGGTCAGGCCATGGCGGGATGCGCGACGAGATCGTCGGGCACCGTTTCGCGCTCGGGATACATCGCCCACAGCGCCATCAACGCAGGGACGCTCAACACGCCGCACGCGAGTACCCAGGCGATGCGCGCCGCACGCGACAGGTCGGTGCGCCGCACCCGCCACAGTGCAGCGATCAGCGAGAACAGCATCAACGCACCGGCGAGAACCTGCATCGTGCGCGGCACCGGGGGCGTCGCCATCGGCAGCGGGCGCATGTCACCGGCGAGCATGTTCTTCGCCGCCTTCTGCACCATGTAGAGCACCGGCGATGGATACCAGTTCTGGTAGCGCCAGGCATCGGGGTAGTCGCGCGCGATGTCGCGGCGCGACACCGTGACCGATCGCCCGTCGTCGAACGCGCGCACGATCTGCTGGTACGGCAGCGTTCCTTCCGCGTTGTAGGACGAACGCGCGAAGGAGAACGAGAGCAACCAACCGTCGAGCAATTCCATCGCATCGATGCGTTGCACGTCGCCCATCCGGCCGGGCACCGGCACGCGCAGGCGCGGTTCGAGCACGCCGTCGCTGCCGTCGAATGCGCGGGCGTCGTAGAAGTACAACGCGCGTTCGCCGACCAGCACGAAGTCGTCGCCCGCCTTGCCGTAGCCCGTGATCGCCTCGCCACCCGGCAGGCGCGCACGCGGGAGGACCAAGTTGGCGTCTTCGTCGAACTGATACACGGTCGAGCGATCGACCAACAAGTTGTCGCCGACCGGCAGCACCGGCGCAGGGAACGGTGCATTCCCCGCCATCCCGAGCGCACCCACCGCGCGCTTGTCGACCAGGCTGTAACCCTGGAAGCGCATGGTGTCGTGGCTGAAGACCCAACGCACGCGGCGTTGCGGGTCGTCGAATTCCATCGGCGCGATGTTCGTCAACTGGTGGCGCGCGGGCGCTTCCCCAAGGCCCGGGAACAAGCCGTCGATGTCCGCGATCGCCGCCTGTTCACGCCACAGCGGCGCCTCGGGATCGGTGCAGTTGCGCAGGCCCTTCACGAACAAGGCCTTGCCATCGAGCACTTCGATTTCCTTCTCGCCGTCCACGTTCGGCACCGCGACGTTGTTGGGATGCGAGCCCTGCGCGATCCACAGGAACTCCACGCCGAAGCCGACCATCACCAGCGCGAACCACATCGTCATCGTCATCGGCGCGGCGGTGACGAGGGTGCGCGCCGCACCACGCGCGGGCGTGCCGAGGCTGGGCTTGAACGCGACCAGCACCATCGCGAGCAGCCACGCGAGCGAGAGCAACTGCAACGCGATTGCGCCGAAGCCCGTCGCCTGCGAAAACACGATCAGCAACAGGAACACCGCCGCGCAATAGCCCTGGCGCTTGTCCGCGAGCATCAGGTAGGCGCCGACGAGATAGCCGCACAAGGACACGATCCAGGCCGAACCGACGAGCAGCACGTGCCGCATGTCGACCACGCGCGCGGTCATCCCGCCCTGCCAGCCCGCGATCGTGAGCAAGGGCAGCAACACGCCCACCGCCAGCAGCACCGCGCCTGCACCAAGCAAGGCAACGGCGATGCGCGAAGGCGCAAGCGGGCGATGCAGCAGGTTGAGCCACGTGTTGGGCCGGCGATACCCGCCCATCTGGTACAGCCCGAGCAACAGGCCCGCGGCCGCATACACGGCGCCGAACACGCGATAGACAAGCAAGGGCTGCTGCGCGAGGTCGACCACGCGCGTCAGGAATCCCAGCACCACGAGTTGCAGCGCCACGCACCCCGCGGCCCACCAGCGGAAGCGCAGCAACTCGGCCTTGAACAGATCGAACATCGTCGTGGTCCTCATGCCTGCGCGCGCTGCGCGTCGGGCGTTGCGTGGTTCTTCGCCAGGAACCCATTGACCGCACGGTCCAGGCTCACCGGCATGCTCTGCACCGAACGCGCACCGCTGGCGCGCAGGAATTCGGCGAAGTCGTCCTGCTGGTCCAGCACGAGGTAGTGGTGCAGCCCATCCAGGCGCTGCAGTTGCAACAGGCCCGGCACCGAGCGCGGATCCGGCCCCTTGAACGGGATGTCGGCCACCCAGTGCGTGACGCGCGCGCAGAATTCGTCGGGCGCGGACATGTGCATCAAACGGCCGCGTTCCAGGATCACCAGGTTGTCGGCGACGCGCTCGATTTCTTCCATCTGGTGCGAGCAATAGATGACGGTGCAATCGTCGGTGGCGTTGCTGTACATCAGCGATTCGAGGAAGGCGCGTTTGGCCACCACGTCCAGGCCCAGCGTGGGTTCGTCGAGCACCAGCAGTTCGGGACCTTGCGCCAATGCGAGGGCGAGATTGAAACCCGCGCGTTCGCCGCGCGAGAGCTGCCCCACCTTCTGCTCCGGCAACACGTGGTAATGACCGAGCACGTTGCGGAAGGCCTCTTCGTTCCAGCGCGGATACTGCCGCCGATGCATGTCGGTCACCGCGTTCACGCGCATCCAGCCGGGCAACGTGTGTTCCTCGTTGACGAAGCCGATGCGGCCGCGATCTTCCGGCGTGAGGCGTTGCGAATCGCGGCCGAGGATGCGCGCACTGCCGGCGGTGGGCGGCAGGAAGCCCAGCAGGATGCGGAACAGCGTGGACTTGCCCGCACCGTTCGCGCCGACGAGCGCATGGATGCGGCCGCGCGGAATGCGCAGGTCCAGGTGGTCCAGCGCCAACTTGCGTCCGTAGCGCTTGGTGAGCGCGTCGGTTTCGATGACGTAGTCGTTCATGTCGGATCCCCGTCGTCAGGCGCTTTTGCGGGGCGCCAGCGCGAGGAACTCGCGATGCAGGCGGGCCTGCACTTCATCCGGCGGGTAATCAAGCGCGATGACGTCGTGGAGGAAGCGCGCGATGGCCTCGTCCAGGCGGCGCGAGCGTTCGGCATCGCTCAAGCGCTGGCGCGGCGTGGCGACATACAGGCCCAGCCCCTGGCGCGATTCGAGCCAGCCTTCCGCGGTGAGCTCGGCGTAGGCCTTGGCGACGGTGTTTGGATTGACCGTGAGTTGCTGCGCGAGGCCGCGGACGCTGGGGAGCTGGTCGCCGGGCGAGAGCTCTGCCGTCGCGATCTTCATGCGCACGGCGTCGACGATCTGCTTGCTGATCGGCCGGGGGTCGCCGGTCGCGATCTGGAGCATCAAGGCCTGGGTCCGGGGCATCTGGGGTGTCCTAGGTGTACTGTGGCGACTAGTACAGCCAACACACCCGGCCCTGTCAAGCCCCGAAATGCATGCCGGTGGCGAACTGTCATAAGCAAGACACCGCCGCGTCATCGCGCAAGCCCAGCCTGCCCGGCATGCGCTACGCGATCGTCACCGAGACCTGGCCGCCGGAAATCAACGGCGTGTCCCTGACCGTCGAAGGCCTCGCGCAAGGACTGCGCAAACGGGGCCACGACGTCGGGCTCGTGCGTCCGCGCCAGGGGCACGACAGCGCGCGCGTCGACGACACCTTGCTCGTGCGCGGCTTTCCCCTTCCCCGCTATCCGGGCCTGCGTTTCGGCGCGCCCGCGTTGCGCGCGCTCGCGCAACATTGGGAAGCGAACACGCCGAATGCGGTGTACATCGCCACCGAAGGTCCGCTCGGCTGGGCCGCACGCCGCGTCGCGCGACGCCTGGGCATTCCGATTGCGACGGGTCTGCACACGCGCTTCGACCACTACATGCGCGACTACGGCTTCCCGTTCCTGGAACCGATCGCGTTGCACTGGATGCGCCGCTTCCACAACGCCGGCGATGCCACGCTCGTGGCGACGCGCGAATTGCAGGAGTGGCTCGCGCATCGCCGCTTCACCAATCCGATGCGCCTGGCGCGCGCGGTCGACGGCACCTTGTTCCATCCGACCAAGCGCGACGCACGTTTGCGCACGGCCTGGGGCGCGGGCGACGGCACGCTGGTGGCGATGCACGTGGGCCGCATCGCCGCCGAAAAGAACCTCGCGCTTGCGATCGAAGCCTTCCGTGCGATCGAGCGCGTGCGGCCCGATGCCCGCTTCGTCTTCGTCGGTGAAGGCCCCTTGCGTGGCCCACTCGCCGAAGCGAACCCCGACCTCGTGTTCTGCGGCCTGCAGCGCGGCGAAGACCTCGCCCGCCATTTCGCCAGCGGCGATCTGTTCCTCTTCCCCAGCCGCAGCGAAACCTTCGGCAACGTCACGCTCGAAGCGATGGCCAGCGGCGTCCCCACGCTGGCCTTCGACTACGGCGCGGCGCGCGAACACCTGCGCAACGGCGAACACGGCATCCGCGTGCCGGATGGCGACGCGGCCGCCTTCGTCACCGCGGCCGTGCGCCTCGCACAGGATCCCGTCGCGCTCCGTCGCATGCGCCACGCCACGCGCGCGGCAGTGGAACACCTGCATCCCGACCAGGTCGCGGCGGAATTCGACGCGCTCCTGCAACTTCTCGCCCTGCGGAGGCGCGACCATGCGCAACGTGCACTTGCCTAGGCGTGATGCCGAATGGTGCCTGCGCACCAACCATTGGTGCGCGAATCCCAACGTGCGCACCGTTTTCTCCATCGCCAGCCGCCTCGGCGACGGCATCGCCTGGTACGCGCTGATGGCGGGCATGGTGATCTTCGACGGCTGGGATGGCCTGTTCGCGGCCACGCACCTCGCGGTCACCGGTGCGATCGCGCTCGGCCTGTATCAACTGCTCAAGCACTGGACCAAGCGTCCGCGCCCGTTCGCTTTCGATGCGCGCATCCGCGCGTGGGTCGCGCCGCTCGACGAGTTCAGCTTCCCCTCCGGCCACACTCTGCACGCGGTGGCGTTCACGCTGGTCGCACTTGCGCACTACCCGATGCTCGCCTGGGTCCTCGTCCCCTTCGCGTCCACCGTGGCGGTCTCACGCATCGTGCTCGGCCTGCACTACCCCTCCGACGTGCTCGCGGCGACGGCGATCGGTTCTGCGATCGCCGGCGCCGCGTTGTGGCTGGTTCCGGGCGTTACCTTGTTCTGATCATGCGGGCTGCGAAGCCAGGTTGCGTTGCTGCTGCAGCGCGTACCAGTCGACCTTGCGCGTGACGACCATGATCGTGGCCAGCACGCAGAACAGCAGGCCCGAGCCGAGCACCAGCGCGTTGTCCTCCGACACCAGCACGCCATACAAGGCTGCATACAGGGCCGCGAGCATCGCCGCGAACCCGAGCCCGCGCGCGATGCTGCGCAGCACCGCACTCAGGTAGAAGCCCAGCAACCCGATGCACGCCGCCGCAGAGACCAAATAGGCTGCACCGAAAGGGATGTGTTCGCTCAGGCTCACCAGCAGCAGGAAGAAGATCGCGAGCGACAGGCCGACCAGACCGTACTGGATCGGGTGGATCGGCAACTGCTTGATCAGTTCGAACATGAAGAAGCCGACGAAGGTGAGCAGCACGAACAGGATGCCGTACTTCGTCGCGCGATCGGCCAGCGTGTAACCGTCGACGGCGTTGATCAGCGCCACGCCGACGCCATCGATGTTGCGTCCGCCCTTGGCCAGTTGCCACAACATCTCCTGCTGGCCACTGGCCTGCAGGAACTGCGACTGCGCGTTGCTCGCCAGCGAGGAGATCTCCCAGTTCGCACGGAAGCCACGCTCGTCCACCATCCGCGTGCGTGGCAGGAAGCTGCCCTGGAACATCGGGTCGGCCCAGGTGGAGCGCAGCGAGAAGCGGTTGTCGCGCGCGATCGGGACGAGCGCGAGCGATTCGGTGCCGGCGAGCGTGGCGTCGAAGACGATCGGCAGCACCAGGTCGGCGCCCGGGTTCGGCACGCCCAGCCGCACGTGCACGCCGCCGATGGGACGGCTGCCGAAGCCCCCCACGATCGGCACCGGCTTGCCGTCGATCTTCAGCGACGGCGTGCCGACGAAGCCACGCGAGTCCGCCACGCCCACGCTGAGGTAAGGAATCCCGATCTTGCGCGGGCGCTCACCGTCGACCGGAATGTGCGCGCGGATGGTGGCGCGCGCGTTCATCGCCATCTCGTACACCGGCACGCTGTAGAGGCCGCGCTTGAGCGTATGCGGCGTCATCGTGCCGTCGATCGACAGCGTTTCGGGGAAAAAGGTCCACTGCCCTGCGCGGTTGCGAATCACCTTGCGCACGCCCTGCGGCCCGGCCTCCTCCTCTTCGACCTGCTCCACGTAAGGCACGACGAGCACGGGGCCCACCAACGCTTGCTGGCCCGCCGAGCTCGAGGCCACGTCCTGCGTCGCCTGGCGCTGGTACTCCTGGCGCTCGGCGATCGTGGCGTGGATGAACATCAACGGGATCAACAACGCGAGCATGAGGAACACGACGACGACGAACTTGAACGCGAGGCGCATGGCGGCATCCTTCCGGTGTGGGCGATGCGCGCAGGCTCGCCCCGCCGCGTGCGCGGGCGATGGCGGGATGGTGAGGTGAATGTGAAGTCAGGCGGCGGGCAGGACCAACGTGGCCGCCGCGCCACCGCCTTCGCGGTTGCCGAGCGTGGCCGTGCCCTCGTGCAACGCCGCCACTTCCGCCACGAAACACAGGCCCAGGCCGCTGCTGCGGCTGCCGCCGTCGGGACGCGGCAGGGAATAGAAGCGTTCGAACACGCGCGGCAAGGCGTAATCGGGGATGCCCGCGCCGCGGTCGGCGATGACAACCGAGACGCGATCGCCCTCGCGTGCGACGTGCGCTTCGATGGAGCTGTCGGGGGGCGAGAACGCCGCGGCGTTCTCGATGAAGTTGGCCACGGCCTGTTTCAGAAGGAAGGGATCGCCTTCCACCCACGCTTGTGCGTCGCCGGTGCGCTGCACGGCCACGTGCGCGGCGCCGAGGCGTTGGGCGCAATGCGCGATTGCTTCGTCGACGAGCGGCACGAGGTCGAGGCGCTCGCGCGTCTCCAGGTGTTGGCGATGTTCAACGGCCGCGAGCGCGAGCAGCTTGTCGATCATCGCCGCGAGGCGTTCGCTCTGCGTGCGGATGTTGGTCGCGAAGCGCGCGCGGTCGGCGTCCTCCATCGGCGACTCGAGCAGCTCCGCACTGCCGCGGATCGCGGCCAGCGGGCTCTTCATTTCGTGCGTGAGGCTGTGCACGTATTGTTCGACGTACTGCTTGCCTTCCAGGCGCACGCGCATGGTTTCCAGCGCCTGGCCGAGTTCGCCGAACTCGCCGGTGGTCTTCGGCGGACTCGCGCGTTCGCCTGCGGTCACCGCGTTGGCGTAACGCCGCAGGTCGCCGAGCTGGCGCGACATCCACCACGCCATCAGCACGCCGATCGCGAGCGCCGTGCCCATCAGCACCCAGCCCCAGCGCATCACCGTGCGCTGGCTGCGCGCGATGAAGGGCGCGAGCGCCTGGTTCGGTTTCGCCACGGTGAGCACGCCGACGATCTTGCCGTTCGCATCGCGCAAGGGCGCGGCGACGTGCATGACCGTGGAGGCATCGTCGTTCGGATCGCTGCGCGTCGAGCGCGCGCCGTATTGCCCGCGCAAGGTGCGATACACGTCGTTCCAGCGCGAGTAGTCCTTGCCGACGTCGCGTCCGTCGCTGTCGTACACCACGATGCCGTGCGCGTCGGTCACGTAGATGCGGTAGTTGGCCGCACGCTTGCCGAAGCCCCAGATTTCCGCACCGAAGTCGCGGCCCTTCAGTTCCGCCACGCGCGTGGCGAAGCGCCCGTCCGCGATGTGGCCCGCGAGGAAATCGTCCGTGGCCAGCTCCGCCAGCACGTTCGAGGTATCGACCAGCGTGTCTTCCATCGCCTGGCGCACGCCCGGCTTCATCTCGGTCACGAACACGCGCGCGAGCAACAACGCGCACAGCGCCACGATGGCGAAGTACCCGAGGAAGATGCGCAGGCCGATGCGCATGTCAGGTCGCGATCGAATACCCGAGGCCGCGATGCGTGCGGATCGGATCGGCGGAGGGATCCACGGTGTGCAGCTTCGCGCGCAGGGTCTTCACGTGCGTGTCTACGGTGCGGTCGCCGCTGTCGAGCGCATCGCCCCACACGCGATCCATGAGTTGCGCGCGCGAGAGCACGGCACCCGGGCGTTGCAGCAGCGCGGCGAGCAAGCCGTATTCGTAGCGCGTGAGGTCGAGCCACTGGCCGCGGTAACGGATGCGGTGACCGTCGGTGTCGTGTTCGAAGCTGCCGTTCGTTGGCGCGGTCGCCACGCCTTGCGCACGACGCAACACCGCACGCACGCGTGCCACCAACTCGCGCGGCGAAAACGGCTTGGTCACGTAATCGTCCGCCCCCAGCTCGAAGCCCAGGACGCGCTCGGCCTCGGCCGCATGCGCGGTGAGGAAGATCACCGGCAGGTCCGCGCTGCGGCGCAGCTCGCGGCACAGCGCGAAGCCACCGAGGTCCGGCAGCCCCACATCGAGGATGGCCAGGTCGAACCGATCGTCTTTGGCGGCCGCCAGTGCGGCGCCGGCGGTCAGGCAATGGCGCACGTCGAAGCCGTCCTCGCGCAGGGCGTACGCGACGGTGTCGGCGATCGGCGGTTCGTCTTCGACAAGCAACAGCAGCGGCATGGGCCGAAGCATACAGCCGCCGCGTATGCTTGCCGCCATGAATTACCGCCACGCCTTCCATGCCGGCAACCACGCCGACGTCCTCAAGCACGTGGTCCTGCTCGCGGCCTGCGATGCGCTGCTGGCCAAGCCCGCGGCCTGCTTCGCGCTGGACA
>Ga0074048_10078079_pt1 | contig 13961 bp, 18 predicted proteins | sample SoimicmetaTmtLPB_FD_74462 | JGI IMG/M metagenome (GOLD analysis project Ga0074048, IMG submission 74462) | Soil and rhizosphere microbial communities from Centre INRS-Institut Armand-Frappier, Laval, Canada - Soil microcosm metaTmtLPB... | ecosystem: Engineered > Artificial ecosystem > Soil...
GAGCATAGACGGCACAGAAGTTGTCGTCCCTCAACGCAACGACATAACCGCCTGCATCTTCGGGAAGGACCCACGCAGTGCCGGTCCCGCCGCCGAGGAAGAATGCAGCCTTGTCCGGAGGAAGCTGCTCGGCGTTGGCGGCCATTTCGTGACGCAGCGTGTCCTGCGAATAGAAGTGCAACATGCAGGTGTTGCCGAACACGATGGTGAACGGGTCTGCCAAAGTCGCGGCAGAAGCCTGCGAAGAAGCGAAGGCAGCGGCAAGCGTCGCGACCCAGAGTACGAATTTGCGCATATGTCAGCCCCTGATTCGGCCTAGAGCTTATGCAGGCTGGTGCCGCCGAACAAGCCAGCTTCAGCGGGATCGGATGAACTACCGAGTGTCCGGTATGGGTTGAAAGCAGTCGCTCGCTTTCGGCCAGCAGCGGTCACTCGCATGGATCAGGACGGACGCGGCAGCCAGCCCAGTGCCGCCATGGCAAACAGGCGAACGCCAACAAGAAAGCGCCAGCAGCCAATGGCGAGACTCTTGCTGCCGTTGCCGCAGCCCACGTACTTACAAAAAAGAAAATCGCCCCAACGACGCGAGCCCTCTGGGGCACTGGCTTTGGCAATGCCGCGCGTACTGATCTGATCTGGCTGCGACGCAGCCAGGCATAAGCAAGGGCCGGAACGAATGCGATGGGAAAGTAGAGAAATGCTTGACCCTTCGACAAACCTTCCATCGGCAAGAACGCCAAAACCAGGGGGAAAAACTGCCCTGCAAGCATTGCGGCACCCCACACATTCCCCCTGTTTGTGCCGTCGGAGTTCACCTCGGAGACCAGGGCGTGTCCGAAATCAAATGCCTCAACGATGATCACGCCAACACTCCCTTGTCAGAGTCCCGAAAGCTGCCATTCGGAACCCATTATTGCCACCAGATCACCTTCAGCAAGGTTCCTTCCTTGTCGTAAAACAGAGATGCGCCACCCCCCGCACACAAGATGGTGGTCCCTTCGATTTCATCGATCGATTGATTGGCATCGGCAACGCTGCTCGCGTCCGCGACACCATCCGGACACGTCGAGGGAGCCTCGACATGCCAACCCTCTGGCGTTTTCTCGATCGTCATATCCTCATAGGTTGTGAAGCCCGAGCCCCAATGGCGGATTTCAACGGCCGCGAGAGATCGGACCTCCGCCAGTCCGAGTTCACGATGCGGCATGCCGGCGCATCCAGCGCTGCTCAACGCGATCCCCAATAGCGCCATTAATCGCGACATCGGTTTCCCCCTTCGATGCGAGCACCGCCCCAGCGAGCCTGTGCAAATCAAATTGCCTCGATGTCCGCCTCGGGTCGAAACCGGCCACCCCGCCCCGCGTTGACCGAGGTCAAGGCGCCCTCCCCCTGCGTTCGACGATGCTGCCCGTCTCGGGAGGATGCCCATGGCCATGACCGCAGAAATCCAGGACCACTTCGAAGACGAACACGAAGTCGGCACGACGTGGGAGTCGCGCGCCATTGACGCCGCCAGCGATTACGAGACGTTGGATGCGGAATGCATGGCGGGTGTCGGCGTCGGCGGTTAATGGCGCGCGAACCGATTCCCGCTGTGCTCGCGGAGAGCGCTTCGATCGAGATCGATGGCGCCGTCGTCGCGCGTTCGCTTGGGCTCGACGTTGAGGCATTCCGGCAACTGATGGCCGATCGCAAGATCACGGTGCTGTGCGAACGTGGCACCGACGAGGATGCGGAGTTGTATCGGGCGAGTTTCTATTACGGGGATCGGTCGGTTCGACTGATCGTGGACAAGGAAGGGCGCGTTGTGCGCTCCTGACCACGCTACTCGGTGCTCCAGTCGGCCGCATCCGGACCGGACTCGTTGAAACGAATGTTGATCGGGTAATCCACGCCCGCGCAGGTGACGATCCACCGCTCGTGCCAGACCCGGGCGCCCGGCGTGCCCTCGGGCATCGCGACCACGTAGGGCTGGAACGCATCGATCTTGTTGCAGCCCAAGGTGGCCGCCCTGCCCACGACGCCCAGCATTGCGTCATGGATCAGTTTTTGATTGGCCAGCGAGCCCTTCTGGATGGTGCCGGCCGGCAAAGGCTCTTTCGCGGCGGATACGGTCGCGAAGAGCGCCAAGGCGACAAACAGCGAAGTGCGCATTGTCCTCTCCATCAAGGCTTGAATGATTGAATCGCACTCCATCGGCGCGACAACAGGCGCGTGGCGACGATCGAGATGATGATCTGCAGGGGATAAATGGCGAGGAACCAGTATTTGGCGATGTAGCTGAGGACGCTCATGCTGCTACTGGACAGGAGATTCCACTCATGCAGCTGCGGGCCGAAGTAGATGTCGAACAAGGCTGCGGGGAGCGCGATGAGCGCGACCAAGGTCTCGGTGAGGCCCACCGTGAGTCCCCAAACGACCAGTACGAACATCCATGGATGCGGAAGGCCCAACCGGCGCGCGCGCAGCCATGGCCACACGTAGGGAAAAAGCAGCAGCAGGAGCAACGCGAGCACGCCGAGGGCCAGCAATGCCGCGGACCCGGGACCGAGGATGTCGACCACGCCGTCGAAGACCGGCATCACCTGGATCGCGCCAAGCACGACGCCCGCTGCGATCAGCAGGACCGCGATGCGGGCCCAGTGGTCGGTTTTGATCGACTGCATCGAATACCCCTCAATCGTTGGCCCGGTGCCCGTAACTCAATACCCGCGTGATCTCCCAATGCCCGTCGTGGTTGCGCCACACGATCACGAAGTCCGCGAGTCCTTCGCACTTGCCACTGTCGAACTGGCAGAAGCGATGGGAGCCTTGCGCGATGGCGCCAAAGTCCTTGATCGGGAACACCTTGAGCGTGCCCGGCACGAGCTCGCGCCGGAAATGGCCGCACACGTTCTTTTCCGTGTTCGCGAGCATCGCCTGCCGCGTCCAGGTGACGCCGCCGGTGTCGTGGTAGAACTCGACGTCCGGTGCGAAGTAGCTGGCGTGCTTCTGGAGTTGCCCAGGTTTGTCGCAATGGTTGAAGGCATCGAATACCGCGGTGTCGAGCGCCAAGATCGTTTCGAACAGCGGGTCGGCGCCTTGTGTGGCGGATTGCGCGTTCGCACCCGAAGACGCGACAGCAACCAAGCCAGCAAGCAGCGGGGTGAGTCTTTTCATTCGGACCTCCGGGTCATGCCACCTGCCCCGGCGCGGCAATCGACTCCGCCCCGACACGCACGGGCGTAATGCCAGGACGCGGCGGCAGGTTGGCGGGCAATTGGACATTCCATGCCAACCCAAGGAACTGCAGCACCTGGATGAATCGATAGCCGATGTCGATCTGCCCCGGGTACAGCCCATGTCGCGCCGACCCCGGAAACGCGTGGTGATTGTTGTGCCAGCTCTCGCCCATGGTGGGAATGGCCGCGATGGGCACGTCGTGCGCCTGGATGCCGGCGCCATCCACCGTCCAGCTCTGCGGCCCGCGCGTGTGCGCGAAGTAGGAAATGAACCAGTGCATCGTGGTGCAGGCGGCCACGCGCACGAACACGCCCCAGACCACCCACGGCCAGCCGCCGCAGGCATACAGCACCAATGCGATCGGGATCTGGTGGAACTTCCATGTCCGTTCGAGGAATCGATGGAAGGGATCGTCGCCGATGCCCGGGCCCGGATCGAAACCCGGCGGCGTATCCAGCACGAGCTTGCAATGCAGGTTCCACCAACCGTCCTTGAGCAGGCCGTGGCGGTGTGCGAGGAAGTCGTGGCACTGCGGCTGGCGTTGCGCCCAGTCGCGCATGTCGTGCGTGCGGATGGTCCAGATCGGGCCGCCCATGCCGACGATCGCGCCCATCCAGGCAAGCAGGCGTTCCAGCCACTTGGGGCATTCGAAGCTGCGATGCACCAAGCGCCGGTGGAAGCCCACGGAATGCCCCGTGCACAAAGTGATCGCGGACAGCGCAAGGAAGACCGCGAATGCGCCCCACGTGAACGCGAGCGGCGCGAACACCACGGCCGCGAGCAGCATCGATCCATTCCACAGCGATCGCACGGGATCCCAGCGGACGACGCCGTGCACCGGATTCACGCCGGGGCCGAGGATGAGCGAATTGACCTTGTACGGATCGCGCGGTGTCATCTCATCTCCAGAAAAATACGAATGCGAGCAGCGCGAACGGCACGAGCATCAAGGCGAGCGAAGCCCCGACCCACAGCAGATAAGCGAAGCGGTCGCGCATGGATGCGGCGTGCGCAACGTCCGGTGCGTGGCGCGCGCGCAAGGCATCGACAGGTGACGCCAGCAGCGCATCGTCCAACGCCAGTGAATACAGCGACGTGCTGCGTCGCCCGCGCAGGAATGCGTTGAAGGTACGACGCGGCAGCAACAACGCACCCATCCCCACGAGCGGCAGGCAGAACGCCGTCGCGCCGGCGTGCGGATAACGCCCTGCGGCGAATTCCCACGCCGCCATCTGCATTTCGCCGGCAGGCGTGCACGGGAAACCCGTCAGCACGTGGTGTGCGTCGTGGCTGGCCAAGGCGCGTTTGCGCCATTCGAAGTTCGGGAGGCGCACGTGCAGCAGGCCCGGGCCTAGGTGCCAATGCGTTGCGTCGAGCGCGGCGCGATCGCTGCGAGTCGGAAGATCCGCAAGTGCCTCGCGCAGGGATGTGCCTGCCTCCATGCAGCGCAACTCCATCGGATCAATGCCCGCTCGGGTGCCGGATCATCACGTGCGACCAATACGTCCCGCTCGCCATCACGTAGGGCGTGTATTGCTGTTGGCTCTCCGGCACATCGGCTTCATCGGGGAAACCTACTTCTGCAGCGGTTCGAAACGGGAAGTGCAGCGATTGCCAGCATTCGATCCGAGCGTCGATCGCGTTGTGGGCCGCGTCGTAAGCCGCAGCCGGGCCGAGGCAGCGGTAGCCGGCCGTGGGCTCTTTCGAAAGCTTGAGCTTCCCCGCCTGGATTTCGGCGCCGACCTTTGCTCCGCCGCCGATCTGGAAGCCGCGGTAGACCACCGGAATGAAGGTGTCTCGATAGCAGCGCACGTCGAATTCATCGTCGTTCGGATCGTCCGCGATGCAGACCATGCCGTTGGTCCCGCTGCGCAGCACTTCGGGTTCCTTGGCGGCGTTCAAGCGAACGACGGTGGCACCGGCGCGCAATTGCACAGGCAACGGAAGCACCGCGCCCGCGGTGGGGTCATTCTGGGCGAACGCCAGCACTGGCAACAGCAGCGCGACGAATCCAAGGCGGCAAACAGCAGACATGGCGACCTCCTCCCAGGGTGTCCCGCACTCAAGCTACCTTATACATCCTGCGCGAAGCACGGAGGTAGTATTCCCCCCAGACGCGAGGAGACACCCCATGGCCGACGAACTTGCCGCCGCCAACGTCAATCGCTCCTACCAGCTCGCGGCGTCCAGCATCGCGATCTTCACGTTCCTGCTGTTTTTCCTGTATCCGAAGTACGCCAGCGGCGACATCAACGTCTATCTGTACCAGACCGCGTTGATCGCGATGGGCGTGGCGACGTTCTCCTTCGCGTTCTCGTCGTTCTACTACTACGGCGCCTCGCTGGGCGGCCGCATCGACGATGTCGTACGCGCGCAGTATTCTCGTCGTGGCGATCGCTTCTGGCTGCTCGGATGCGTGCTGCTGTTCCTGACGCCGAGCCTGGTCCTCTTCACGATCAAGCTGCTGGTCGTCGCGTCCGTCTGGTTCGCGCTCTGGCTCGTGTACCTGCGCTTCGTGATGCGGCACTTCCCGCGCGTGCAGACCACGGGAAAGGGCTGAACGCCCTTACTTCGGCAAGTAGTCGTTCGCCTCGACGAGTTCGACACCGGGCGCCTCGATGATGCACTGGCGCAACAGATAGGCGTGCCCTTCGCCGAAGAACACGACCACTCGACCCCCCTCCGGCAGCGCCTGCAGCAACCTTGCGCAGATCGCGAGGTTGCGCGCATACCAGTCACCGACCAGCCGTGCACCCGGCTGCGTGTCGCCGTCGCCATAACGCAGCATGTCCACGTAGAACCCATGATTCTTGAGTGCGCGCGCCGGGGTGTTCATGTAGCGAAGCACCGATCCGATGCTGCCTTCGCTGACGCGCTTGCTGAGCCCCTGCACTTCCTGCCCCGCACCGGCCAGTGCCGCCTCCAGGCGCGGCGCCATGCCGTGGCTGCTGGCGTAAGCCTTGACCGCGTCGAACGGAAACTCGCCCTGGGCATCGATGCCGTGCACGCGCTCCAGCTTGCGCAGCGCGGCCAGGCGGAATCCCAACTGCATGACTTCGTTGCGCGAAGGCGGAAGCGTGCCGGCCCGGTAGCTCGCGTACTGTTCGTCCGCCTGTGCGGCGGGCCACTCCACCATGACCTCGGTCGGCGCGAACCGCGCGAGCGAGGTGGCGATGTCGGCCAGTTCCTTCTGGCGTTTGTCCTTCAGCACGTCGTCGACCTGGACGTTGAAGACGTCGCGCCCGGGATTGTCGAGGTGGAAGGTCCCGACAATCATGACTTTAGCCGGCGCCGGCTTTGAAGCGACCTGTGCCATCGCATCGCCGCCGACGATCAGCACGCCGAGCAGGACAAACCATCTTGCGAACATGGGAGCGCTCCTGCAGGTCGAGATCAACGCCAATGCGCGCGAATCTTACCGCCATCGTAAGCTCGCGATATGGCTGAGGCCGGGGGGCCGCGCGATGATCCAGGGACGCTTGCGATGGTGGGTGTTGTCTCTTGCCCTTGCCTTGACGGCGGGTTGCGGTTGCGGGGGAAATGAAGAAGCGATCGCCCGGGTCCATCGCCTTCCGCGCGAGCGGCTTGCGAAACTCGTCCAGGACGTCGCTGCCATACCCGACGCACAAGGCGACTATCGCGGCGAGCGGATTCCGGCTGCCTTCTCCGACCTGGCGCCGAAGTCGATCTCGATTCGCCACGGCACCACGACCCTCTACTTGTCAGGGTGTTTCGACGACCAGGTATCGCTGATCGTGCGCGGCGCCAACGGCCACGGAACACCCACGATCTGGTTGCTTCCGGGTGAAGCGCAGCCTGGCGAGGTGCTTTGGATGGGCGGGCTTCCCGTAGCGCGTTGAACGGTGGTGGCGGGATCAACGCACCTGCGTGGGTTCGCCGCGAATCGCTTAGAGTCAGCGCCACGTCCCGGGGGAGGTCGTGATGCGCCTGATGCTTGCCGTGCTGCTCGCCGTGTTCGTCCTCGCGGCCCAACCTGCGGATGCAAAGTGCGCGCCCAGCCTCCGTGTGTTCTCTGGCGTCGTCACCGACAAGCTTGGCAAACCCATCCCTGGCGCAATGGTGGGCATCGCTTGGTCGGAGTACGACGGGCCCACCGGCCCGGCGCTTTCACTGACCGATCGCGACGGGCGCTACCGAATCTCCATCCTGTTCGAAACCTACTCCGGCAAGGGGAGCGTGGCCGAGGACGAATGCAAACAGCGGCTTGAAGTCGTTTCACTTTCTGCGTTCAAGGGATCGCTGCGTTCCCCCTACCAGCAGGTGCGCATCGCCGAGGGCGAAGACATCCGCCTTCCGGCCGCGGTGATTTGGCTGGATGCCCAGGAGCCGACGATGCTTCGATACCTCAAGCCAAGTCGTTGATAAGGCCCATATGCACACCACGGCGAGTGATTACACAGTGGTCTACGACGTCTGGCAGGTGGCCCTTTCCTACGTTCCCTTCGTGGGCATCGCGCTCCTTTTCGTCGCGATCGGCATCGGGATGTTCGTGTCTCCCGACCTCCCGATGTTCCGAAGCGCCTCCATCGGGAAGGGCTTCCGCCGCTTCTTCCTCGGGTTCGCTGTTTTTTCAACATGATGATTGGCGTGCGCAACAACCCCGCGTGGGCAAAGGCGTGGGCGAACCTGCCGAACTCGCAATCCCTGAAGCCTGCTGCCCCCGCGCCGGCGATCGAAAAAGCGCTCGCCCAATTCGCAGCTCCGCCGCCACGCCGATGAGCCTGCTCCTCCAGATCCTTTATGAATTCCTCTTCGAGATCCTGGTTCCAGGCACCGGTTACGTGTTCCTTCGGTTCATCTCCCCGAAGTCCGAGCCTGGGGAAACTGCCTGCGCCATCACCGGGATCACACTCTGGGTGGGCGTTGCCGCGCTTGGTTGGTTCGTGTATCGCCATGCCGTCGGGACCTGACGCAACAGGTCTACTATCTGCAAGCCGACCCCGCCCCCCGGAGCCGCCATGTGCAGGAACATCAAAACCCTTTTCAACTTCGCCCCGCCGGCCACGGAGGACGAGATCCGCGCTTCGGCCGTGCAGTTCGTCCGCAAGCTGAGCGGGTTCAACGCACCATCGAAGGCCAATGAGGCGGCGTTCAACCTGGCCGTGCAGCAGGTCAGCGACGCGGCCACTACGCTGATCAATTCGCTCACCACCTTCAGCCCGCCGAAGGACCGCGAGGTCGAGCGCAGCAAGGCGGCGATGCATTCGGCCAAGCGCTTCGGCGCGCCGGTGCGTTCCCACACGTCGTGAACGAAACCCGCCAGCACAAGAAATACGACCAGCTCATCGAGAGCTGCCGGGCCCTGCCTCCCATCGCCACGGCCGTCGCGCATCCATGCGACGCCTCCTCGCTCTCGGCCGCGATCGATGCCATGCGTCTCGGCCTCATCACGCCGATCCTCGTCGGCCCGCAGGCACGCATCCACGCCGCGGCGAAGGCGGCCGGCCTCAACCTGGGCGACATCGAAATCGTCGACAGTCCGCACAGCGTGGAGTCGGCGATGCGCGCCGTCGCGCTGGTGCGCGAGGGACGCGCAGAAGCACTGATGAAGGGAAGCCTCCACACCGACGAACTGCTGGGCGCGGTGGTCAAGCGCGACACCGGGCTACGCACCGCGCGGCGCATCAGCCACTGCTTCCTGATGGACGTGCCGGGGCACGAGGACGCGCTGATCGTGACCGACGCGGCGGTGAATATCGCGCCGACGCTCGCCGACAAGGTGGACATCGTGCAGAACGCGATCGACCTCGCCCAGGCGCTCGGCATCGTCGAGGTGCGCGTGGCGATCCTCTCCGCCATGGAAACCGTGAACCCCGACGTGCCGTCGACCCTGGAAGCGGCGGCGCTGTGCAAGATGGCCGACCGCCGCCAGATCACCGGCGCGCTCCTCGACGGGCCGCTCGCGCTCGACAATGCGATCGACCTCGAGGCGGCGAGGATCAAGAACCTCGATTCCCCGGTGGCCGGTCGCGCGAACGTGCTGGTCGTGCCGGATCTCGAAGCGGGCAACATGCTCGCCAAGAGCCTGACGTTCCTCGCCGGCGCCGACGCCGCCGGCATCGTGCTGGGCGCGCGCGTGCCGATCATCCTCACCAGCCGCGCGGACTCCGTCACTGCGCGCCTGGCCTCCTGCGCGGTGGCCGTCCGGCTCGCGCATGCACGTCGCCTCGACGCCGGGCGGGCCGTGACTTGATGAGCGGCGCGATCGCCGTCGTCAACGCGGGCTCCTCGAGCCTCAAGTTCTGCGTCTACTTCCATCGTGCACAGGGCCTCGAGCCCGTGCTGCGCGGACAAATCGAGTCGATCCACACCGAGCCCCGTTTCAAGGCGCGCGATGCCGCGGGCGCGGAGTGCGGAACGAAGACATGGCCCGAGGGCACCGCGCTCGGCCACGAAGGCGCGCTGCACCACATCGTCGATTTCGTACGCGCGCAACTGCCCGACGAGCCCTTGCTCGCGGTGGGCCATCGCGTAGTGCACGGCGGAATGGAATTCGCCGCGCCGGTGCGCATCGACGCCCATGTGCTTGCGCGCCTGGAAGCATTCATCCCGCTCGCGCCGCTGCACCAGCCGCATAACCTCGCAGCCATTCGCTCGCTGCTCGCGGCGCGACCCGACCTGCCGCAGGTCGCGTGCTTCGACACGGCCTTCCATCGCGCCATCCCCGAGATCGCGCAGATGTTCGCGCTGCCGTACGCGCTGCACGTCGAGGGCATTCGCCGTTTCGGTTTCCACGGCCTGTCATACGAATACATCGCCTCGCGCTTGCCGGATTTCGATCCGGTCGCCGCGGCGGGCCGTACCGTCGTGATGCACCTGGGCAATGGCGCGAGCATGTGCGCGATGCACGCGGGACGCAGCGTGGCGAGCACGATGGGGTTCACTGCGGTCGACGGCCTGCCGATGGGCACGCGCTGCGGCACCATCGATCCGGGCGTGATCCTCTACCTCATGGACGAACGGGGCATGGACGCGCGCGCCATCGAGAAGATGATCTACAACGAGTCGGGGCTGCTCGGCGTGTCCGGCGTGTCGAGCGACATGCGCACCCTGCTCGCCTCCGCCGAACCGGGCGCGAAGCGCGCCGTCGACCTCTATGTCTACCGCATCGGTCGCGAGCTGGGCTCGCTTGCCGCCGCGCTCGGCGGGCTCGACGCCATCGTCTTCACCGGCGGCATCGGCGAGAACGCCACCGTGATTCGCGAGCGCGTATGCCGCGACGCGGAATGGCTGGGCGTGGCGCTCGATCCCGAAGCCAACGAAGCCGGCGGCCCATGCATCTCGGCCGCCGGTTCGCGCACGCGGGCGTGGACCGTGCCCACCGACGAAGAACGGATGATCGCGCTGCACACGCGCTCGCTCCTGGCGGGATAACCCGGCGCGCGTTACGCCGCCATGTCGAGGACGATGCGCCCCTCGATCTCGCCCTTGTGCATGCGCGCGAAGATGTCGTTGATGTTCTCCAGCTTCTCGGCCGCAACGGTGGCCGCGACCTTGCCCTGCGCGGCGAACTCCAGCGACTCCTGCAGATCCAGGCGCGTGCCGACGATCGAACCTCGCACCGTGATGCCGTTGAGCACCATGCCGAAGATGTCCAGCGGGAAGCTGCCCGGCGGCAGGCCCACCAGCGACACCGTGCCGCGACGCCGCATCATGCCCAGTGCCTGCTCGAACGCCTTCGGCGACACCGCGGTGACCAGCGCGCCATGCGCGCCGCCGATTTCCTTCTTCAGGAACGCGGCCGGATCGGTGCTGCGCGCGTTGACGGTGACGGTGGCACCCAGTCGCCGCGCCAACGCGAGCTTCCCGTCGTCCACGTCCACCGCGGCCACGTTGAGGCCCATCGCTTTCGCATACTGCACCGCCATGTGCCCCAGGCCGCCGATGCCGGAGATCACGACCCAGTCGCCGGGCCGCGTATCGGTCATCTTCAGGCCCTTGTAGACGGTGACGCCCGCGCACAACACCGGCGCGATCTCGACGTAACCGATGCCCTTCGGCAAGTGGCCGACGTAATTTGCGTTGGCCAGCGCGTACTGCGCGAAGCTCCCGTTGACCGAATAACCGGTGTTCTGCTGCCGCTCGCAGAGCGTCTCCCAGCCGCCGAGGCAGTGTTCGCAGTAGCCGCAGGCCGAATGCAGCCACGGAATACCGACGCGGTCGCCTTCCTTGACGTGGCTGACGCCGGCGCCGACCGCGACCACTGCGCCCACGCCCTCATGGCCGGGGATGAAGGGCGGCTGCGGCTTCACTGGCCAATCCCCCTCGGCCGCGTGCAGGTCGGTGTGGCAGACGCCGCAGGCCTCGATCTTCACCAGCACCTCGCCGGAGCCGGGGCGCGGCACGGGGACCTCTTCGATCACCAGCGGCTGGCCGAATGCGCGCACGACCGCGGCCTTCATGGTGCTGTCCATCGCAATCTCCTCGGGGGGAAGGATTGGACGCCACGTTACGCCGGTTTGGTTACCACTGCGGCGTCACCAGGGACTTCCGTATCATCCCGGCCCCGAAACCATGCCCGGAACAGCAGCAGCGATGCACGAGACCGAACTTCATGTCCTGGCCGGCGGTGGCCAGATGGGCGCGCGGTTGCGCGACATGGATTGGCGGCGCACTGCGCTCGGCCCCGTCGAGGGCTGGTCGGAGGCGCTGCGGACGCTGGTCGCCCTGATGCTGGCATCCAACCAGCCGATGTACATCGTGTGGGGACCCTCCAGGACATTCCTCTACAACGACCACTACATGCCGTTCCTCGGCGCCAAGCATCCCTGGGCGCTCGGGCGCGACATCCTGGAAGAGGTTTGGCCCGAGATCCGCAACGAGCTCGAACCGCTGATCGCCTCGGCCGCCGCGGGCGACCCGGTGCACATCTCCAGCATGCGCCTGATGCTCGAGCGCAACGGCTATCCCGAGGAAACCTACTTCTCGTTCTTCTTCGCCCCCGTCCGCGATGCATCAGGCTCGGTGGCCGGCATGTTCGGTGCCTGCAGCGACATCACCGGCCAGATGCAGCTCGAGCGCGATCTCTCCGCGAGCGATGCGCGGCATCGCCAGGTGCTGGAGAACATGGACGAGGCGTTCGCGCTGTTCGACCGCGACTTCCACGTGGTGGAAGTCAATCCGGTCACCGAACGACTGACCGGGCTCCATCGCGACGAACTCCTGGGCCGCCTGCACTGGGATCTGTTCCCCGGCACGCTCGAGTCGCCACTCGGCGAGATGTACCTGCGCGCGCAAGCGACCGGCCGCTCGGAAAGCATGGAATACCACTACGTGTTCGAGAACGGCCGCCAGTGCTGGTTCGAGATTCGCGCCTTTCCGGTGGAAGAAGGCCTGGCGGTGTTCTTCCACGACATCACCCAACGCCGCGAAGAGGCGGAATCGGCATCGCTGGCAGCCGAACGCGTGCAGTTGGCGCTGGATGCAGGGGCGATCCTGGGGACGTGGGTGTGGCTGATCGCGGAAGACCGCATCACGGGCGACGAGCGATTCGCCCACCTGTTCGGGCTGGACGAGCAGACGTGTCGCGAAGGCATCCCCCTGGCGATTGCCGTCGACGCCATCCACCCCGACGACCGCGACCGCGTGAGCGCCGCGGTCGAAGCTGCCCTCTCGCGCGGCGGCCGGTACCGATGCGAGTACCGCGTGCTCACCCGCGACGGCACCTGGGCCTGGGTGGAAGCGAACGGTCGCGTCGAAAAGGACGACAACGGCAAGCCCGTGCGTTTTCCCGGCGTCCTGCTGGGCCATGACGAGCGACATCGCGTCGAGGCCGAACGCGACCGCGCGTTGGCGCTGCTGCGCACGTTCACCGAGACCGTGCCGGGCGTGGTGTACGCGAAGGACCGCGAAGGCCGACTGGTGGTCGGCAACCATGGCGTGGCGGACCTGCTGGGCGTGCCGCAGTCCTACTTCGTTGGTCGCACCGATCTCGAACTGCTTGCCGACAAGGCGCAGGCCGAAGCGGTGATGGCCAATGACCGCCGCATCATGCACAGCGGCGTCGCCGAGCAGGTCGAAGAGGAGATCCAGCTCGCCGACGGTTCGCCGGCGATCTGGCTGTCGACCAAGGCGCCGTGGTTCGACGAGCAAGGCAACGTGGTCGGCCTGATCGGCGCGTCGGTGGACATCACCGAACGACGCCGGCTGATCGACGCGCTGGAACAAGCGGACCGCCGCAAGGACGAATTCCTTGCGATGCTCTCCCACGAATTGCGCAACCCGCTCGCGCCGATCCGCACCGCCGCCGAGTTGCTGCGCCTGGCGCCGGGCGACGAAGCGCGCGTCAGCAAGGCAGCGCAGATCATATCGCGACAGGTCGCGCACATGACCGAGCTGGTCGACGACCTGTTGGACGTATCGCGCGTGACGCGCGGGCTTGTCGAATTCGATCGCAAGCCCGTGGACATGCGCGCCGTCGTCGCCGCGGCGGCCGAACAGACCGAACCGACCGTGCAATTGCGCCGGCACACCCTGGCGGTGGAGACCACCGGCGGCCCGGCCTTCGTGCTCGGCGACTGGCACCGCCTGGTGCAGGTGGTGACGAACCTGTTGAACAACGCCGCCAAGTACACGCCACAAGGGGGCGCCATCCGCGTTGCACTGACGGTGACGGAAGGCGAAGTGGCGATCGAAGTCACCGACAACGGCGTCGGCATCGAACCCTCGCTCCTGCCGCATGTGTTCGACCTGTTCACCCAGGCCGCACGCACGCCGGA
>Ga0074048_10074758_pt1 | contig 13527 bp, 10 predicted proteins | sample SoimicmetaTmtLPB_FD_74462 | JGI IMG/M metagenome (GOLD analysis project Ga0074048, IMG submission 74462) | Soil and rhizosphere microbial communities from Centre INRS-Institut Armand-Frappier, Laval, Canada - Soil microcosm metaTmtLPB... | ecosystem: Engineered > Artificial ecosystem > Soil...
TGCTCCAGGATGCCGATGCGATGCTTCAACCCCGACATCGCACTCCAGGCCACGAGCGCGATCACGATCGCGACGATGCTCAGCAACGCTTCCACGTTTGTCCGCTCCCCGTCCCCTGGGTCCGAGCCGCATTCGGCCAGTGAATGCGGCCGAATGCAAATGCGGCGGGGTGTCCCCTCAGAACGGGCCGTACTGGTTGGGCGACTGCGCCGGGATCTCCTGCGCCAGGTCCCAAAGCTCCGCGATCTTCCCGCCTTCGAAGCGGAACCAGTGGTTCACCGCGTAACCGGCTTCCTCTTCCGTGTGCCGCACATGGCACAGCGTGGTGACCATGTCGCCTTCCTGCACGGCGTGCACGAGTTCCAGGCGCTTGCCGGGAAACTGTGCCGCGTTCTTGTCCATTGCGTCGAACAAGGCCGTGCCGTCGCCCGCAAAGTGCGTGTTGTGGTGGCGGAAGCCGGCGGTGACGAACTTCGGCGCTTCGTCGCGCGCACGCCCGCCGGCGGCATGCCGCAGGAACGCGATGGCGGTGGTCTTCAGGTCGCTGGAGTCCATGTCACTTCCTCAACAGATCGATCAAGGCCATGGCCGCGGCGGGATTGCGTTCCTTGTCGGCGTTGATGAAGAACACGAAGACGTCGCGGTGGTTGGCTTGCGGTGCGGGGCCGGCGAGCCTCGGCAGATCGTCGGGTTCGCCGCCTTGCGCCCAGGTGCGCGCGCGCTTCGCCCATGCCTTCAGATCGGCGGGCGCATATCCCGTTTTCAATGCGCTCTGCGAACGCATGAGACGCGAATACGTGAAGTCGGCGGTGGCATCGGCGAAGGACGGCCAGTCCGCCGAATCGGTGAACACCAACGCGGCGTTCTTCGCGCGCGCAAGATCGACCAACGCGGTGTCGACGCTCGCGGCATCGCGCACTTCCAACGCATGCCGAAGCGTGCGTCCGCCAGCTTCCGTCGGCAAGCCCTCGACGAACTTCGCGAAGTCCTCGCGATCCAACTTGCGTTCGAACTGCCACAGCACCGCACCGAGCTTCTCGCCCAGCGTCGACAGGCCGCCGACGAACGCTTCGGCCTGGCCCAGCGCGTTCGCGAGCACCTTCGCCTGCACGATGCGCATCGGCGCTTTCGCGGTGAACACGAAGCCGGGCGGCGCTTCGTCGCGCCAGCGCGCATAGGTGTCGGGTTTCTGCGCCGCGTAATAGGTGCCGTTGATCTCGATCGCGCTCAGGCGGCGGCTCGCGTATTCGAGCTCGCGGCGCTGCACCAATCCGGCCGGATAGAAGTTGTCACGCCAGGGCGCGAAGGTCCAGCCGCCCACGCCCACGCGGATGCCGTCGATCGCGCCGGGCGGGTCGGGCAGGCCGAGGTCGGCGTCCCCGGCCTTGACGGGGGCTGGTTTGGGGGAACGAGGCGTCGCCATGCCGCGAGGGTAGCGCGCCATGACTTGCGAGCCATCGACGCCGCCTGCACAAGGCCGCGATACTCCGCGACAGCCTCATCCCGGACCTTGCCGTCATGACCCGTTCGTTCCTTCCGCTCGCCATCGCCCTGGCGCTCGTCGCGCCGTCCGCCGCCTTTGCGCAGGCCGCCCCCGCTGCGCAGGCGCAAACACAATCCGCTGAAGATGCGCGCCTCACCGGCTTCGACGCCTACGTCGATGCCGTGCGCAAGCAGTTCGACGTGCCCGGCATCGCGGTGGCGATCGTGGAGAACGACCGCATCGTGTACGAACGCGGCTTCGGCCCGCGCGAAATGGGCAAGCCGGCACCGGTGGACGAGCACACGTTGTTCGCCATCGCCTCCAACACCAAGGCCTTCACTGCTGCGTCGCTCTCGATCCTCGCCGACGAAGGCAAGCTCAAGCTCGACGATCGCGTCATCGACCACCTGCCGTGGTTCCGCATGTCCGATCCCTACGTCACGCGCGAAATGCGCATCCGCGACTTGCTCTCGCATCGCAGCGGCCTGACGCTCGGCGCGGGCGACCTGCTGTATTGGCCGACGACCACCTACACCACCGAGGAAGTCGCGCATCGCCTGAAGGACGTGCCGCTCGGCGGTTCGTTCCGTGGACAGTACGCCTACGACAACATCCTGTTCGGCGTCGCCGAACTCGTGATCGAACAGGCGAGCGGACAGAGCTACGAAAGCTTCCTGCGCGAGCGCATCTTCAAGCCGCTCGGCATGAACGACACGCGCTTCAACAGCGATCGCCTGGAGAAGAGCGACAACGTCGCCACCGGTTACGCGAAGGCCGACTTCAAGGACCTGCAGCCTGCGCCGCGCATGACCTGGGGCAACGTGTCGGGCGCGGGCGGCATCTATTCGAGCGTGCACGACCTGTCGAAGTGGATGCGCATGCAACTCGCGGGCGGTGTGTACACCGATGCGAACGGCAAGGAGCAACGCCTCTTCAGCAAGAAGCGCCAGGATGGCATGTGGTCGATCGTCACGCCGATCCCGGTCAACGAGCCGTCGGTGCCGGAGCTGCGACCCGCGAAGCCGAACTTCCTCGGTTACGGCGAGGGCTGGCAGTTGTCGGATTACCGTGGCAACAAGTTGGTGTGGCACACGGGCGGTTGGCCGGGCATGGTCTCGCGCCTGACGCTGGTGCCGGATCGCAAGATCGGTGTGATCGTGCTGACGAGCCAGGAAGTGGGGGCGGCGTTCAATGCGGTGACGATGCAGGCGCTCGATTCGATGCTGGAAGCGCCGAAGACGGATTGGCTCGGTGCGTATGCCAAGCAGGTGGCGAAGTCGCAGGGCAATGCGGACGAGGATTGGCAGAAACACGTGGCGGCGCGCAAGCCGAATTCGCCGCCGTCCTTGCCCTTGGGGCAGTACGCGGGGACGTATCGGGATCCGTGGTACGGGGATATCGGGATCAAGCAGGAAGGTGGGAAGTTGGTGGTTCGTTTTTCGAAGACGGCGGATCTGGTCGGGGATATGGAGCCTTGGCAGAACGATACGTTCGTGATTCGGTGGCGGGAGCGGTGGCTCAATGCGGATGCGTTCCTGACGTTCGATCTGGATGCGGATGGGAAGATCCGGGAGGCGCGGATGGAGCCTATTTCGCCGCTCACTGACTTCAGTTTTGATTTCCAGGATTTGCGGTTGGTGCCTGTTTCGGCGGAGAAGTAACCCCACGAGAGGGGCGCGCCGGGACGCCGCGGCGTTTGCCCCTTCTCTCCGCGCGCGCACTCCGGGCGCGCTTGATGCTCCGAGAAGGGGCAAACGCCACGACGACCCGGCGCGCTCGCGATTTGTATGTTGCGCGACAGCACTTGAGGGTTTTGGTGTTGTCGCGATTCGATGGGCGCTTGCTAACTGCCTCGGCTTCGGACGGACGGCCCACCACATGACCCCATAGGCCCCGTCGCAACTCTTGACGCGGCATCCTGCCCACAAAGTCGCGAGCGCAAGGCCATCCTTGGCCTTGCTCTGGGGCCTATGGGGTCGTGTGGTGGGCCTTCACCGCAATTTGAAAGGGTGTTGCCTCGGCAGGTAACTGCCCCGTCACGAGCGCATAACTGGGCGTGCGCGATTCAGGCGCATGGGCGCACTTCGCAAAGTGCTGCTGGCGCCGCTGGTCCTGGTGCCAACGCTGCTCGTTCTCGCCTTGGCGGCCTACGCGGCGCTCGGGTTCTGGGGCGTGCCTTGGCTCGTCCGTTCGCAAGCCACGGCTTATGTGCAAGGGAAGCACGATGAGTTGCGCCTTGGCGAAGTCACGTTCAATCCCTTTACGTTCAAGCTGACGTTGCGCGATGCGATGGTGGTGGAGCGGGGGAAGGCGCTGGTCGGGGTGCGCTATGTGTTGGCGGATTACCAGATCAGTTCGCTGTTCAAGGGGATGCATGTGCTGCGGGAGGTCACGCTCGAGCGGCCGTATGCGCGAACGGTGCTGGAGGCGGATGGGTCGCTGAATCTTGCGAGGTTGTTGCCGAAGACGGATCCCAACGAGCCTTGGCCGAAAGTCCTGATCGAAGATTTGACGATTGCGGGCGGGCGCGTGGATTTCACGGATCGGCGGACGAAGCGGGCGCCGACGAAGTCGTTTTCGCCCATCGCGTTCAACCTCAAGCAATTCCGCACGACGGCCGAAGGGGGCAATGCGCAGTTGCAGGCGCGGAGCCAGGATGGGGAGGCGTTGTCGTGGCAGGGGCATGTGTCGCTCACGCCGGTTTCGTCGCGCGGTCGGTTCACGTTGACGGGGTTGCAGGCGAAGACGATCGAGGATTTCGTGGGCGATCTCTTGCCGTTCCGGGTGCCGGCGGGACGGGTGGAGCTTGGTGGGGATTACACGTTTTTGCTGCCGAAACAGGGCGGGATGCAGCTCGATGCGCGCCTGCCGAAGATCGGGGTGCGCGATCTGCGTCTGCGCGCGCTGGGGGTGGGCGAGGATTGGGTGGTGATTCCGTCGTCGACCGTCACCGATACACAGCTGTCGCTCGCGCGCCGTGAAGTCCGCATTGGCGCGCTGCGCGCGGATGGCGTGCAGGTCGAGGGGTGGATGGAGCCGAACGGCGACATCAGCCTGTTCCGCCTGTTCACCGGCAAGGTCATCGAGGCAGCGAAGCAGGCGCCGGGCGGCGCGTGGACCGTGCAGGTGGCGCAGGCGCGCATCGAAGGCGCGAACATCCGGTTCGAAGATCGCACGGTGAAGCCTGCGGCGAAGTTCGAACTGTCACGGTTGGTTGCGACGGCGGGCGGCGTGAGCCTCGACACGAAGCGCGGGATCCCGATCACCGTCACCGCGACGGTCAACGACAAGGCGCCGCTCACGGTCGAAGGCACCGTGGTTCCGGATCCGCTCTCCGCGGACCTGCACGTCGATGTCTCCGGGTTGCCGATGCGCGGCCTGCTGACCTATTTGCCGGACTATCCGGCGCTCGACCTGCGCTCGGGCGAGGTCGGCGCGAAAGGCCACGTCGTGCTGCGGCCCGCGGATGCGCCGGGGCCGGTGATCGAGTACCAGGGCGATGCAAGCATCGCGCGCTTCAATCTCGTGGAGAAGACCAGCGGCCGTCCATTCCTGGCGTGGGCGCGCGTGGATGTCGGTGGCATCGACTTTGCGGCCTCGCCCGATCGCATCGCGATCCGCGCGATCAGCGTCAGGCAACCCGTGGCGCGCGTGGAGATTTCGCCGGGCGGCAAGCTCAACCTGACCACGACGACGAACATGGTCGCCGCCACGCCCGCGACCTCGCAGGCGCAGGCCACGGGCAGGAAGACCGCATCGACGCTGCCGCCGGTGAAGGTGGGCGAAGTGAAACTGGACGACGGATCCTTGCAGTTCGCCGACTTCTCCGTCCAGCCGAACTTCCAGGCAAAGATCGATGCGCTGCGCGGTCGCATCGGCAACATCTCCACGGCGCCGGGCACGATCAGCCAGATCGATCTGTCCGGCCACGTCATCAATCGCTACTCGCCCGTGACCATCAAGGGCTCGGCCAACCTGCTCGTCTACGACGAACGCACGCACCTGGCCATGCAGTTCCGCAACATCGAGTTGCCCATCTTCAACCCGTATTCGGGCAAGTGGGCGGGCTATTCCATTTCCAAGGGCAAGCTGACGACGCAGTTGGATTACAAGATCGACCACCGTCGCCTGGTGGCCCAGCACCATGTCGTCATCGACCAGCTCAAGTGGGGCGAGGCGACGGACAGCAAGGAGAAGGTCAGCCTGCCGGTGCGGCTTGCGAGTTCGCTGTTGAAGGACAGCAACGGCAAGATCACGCTCGACGTCCCTGTCACGGGCACGCTCGACGATCCGAAGTTCCGCCTCTGGCCGATCATCTGGCAGATCGTCAAGAACATCGTCGTCAAGATCGTGAGCGCGCCGTTCAAGCTGCTCGCGTCCTTGTTCCAGGGCGCGGAGGACGCGCAGTACGTCGATTTCGCACCGGGCTCGTCAACGTTGCCGGACAAGGCGAAGGGCGCCTTGCCGAAGCTCGCGGACAGCCTGGCTGCGCGGCCCGAGCTGCGCCTGGATATTCCCGCGGGCCCGATCACTGCGGCAGACAAGGCGGCGCTCGACGACCAGGCCTTCCAGGCAGCAGTCGCGGAATTCCGCACGGGCAAGCGCGGCGCGGACACGTCTTACGCGGAGCTGGAGGACAAGGAGAAGATCAGCGTGCTCGAAGACCTGTATCGGCGCGAGTTCGGCAAGCGGCCCGAAGTGCCGGATGCCGCGACGATGCAATCGCAGAAGGAGGAGCGCTCGCAGCTGGCGGGGCAATTGCAGGACGACATCGCGCTCGACGACCAGGCCAAGGAAGAGATCGTGCTCGATGCGCCAGCGTCCGGCGCGGTGCCGACGACGTTGCCGCCGCCTGCGACGACGGGTGCGGCAGCGCTTGCATCGGTGCCGCCGTCGTCTTCCACTGTCGCGCCCGTTGCACAGGCGAACGTCGAGCCTGCGGCAGAGCCCGGCAAGCCCACGCGCCGCGAACGCAAGGCCGCCCGCCGCAATTCCGAAGTCGAATGGCTCGAAGCGCAACTGCGCCCGCGTTTCCGCGCCAACGCAACGGCCGCCGACCAGCTCGCGAAGACGCGTGCCTCCAACGTGGAGGACGCGCTGCTGTCCGGCGGCAAGATCGATCCGCAGCGCGTCTTCGTCGACACGACGAAGACCACGCAGGAGAAGGACGACAAGATCCGGATGGAGCTGGCGCTGGAGTGAGCGTTACTTGATGTCTTCGCCCAACATCATCTCGCGCACGAAGCGCACGGGCGGCGCGCCGTAGCTCAACACCTGGTCGTGGTACGCCTTCGCGTTGAACTTGTCGCCTTCCTTCGCTTCCATCGCCTTGCGCAGGTCCAGGTGCTCGGACACGCCGACGAAATAGGTCGGCAGCTGCGCCGAGGTGAGCTGCGCGCGCACCCACTTGCCCGCCGCTTCGCTTTCCTGCTGGAAGGTCTGGCGCGTCATCAGGTCCATCGCCTGCTCGCGCGACCAGTGGTCGACGTGCACCCCCTGGTCGAGGATCGCGTTGCCGATGGTGCGCAGGTAGAACTTGAGCTGCACCAGGCGGAAGAGCGGATCGTTGTTCATGTAGCCGGCGTCGGCCATCATTCGCTCGCTGTAGACGCCCCAGCCTTCGGCGAACAGGCCCGAGCGCAACACGCCGCGCAGCACATCCTTGTTTTCCGCCGAATGCGCGCCTTCAAGGTAATGCCCCGGCATCGCTTCGTGGATGGTCAGCAGGTGGATCATGCGCGTGTTGTATTCGCGCAGGAACGAATCGACCTGCTTGTCGTCCCAGGTGTCAGGGATCGGGGAGATTGCGTAGAACGTGTCCTGCCCCTTGTCGAGCGGCCCCGGCGAATCGCAATACGCCACCGACACGCCGCGCTGGTATTCCGGCATCAGGATGATCTTGACCGGCGTGGTGGGCACGGTCACGAGGTCCTTCTCGCGCACGAACTTCGTGGCATCGGCCAGCGTCGACTTGGCGAACGCGACCACGTCCTCGCGCTTCGGCTTGTCGGCGTAGGCGAGTTCGAGTGCCGCTTCGATCGCCTTCTGCTGCTCGTCGTCGGTCGGATTGTCGGGCATCGAGGCCGGCGCGTTCGGCTTGTCCTTCAGCACTTGGCGCGCGATGTCGTACATCTGCGCGCGCACGCGGGTGAGTTCGGATTCTGCGCGCGTCTTGATCTCCGCGCGCGAAAGCGAGGACATCAGCGCGAACTGCAGCTTCTCGTCGTACAGTTTCTGGCCGATGCGGAAGTCGCCCTTCGCGTTCGGCACGAGCGTCTTGTCGAGCCACGCCTGCTGCTCGGCGACGGCTTTCTTCAGGCCCGCGATGGCGGCATCGAGTTGCTTGCGATCCTCGCCCGTCAGCTTGTCGGCATTGGGCACGATGAAAGTGTCCACCACGTCGAGCACGCCCGCGTTCTGCTTCGCCACCGTCTGTGCGTGGATCAGCGGCACGCGCGCGGGGACGAGGTTCGCGCGCGCCTGCGCGAACAGCGCGGGGATCTTCTGCATGCGCGCGGTCGCCGACTTCAGGCGCTGCGGCATCGGCGCGTAGTCGCGCGCCATCAGGTTGTACAGCGCGCCGCCGGCGAGGCTGTTGTAGACCTGCGGATCCCAGGCCCACGACTGCAGCGTTTCGATGTTCCAGATGTCCGACTGCAACTGGTTGCGCAGGAGCAGGGCGTCGACCTGGTTTTCGCGCGAGAGCGTCTTCGTATCGACCTTGTCCAGATCGGCGAGCAATTGCTTGCTGAAATCGACCTGCGCCTTGCGCCCGGCTTCGGTCAGGTCGTCGATGTCGCCGTCGAAGCGGTGGTCGCCGATCTGCGTGGCGCTCACCGGGTTGAGCTTCATCCAGCCATCGAGCCAGCGCTGGGTGATGTCGGCGAACTGCGCATCGCTCTGCGCCGCGGCAGGCGCGGCGGCCTGTGTCGTGGCGGACGGCGTCGTGGGTGCCTGTTGCCCCTGGCATGCGGCGAGGGTGGCGACGAGGAGGGCAGCAGCGAGCAGGTTGCGGCGCATCGGGGACGGTCCTGGGCGGAAAGGCGCCGAGCATACGCGGGGTGAACGCCGTCGCGCACGGGCCCCTGCTAGGCTGCCCACCAGCAACCCGGAGACCAGACGATGCGCAGGATGCTCGTAGTCGTGGCGATGTTGCTCGGATCATTCGTCGCCTTGCAGGCGCAGGCCGCCTGCCCCCCGGAAGGCCAGTCGCGCGAATCGCTTGAAGCGCTGAAGACAGCGAAGTTCGCGATGGACGATGCTGCGGCGCGGCAGAAGCTCGCCTTGGGGCTGGTGGACTGCCTCGGCGATCCGGACCCCGCATTGCGCGACGGCCTGGCCTATGAAGCGCTCTCGCACTGGATGCGCGCAGGCGAGCTCAACGAAGCCACGCTGCGCACCTTGCGAGATCGCTTGTACGCAGGGCTGAAGGAAGACGATCCGGAGGGATTCCGCCATCCGTTCTCCGCGCTGGTGCTCTCCGAAGTCGCGCGCACCGATCGCGTGAAGCCTTGGATGAGCCCGAAGGAACGCAACAAGATGGTGGACGTCGCCACCAAGTTCCTCAGTTCAGTGGACGACTATCGCGGTTTCGACAACCACGACGGCTGGCGCCATTCGGTCGCGCACGGCAGCGACTGGCTGCTGCAACTCGCGCTCATTCCTTCGCTCAACGGCAAGCAGCTCGATCGCATCCTCGATGCGGTGGCGGTGCAGGTCGTGCCGGAGAAGGCGCACGCCTATGTGTTCGGCGAACCGGGTCGGCTCGCGCGCCCCGTGCTGGCGATCGCCAAGCGCGGCATGTACACGCCCGCGCAATGGGAATCCTGGCTGACGGCACTGACGCCGAAGCTCGGCGACGAGAAGCTCGCCTACAACGACGAAGCCTGGCTGGCGCGACGCCACGACCTGCTTGCGTTCCTCACCGCGCTGTACCTGGAAGCCGATCGCAGCGACGACGCGGCCTTGCAGGCGCTCGAGCCGCCGATCGTCTCGGCGCTGAAGACGGTGCCCTGATTCGGGGAAGCGTCGCTCCCGCCATGGAGCGTTCGCTCCTCGATGCGCACGTTGCGATGCGCAGAATGCGTTGCACCTCCGGTCCGGAATCGTGCAATGAAGTTTGCCGCAACCTCGCTGTTCCTCCTCGTCGCCTGCGTTCCCACCGTCGCGTTCGCGGGCATGCAGTGCTTTGAAAATCGCCGCGTCGTGCAGGTCAACACGGGCTACGTGGATTTGCCCTTCGGTGCCGATGGCGGCGATGCGGTGTATTTCAAACTCGACGACGGGCGCGTCTTCCCGCTCAACAACGGCTTCAACCTGGACTGGCCGCGAGGCCAGGCCCTGCATCGCACCCTGCTGATGGCGATGGCGGCGCGCTTCCGCGTCACGGGCTACGATCATTACGGATACGGCGGCACCTGCGACGACATCGACGAAATCGTCGTCAGCCCATAAGGAGCCGCCCATGTTGCGCATACGCCTGTGGCGCTTGTTCGCCGCCGCGTTGCTCGCCTTTCCGGGGGCGCACGTCGTCGCGCAGCCCGCCGAGCCGGTGCTCCTGGTCTATCGCGCTGATGCGCGCGCACCCGAGGAAATCTTCCAGAGCGGATTCACCGGGCGCGGGCAGCGCATGGACCTGCTGGCGCACACGCTCGGCGGGGCCTGCGACGAAGCGGATCCCGCGCGCGCGTCGCTGTGGGTCAGCACCTCCTATGAACATGAGGAGGCCATCGGCTTCGGGCGCGAGCACCTGGAGGCCTTGCCTTCCGGTCCGCAGAACAGGATGTGGATCTACGCGATCCGGCCGGACGCGTCCTACATCATCGTGCCCTCGGTGTTGCGGCGCGTGGCCGAAGAAGGCCGGTCAAGCCGCTCCGGATACACGCCGCAGCAGGCCGCCGTCATCGAGCACCTGCTGTACAACACGCTCATCTCCACCGAAGCCGAAGTCGTCACCCATCACGTGGCGCCCACCCAGATCGCCTTCGCCACGCCGATCCACTTCGACGCGGACGACGAAATGCAGTTCGGGCAGGTCCACGTCAATCCGCACTACCAGGATGCCAACACGCGCGCGTCGGACAGCGTGGCGGACCTGCAGGCCTTCGTGCCCGCCGCCTCGATCCGCATCGACCTGGTGGACGACGACGGGTCTTCGTCGGGCTCGGACAGCGACCAATGCGCCATGTCGTGCGATCGCGCCACGTCGGCGTCGAGTTTCGGCGTGTCGAACCACGCATCGCGCGCCACGCCGCCGCAGCCAGTCTGCGAGGCGCCCAAGCGCTTCACGCCCATGCTGCGCGATCTGATCCTCGCGCTGTAATGGGCGACTGCTGGTCAGTCCTCGTCCTCGTCCCCGAATTCGGCGAGCACATCGAGGTCGAACGCCAGCGCCTCCACCGCTTCGCGCACCTTGCGCGCGGTGGAGTCGTTGGGCGCTTCGATCTCCACCTCGTGGATGTCCGCGCCACCGCCGCGCAGGTCGCTCAGGCCCGCCGAACTGGAATCGACATCGTCCATGTGCGGCATGAGGTCGGCGACTTCCTCGACGTGCTCGATGCCGTCGAGGCTTTGCAGCAGGTTCATGATCGCGCGCGTGTCGTCGTCGCTGCCGGTGACACGCAGTCGCAGGGTAGGCATCGCGGACTCTCTCGGAAGTCGAAGGACAGCTCCGAGGCTAGGCAGCGGCAAGCTAAAAACGCGTGATGGCGCGCGCCCGGCGGACGCGCGCCATCATGGCCCTCACTTGGGCGTGCGCACCGGCAGCGGCACGTTGCACAGGTCGATGTGGCCGGCGGGGCGCTTGTACCACTCGTCGCGTCGGTTGCGGCGCGATTCCACGACGGTCTCGAAGGTCTTGCTGTCCGTGCGCAGCAATTCCAGCCTGGTGCGTTCGGCTTCCGGCACCTGGCTGGCGAGTTTCGTCGACACGATCGGCACGTATTGTTCCGGCTTCTCGTAGAACCCGAGCGGGCCCGTGCCGCGCGGCAGCACGCTCAACAATTCGATGCCCTGCACGACGCGGCCGACCAGCGTGATGTTGCGGTCCAGCATGCGCGGCGATTGCCCCGTGACCGCATACAGCGAAGTGCCGTCGCTGCTGTCGGCGGCGACATCGCGTCCCGCGCCGACCATGCCGTAGCAATGCGTGAGCCAGGCCTTGCCGGCCTTCGGATCGCGCGCGGCGGGAAAGCCGCCGGAGAAACCGACTTCCGGTGCCCAACCGTCGCTGTCGGGAAGCTTCACGAACGGCACGCCCTTTGCGTCGCGTTCGAATTCCGCCGGCAGGTGCGGCTTCGCCGTGCCGATCTTTTTCTTCTTCGCTTCGTCTTCTTCCGGGTCGCCCCATTGCGCGACGTAGTTGTCCTGCGAACGGATGACGAACAGCCCGTCCCAGTAACCTTCCTTCGCGAGCGTGGCGATGTTGGCGACGTGTTCGGGCGCGAAGTCCGGCGCCAGTTCGATCACGACGCGGCCGGTGGGCAATTGGAGATACAACGTGCGGGCCGGATCGAGCGTGCGCCAATCGGAAGCCGGCGATGCATCCAGGATGTCCTGCATCGACGCGACCTTGGGCTTCTCCTTCGGCGGATCGGCGGCCAGCACGGAACCAGTGGCAAGGCTCAGGGCGAGGGCAAGGACCAGGGGATGCTTCGACATCGGCGCGACTCCGGCGAATGGATGCGCCGGAGTCTAGCCCGACGGCCGCTCAGTTCTGCAATTCGCGCAGCGTGACCGAGGGCGGCGCATCGAGCACGCGGCGCGTGGCGAACAGGCCCGTGGCCAATGCGGCGATCATGCCGACCGCGCCGCCCACCGCCGCGAGCGTCCAGTTCGGCGACCAGGGCAGGTCGAACACGCGCGTGGCCACGACGCCGGCGAGCACCGAAGCCGCGATGGCCGCGACCAGCCCCGACAGCAGCCCGATCGCCGCGAACTCGGAGGCTTGCGCCAACCGCAACTGGCGACGACTTCCGCCCAGCACGCGCATCACGCCGCCTTCGAGCAGGCGTTCGTCCTGGCTCGCGCTGATCGCGGCGAGCAGCACGAGCACGCCGGCTGCCAGCGAGAACCAGAACACCACCTGCACGACCTTCGACACCCGGTCCGCCGTACTGCGTACCTGTTTGAGCACTTCGTCGATGTCGATGACCGTCAGGTTGGGGAACGCGGCCACGGTGTCGGCGGTGAAGCGCGGCGTCTTCGACGGCGGCACGTTCACCGAGGTGATCCAGCTCGCCGGGTACTGTTCGAGCGAACCGGGCGAGGCGATGACGAAGAAGTTCGGCTGGAAGCTGTCCCAACTCACGTCGCGCAGGCTCGTGATCGTGCCGGCGAAGCGTTGCCCGGCGATGTCGAAGACGAGGTGGTCGCCGACCTTCCAGCCGAAGGAGTCGGCGAATTTCTGTTCGACCGACAACTCGGGCGATTTCGGTGTCGTGTTCCCCCAGAAGCGGCCTTCGACGATGCGGTTGTCGTCGCGCAGCGTGCTGGCGAAGGAGAGATTGAACTCGCGTTCCGCGCGCCGCTGCATGTCCGGATCGTCGGGATAGCTCGCGCGCGTGATCGCCTTGCCGTTGCGCGCCTGCAGGCGTCCGCGGACCATCGGATACATCGTCGGTGCTTGCAGGCCTTGCTGCGCCATGAAATCGCGCACGGGCTGCAACTGGTCCTGCTGCACGTTGATGATGAAACGGTTGGGCGCGGTTTCCGCGAGCGAGACCTGCCAGCGATCGAGCAGGTCGGTGCGCACGAAGGTGAGCAACAGCAGCGCCATCAAGCCCAGGCCCAGCGCGGAGATCTGCGCCACCGCCGTGCCCGCGCGACGACCGACGTTCGCCAGCCCGTAACGCAAGCTGCCGCGCAAACGCCCGCGCACGCCCCGCACGCCGAGGATCAAGGCCCACGCAAGGAACGCGAGCACCGCGAATGTGACCGCGATGCCCGCGAGCATCGCGGAGGCCAGCGCGGGCGAACCGGCCTTCCACCACAGCAATGCGGCGAGGCCCGTGAGGCCCGCGATCGCCACCAGCCACGCGCTCGGC
>Ga0074048_10051843_pt1 | contig 13355 bp, 13 predicted proteins | sample SoimicmetaTmtLPB_FD_74462 | JGI IMG/M metagenome (GOLD analysis project Ga0074048, IMG submission 74462) | Soil and rhizosphere microbial communities from Centre INRS-Institut Armand-Frappier, Laval, Canada - Soil microcosm metaTmtLPB... | ecosystem: Engineered > Artificial ecosystem > Soil...
GGCCGCGCTGGCGATCGGCTACCAGCGCGCCATCAGCGATCGCGCCACGGTCACCTTCGGTGGCGCGGTGAGCGGCGACGACACCTCGGTCGGCGTCGGCGCCGGCTTCGGTTGGTAACGACAACTCTTTCGGGGAATCCAGCAGTCATGCAGAAGAAGCAATTCACCCAGGCCTTGACCGGCGGCTTGATGGCCATCGCCGTGCTCACGCCCGCATTCGCCGCGGGCGTCGTCAACAAGCCCAAGGTCATGCCGATGCAGGTCGCGGGCACGGCCAATCGCAACTCGGCGCGCCTGATCGTCACCTATCGCGCCAACGTGGTCGCGCCCACCGACGATGCGCGCAAGCGCTCCATCGTCGAAGCCGCTGCGGCGCGCGCGAACCTGCGCGTGTCCACCGCCGCGAAAACGACCACGCCGATGCGCGCCTCGAAAGTGCGTGCACTGAAAGGCGGTCGCGACCTGATGAAGCTCGAGCGCCAGCTCACCCAGGCGGAACTGGACAAGATCGTCGCCCAGCTCAAGGCCGACGCGACCGTGCAGGCCGTCGAAGTCGATCGCATGATGAAGCCCACCGCGTGGTGGGACTTCAACGATCCGTTCATCACCCAGCAGTGGAACCTGTACAACGCGAACGGCGGCATCCGCGCCGACGTGGCGTGGGATACGTCGAAGGGCGATGGCGTGATCGTCGCGGACCTCGACACCGGCGTGGTGCCGCATCCGGACCTCAGCGCAAACCTGTTGCAGGGTTACGACTTCATCACCGACTCGTTCGTTTCGCGCCGCGCCACCAACGACCGCGTGCCGGGCGCACTCGACTACGGCGACTACGCCAGCGGCAACTACACGGAAACCGACGACTGCGGTCCGTACACCGGTCCGAAGGACAGCAGCTGGCACGGCAGCCACACCGCCGGCACCATCGCGGAAGTGGGCAACAACGGCATCGGCTCCGTCGGTGTCGCGCACAATGCGAAGGTGTTGCCGGTGCGCGTGCTCGGCCGCTGCGGCGGTTATACCTCCGACATCGCCGACGCGATCACCTGGGCCTCGGGCGGCACCGTGACCGGCGTGCCGAACAACCCGACGCCGGCCGAAGTGATCAACCTCAGCCTCGGTGGCTACGGCCCCTGCGAAACCTATACGCAGGACGCGATCAACGGCGCCGTCGCGCGCGGCACCGTGGTGGTGGTGGCCGCTGGCAATTCCTCCGCCGATGCGTCGCTGTATTCGCCCGCCAACTGCCAGAACGTGGTCACGGTGGGTGCGTCGCGCATCAACGGTGGCAAGGCGTCGTATTCGAACTATGGTGCGAACGTCGACATTGCAGCGCCGGGTGGCGACCCCACCGCGGACGGCCTGCCCAACGGTTACATCCTGCAGGCGGGCAACAGCAGCCGAACCGCGCCCGACCTGGATCCGATCACGGGCCCTGCGTACTACTACATGGCGGGCACTTCGATGGCGGCGCCGCATGTCAGTGCGACGGTGGCCCTGGTGCAGAGCGCGCTGGCCAATGCAGGCCGCGCGCCGCTGACCCCGGCGGAGATGGAGGCCTTGCTCAAGCGCAGCGCGCGTGCGTTCCCGGTGTCGATCCCGGCCACGCAGACGATCGGCGTGGGCATCCTCGATGCAAGCACTGCGCTCGCCAAGGCGCTGCTTCCGCCTTGCAATCCGCAGACGCAAACCTGCCTCGACGCGACCGAGTTGTTCAACAACGTCAACCTCGCAGCCCAGGGTGCGCCGACGGGTGGCGAGGTGCTCTACAAGTTCGTCGCGCAGGCCGGGGTGCCGGTGTCGTTCATGACCTTCGGCGGCATCGGCGACGCCTCGATGTACGTCAGCTTCAACGCCGCGCCGAGCGCCGCCGCCTACCAGTTCCGCTCCGTGCGCACCGGCAACTCGGAAACCATCCGCATCACCGCGCCGCAGGCGGGGACGTACTACATCAAGTTGGTCGGCACCGTGTCCTACAGCGGGCTGACGATCGTCGCCAGGCAGTGATCCCGCGAGCGCGGCGGAAGTGACCCCCTCCGCCGCGCTTGGCAGTCTGGGTTGATCGCGGGCTGGGCGGTCTGAAAGCCCGCGACTTTTTCGAATGGCGCTACGGCCGCGCCTGACTAGAATCCGACCCCGGCCTGACGCCGACGGATTTCCATGCGCTACCTGGGTCGCCTGACAAGCTGGAACGATGCGAAAGGCTATGGCTTCGTCGAGCCCAATGGGGGCGGCGATCGCGCGTTCGTACACATCAAGGCGTTTGAGCGCCTCGCGCGCAGGCCGCAGGAAGGCGATCTGATTTCGTACAAGGTCGAGCGGGATGCAAAGCACCGCGCCAATGCCGTGGCGGTGCGGTTTGCGATAGCGCCGTCGAAGCGGGCCATGCCGAATTCGTCCAGTCCGTTTCCGCGCAAGACGGTGGCCTTCGTGTTTGCGATTTCGCTAGGCGTGGCCTGGTGGTGGGCGAAGGTTCCGGGGTTCGTCCCGGTGCTCTATGCAGCCACGAGCCTGGCCGCGTACTCGCTGTATTGGCGCGACAAGGTGTCGGCCATGCGCGGCGAATGGCGAACGCCGGAGAACACGCTGCACGCCATCAGCTTGTTCGGTGGCTGGCCCGGCGCGCTGGTCGCGCAGGATGTGTTCCGTCACAAGTCGAGCAAGCGCTCCTTCCAGATGGCGTTCTGGGCGTCGGTCGTGTTCAATTGCGCCGCCCTGTACTGGCTGCTGGAATCGCAATGAAGATCTGCCCCCTGCACCTCCTTCCGCTCGCAGCCGCGCTGTCCTTCTCCCCCGCACGCGCAGCGGACGACCACCCCGACATCCGCGCCGTCGTCGAAACCTTCCGCACCTCGATCATCGAGAAGGACCGCGAGCGCTTCCTCGCGCTGTTCGTGCAGCCCGACCTCGCCTGGCAAAGCGTGCTGGACGACAGGAGCCTGGCGCAGGTCCAGGCCAAGCGACCCGAGGCCATCAAGGCCCGGTTCAAGCCGGACAACAATCCGACAGCGTTCATCGAAGGCATCGTCGCCAGCAAGGACGCCAGCGAAGAAACCTTCGACAACATCCGCATCGACACCGACGGCGAAGTCGCCACTGTCACCTTCGACTACACCTTCCTCTCCTATGGCAAGAAGACCAATTGGGGCAAGGAGTGCTGGCTGATGGTGCGGACCGGAGCGGGCTGGAAGATCACGACGCTCGCGTACTCGGTCATCCTGCCTGCTGCACCGCAACGTGCTGACTAGAATCCCCTGAACCGCCCGCCGACGCCCGAAGGATCCGCCATGCGCCGCTTCCTGTTCGCGTTGTTGCTCCTGCTCTCCACCTCGGCTTTCGCCGGCGAGACGCCCACCCTGCAGCAATACCACGACCGCGCGGGACACCCCGACGCGTGGCAGGGCGGGGTGCGCATGATCCCCATCCACACGCCGGTGGGCGACTTCAAGGTGTGGACCAAGCGCACGGGCAACAATCCGCGCATCAAGGTGTTGCTGTTGCACGGCGGCCCGGGTGCGACGCACGAACCCTTCGAAGTGTTCGATTCCTTCCTGCCTGCCGACGGCGTGGAGTACTACTACTACGACCAGCTCGGCTCGTATTACAGCGACCAGCCCGACGACCCGCGCCTGCTCACGATCGACCGCTTCGTCGACGAAGTGGAACAGGTGCGCAAGGCGCTCGGCCTGGACAAGGACAACTTCTATCTCCTCGGGCATTCCTGGGGCGGCATGCTCGCCATCGAGTACGCGCTCAAGCACCAGGATCACCTGAAGGGCCTGATCATCTCGAACATGATGTCCAGCATCCCCGCGTACAACGAATACGCGAGCAAGGTGCTGATGCCGGAGCTGGGCCCGGAAGCGCTGGCCGAACTGAAGAAGCTCGATGCCGCGAAGGACTACGACAACCCGCGCTTCGAAGAGCTGCTGCAACCCCATTACGAACACCACATCCTGCGCCGTCCGATGTCCGAGTGGCCCGAGCCGCTGATGCGCGGCTTCGCCAAGCATCTCAACAAGAAGGTGTACGTGCCGATGCAGGGCCCGAGCGAGCTCGGCGCCAGCGGTATCCTGGTGAACTGGGATCGCACCGAGGCCTTGAAGAACATCACCGTACCCACGCTGGTCATCGGCGCGCGCTACGACACCATGGATCCCAGGTTCATGGAGATGATGAGCAGGAAGCTGCCGCACGGCGAATACCTCTACCTGCCGAACGGAAGCCACTGCGCGTATTACGACGACCAGGAGGCGTACTTCGCCGGGTTGTTGAAGTTCCTGCACGAAGTGGACGACAAGGCGCACTGATTCCATGCGCGCGCGTTTGTTCTTCCTCGCCGTCGTGCTGCTGGCCGTCGGCGTTGGCGGCGCGCATGCGGACACGCTGCGCGCCGACAAGATAGTCGTCGACAAATCGAGCCGTCGCCTGGACGTAATCGTGAACGGCAAGGTCGCAGCGAGTTACCGCGTCGGATTAGGGACTGCACCCGTGGGGCACAAGCAGCGCGAAGGCGACCGCAAGACGCCGGAAGGCCGGTACGTGCTTGATTTCAAAAAGGCCGACAGCGCGTATTACCGCGCGATCCACATTTCCTACCCGAACCCGGAGGACCGTGCGCGCGCGAAACGCGAGGGCGTGTCGCCGGGCGGGGCGATCATGATCCATGGGCAGCCGAACGACCCCGTCGTGCGTACGGCCGTCGCGCTGTATCCCTCGCGCGACTGGACCGATGGCTGCATCGCCTTGTCGAACGAGGACATGCTGGCGCTGTGGAACATGGTGAAGGTGCCGACACCGATCGAGATCGTGCCTTGACACCTTACGTCAGTGCTTCTTCGACTTCTTCTTGTGCTTCGACTTCTGCGCCTTCTTCGCGCGCGCCTCTTCCTTCTGCCGCGCCTGCACGCTGACGATGGCCGCTGGCAGTTCGCGCTGCAGCTTCGCGAGCAACTCCACCACCGCATCGCTGTCGATCGGCGCCCCTTGTAGTGTCGTCGCCGTCACCAGCGTCGTCGTCTTCTTGATGGTGTCGGAGAGCAGCAACGCGCGCGTGAGGACCAGGAAGGGCACGTCGCGATAACGCACCGTGTACAGGTCCATCATCTGCGAGCGCCCTTCGTAACTCACGCCCGGCGTGTTCACGAGGATCTGCCCGACGGCATTCCAGGTATCGAGCTTGTCGGCCTCCAGCGTGAACTTGCCGCGGGTCTCGGTGGGCGGCGGCATCTCGATGGGCTCGGGCGGCGGGGCCGCCTGCTTCGCAGGATGCGTGGCGCAGGCCGTGGCGAGGAGCGCCAGCAGGAGCGCGAGGGCGATGCGTGGCGCGTTCGACATGGGCCCTGGTTGCCTCGCCGCGGATGAAGGGGGCTTGAAGAAGGATAAAATGCGCGGGCATCGGCACGTCGCCGCTGCGTTACCGGGGAAAATTTGAATGCGTCTTCGCACCCTCGCGCTCGCACTGCTGTGCGCGCTCGCCACGCCTGCCTTTGCCGAAGAACCCGCCCAGGCCGCGCCCAAGGTGAAATGGGTGATGCCGTGGAAGCAAGGTCTCGCGCTGTCCTACCAGACGGAGGACATGACCACCGCGGAACAGGACGGCACCACCTCGCGCACGCGCGCGACGGACACCACGCACGTCCGCATCGCGGAGGCCTCCGACGCCGGCTTCGTGCAGGTGTGGTCGAGCGAGAAGGGGACGTACGATGTGCTCGAAGGTCCGCCGGCCCTCCAGGCGCAGGCGATCCAGCAGCGTGCCACCATCGCGGCGCTCTCCGGCGTGCCGCTGGAAGTGAAGCTCGCGGCAGACGGCACCTATGCCGGCGTGCGCAACCTGGACAAGGTGATCGCGAAGATCCGCGCCGTGACGGCCTCGACGACGCTCGTGGCCATCGAATCGCAGATGGCGAAGATCGACGATCCGAAGGCGCGCGAGAAAGCCCGCACCGCGGCCAGGGCGAACACCGACGCAGCGCTCGACCGCATGCTGACGCCTGCGTATGTCGAAGCCCTGCTCACGCGCCAGATCCAGGATTACGACGGCTTCCATGGCCTGGAGCTCGAACCCGACCAGTCCTACGAGGCGCAGACGGAGCTGCCCAATCCGTTCGGAGGCCAGGCATTTCCCGCGAAGATCACGTTCTCGATGTCGGTGTCCCCGGACGATCCGGAGGACCTGTTCGTCGCCTGGGACATGCAGATCGATCCGGAGAAAGCCGCGGCCGCCGCGCTTGCGATCGGCGAGCAGATCGCCGGGAAGAAGATCGACAACACGGGCAAGGATGCGATGCGCAAGCTCGACATCGCCGATGAGGGCCTGATCATCGTGCATCGCCCGACGGGCGTGGTGGAGATGTACGAGTCCACGCGCACGACGCAGATGCCCGGCCAGTTGAAGAAGGTCGAGCGCCATCGCATGCGTTTGCTCGATGGCCAGCACGAGCACTACTGGCGGGACGAGGAGACGGCAGGCGCCGGCGAGTCGGCGAAGGCGGAGGGCTGAGGCATGTCGACGATCGATGGGGAAGCGGTCCTCGAGCAGGCGCCGGCCACGAAAGTGCCGGAGGTTCACGCGTGGCGGCGTTGGTTTGCGCGCCTGATCGATATCTACGTGTTGTCGCTCATCGTCGGTGGCTTGGTGGGCATCGTGGTCGTGCTCGTCGCACCCGACCAGGCAGACCAGTTTTTCGCGATGTTCGACAAACCAAGTGCCTGGGTGCGGGTGGCCGACCTCATGTTGACGAACCTGCTCGTCCTGCCATTGATCGCCTGCCTGCTCACGCTCTTCGGAACACCGGGAAAATGGATCTGCGGCATCAAGGTCGTGCGCATCGCGGACGGCGAACGCCCGACCTTGCGCGAAGCGTTCTCCCGGGAGTTCATGGTGTGGTGGCGTGGACTGGGCCTGTGCATTCCGCTTGTCGCCCTCTTCACGATGTTGAGGAGCCACGCTTATCTGAACGACCATCGCGAAACGCCCTGGGATCGCAAGTTGCAGTTGCGTGTCGAATTCGCTCCGGTGAACGCATGGGGCATCGTCAAGCTCTTCATCGGCGTCGCGGTGGTCGTGCTGGTGCGCATGGTCTGAGCGCGTCCTGGCTCGTGACACCCCCACGCCATCGCATGCGCTAGTCTCCGCGCCATGCGCCCCGCCGCCTGCCTGGTCGTCGCCCTCGCCGCCACGCTGAGCGTGCCCGCGCACGCACGCACCGTGTATCGCTGCACGCGCAACGGCACCATCAGTCTTTCCACGGCGCCCGAACCCGGCTCGAAATGCGTCGCCAAGCATTTCGAGGACGATCCGGCGAAGGTGCCGAACCTCTGGGGCAACCTCGGCGTCGTGAAGGGCACGCTGTACGAGCGCCAGCAGGATGGAAAGACGGTCTACGGCACGCGCAAGTTGCCGGGCGCGGTGCCGGTGCTCGCCTTCACCGTGCAGACGCCGCCGGGCTCGCCCGCGCACGTGGGCCTCGGACAACTCGGCCCGCCGCAACTGAAGCCCTATTCGAAGGAATTCCGCGCCGCCGCCAAGCGCACGGGCGTGGAAGACGCGATGCTGCGCGCATTCGCGCATGCCGAAAGCGGCTTCGATGCCAACGCGGTCTCCAGCAAGGGCGCGCAAGGCGTGATGCAGCTGATGCCCGAAGTCGCGCGCGAGTACGCGGTCCTGGATCCGTTTTCGCCGGCGCAATCCATCGACGGCGGCGCGCGCCATCTCAAACAACTGGTCCGCCGTTACAACGGCGACCTGGAACTCGTCGCGGCGGCCTACAACGCGGGCATCGGCACGGTGTCGCAATACCAGGGCATCCCGCCGTACCGCGAAACGATCGAGTACGTGGCGAAGGTGCAGGCGCTGTACGATCGCTACAAGCAGGCATTGGACAAGCCGAACAAATCGCGCCACTGAAGGCGCCGCCACCAGGGGAAGGCAATGGATCGCAGGACGCGCATGGGGATGTGCTTCGGGCTCGCGCTCGCGTGGACGACGGCGGGTGCCGCGGAGGCGCCGACGCCGAACGTCGATGGCATCGATTTCGAGCAGGCCTGCCTCGCGCAAACCGATCCGGCCGGCACGCATTGGCCGCGCGCCCAGGTCGTCGCACGTTGCGCGCTGGATCGTCGGCCGCAGCATTCCCTCCAGGACATCACCCAGTTGGCCGAGTTCGGCGAGGTCGCCACGCTCGAAAAGGATTTCGCCGCGTTGCTGTCGGCGCAACATGCAGACCCAGCGAAACGCGACCAGCTCTTCGCGCAGTTCGATGTCTTCGACGCGCGCGACAACGCGCGCCTGGCGGCGGAACTGTGGATCGATGCGGCACCCGACAGCGCCTTCGCGCACACCGCCGCGGGCCTGCGGTTCGTCGCTGCGGCCTGGCGCGTGTCCAACTTCGCAGACGAGCAGCGCAGCAGGGAGATGCGCTATCTCGCCGGCAAGGCCCGCGAGGAACTGGAACACGCACTCACGCTCAACCCCCGTCTCAGCCCTGCCTGCAAAGGCCTGATGCACGTCGCGCAGATGACGGGCGACGAGGCACTGGAAGCGAAGGAAGTCGCGCGTTGCCGCGACATCGATCCGGCGTCCTATCGCGTGCTCTGGGCCTGGGCAGGCACGGTGATGCCGCAATGGGGCGGTCGGCCGAAGGACTGGAACGACGTGGCCGATGCCGCGGCGGCCCACGAAAAGGACAATCCGTTGCTCGGCGTGTTGCGCCACACACCCGCGATCAACCGTGCGCGGATCGAAGGCGATGCCAGGAGCCTGCGCGCGGCGCTGGACCTCGCACCCGATACCGACCTCATGCAATTGCTTGCCTCGCGCCTCCAGTACGAGGATCCGAAGGCCGCGCTCGCGTGGTCGTCGCAGGCCTTGCGCTTCGCCCCGCTCGAATCGCGTTATCGCCTCGCGCGGGTACGACTGCGCATGGCATCGGGCGATCTCGCGGGCGCGAGCGAAGACCTCGACTTCGCATTGGCGCACGACGACACGGATGCGCAAGCCTGGTTCCTGCGCGGCGACCTCGCGCAAAGGACATCGCGCTGGGACGATGCGCGCGCCGCCTACCGCAGCGCCATGCTGCAGGATCCGCTCGATGCGTGGCCCCTGTTGGGCCTGTGCCAGGTCGCATTGCGGGCAGGGGACAAGGCGGAATCCGACAAGTGCACACAGGGGCTCGTGACCCAATGGTCCACGTGGGCCGATGCGTGGTACCTGCGCGCCTGGTGGCTCGCGCGCAAAGGCGATCGCGCCAGGGACGATGCGCGCCAGCGCTTCCTCGAAACGGCAGACCTGTCGGATCCGGTGCACCGCCGCTACTCCGTCAGCCTTGCCGCGCCGGGCAAAACGCCGCTCGTCGTGCCTTCGCAATGCGAACGCTGCGCTGCCCGCTGAAGGCGGATGCTGCGCCGCACACACGCCCTTCACGCGACGCTGAACGCTCCCCCGCTTTCATGGCGGCCTCATGCACGTCCGCCACGCCCTTGCCGCCGGACTGCTCTGCCTGCTGCCGCTCGGCGGTGCGCAGGCGCGCACCGTGTACGAATGCCTGCGCGACAATCGCCTGAGCCTGTCCACCGCACCGGAGCCGGGTTCGCGCTGCAAGCCCAAGCGCGTCAACGATCGCAAGGCCAAGGTCCCCAACTTCTGGGGCGACCAGGGCCCGGTGCGCGGCAACATCTACGCGAAGAACCTCAACGGCGTGATGGTCTACAGCACGCGCAGCATGCCCGGCTGGAAGGAAGTCGCCGAGCCTTATCGCCTGCACGCGCCGCGCGACTCGTGGGCGCACGAAGGCCTCGGTGAACTCGGTGCGCCGCGCCTGGATGTGTTCGCCGCGCAGTTCGTCGCCGCGGCGAAGAAAACCGGCGTGGAAGAAGCGTGGCTGCGCGCGATCGCGCACGCCGAGAGCGACTTCAATCCGCGCGCGCTCTCGCCGAAGGGTGCACAAGGCGTGATGCAACTGATGCCTGCGTTGTCGCGTGCATACGGCGTGACGGATCCGTATTCCTCGGCGCAGTCCATCGACTGCGCCGCGCGCCATATCCGCGAACTGATGCGCCTGTACAAGGGCGACCTCTCGCTCGTCGCCGCCGCCTACAACGCGGGCACCGGCGCGGTGGCGCGCTACGGCGGAGTTCCGCCCTATGCCGAAACCGAGGATTACGTCGACAAGGTGCAGGCGCTGTATGCGCGTTACCGCACCGCGCTGAAGAAGCCGGTGCCGCGCGCGATGTAAGCGCGGCCACGCGCCCCTCACTCCTCCGCCCTTAGTTTGGGCGTGCCATGGACGATACCGCCTCGACCAGCAACGGTGCGCCGGCGGCTTCCCGCTGGCTGGAGATCGCCGATCGCGCGGACGTCGGCCTGGTGCGCCTGGATGCGACGGGGCGCATCGTCGACGTCAACGCCGCCGCGGTGCGCCTGCTCGGACGCAGCATGGGCGCCTTGCGCGGGAAGGCGCTGACGACGCTGGCCGATGCGGGCCAGCAGCCGATCGTCGAAGCCGCCGTGGAGAACCTGCGCGAGCACGGTGGTCCCATTGCACGCGACATCCGCTACAGCCGCCCCGACGGCGGCTCGGTGTGCACGCTCAGCCACTTCAACAAGGTCTGCGATTTCGCGGGCGTGCTGCGCGCGGTCACCGTGGTCCTGCTCGAACTTGGCGAACAGTCGCACGCGCCCGACAACGATACGAAAGCCGCGACCTCGCGCGAACTGCGCAAGGCGATGGAAGCCCTGCGCGCGAGCGAGGACCGCTATCGCAAGCTGTTCGAATCCATCGACGAAGGCTTCTGCGTCGTGGAGATGCTGTTCGAAGGCGACCGCGCGGTCGACTATCGCTTCCTGGAGTGCAATCCCGCCTTCGAGCAACACACCGGCATGCACGACGCGGTTGGCAAGCGCATGCGCGAATTCGCGCCCGGCCACGAAGAACACTGGTTCACGCTCTACGGCGAGGTGGCGCGCACGGGCAAGCCGGTGCGCGTGGTGCTGCCCGCGAAGGCGCTCAACGATCGGTGGTACGAAGTGCACGCCTTTCCGTTCGGACAGCCGGGGCAGGACCGCGTGGCGGTGTTGTTCGACGACATCACCAACCGCAAGCGCGCCGAGGCAGCCCTCCGCGCTAGCGAAGACCGTTTCCGCAGCATCGCCAACGCCACGCCATCGATGTTGTGGAGCGCCACGCCGAACGGTGAAGCGACGTGGCTCAGCGAACGCTGGACCGAGTACACGGGATATCCGGCGCACGTTTCGCGCGAGGCGCGCAATCGGGCGCTGCATCCGGACGATCGCGAAGCGGCGGCCAGCGCCTGGGAGCGCGCACTGGCCGGCGAAAAATTCGAAGCCGAACTGCGCTTGCGCAATCGCGAGGGGCAGTACCGCTGGTTCCTCATCCGCGCCAATCCCGCCCGCGATGCGGAGGGCCATGTCACCGCGTGGTACGGATCGAACACGGACATCCACGACTACAAGCTGGCCGATGCCGCGTTGCGCGAGGTGGACCGCCGCAAGGACGAGTTCCTCGCCACGCTCGCGCACGAGCTGCGCAATCCGCTCGCGCCGCTGCGCAACTGCCTGCACATCCTGCGCCTGGCGGACGAGTCCGAGAGCGCCGAGCACATCGACGCCAAGCGCCTGCATGCCGTGATGGAACGCCAGGTCGGGCAGCTCGTGCGGCTGGTGGACGACCTGATGGAGGTCTCGCGCATCACGCGCGGCATGGTGCCGCTGCACCTGCAGACCATCACGCTCGCCGAAGTGGTGGACCGTGCCGTGGAAACAAGTCGGCCGCTGATCGATGCCGCCCGCCACACCCTGGTGCTGCACCTGCCGGCGGAGCCGGTCGCGCTGCGCGCCGATCCGGTGCGCCTGGCGCAGGTGTTGTCGAACCTGTTGAACAACGCGGCGAAATACACCGAGACCGGCGGCCGCATCGAACTGGACGCACGAGGCGACGACGGCGAGTTGGTGATCGTGGTGCGCGACAACGGACTCGGCATCGCCACCGAGCACATCGACCGCGTGTTCGATCTGTTCAGCCAGTCCACGCATTCGCTGGAGCGCGCAGCCGGCGGGCTCGGCATCGGCCTGACGCTCGTGCGCAGGCTGGTGGAGATGCACGGTGGCTCGGTGATTGCGCGCAGTGGCGGACTGGGGCAGGGCAGCGAGTTCGAAGTGCGCTTGCCCTTGCCGCAGGGCGGGATCGCGAACGCGGACCTGGAGCCTGCGCGCGACGCGGACGCACCGCAGTCGCTGATGCGCTTGCTGGTGGTCGACGACAATCGCGAACACACCGATTCGCTCGCGCTGTACCTGCGCATGAAGGGCCACGTGGTGCGCACGGCTTACGACGGGGCCTCGGCGCTCACCTGGTTCGCCGCGTTCCATCCCGACGCCGTGTTGCTGGACCTCGGCATGCCGGGCGTCGACGGGCATGCGGTGTGCCGGCGCCTGCGGGCCGCGGAAGGGGGCGCGAACCTCGTGATCGTCGCGATCACCGGGTGGGGACAGTCGGAGGATCGCGCGCGCAGCGAAGAGGCCGGATTCGACGCGCACATGGTCAAGCCCGTGGATCCGGCGGCGCTGCTGACGCTGGTGGATTCGCTGGTGCGGATGAAACGGCGCGACGCGGCCGCGACCGTGCGACCGATATAGGCGCCTTCCTCAGGCCGCTTCGTCGTCGCGCGGCACGATGCGCTTCCTGGGCAGCCCCATCGCCGGGAACTGCGCGGTCATGCGGGGGCCGCTCACCACGCCCCAGCGAATGCCGATGCGGTGGAGGCGGGCTTCCATCTCCGCGCGCATCGACGGGGGCGTGCGGGCCAGGATCGCCGCATGGCGTTCGGCCCAGGCGGTGGCCAGCGCGAACAGGTCGGTGGCGGTGGACTGCATGCGCGGCATCTCGCGATCCAGCGCCTCGAGTTCGGATTCCAGGTCCATGCCCCCTCCCCACCGTGGGGGGCACGCTCGCCGCCCCGCGGTCTATAGGGTGTGACGATGCGTCCTTAACCCTTCAGCTGCCGTGCGGTGAGTTGCAGGAGGGAAGTGACTTCGTCCACAGTTCGACACCGGGGCGTGTCTTTAGTCTGGCCAGGCCCCGCTCGCGTGACCGGTCCACGAGTGGCAGGCTTTCGGGGGGAAGCATCCACGCATGACCGCGAAGTTCGGCGGATCCGTTTCGACCATGGCCGACGAGGACGCACTCCTCGCCGGCGCGCTGTTGCGCGCGCGTTCGCCCGCCGAGGCGATCGCCGCCTGGTTCGAGGTCCATCCCGATTGGCAGGCCCGCGGGGCCTGCGTGCTCTGGTCCACCCGCTGGCCCCGCGACATCGCGGCGTGGCCCGAAGGGGCGGTG
>Ga0074048_10086641_pt1 | contig 13176 bp, 10 predicted proteins | sample SoimicmetaTmtLPB_FD_74462 | JGI IMG/M metagenome (GOLD analysis project Ga0074048, IMG submission 74462) | Soil and rhizosphere microbial communities from Centre INRS-Institut Armand-Frappier, Laval, Canada - Soil microcosm metaTmtLPB... | ecosystem: Engineered > Artificial ecosystem > Soil...
GTGCGCTGGGCCCTCCCGCGTTGGAGGCGACCAGCGTGACGGTGAAGGTGCCGACGGAGTTGAAGACGTGGGCCGGGCTCTGCGAGGTGGAGGTGCCACCGTCGCCGAAGGTCCACGACCAGTTCGTGGGTCCGCCGGTGGATGTGTCGGTGAACGTGACCGAGAGCGGTGCCGTGCCCGAGTTGGTCGACGGGTTGAACGAGGCGGTCGGCGGAATCGTGGAGCTTCCGACCACGCCGAGTACGAACACGGCGTGGCTCAGTGGATCTCCCGAAGGACGATAGTCGTACCCGTCGAGAACGTAGAACCGATCACCGATCAGCTCGACCGCGCGGGTGTCCTTCAGTCCGAACGGACTCACATCGAAGGTCCATCCGGGCGTGAGCGACTTGGTGGCCCACGTCACCCGATAGAGCTTGGTCGACTTCCCAACGACGAACAGGTCACCACCGTCGTCCGAAAAGCTCATGCCGTAGATCCCGTTCAACCCCGAGATGCTGAAGGTACCGCCGGGGGTATTCGTGACATAGTCGTACGTGCGGATGTCCGCCGAGGCGCCCACGTACAATTTGCCGTCGGTGGAGTTCCATGCCGCGGCGGTGAAGTCGCTTCCGGAGGCGAGCGGCTGATACGACTCCAACTGGAAGATCCCGTTGACCCGCTTCAGGCGGAACACCGTCGGCAGCGCCGACGTGGTGCAGCATTTCCCGGAGAACGCGTAGAGCGTGTCGTTGGCGGCGTCGTAGGCCATGCTCTCCAGGTCGCCGGACCGATCCTTGCCGGCGGTCGGCCCGCTACCGGTCTGCGTGCTCGAGCTGAACTGTCTCGTCGCCTCGAACCCGGCGCGATTGATGACCCGCTTCAGGTACCCCGTGATCGGATCGACCTCGTAGATCGACCGCCCGTTGTCGTCGGCGAGCCACAAGGAGTTGTCGCGCGCGACGTAGGCGCCTCCCTCGCCGTCCCTCATCGACACGCTGGAGTTGTTCGCGAACGGGCTGGTCTGGATCGTACGCTCGAGTTGCAGGGTAGGCGTCGAGGTGTGCGGGAGCGAAGCCGAGGCAATCGTTGGCAGCGCGACCACTCCCGTTACGCTGAGAGAGACGATCAGCACACGCCAAAGAACACTCCGGAACAAAGCCATCCTCACGACTCGCTCCCACTTCGAGCTGGCACCTGAATCACCATAGCAGCCCTACTCTCCTCTCTCCCTACGTCAATTAGGTCAATCCTCCCTACGTCAATGGGTCAATGGATGAGATGCAAGGTCCCTGCGTGTGCCCCGGTGTGGTCCGCGGCCCGCCCGGTCATTGGGTACGGCGACACAGCCGCAATGTTCGGTCGTTTGGCGAATCGGCCATCGGCGCCGTACTTGGTGGTCGACATCTCCGCCAGGACCGTTCCTCCTGGATCGATCCAAATCAGCGCGACCAGCTACGAGCTGATCAAGGACGGCTTCGTGTGCGAACCGCGCGGTCCGATCGAGGTGAAGGGCAAGGCCACGATGCAGACCTATCTCCTGCTCTCCAGGCGGGATGCGGCAACATGGACGGATCGAGGCCCGGGCGCCCGCAGCGGCTACATCGAGTGACCAAAGTGGTGCCGCCGGTGCGGCCTGGACATGCACTGGGTTGCCGGTCTCGGCGTGTCCCCGGAACACTGGAAGCACTGGACCCGCGCCGCACGACGAGCCGGTGGTCTAACCCAGGAACTCGGGCCCCCCCGCTGTCGAACAAGCGGCCCTAACGTCCGACGTTCCAGCGCAAGGCCGCGTAGGTCCTGACGGTCGAAGGACCTACGGCCCATAGAGCACCAGACTGTGCTGCTGCGACCGACGCGTGAGTGAGCCCTCCGGACGGATCCGTGCCGTTATGGTGCGAGCGTGACGGCGTTCATCCTGGCCATCGCTATGGCGTTCGCCTTCGCGCTCACGAACGGTTTCCATGACGCCGCGAACGCGATCGCCACGCTCGTCGCCACCCGTGCCGCTCGCCCCCTCCCCGCGGTCACGCTCGCCGCCGTCTGCAACCTGCTCGGGCCGCTGCTGCTGGGGGCCGCCGTCGCGAACACGATCGAGAAGATTGTGCAGGTTCCTCCCGATCAGACAATCGCCGTGATCGGTGCGGGACTCACAGGCGCGGTGGCCTGGAACCTCTTCACGTGGATCAAGGGACTCCCCTCGAGCTCCTCTCACGCGCTTGTCGGCGGGCTCGTCGGTGCTGCCCTCCTCGACGCGGGCGCGAGCGCGGTCTACTGGGGAGGGATCGAGGACGGACGGCCGGTTGGCGTCCTCGGGACGCTGATCGCGCTGGCCGTCTCCCCGATCCTCGGACTCCTGGGCGCAGTGCTGCTCACGCTGCTCGTGAGGAGGCTTCTGCGGCGAGCGTCGGTCCGCATCGAAGGCACGGTCCGCAGCAGCCAGTGGTTCACGTCCGGGTGGCTTGCGTTCAGTCACGGTGCCAACGATGCGCAGAAGGCCGTGGGGATCGTGGTGGCCCTACTCCTCGCCCACGGCACGATCTCGACGCTCGCCTCACCCGTGTGGGTCGAGCTCGCGTGCGCGACCGCGGTCACGGTGGGGACGGTGATGGGTGGATGGACGATCGTGAAGACAATCGGAAGACGGATCGTCAAGCTCCGCGCGCTCGACGGGCTCGTAAGCCAGACGAGCTCGGCTGCCGTGATCCTCGCCTCGTCGGTGATCGGCGCGCCCGTCAGCACGAGCCAGATCGTGTCCTCATCGGTCGTCGGGACGGGGGTCGGCCGCGGCCGGGCCAAGCGCGTACGCTGGCACGTCGTGGGCAAGATCCTCCTCGCCTGGGTGACGACCCTTCCTGCCGCCGCGCTCATCGCCGCCGCGGTGCTCCCGTTCTGGAGATGGTTGGCATGAAGCTCCCCTGGTTCCTTCCCGAGACGCTCGACGTGATCGGGCTCCTCCGGGAGCAAGCCGCCGTGACGATCGGAGGGCTCGAGGCGCTCACCGAGTGGGCCGCGGGCGAGTCGGCCGCCGCCGAGCGGGTGCGTGAGTTCGAACACGCCGCCGACGAGAGGAAGCTCGAGCTCCTCAAGGCACTCACGGCATCGTTCACGACGCCGATCGACGCGGAGGACGTCTTTACGATGTCCGAGCGACTCGACGCCGTGATGAACGGGGCGAAGGACGCCGTGCGCGAGGCCGAGGTCATGGACCTGCCGCCAGACGAGCACGTGCTCGGGATGGCGGGGTCCCTGTTGGAGGGCGCGAGGCACCTCGCCGAGTCGTTCGTGCGACTCGGTACGGGTGGGAAGGTCACCGACGGGCTTGCGACCGATGCGGCAGACGCGGCGATCAAGACTCAGCGGCAGCTCGAGCGCGTTTACCGCAAAGGGATGTCGACCCTGATCACGGTCGAGGATCTCCGGGAGGTGATGGGCCGCCGCGAGCTGTACCGGCGCTTCTCACGTGTCAGCGACGACATCGTCGCCGTCGCGGAGCGCGTCTGGTACGCGACCGTGAAGGAGGCCTGACCAGGCTTCCGGGGGGCGTCCTCCGTCGATGCGACCAACTCGCGGGCGGCGTCGACGTCACCCTCGTCGACGAAGAACGGGTCGGCGTCCGTCCCGTGGATCTGCACCGTCCCACCCGCTGGCGACGTCCCGAACTCGGACGGGGCAGGCAGGATGGAGGAACACGGTTCACCGCGCGCCGGGGCGGGTCTGCGCGAGCTTCTGGGTTCAAGGACCTGTGCTACAGCTTCGCAATCACGACACACAGTCCACACCGCCGTGGGTCCAAATCGACTGAGGACTCCTCGGTGGTTCGGTGCGTCGATCGGCAGTATTCGACAGTCGCCGGAACGCCGACCCGACCACCGCCTCGGAGGCTATCGGTACCCGGGGCCGCCTGATTCTCTCTGCTGAAACTTGTTTCGCTGTATAGACTCCAGCGAGGGAGGAGAACCTCTTGGGACCAGGTGGCTCGACGATGCGGCGCATCGACGAGATGCTCAGCGTTCGCGACGGTCGGCTCTACGTCGAGGACGTCCCATGTGTCGCGCTCGCGGAGCGGTTCGGCACACCCCTGTTCGTCGTCTCCGAAGATCAGCTTCGCCGCAACGCCCGCTCGTTCGCCGGGGCGTTCCGGGAGCGGTGGCCCGAGGGCCCCGTCCGCATCCTCCCTTCGCTCAAGGCCAACTACACGCTCGCGCTCCGGCACGTGCTGTCTCAGGAGGGGATGGGATGCGACACGTTCGGCGAGGCGGAGCTGAACGCTGCCCTCCGAGCGAACGTTCCAGCGGAGCTCATCTCCGTCAACGGCTCTGGCAAGAGCGCGAAGCTCATCGAGGACGCGGTCGCGGCCGGCGCGCGGATCACGATCGACTCAGCGCGGGAGCTGACACTCATAGAGGACGCCGCCCGTCGTCTGGGCCGGGTCGCCAGTACTCGTGTCCGTCTGCGACCGGATCTGTCGGAAGTGGCGGAGCCGACCGACTTCACCGAAGAGGAGATCCCCGTCTCGGAGGCGACCCGCTCGTACAAGGCCGGCATCCCGACCGAGGACGTGATCCCGCTCGGGCGCAAGGCGATCGCCTCGGAGCACGTCGATCTCACCGGCGTCCACGTGCATCTGCCGCGGCACCGGGCCGACACAGGTCTGTACCGTCGGATGATCCACGCGCTCGTCGAGCTCATCGCCGAGCTCGTCCGCGAGTGGGATGGATGGAACCCACGAGAGATCGACCTCGGAGGTGGATTCGCAGTCCCTCGTGATCCGACGGGCCGTCTTCTCAACCGACTGGCCGGCGTCCCCCGACATCAGGCCCCATCCATCGGATCGTACGCGGAGGCGATCACGACGTCGCTCCGGTCGGAGCTCGAGCGATACCGCATCCCATCTCAAGGGTTGACGCTCGAGCTCGAGCCCGGCCGGCGCATGTATGCCGACGCTGGCATCCATCTGGCGACCGTCGTCGACACGAAGCGCGAATCGTCGCCGATCCCGTGGCGCTGGATCGAGACCGACACGACCGAGATGTTCCTGCCCGACTCGCTGATCGAGCACAACCGATGGGACGTCGTCGTGGCCTCGCGCCCGGATGCTGCGCCGATCGGTCCGGCAGACATCGTGGGGATCAGCTGTGGATTCGACCTCATGGTGCCATCGGAACCCTTGCCCGAGCTCGACGATGGAGAAGTCCTCGCATTCCTGGACACGGGCGCGTACCAGGACGCGAGCGCCGCCAACTTCAATGCGCTGCCCCGGCCCGCCACAGTGCTCGTGCGCGGGTCCGAGGCCGAGATCGTGAAACGGGCGGAGACGATCGACGACGTGTTCGCGCGCGATGTCGTTCCCAAGCGACTCGGGGGGGAAGGCTGAATGGTCGGACGACTCGATGGCAAGGTGGCGCTCATCTCCGGTGCGGCTCGCGGACAAGGAGCCGTCCATGCCGAGCTCTTCGCGAACGAAGGGGCGAGCGTGGTCGTCGGCGACATCCTCGAGAAGGAGGTTCACGTCGTCGCCGACGAGATCAGGGCGGCGGGCGGGGCCGCGGAGGCGATCCTGCTCGACGTCACCCGGCCGGAGGATTGGGTCGCGGCCGTCGAGCTGACGGAGGAGACGTTCGGTCGTCTCGACGTGCTGGTCAACAACGCAGGGGTCATCGATGAGGGTGGGGCGGTCGACGAAGACCTGGAAGCCTGGCATCGCGTGATCGCCGTGAATCAGACCGGGATGTTCCTCGGCATGAAGCACGCGGTTCCGGCGATGCGCCGCGCCGGGGGTGGTTCCATCATCAACGTCTCGTCCACGCTAGGCGTCGTGGGGGCGGACGACTACATCGCCTACCAGGCGAGCAAAGGAGCGGTCCGACAGATGACCCGGTCGGCCGCTCTGTCCTACGTCAAGGATGGCATCAGGGTGAACACGATCTGCCCGGGCTTCATCGAGACACCGATGACGGATGACCTAGAAGACGAGATCCGCGACCATGACATCGGGATGACGCCGATGGCCCGGGCCGGCAAGCCGATCGAGGTGTCGTACGCCGTCCTCTTCCTCGCGTCGGACGAGTCATCGTTCGTGACAGGATCTGACCTCGTGGTCGACGGAGGGTACCTTGCGCAGTGAAGGGGACCGCACGGGGTTCACCAGGCGCGTGAAGGTCTCGGGATTCGATCATGTGTCGGTTACGTGCGGTGATCTCGACGCGTCGATCGCGTTCTACGCGGACCTGCTCGAGCTCGAGGTCGCGGCTCGCGGGGAGTCGGACGACCGAGAGCTCGCGCTGATGATGGGCCTGGATCGCGTTCGTATGCGCTGGGCCGACGTGGATCTCGGCGACGGCATGACGCTCGAGCTGGTCCAGTTCCTCCATCCGGCCGGGTCGCCGGTCTCCAAGTCGTTGTGGGACCCAGGAGCCACCCACATCGGTCTCCAGGTCGACGACATCGACGCGATGTACTCCAGACTGCGCGAGGCCGAGGTTCGTGTCGTCTCCAAACCAGTCCGCTTGACCGAGGAAGGTTCCTGGTACGGGGCGAAGGTCCTGTACGTAGTCGATCCCGATGGGACGTGGATCGAACTCGTCGAGCGTCCGGAGCAGGTCGCCGTCCTCCTCGAGACGGACGAACAGGACATCCGCATCGACGTGCACGATAGATCGTAGGCGGACGTGGCGCCCCACGGGACGGCCCGCGCCTCGAACGCAGAGGAACCGGAACAGGCGATCCATTCACCCCGTATCGGCGCACGGCTCCGGGAGGCTCGCCGGGCTCGCGGCATGACGATCGCCGAGCTCGCGTCGGCGGCCGATCTGTCCAACGGTTTCATCAGCCTCCTCGAGCGTGACGAGACGAACGCCTCGGTTGGGACCCTCCTGCGGATCTGCGAGCTCCTGAACGTTCAGATCGGATCCCTGTTCGAACGGCCTCGCACCAACGTCGTCCGCAGGTCCGAGCGCGAGGTCGTGAACTTCGGCGGCTTCGACATCGAGGATGTTGTCCTGACACCGCGTTGGGAGCGGAACCTGCAGGTGATCGAATCCACGATCGCCCCCGGCGGCCGCAGCGGGGACGATCCGCATGCTTTCCAGGCGGACGCTGAGCTGATCTATGTGCTCCGGGGCGCGCTCGATGTCGCGATCGGCGACGACTCTCACCGATTGCGGGCGGGCGACGCCTTCCTGATCTCGCCGCGTGAGCCACATTCGTGGGCGAACCCATCACGTACGGCTTCGGCGACCGTGCTGTGGATCATCACGCCGGCCGCCCTGTGACCGGGACGCGGTCGTGACCGCGCCACCGGTCATCACGGCAGAGGAGATCTCAAGCAGGGTCACCGAGCTGCAAGACCGGATGGTCGAGAAGGGCCTGTCATCCCTCGTGTGCTTCGGGGCGCATCGCGACTACGCCCCCGCGGATCTGTGGTACCTCGCTCGATGGTCATGCATCGACGAGGAGGCCTCGTTCGTCTTCGTCCCACGCTCGGGCGACACCACGCTGGTCACGGATGCCCCTTGGGACCTCGAGCGAGCTCGCGAAGAGGCCGTCACTGGGTCCGTGGTCTTCGACGCCCGACCCGCAGACACGCTCGCAGAGCTGATCGGACTGCACGCCGTGAGCGGCGATCGTGTCGGCGTCAGCGGGATGCGGACACTTCCCGCCCCGATCCTCGAACGGCTCTCCTCGCTCGTCCCGGACGTGGCCTTCGTAGATGCTCAGTGGCTCACCGAGGAGCAGCGGATGGTCAAGTCTGAGCTCGAGATCGGTCTCCTCCAGGAGGCGGCTCGCATCTCTGACCTCGGGATGGCCGCGGGGATCCAAGCGGCCGTCGATGGCGCGAATGAGTTCGACGTGGTCGCCGAGGCCGAGTACCAGATCCGCAAGGCGGGTGCCGAGCTCTCGTTCACTACGGTCATGGGCGCCGGGCCGAGGACGGGACTCATGACGTTCCTGCCGAAGGATCGGCCCCTCGAACGAGGGGACCTCGTCGTGTTGGACTGCGGCGCTCGGGTCTCCGGCTACCACGGCGACATGTGCCGTACGACGGTCGTCGGGGAGCCAGACGCCCGGCAGATGAGGATGCTGGAAGCCGTTCGCTCGGGGATCGAGGCGGGCATCGAGGCGGCGCGGCCGGGGGCGATCGTGCGGGACATCCACCACGCCGCCAAGGCGGCGGTGACCGAGGCCGGGTTCGGGGACGCCTGGTGGGGCGACTACATGCCGCACGGAATCGGGGCGGGACAACACGAGCCGCCGATCGGTCTACCCGACGGCGACGTGGTCCTGCGACCCGGGATGTGCCTGTGCATCGAGCCCGGGGTGGGCGTGACGGGCGTAGGCGGCGTCATCCTCGAGCAGATGATCCAGATCACGCAGGACGGGCACCGCGTGTTGAACGCCCTCCCGCTTGCCCTGTGGGAGACCTGATCCTCCCGGCCGGTGAGGCCCGCTAGTTCAGATAGATCGGCAGGAAGAGGTCGTCGAACTCCTGTTGCTCCTCCGGCGTCAGCGACCGGTATTCGTGCAGCTTCGCGTAGGTCTCCTCGTCCGGGAAGATCAGTTGGCTCTCGGCCAAGTCCTCGTACCCGGTGTTGGCGAGTACTTCCTTGGCTGCGGGCACCGGCGGCACGCCCTGGATCCAGCTCGTCATCATGGCCATGATCTCGGGCTGGTAGATGTAGTCGACGTAGGTGAGCGCGTCGAGGGGATGATCGGCGCCCTTGGGGATGCACAGCGTGTCGACCGCGAGCAGCCCGCCCTCATCAGGGATCGCGAACCGAAGGTTGTCAAACCCTTGCAGGTTGGACTGGAAGATATCCGGTCCCCAAGCCATCGAGACGGCGAGGTTCCCGTTCTGGAGCTCACCGATATAGCCCTGCCCGTAGTACTTGCGGACGATCCCCGCATCCCGCTGTTCGACGAGCAGGTCGGCCGCACGCTGCCAATCCTCGGGCGTGGACTCCGAGGGCTCGACACCTACCGCGAGCAGGGCGAGGTTCGGCAGGTCCTCGGGTACGCCGATCAGCATCCCGACGTGCCCCGCGAACTCGTCGCTGAACAGGTCGTCCAGCGACGTGAGCTCGCGACCGGTGACGTCGATGTTGTACCCGATGCCGGTCATGATCGAGAAGTAGGGCGATCCGTACGCGTTGCCGGGGTCCCAGCTCGGATCCTTGTACTTGTCAGCGACGTACTCGTCGAAGTAGGGCATCTGGGTGTGGTCTAGCGGGATCAGGTACCCGAGGTCGCGCATCTGCGGGAGCCATCTCGGGAAGCTCATCATGATGAGGTCGTACCCCGTCGACTGGTCGGCCGCCAACACCGGTTGGATCTGCGTGAAGAACGAGCCGTAGTCCTGGATGACTTCCTGATAGTCGACCTCGATGCCCGTGTCCTGCGTGAACCGGGCGAGTGATGGATGTCCTGGCTCCCCCTCGACCTTGCCCTTGTCCATGTAGAAGGGCCAGTTCCCGAACGTGAACGATCCCGTCTTCTCCTGCGCGCCCCAGTCGAACCCGGTGGCGGCACCCGACGGGCCAGACGCGGTGGCGTTGTCGCCTCCCCCGCATGCGGCGAGGAGCGATGCCAACGAGATGCCTGCCGCTCCGACCCCGGCCGCGCGCAGGAACCGCCGGCGGGTGAGCGGATGTTGAGCGAACGCCGCGAGCATCTTCGGGTCCAGTGGATCGTCCGGTCCGGTCATCGCCCTCCCCCGACGTGGACGTTGCCCTGCAACGTCGTCCGGTCCTCTACCGTTTGCATCGCACCGTCGCGCCACGGCGATGCGAGTTTCATACCATGAACATCTTTGTTCTATATTGAACGCCTCGGATCCGCAAGGGACGCCTCGTCGCGAGGTGCCGACCGTGCTTCGGCAGGTGTAATCAGTTGACGCAACCCTTCGAGATCAGCATCTTCCCACTCGGCGAGGGGATGGCGTTCGACGAGGCACGAGCGATCTGGCGCGAGGCAGAACGGCTCGGGTTCCCCGCGATTTGGCACGAGGACAACGTCTTCCCTCACCCGACCGAGCTGCTCGACCGGCGGACGCCGATCCTCGACTGCTGGACCGCCCTGTCGGCGCTCGCCGCCTCCACCTCGACGATCCGGCTCGGCTCGATGGTCTCGCCAGCGCCCCGGCGCCACCCGGCGTTACTCGCGAGAGCCGCCTCCACCGTCGATCACGTCTCGCACGGCCGGCTCACGATCGGGATCGGTGCCGGTGACCCCACGACCGTGCAGCACTACACGCAATGGGGCCTGCCCTTCCCGGAGTCGCCGCGAGAGCGGGTCGCGCTGCTCCGCGAGCACCTGCAGGTGCAGAAGTTGCTCTACACAGAGGATGTGTCGAACTTCGACGGCGAGTATTTCTCTCTGCACGACGCCGTCAACAGCCCCAAGCCCTTGCAACGACCTCACCCCCCGATCTGGATCGGTCTGAACACGAGCGCCGTCGTCATGCCACGCGTCGCGGCCGAGCTCGCCGACGGCGTCATCGTGGAATGGGGGGACGACGAGGTCGCAGCGCAAGTCGTTCCCCGGCTGGTCGAGGCGTGCGAACGACGCGACCGCGACCCCGCTGAGCTCACCGCGGCGCGCCACCTGGGTGTCGTGATCACCGACGGGGACGCGCCGACCGAACGCATCTTCGAAGAGCTCGCGCGCAGATCCGGCATGTACGAGCCGCGCTTGCTCGAGACAACGTGGGATACGTGGCTGGGAGCCGTCGTCGGACCACCGGGGACGATCGTGGAACGGCTGCACGCACGGACGATGGAACTCGGCTTCACGCACGCGCTGCTGCACGTCCTCAGCCTCGGGTTCGAGCAGGACACCGGGGGGCTCGACGGCGTCCCCGGGAGCACGTTCGCCGGCATGCGGCAGCTCGCCGGCGAGCTGGCGCTGGAGCCCCGCGCATGAGCTCGCGTCCCAAACGCGCCGAGCTCCGGTTCGCGACCATCGCGTTCCGGACGTCCGACGTCGGGCGACTCGCGGCCTGGTACCGGGACGTATTCGGGTTCCGGATGAGCGGGCGGCCCGGCGACGGCGCGCAGTACCGGCCGGACGAGACGTGGAGCGAGCTGCACGCGCCCGACCCCGATCACGACGAACCAGAGATCGAGTTCCTGGACGAGGCGATGCACGCCCTTCCTCCGTCCCCCGCCGAAGGACGCCCTGGGCCGATCCTCGCCTTCCGCACGGACGACATCCGCGTAGCGGTCGACCGGCTCGAGCGGCTCGGCGTCGCCCGGGCCTCGGACATCTTCGACGAGACCTGGGGGTGGTGCTGCTACTTCAAGGACCCCGATGGGAACGACCTCGAGGTGTTCCAGTACCGTCCTGAACCCTGGCCCGAAGCCAGTGGCTAACCTCGGACCTTCCGGTTCGCCGGGATCTCGGCTCGTGCGCGCGTTCCACGCTGGACGACGGCGATGTTCACGAGCGCGAGGGCGAGCGCGGTGGCGAACAAGAGTGTCCCCATCACGTTGACCTGCGGTGGTATCCCGATCCGCGACGCGCCGTAGACCCAGATCGGGAACGTGTTCATCTGGCCGCGCACGAAAGACGTGATGACGAAGTCGTCGAGCGAGAGGACGAACGCGAGCAGGTACCCAGCCAAGACGGCCGGGAAGATCAACGGGAACGTGACTCGGAAGAAGGTCGTGATCGGGGTCGCGAACAGGTCTTGCGCCACGTCTTCCAACGTCCGTCCCATCCCGTGGATGCGTGCGCGGACGGTCACCGCGACGAACGCGACGCTGAACGCGATGTGCGAAACCAACACCGTTCTGGGGCCGAGCGGCGCCTTCGTCGCCACGAACAGCGAGAGGAGCGACGCACCGAACAGGATCTCGGGGATCGCGATCGCGAGGAAGATCACGAAGCCGGCCACGGCGCGACCCGAGAAGCGGTAGCGGCCCAGGGCCAGCCCGAGGAGGGTGCCGAGGATCGTCGCCACGAGGGCGCTCACCGGCGCGATCCACAGCGAATTGCGGAGCGCCTCCGTGAGGCCGCTCTCGCTGAACAGGTTGATGTACCAGTGCAGGGTGAAACCGAAGAACCTCGCCGACTGTCGATCGCCCGGCACGTCGTTGAAGCCATAGAGGATCATCACCAGGACCGGGAGCGTGAGCAGGAGGATCACCGCGCCCGTGTACGCGGGGAGGATCAGCCGCGTCCACCGCTTCCTCCCCGTCGACGGAGCCGTCGTCCGCAAGGCGGGCACGAGTTCGGTCGACGGGTCGTCCGTCCCGAGCATCCTCGCGTAGATGAGGGCCAGCACCAGCATCACGACCATCAGGACGACCGAGAGCGCGGCCGCCTCCGGATAGTCGCCCTCGACGAGGAATTTCGACTGGATCACGTTCCCGACCATCGTCGTCCCCGGTCCGCCGAGCACCTCCGCGTTGATGTAGTCGCCGGTCGCGGGCACGAAGGTCAGCACGATCGCGGCGAAGACCCCCGGGATCGAGAGGGGGATCACGACCCGCCGGAACGCCTGCCACCGGCTCGCGTAGAGATCCTTGGCAGCGACCACGAGCTCTTTGTCGATCCGGTCGAGTGCGACGAAGATCGGGAGAGCCGTGAACGGGAGGTAGTTGTACGTGATGCCCGCGATGACTGCAGCCGGTGTCGCGAGGATCTGGAACCCGTCAGGCAGCAGCCCGAGGTGCTTGAGCGGGCCGAGGATCACGCCGTTGTCGGCGAGGAGGAAACCCCACTGCACCGTTCGGATGATGAACGAAACGAAGAAGGGCGCCAGGATCAGGAACAGGAGCGAGGCCTTCCAGCGGCCCGCGTAGAACGCGATCCAGTACGTCATCGGGTAGGTGACGAGGAGCGCGATCATGGTCACCGCGCCCGCATACAGGATCGATCGGATCAGGAACTCCCGACCGTTGGTGATCGCATCGACGTAGTTGGAGAACTGCCACGTGAAATGGAAACCGCCGAGGAGCAGGCCACCGCTCTGCAGGGACGTGTAGACCGTCATCCCGAGCGGGACGAGGAAGAAGGCGAGGAGCCAGACGCCGCCAGGCACGGCCAGTGCGTACGGCACGAGCTTGCGTTGGAGTCGGCGCCCGGACCGCGCCACGCGGCGGCCAGGACGGTCCGGCGGACGCTCGTCGACGATCTCGTCGGTTGCTGACAGGGTTCGCGAACAGTAACCGGACGCTGGAACCCGCGCTGCTACTT
>Ga0074048_10067720_pt1 | contig 13161 bp, 16 predicted proteins | sample SoimicmetaTmtLPB_FD_74462 | JGI IMG/M metagenome (GOLD analysis project Ga0074048, IMG submission 74462) | Soil and rhizosphere microbial communities from Centre INRS-Institut Armand-Frappier, Laval, Canada - Soil microcosm metaTmtLPB... | ecosystem: Engineered > Artificial ecosystem > Soil...
CTCCCCCGAGCAGCAGAGCCGCCGAGAAGGACACGGGCCGCCCACTGGGCCGGCGGGAGGATCGCATGGGCGGGCCCACTGTACGCGCTCGCCCTCCCAGGGGGTCGAGCCCTCAGCGATCCAGCAAGGGCTCGAGCCACTCCGGCACGACACGCCCCTCGAGCCGCACGAACGGGGGTTCGAGGTCGGGCACCCGCTCGAGGGTGGCGGCGGCCTGATCGATCGGGATGGAGGCGATGCGTTGCTCCGCCTCGATCTGCATCGGAACGAGACGCACGTCACCCGCTGTGCAAACGCCCGTCGCCTCCCGCCGACCCAGAGCGAAGGCCATCGCCGCATCGATCGTCGACTGGTCCTCGAGCGGCTCGTACCACGTGGCGAACCGGCGTTCTTCCCCCGCTCTCCAGAGGTTGCGGGCGACGGCCTTGATCAACATGAGGCCGGCATCCTGCACCCGGACCTCCTCGACGAACGCTTCGAAGTCGCGCAGGAACCCCGGGTAGCGAGTGAGGCGGTAGTTGTACGGCGTGAGGACCGTGTCGAAACGGAATCGTCGCAGCGCCTCCAGATGCACGGCGGGTGCGTTCATCCCGTGCCCGGTGATGCCGATGGCGCCGACGAGCCCTTCCTCACGAGCGCGGATCGCACCCTCCAGCGCTCCGCCAGACGCCGTTCGCCGGTCGAGATCGTCGAAGGCCCCGACGGAGTGGAGCTGAACAAGGTCGACTCGCGTTACCTGCAGTCGTTCGATCGAGCGGCGGATGCCGTCGTACGCCTCGGTTGCCGTTGGTTCGCCGGTCTTGGTTGCGAGGAAGATCCGATCGCGGATCCTCGTCATCCATCGTCCGAGTCTCAGCTCCGAGTCGCCGTAGTCGGCGGCCGTGTCGAAGTGGTTGATGCCCGAACGCAGCGCGAGCTGGATCGACCGATCGGCGACCTCCTGCGTGACCTCGGAGAGGGCGGCCCCGCCATAGATCAGCACGCTGCTCATGTGGCCGAGACGCCCGAGTCTGCGGTGCTCCATCGGCGCTGCGGAACCTCCCAGTCGACCTTTCCACCCTATCGAAGAGAACCCTGGAAAGGCCGACTCTTGCAGGGCGAGAGGGCCATCCTGCCGATCTCTCGTAGGCTCCGTTCGCCCGTTCCTCGGCGGCGAGCGGAAGGACGCGGACGGACCCTCGAGGTCGGGCGACGGGGGTGAGAAGGAGGTCGATATGCAGATCGCTTCGGACATCCACCGCATCGGAGACCGCAGCTTCATCAATGCCTATGTCATCGAGGAGGCGAACGAGGTGACCCTCGTCGACGCCGGGGTGGCCGGCCTGTACCGCGATCTCCCGAAGGAGCTCGCGTCGATGGGCCGAACGATCGATGACGTGCGCGCCCTGGTCCTGACCCACGGCCACAGCGACCACATCGGCTTTGCCGAGCGGCTCCGCGCCGAGCGACACGTCCCCGTATCGGTCCACGAGGCCGACGCGGCGCTCGCTCGCGGCGAGGTGCCGAACCCCTCGAAGGGTTTCGGTCCGACCAAGGTCGGTCCGCTGCTCGGGTTCCTCTGGTTCTCGCTGCTGCGTGGCGGACTTCGGACCCGTCACCTCGGTGAGGTCTCGACGTTCGGTGACGGCGCGACGCTCGACGTGCCCGGGAGCCCGGTCGTCATCCTCACGCCCGGCCACACGCCGGGAAGCGCTGTGCTCCACTTCCGGTCGCTCGGCGCGCTCTTCATCGGCGATGCGTTCGCGACCTACGCGGTGACGACGGGCGCTCGGGGCCCAGGCATCGCGCCGTTCACCGCCGACGCCGCACGGGCGGTCGAGTCGCTGGCGCGGATCGAGGATGTGTCCTCAGACCTCGTGCTCCCCGGGCACGGCGATCCCTGGACCGGAGGCGTCGAGGAAGCCGTTCGGCTGGTGCGCGAGTCTGCCGCGCCGAGCGTTCAGGGCTGACGCCGATCAGCGACGTGGAGCAGCGCGTCGTGGCCGGAGGGCTTTGCGCATCACCGGCCGGGCGGGTTTCCGGCGGGCCAGCTCCCGGAACCCCGCACGGTCGAACATGGATCTCGCGCCGAAGAACATGTCGTCCGCGTGGCTTCGCTCGTCCTTGTCCACCGGGTAGGCCTCGATGAGGCGGGCGCCGCTCGACCGCGCGTAGTCCATGGCGGCCCGGAGCATCCGGTTCGACAAACCCCGGCCAGGAGCGTCTCGGTCGACGAAGAAACACACGATGGACCACACGGGTCGGTCGTCCACCGGCTTCATGACCGAGGATCGGCGGAGCTCGGAGCTACTATCCACCGGTGTCGAATGGAGGGAGGGTACCCGTGACGATACGGACCGATCCCGAGGGCAACGAGACCGACGCCCTGTTCGACCTCGTCGAGCCGGAGGGCCGTGAGGTCCTGGAGATCGGATGCGGCGACGGTCGGCTCACCTGGCGGTACGCGGACCGAGCCGCCCACGTCACGGCGATCGATCCGTTCGAGGACGCGATCGAGCGGGCCAAGGAACGGCTCCGAGCCACCGACCTCCCGATCGACTTCCGGCATGTGGCCTTCGAGGACTTCGCCGCCGCCAGCGACGCCGACGTCTTCGACGTGGGGCTGCTGTCCTGGTCGCTCTGCTGAATGGAGCAGGGGGGCATGGTCCATGCCCTTGAGCAGATCCACCGGCTGCTGAGGCGGGCTGGAACGCTGATCGAGATCCATCCAGCCCTCGAGGTCCCGTTCGTCGAGGTCTGGTCGAACGGGGAGCTGTCGTTCCGGGAGGACGATCCTGGCTTCGACTATGAGGATGACCTCCGGTCTGCGGAGCAAGCGGTCGCGACGGTCGTCGGACGGGGCCTCTTCGTCCTCCAAGAACGCCGTCGCTTCGAGCTGCGGACCCACGCCTCCTCGGTGAGGGAGTTCCAGGATCACTGGGCCGTGGTGGAGGCCTACGATCCTGAGGAGATGGAGGAGGCGCTGGTCCGACGCCAGGACGAGATGTTCGCCCGTTCGCATGAGGTCCTCGAGCGCTCGCCGGGGGCCGAGCTCATGTACGTAGAACCGGCGACGATGTCACGACTGATGCCGACCGGGTAGCCAGCGAACTGGAGGACCTGCCTACCGTCATGGGATACGCCGCGCCCGATCGTGAGAATCAAGCGCCACCACCCCCACCGCCAGGGGCCGTCTCCCTGGGGGCATCCCCCACCACCGCCGCCGCCTGGCGGTCCCACTTACACCAGGACTCGGTTTCTCGCAGCATCCCGACCAGCACCGCCCGGAGCGTCCGATCGTCCTCGCAGTCGATCAGGAGCTCCGCGAAGGCGCGGCTCTCCGGGTAGCCCCAGAACTCGCCGATCCGGTCGGCCCGCTCGAAGTCGGGGAGCATGAGAGGTGGAGGAGTTTCGGCGCGGGGAGCGGGACCGAGCGCGTCCAGGCGTTCCCGTAGCCGGCGCTCGAGCTCGTCGGGGCGCACGTTCGTGGCTACCGTCCCGCTCGTCGTCTAGAAAGTTGGCTCTCCAAGGTTGGCCACGATGATTGAGGCAACGATGGCCAGGATGATTAGGTGAGGATGATCACCACGATCAAGATCGCCACGGCGCTCCGGCCCTCCGTTGGTGGCGTGGAAGGTTGCGGCGGCGGCCCGGGCGTCTCGTCCTCGCTCATCTCCTCGCTCATCGACGAGCGAAGCGTACTCGGGGGAAGCGACGCACTATGGCGTCGTTTCGGCCTGTTGACGCCGTCATACACTCGGCCGCGTGCCGAGTTTCGACGGTAATGGCAACCCCAGACGCTTGTCGGTCCGATCGGTCTGCCCCGTTCTACTACCTCCACCTCAAACGCCCCATGTCACGCACCTGGACGTGAGGCGACGCAGAACTCGTTCCGCTCTGGATCCTGCATCACAATGTGGTCGAGCGCGCCGTCAAACGCGTGCTCCTGAACGACCGTCGCCCCGGCGGCGACAAGCTCGGCAGCCTTGTCGCGGATCCGCTGTTCACGCAGGGATTCGTCGCCGGGACCACCTCCAGCGACGCGGACATCGAGGTGCACCCGGTTCTTGGAAGTCTTGACTTCGGGTACCTTCAAGAAACTGATGGGCGGGAGCACGCCCTCCGGATCGATCAGTGCCGCGCCGTCCTCGGAGTCGTAGCCAGGCTCGTCTATGTAGCCAAGTGCTAGCTTCCAGAACTCCGCGAGCCGATGGGGATCCGAGGCGTCGCCGCTGATTGTCCAGAACGTAGTCATCTCGCCACTCTACGAAGAGTGGGATGAAGTGCAGTAGTTTCTGGACGGATCCGACACCCGGCTTCCGGCCTCAACGCGGTCACGACACGCCGAGGCGCGTGAGGCCACCGTCACCCGGCAGGCTTTGCGCTCCAGCCCTGAACGGCGACGCCGGCAAGCTTCTGGTCGGGTCGGCGCCAGCCGTCGCGCCGACGTGGGGGGGAAGATCCCGACGAACGCGAGCTCCCTGGCAGACAATCCCGTCGTTGGCCTCGCTGTACGAGCTCAACGCCGAGCCCTCGACCACCGACGCCCTGAACCTCCGGGCGCTCATGGCGGTCGGATCGTCCCAGGAGCGGCTCGAGTTCCTCGGCTGAAGCGAATCTCATTCGCCCGATTCGCCCCAACCGTGTTACCGCTCACGTCGGTCGATGTCGACGCACTCACAGAGCCGCACCTTCGCCGAGCTGCTGATCGACTGCGAGGAGGATCGGACCCTCCGTGCGGTGCTGGTCGGGATGTTGCGGGACGGGGCTGAAGGTTCTGTCCGGCCAAAAGGGCTCACGGAAGCCCGCGCCGCCGCGCCATAGTGATGCTAGCTTCCGGACGTCCCCGAACCTTCGTCCTCCGCCTTGCCACCGGTGTGCGTCTTCCCGCCGGCCATGTGCTCGAGCGCGTGCTCCGGCGGCCCGCCCCCGTGGCCTACCGCCACCATTGGCTTGCCGCAGTCGCTGTGAGCTGCCTGAGGGATCTGCGCAGCGTTACCGTTCGCGGCGACGGCGCTCACGTAATCGCCGTGCGTCCAGTTGCCCGGCAGCGAGGAGACGGCCGTGAGATCACACGATCCGGCCATGTGGAACCGCTCGATCGGCCCGCCGTGGATGCCGGCGTGCTGCTCGTTTCCCTCGGCCTTGTCGTCTTTAGCGCCGGCCAAGACGCCGGCCGTGGCGATGCCCGACACGGCGATTACGAACGTGACCACGAACGTCAGAACGCCTCGTGTCACGGGGCCTCCTTCTCCGACGAGCCAAGAGTGGGTTGAATAGGGTGGCCCGTCAATCGACCGATCGACCATTTTCGAGGCCGGACGACCTAGGAGCGAATCCTCGGGCTGCCTTGGCACGTTCCGCTCGACCCGCGAGTGACCTTATGCACTTCCAGTTCGCGACCAACTACTGAGATGGGAGGCGACGATGAGTGGTCGACGAGCGATCGTTCCCACGGCCGCTGGGCAGTGTCGTGACATCGGGCCGATCACGTACCACATCCTCAGTCACCCGTCGGCTTCGGGGTCGGCTACTCCTTGGTAGTCGGAACGAGCGTCACGGTGGTCCCCGGCGGGAAGCTCCCGCTCGAGGGGTCCTGGGACGCCACCTTATTGGACTGCGGACACGCGGGCTTGAACTGAGGCGTCTCGGCGATCACTACGTCGAACCCGGCCTTCTCGAGCTCGTTCCGTGCGGCGGGGAGGCTCTGACACGTGTGGTCGGTAATCGGGATATCGGTCGGCGACGGCGAAGCTGGCGCGATGGCGACGACGACGTCGACCCGGGTTCCCTTGTCGACCTGCGACTCGGCGACCGGGTTCTGGCTGATGACGGTTCCCTCCGCCTCGGTGCTCTCCTGCTCGGAGACCTCGCCGAGATTCAGCCCGGCATCCTGAAGCATGGCGGTCGCCTCGACGACGGTCTGGCCGACGACGCTCGGCATCTCGATCTGCTTGGGCGCCTTGGCCACCGTGATGGTGACGTCGCTCCCCCTTTCGGCCAGCGAGCCGCCGATCGGCTTCTGCTCGATCACCGTTCCGGGCGACTTGTCGCTAAGTGCGGTCTCGACCACCGGGTTCAGCCCGTGGTTGCTGATCGTGCTCTCGGCCGCATTCTTCGTGAGGCCGATGACGTTCGGCACCCGAACCTGCTGAGTCTCGTTGCTCCCTAGCAGGTTCCGCGCGAACAGCCACAGCAGCACGCCGAGCACGGCGAGGACGAGGAAGACGATCAACGCGACCAGCCAGCCGGGCGTCTTCCCGGGCTCCGGCTGGGTTCCTGCAGGGACCTCGTCGGAGGGAGGAACCGACGTCGGTTGCGGCTGCGCGCTCTCGGTCACCCGCGTGGTTGGCGGCGCGTCGGGGAGCAGCGGCGTCGCGGCCAGCGGCATTCCTTGCCGCGCGAGCTCGAGGTCGGTCCTCATCTCCGCGGCGTCCTGGTACCGGTTATCGGGGTTCTTCGACAGGGCCCGCATGACGACGGCGTCAAGCTGCGGCGTGATGTCCGGGTTCAAGCGCGACGGCGGCGTCGCCTGCTCGAGTACGTGCTTGGACGCGACCGCGACCGGGCTGTCGGCGGTGAACGGCGGTCGGCCGGTCAGCATCTCGTACAGGACACACCCGAGCGAGTAAAGATCAGATCGCTGGTCGATCGGGCCGCCCTGCGCCTGCTCGGGCGAGAGGTACGATGCCGTCCCGAGCACCACAGCCGTCTGCGCGACGGTCTCGTTCGAGGTCACGCGCGCGATCCCGAAGTCGGTCACCTTCACCTGGCCGTTGCGCGTCACCATGATGTTGGCCGGCTTGACATCGCGATGGATAACGCCGTGCGCGTGCGCGACGGCCAGCGCCTCGCAGACGGCCTCGGCGAGCTCGACGGCGCGGTCCGGCATGATGTGGCCGCTCGACAGGGAGTCGGCGACGGTCTTGGCGTCGACGTACTCCATCACGATGTAGTGCACCCCGTCGTCGGACCCTGTGTCGTACACCTGCACGAGGTTTGGGTGGTTGAGGCGAGCGGCGGCCTGCGCCTCGCGCCGGAACCGGGTGACGAAGTTCGCGTCGTCGGTGTACTGGGCCGACAGGACCTTCACGGCGACGGGCCGGCCAAGTACCGTGTCGGTCCCGCGGTAGACCCTGGCCATTCCGCCGCGGCCCAGCTCGCGCTGGACCTCGTATCGCCCGTCGAGCGTGCGCCCGCTCAGGTCGCCGTTCACCGGTTCGCCGCCTCCAGGACCGCCTGGCGATCGCCATGTGGCTGCCCTCGCCTCGGTGCCGAGGGTACCTCTGGTTCAGGACGACGACCGGCAAGGTCCAGATCGGGCGGAGAAGCGCACGAACCGTGCGAGCGGCAGCGTTCCTCGTTCCTCCCGAACTTGCCCACCATGGGGTCCCCGCGATCCGTCCCGCAGCCTTCGCCGTGCGTTGGGAGACTTGCCCAAGCCTCGCCGTCGGCTAGGCAATGAGGGCATCTCGCTCAACTTCATGGCATCAGGTGGCGATTTGTAGGAGTGAGATGGGACTAAAGGACCTTCAAGACGACGTGGAGTACTGCCAGGTACACGGCGAGGCTTCGGGTCCCATAGGCGACGAAGCCCCGTGCCCGCTTCCACACGCCCGTGCGAGGTGCCCCGTCTGCTCCCTGGGCTGGATCGGCCCTGGGCCCAACGACAGCGTCGTGCTCTGCATCCTCACTCGACACATCGTGGAGACCCACCCACACACTGCCCACGCGACAACCCTCAGATTCAACGCGGTGCAGGTGGGCGGGTCCGCGAACCCCGACGAGTGGTGTCATCATGAACCAGAGCAGCACCGTCGTGTCAATGTCCTGAAGCCTACGTTGTGACCGTGATGGATCTCGACAGAGTCCGATACGGCGGCAACGTCGAGCACGGTCCGAGCGGACGGCGAGCATCAAGGTCAACTTCGATTCTCATCATGAACGACTCGGTCCAGATCACCTATCTGGCCCGGGCAGTAGGTGTCCGGCCGTACGATCGTCGTCGTGGTGTCGTCCCTAGGGGGTGAGGGTTGCCAGCGGTTGTGGTTAAGACTGGGCCGGACGCTGGCCGACGGTTGGAACTGGGCGTCGAGATAGCCATCGGCCGCGAGGACGCCGATCTCGTGTTACAGGACCCCGAGGTTTCGCGCCGCCACGCGGTGCTGCGACGCTCGGGCGAATCGGTGGTCGTGGAAGACCTCGACTCGACCAACGGGACCTTCGTCAACGGGGAGAGGATCCAAGGCCCCATTACCGTGGGTGCCAGTGACCAGGTCAGAGTCGGACGGACCACGCTTGAGATCGAGCCGGACCCGCGAGCCGACGAGACGATCGTGTCGATACCCCTGCCACCGGATGCGATGACATTCGCGGAGGCGCCGCCGTCCGGTGATCCTGTCTCGGTGGAGCACGAAGACGCGACCCAGCCGTTGCCCTCCCGAATGCACGAAAGCGATCTGCGACCGGCACGCTCGAAGCGGAGATGGTCTGTGGTGGGGGCCGTAGCCCTGGCCGTGCTCTTGGGGGTGATTGCGTACGCGGCACTTGTGAATCGGCCGGCCGAGAACGCGTTCGCCTCGGGTGCAAACGATGCGTGCGCGGCCGTGCAGCGATCGGAAGGGGGCGTGGATCTAAGCCGGACCCCAACGCGGGGCGAACTCCAGCGCGCCCTGAATGTCCGGCTCCAGGCGCTCGGCGCGATTCGGGCTCTCGAACAGCCCGAACAAGATGCCGTGATGGCGAGCACTTTCCTTTCCGCCTTCGCGGAGACGAACGCATCGATTACGCGCTTGGAGAAAGCGATCGGCGGCGGCGACCACGAGGTATCCCGCGCCTTACGAAGCCTTCGAGGGGACGTCAGACACGAGCGTGAGCTCGCAGTGAGGGCCGGTATCGCGGGATGTGGAGGTCTTGCAATTCGTTAGGAAGGGCGGCCCGACATCCAGCCGCCTGAACTCATCGGCGGCCGCTACCGGCTGGGGGACGTGCTGCAGGCGCTGGCTCGATCCATCCGCGACGCCGGGTGGGACGGCGTCGGCTTCCCGCCCGAAGGGACGGCGCCGAGCACGCCTGTAGAGGGAGAGCTCGTCGCGCACTACGACGCGATCCTCGGCCCCACCTATGTGTTCGTGTACGCCGATGGGCGAGTGATCTCGGGTGGGGGGATTGGGAATACTAACGGGACCACCAGGGAGCAACGCCTGACGCCCGAGGGCGTCGAGTTGGTGCGGTCTGGCGCCGTAGAGCCGAGGGATTTCCTCTTGAGTTCCACCCTGGCCCCGGCGGGTGCGTGGGAGGACCTCGACAGCAAGCCGTACGTGCCGTCCGGGTACGCGGTCTGCTTCTATCAGGAGAGCGGCGACGCCAACCCGGGAACCATGAACGGCGGATACGAATACCCGTCCCGAGTCCTGAGCTTCTTCCCGGCACGGGCTCAAGACATCCTCCGCGGCAAGGACCACACGTATGGGAACCCTCGGAACAACGGTCTCGAGTGCTCCGAGGTGACCACCGATGAGGCTCGCGCCCTCGATGACATCCTCCGCGGCGTCAAAGTCGAGGATGCGGAGGGGGACGTGATCTTCGTGGAGGTCAACACGCTCCTCCCCCACGGCGAGTGGGTCAATACGGCCGGATGAGCGCCCTAGGCCAGTTCGACTCCTGACCGAAAGGCCGCGCAGCGTTCATCACTCGAGGCGAAGCGGCCGAGGCCGCGAGCCCGAGCAGTCCATCCCGCCGTCCCGTCCAGCGACAGTTTCCGTGCCTGCGCCACCCAGCCCTCGTGATTCGTCCACGAGGCTCCTTATGCCTACACCGGAGCGGAGCGACGAGGCCCCTCGCTGGATAGCGGATTTCGTTAGCCGGGCCGAGGAACGACTCCGGGTCGCCGACAAGCTCCGTGTGTGAAGGACCTAGCGAATGGCGTAGGAAGCGTCAACCGAATAGCGCATCTGCGCGTTTCGGGTCGCACGCTGGGCCACCAAGGAGGAAGATGACCAAGCGACTGCGAAGCCAGTTCGTGAGCGTCGGGATCGGGATGGTGCTCGTCTTCGCCGGGTGCGACGGGGAGCGATCCGTCGAAGCCTGAGGCGTCCCATCGATGAGTTCGGTGCGCCTGTGCCGTCTTATCCTGCGATGAGGTAATGGCAAACGGGCGCTCTCAAAGGAGGACAAGATGCGCAACCCCTTTCCCTGCCTCTGGTTCGACGGCAAGGCTGAGGAGGCGGCCAGGTTCTACACGAGCCTGCTGCCGGGCAGCAGCTTCGACAAGGTCTGGCGCTCTCCTGCCGACACGCCCAGCGGGCCGGCCGGGATGGTCCTGACGGTCGATTTCACCCTCAATGGCCAGCACTTCCAGGGCCTCAACGGCGGACCGGATTTCGGCTTCAACGAGGCGGTTTCGTTCGTCATCGAGTGCGAGGACCAGGACGAGGTCGACCGGCTGTGGGATGCGCTCACGGCGGACGGAGGCGAGCCGGGCCCGTGCGGATGGCTCAAGGACCGATTCGGCCTGTCGTGGCAGATCGTGCCGCGCCAGCTGAACGAGCTGGTTGGAGGTCCCGATCCGGAGCGTGCGCGCCGCGCCATGGAGGCGATGCTCAAGATGGGCAAGATCGATGTCGCCGAGCTCCAGCGGGCGGCCGACACGCCCTAGGTCTTCTCTCGTATGTCGAAGTTGATCTACATCACCAATACGTCGCTCGACGGTTACGTGGAGGACGAAGCTGATGCCTTCGATTGGGTCAATCCCGATCAAGGTTCACGCGTTCATCGCTGAGTTGTTGCAGCCGATCGGAACCTATCTCTATGGGCGGCGACTCTACGAGACGATGGCCTACTGGGATGGGCCGATGGAGGGCTATCCACCCGAACACCGCCACTTCGCACGGATCTGGCAGAAGGCCCAGAAGATCGTCTTTTCACGAACGCTGACAGGCGCTCGGACACGCAACACGCATGTCGAGCGGGACTTCGACTTCGAGGCTATTCGGAAGCTCAAGCGGGAATCGGAGCACGACATCAGCATTGGCGGCACCGAGCTTGCGGGGCTTGCGCTCGAAGCCGATCTCGTCGACGAGTGTCACCTGTTTCTCAACCCGGTGATCGTCGGCGGCGGAAAGCCGGCATTCCGAGCCGCCTTACGACGGGATCTCGAACTCCTTGAGACGCGCCGTTTCGGCACCGGAGTAATCCACGTGCGCTATCGCATACGAGGCGGTACTCGCTAAGGCGTGACTACCCGGCTGACAGTCACCACCGGGCTGCTTGAGGAGGGCGCGCCGGGGTCTTCGTCCTTCTCGCCTGGGATCGAAAGGTTGAGCCGACCCGATCTGGGCTCACTCCGTCCGCTCCTTCGATCTTTGCCTGACCCAACCGGCGAGCTCTGGCTCCGTGATGGTGCCGGCCGCGACCCCTTCGATCACCCGGACCGTCTCGTCGCCGCCCGGATCGTCGCCCTGCGTGCTTCCCACTGGAAGCCGTTGCGCTCGGCGAACTCCACAGCGCACACCAGGCCAATCCGGCACCGAGATCTGCAGGAGACGCTGTTCTTCACGCGAGCCAGAGCGCGAACGACTGGGTCCCCGCGCCGAGGATGACGCACCCCCAGCCAATTCGTGCGGGCACGTCACGCGTCTCAGATGCTCTGGCTGAATGCCGTCGTAGGTGCTCGACGCAAGGACTTTCGGCCGGAGATCGGCCGAGTTAGTCGATCAGCCGAACTGTCGGGGAGCCGTTGGTCGGGTTCTGATCGGCAGGGACGACCGAGAGCTCGATGCAGAACGCATTCCCCGGGGGGTTCTTCCCGAACCCGCACTCGTCTGTCACCCCGGCCTTCTTCATATCGTTCCCCGTCTCCCACACGTTCTCGATGTAGAAACCCTGGAACCTGATGACCGGGTAGGACGCGACCGGATTCCCGTACCTGGGCCAGCAGCCCTCCGCGGGGCAGGGTGCGCTCGCAGGCGCCACCACGGGGAAGGAGACGACCGGCCTGGGCTCCGGTGGCGGCGGGTTGCCGACGGTGTCGATCCAATCCTGGATCGCGTGCAGAGCAGAAGTGTTCTTGCCGTCCTTGGCGCAGACCCAGACCGGGACGTTCCACAGGGTCGGCTGGAAACCCGACGTCCCCGTCCCCATCTGCCCGACGTAGTTCTTCAGGTCGTTCGCGCCGCCGGTGGACGGGCACGCCGCCGGGGGGTTGGGCTCGCCCTGGGCCGGCCAGCCCTCGGGGAAGTTGAGCCATCCATACTGCGCGTTTACATCTTCGTACCCGACGAAGCACGAGGAGCCCGTCCCGCCCCTGAGGCATTCGTCCACCTTGAGCGCCTCCACCTTGAGCGGAGCGGGACCCGACAGTTCCAGGGTCCACTCCGCGGTGGCGGAGGCCACCACGGTCCCGCCCTTGAAGCCGAAGATCTGCGCGAAGAAGTACTCCTGGGGAACGGTGACGGTCACCGTGACCGTGTTCTTGCCGTCCGGGTCCGGGTTCCCGCCTCCGCTGCAGACCGCCGGGCCGGGATCGATCTTGAAGCCGGTCACCTTGGCCGCATTGTTGTTGTCGGCGACGAGCTCACCGGCGGCCTGCTTCGCGCTGACCTCTCCCCTCGCAAGGCCGCACTCCCTCGCCGCGGCCAGGGCGCCGGCGTCGGCGGCGTTCACCATGTTCCGCTTGAGGGCCACGCCGCGGCCGAGGTCGAACGTCAGCACGGCCATTCCGATCAGGGCGATCAGAGAGATGGCCACCATCGCCAGGACCGCGCCCTGCTCCTCGTCGTGCAGTCGCGCCAGGCTGAGCCTCCTCACTCGCATCGGAACACCGCCTTGAAGGTCGGGGTCACGGTCACGTCGTTCCAGAACGGGATGTTGATGTTGAGCGATTGCACCCACGAGACCTGCACGTCCTCGCCTTGGTCAGCGTCGGTGCACCCCGCCGGGCGGTTGGCGCCCCCGATCTGGACGGTGGCGTTCTTGTCTGGTTTGTAGGGCGCGGCGGCGTTGTTGATCGCCGGCTGAATCTCGCAGTCGCTGAACCCAGTGGCCTGCACCGCGGCGCACCGCGCGCCTTCCCTGGCCGCGCCCTGGAACACCTGGTACTGGCTCCACACCCGGCCGAATTCGAGAACACCGAACAGGAGCAAAGCGAGAACCGGCAGGATGAGGGCGAACTCGACCGCCGCC